>ERZ894183.230-NODE-230-length-52219-cov-11.311671_pt1 | contig 52219 bp, 53 predicted proteins | sample MGYA00380279_ERZ894183 | MGnify/ENA primary metagenome ERZ894183 (study PRJEB32331, sample SAMN06328422) | human gut metagenome | biome: human gut microbiome; feature: stool | host: Homo sapiens | collected 2013-06-26 ... | reverse complement strand
GTGCGCATCCTCGCGGAGCGTTTTTTACTTTACAGGAAAGCAATTTCCTGTAAAGAGAAAAAGAGACCGTCTCCCTCGGTCTCTTTTCCTTTTTCGTGCTGTTTACTGTTCACTTTTGTCTCTCCACTTCCAAAAGCCACAGCAGCACTTTTCCATATTCAGTTTTCATTAATACAAGAACAGATGACGCTGCCAGGCTCTCCGGCTGTTCCGTCCACCTCTGATTCGGGGCGGCCGCATATATCCCTACGACCTGACATGTTGTGTGTAACCCAGAGAATCTGTCTCCTGTTTATTCTCTACTATCCTCATAGCCTTCCGTTACAGCTTTCCTGCCAGAACTTATGCATCAACGTCAGGAATCTGCGGTTCCTGTGGGGAATGTGACGTCACTATGGTTCCTCCACATATAGACCATCCGTAAATGAACTACTCATGTCTCCATCCGCAGAATGAATACATTTCACTCGGTAATACCAATCGCCCTCTACTTCCAGCTTTTTGCTGGTACTTACAAGGTCTGCATCGGTATTCTCCTTATGCCAACTAGTCACATATTCCCATTTTTCGTCTTCCCACTTTGCGCGTTCTACGATAACGGTAATCTGTATGGACTCGCAGGTATGCTGTCCAATGGTTGTTCCACCGACATATATCACACCTGCCTTGACTTTACGTATCTTCGAATAACCTACCTGAAGGTTTTCCCCTCTTGTAATCTTAGTATCTGTGCCTGTAGATTCAGTTTCATTTGTCAAATAGGAACCATCCAACATAGGCCTGTTGTCAGATGCTTCTGCTGACATACCGGTACTTGTACTCAGCAGTAAACAGATGAGCATGGAAAATGCACAGATTGTAGATATCGCTCGTTTCTGCATAATATTCTCCGCAGCTACCAACTCTTCTCATATATATAGACAACCGAACTTTCAAAACCTGTCGTTTTTTAAGAAGGAAAATGCAAATTTTTTAAAATCTCTTCAAAATTCTCTTTTTTAATAGTTCCAATTATATGGTAATAAACACCCTTGTACTCAAATTTTGCCGAATATTCTTTTTTGTTACTTTCCGGTAATTCATATTCTGTAACTTCTGCATTTAATTTACCTTCTTTATAATTGTAATTATTTGTAATATTGTCTTCTAAATCTGACCCCATTAATTCTTCATAATATGGAATACTCATTATATACGATACATTGGCATCACCAAACTTGTAAAGGAGTTGAGCCATTTGCATATCCGCATCAATCTCACTATACTCATATATCATTTCTTTATCCACTGCAATTATTCGTGCAGGCTCAAAGCCCAACTGATCTTTTATCTCTTGATATGCTTGTTCTTCCACTTCATTATCTATCGTTTTTGCACTCTTCTTTGAATTATTTACCTTAGACACCTGTCTGTCTCCAACAGCCTGTTCCACCATCTCCACGATTCTCTTCGGTCCACCTACTCCCGTTGTTCCTATTCCTATCACAAGCACCAATACTGCTGCCGCAGCTGTAATCCGCTTCCAGTGATGTCGTCTTTTTGCTCTGGATTTTTCCTCTTCTTTCTCTTTTCTCCACTTCTGTAACTCTCTGCCCAGACGTAGTGCCTCCTGGTCTTCTTCTGACAAGCCCTCCATCGCCGAATCTTCCGGATCTGCATCTTCATGGCCTGGGATCATCGCGTAGATTTTCCGATCCATTTCTTCACTCGGCTCCGCTGACATCGCCTCTGGATCCGCTTCCACCATTTTTATAATTTCTTCTGCGTCCTTATCGATTCCTTCCCATATTCTCTTTTCGTAATCGTTCAAATGCTCTTTCATAACTTCCTCTTTTCACTTGACCATCGCACTCCCCTCGTTTACAATTACTTTATTGATATTGATTGGAGGCGCACTATGAAACGTATTATCTTAACCGGCGGCGGCACTGCCGGGCACGTCACGCCGAACATTGCTCTGCTGCCGCGTCTCAAAGAACTGAACTATGATATTCACTATATCGGTTCATATAACGGAATTGAAAAGGAGCTGATCGAACAGCTCGGTATCCCATATCACGGGATCTCTTCCGGTAAGCTGAGACGTTATTTCAGTCTTCGTAACTTCACAGATCCTTTCCGTGTACTCAAGGGTTTCCGTGAAGCACATCGATTAATTAAATTACTAAAACCGGATGTAATCTTTTCCAAAGGCGGCTTCGTATCTGTTCCGGTCGTATTCGCCGGAAAGAAATGCAAGGTTCCAACGATCATTCATGAGTCTGATATGACTCCGGGACTTGCGAATAAGCTGTCTATTCCGTCAGCTACAAAAGTGTGCTGTAACTTCCCGGAAACAATAGAATTACTTCCGGCAAGCAAAGCGGTACTGACTGGTTCCCCGATTCGACAGGAATTGCTGTCAGGAGACCGCCAGCATGCACTCGACTTTACAGGGCTGACAGACGGTAAGCCTGTAATTCTTATCATCGGTGGAAGCCTCGGCGCTGTAGCGGTAAATGAAGCTGTCCGTCGTATTCTTCCGGTATTATTAAAAGATTTTCAGGTTATTCATCTGTGTGGCAAAGGTAAGCTCGACCCTTCACTGAACGCATTGGATGGTTACGTACAGTATGAATACATCAAAGATGAACTGAAGGATCTCTTTGCATTATCAGATATTGTTATCTCACGTGCCGGAGCTAATGCAATTTGCGAACTGCTTGCACTGCGTAAGCCGAATCTTCTGATTCCACTTTCTGCCAATGCCAGCCGAGGAGACCAGATCCTGAATGCGCGTTCATTTGAACGTCAGGGATTCAGCGCCGTAATGGAAGAGGAAGAGATCACCAATGAGAAGCTTCTGGATACAATTCATGAGCTTTTCCAGAACCGTGATCGCTATATCTCAGCTATGAAGAGCTCTAACCAGCAGGATTCCATCGATACGATCATTGATCTGATCGAGTCTGTTGCACGTGCATAATTTTTTAAACTGTAAAGATATTTTTATTGTATAAGTACAGAAAAAGGTGTCAGTCTGACACCTTTTTCTGTTAAGTATTAATGTGGTCAAACTCGTCTTTATAATTTTTTCTGATCCAATCCTTGATTCTTGTCAACGTACTCATCACTGCATTCAAAGACATTCCCATACGGTCAGCTATCTCCTGTCTAGGCATCTCATTACAATATGCATATACTGCCAGATTATACCATTTCCGTTTTTTGGTCTTTAGTGCCGCCAATATCCTGCATGCACATTCGATTTTATCTTTCTCACGTAAAGTTCCAAAAAAATGTTCTTCCGGATCTTCTTCGTACCCAAGATAGTCTTCCATCGTTTCTTTCGCCCATAGCAGTCTTTCATAGCTTATATGTTTTACGTGATTCACCGCAACGTTCCTGGCTGTCGTCGCCAGCCAGCTCCGTACGTTTGTCACACGACCGGTTTCTGAAAAAATGTAATATCTGCCAAAGACCACCTGTGAAATGTCTTCTGCCTCTTCTCTATTGCAAATATAATGATACGCTATACGGAATACCATTTTATGATATTCCTCATATACAGCATCGAATCCATTCTTTTTTTCGGACTCTATTCCCACTATTAATTCCCTTATTTCTTATTGCTTCATAACATTGTCTACAAATATATTCCTATATTCCGCTATTCTGTCTCTTTTACCTTCTTCAAGACTTCATCTCTGACTTCATTCGTGAGTTCACCTGCATTCCACATTGGAAAAGCATTATCGCCTTCGTATCTTGGAATCAGATGCATATGGTAATGGAACACCGTCTGACCCGCAGGTTCCTCATTATTCTGAAGTACATTGAATCCATCACAGTTCAGTGCTTTCTTCATTCTTGTAACCATCTTCTTCGCAAGAATGATAGACTTTCCTGCCGTCTCCTCAGGAATCTCATACAAATTCGCATAATGCTCCTTCGGCAAGATCAAAGCATGTCCCTTTGTTGCCGGACCAAGATCCAGAATTACACGGAACTCTTCATCCTCATACAAGGTAGCAGATGGAATCTCTCCATTTGCAATCTTACAAAAAATACAATTACAGTCTTTCATAACAATTACCTTCTTTCCTTATATTTACGATTCGTCGCTGTCTCCTCTATATTGTAATTCTATGATATCAGTATAACATCATAATTCCTCTTCATCAATATAGATTCCGTCCCAGTCCCCCCATCTCGGCCGCTTATGGCGATTTAAAAATTTCTTTACAGGATTCCAGAGATTGTCCGTCTCTTTCATAATTTTACTGCCCATCTCCTGCCTTGTGATCCAGTCATGTTCCTCTGTGTCATATGTGTGTGTACTTTCCTGATACACATCGTCCTCTTTTGTATCCCATATCTCCGTTTGTGCTTTAGTAATTGCTTTATCAACTTTTATATTTCTATTCTTTTCTTCTAATTCGCTTAGACTTTCTATGATTCCTGTAAGACTATAATTTTCTCTCATTGTTTCTTTATGAAGCAAAAACGCAGTCTGGACACTGGCTATATCCTGATAATCAGTCCATTGTACAAAATATTCCATTAACTTATGAAAGCTTTCCCGAATCGTACCATCATACTGTGGCATATAACAAAAATAAAATTCACCGTTCTTTTCAAAAATCATTTCCGGTTCCAGCAGGATTCTATTTGAGTTCAGTAAATAACGTTCCACATCCCAAATTGTTTCCTGCATTTTTGATAGAAACTTTTTCATCTCTTCTTTAGTAATCTTGTCCTGCCGATATTTATTTTTCATTGATACCAGCCCCGTAATTTCATATTCGTATACGGTCATTTCTCCCTCACCACGTATAGCAACAGGTAGCACTCCTTTTATCTGATTCATCTGCAACATCCGTATCTGATAATCTGCTTCCGTAATGCCCGGAACACAAATGCGCAACAATGTTTTATTCAACTCGCTCTTTACTTCTGTATGTATTTCCATTTGTTCCTTCTTTCTAGTATCTTTTCAATCCTAATTTTCGATAACTTCTTATCTTTTCTTCTGGTTTTGTAATGCTTGAAGACTCCGCGACCGAAAGCTTCATACGACCTTTTGTTGCATCTGCTGTAACCGTAATCTGGTCTTTGTTAACTTTTGCATTTACACTTGGATTGCCAAATACAATACATTTTCCCCTGATCCGTTCTTCAAAAATTGTTGACACTACGGTTTCTGTTACTTCATCCTTTTCTCTGACCTTTGTTCCGGCAATTGCTGCCGTTTCGTATGCGGCAGCCGCTGTAAGTGCCTTATCATGATAATAAAATATTCCCATAATGCTCAGAAAAAATATCATTAATATAAAAGGCACAATATATGCCATTTCTACTGTAAACATTCCATTCAATTCCATTGTTCTAATTTTTGCAAGTTTTCCTTCATTTTTGTATATTTTATAATTTCTTTTCATCCATACCTCGTTTTCTTATGCATTTGCAGCCATCATTATCTCCATCAGCCATACGGCTATATATCCAACTGTAATAAGCGGAACCAGAGGTATTGACGTTCGCTTTTTGAATCGACTTCGCGCCAGTATAATCCCTGCTACCACTGCAGTTAACATCCAGGTCATCACTAACAGTTCAAGCATATTCCAGATTCCCAGATACCCTCCCAGAATACACATCAACCAGCTGTCTCCATATCCCAGACCTTCTCGTGTTGCTTTACTGATTACGATAAAAAGTGATCCGATCACCAGACCTGCCAGATATGATTTCCATGCTCCGGAGCCCCCGGTAACCACAGCTATACCACTCTCAATTCCGGTTATTAAACCACAGCCTATAAGTGCAATCACAGATACTTTATGCTCCCGTACATCTTTATAAGCCATGAATACTAATGCCAGACATACCATCATTCTGCCAATAACCTGGAACCAACCGTATTCCATCAAATATATATTTATTTGCTGCATTTTGTACATGCTCCTTTCCCTACTGCCTCTGATACAGGAATCGCATATACCGTTCGTTTAAGTCCACTACAGCTTAATGAATTATGATAACGATTGCCATAGTCTGTCAGATATACCTGCGAAGCCGCACTTCCATGCACACATTTATCGCAGGGATGATATTTTTCCTGATCATTGTTACGCAGGTCATCCACCGTTCCTGCATTGACTGTTCGAATAGATAGTTCCAGATAATTACAATGATAATCCCGATGGTATACCATGCCTGTCTCCGTAATGTACACGGTCTCATTATCCTCTTTATCCCAGAATGCCGACTGATAACCATTCCATCCTTTCATCCGCATAGTTTCTTTCATATGAACCGACTTTGCTGCAAATACAGGTATCGGAAGTTTCACCTGATAGGTCACTTCCATTTCCAGAATGCCTGTCAACATCGACATACGTGAATTCTGACAGCTAATTCCACTGCTTCCATTTACGACAATGCTTCGTTCCAATCGTTCACTGCCAATTGTCCTGACAATATCTGCCTCCAATGCGGACGGTGAGACCATCTGTGTCAGATAGCAATCTTCTGCCGCGCGTTTTGCCGCATATTGCATTCCATTACGTACACTGGTGCGTATGGACATTACTTCCATCATGTAAAAAAGAGCTAAAACCGCCAGAAAAAACAATGGAATTGCAAATGCCGCCTCTATTGTAATAGCTCCTTTTGTTGCCAAAAGGCAGAAGGATGTCCTCTGGTTTTCAGTTTGTTCATTTGTTTTTGTATTGTGATACGAGGGATTCACAGAGTAATTCATCATATGCCTTGAGGGAGGCATCATAGAGAGCATCTCCTTTCTATATGTGCAAAAAAGATTGTTACTATATCCCAAAGGACATCCTTCTGCCTTTCAGCTATTGATAAGTATAATAAGTGTTAAATGTATAAGTGATTCCTCTTCGAAGCCGCACCGTCGAGGCCACTTCCATCCTGTAAACGCAATGATCTGCACGAAACCACGTAAGTCCCTTTTCGTTACGCATGCATAGTTCTATCAGATCCTCAGTCCGAAGGATCAGGTTTGTTTTATTTTCCAGAAGAAGCAATCCTCGTAGATAGCCCTTATAATCCAGACCTTCTTCTGCATCTACTCCTTCTCCATGGTCATCCTCAGTCCCAAGTGTCATAAGCCCGGCAAGCGACAATTGCCATGTCTCCGTACTTTTTACTAATGGTACTTTCCCACCTTTCATAAGACTTCGAAGATCCATAACACTTTCCCCAAGTGCCCACGCTAACAGCAATGCCTGTGCTACCGCTTCACTTGCCACCGGAAGTGCAATCAAACTACATAATGTCAGAGCAAGACTCTGCGCCTCCGCCTGTTTTGCTGCGTCCTGCTGAAGGAACGCATAATTAGGCGCAAACCGAAGCATCAATAAACGTTTTAATACTGCATTCAGATTCTCCCGGTCACTGTTCTTCCCGGCAAGCAGATATTCCATTTCATACTTCAGTGTGCCATCTGCCCCATCTTCCTCCACTGCTGTATCAAAATGTCCTAAAAGATATTCATCCAACAATATCTTCGATAAAGACTCCTGTTTTGCCTTGTCACTGAAATCTCCATATCCACGCTGAAGGGTCCTTCCTGATACCAAAGTATCGGACGTCACACTGGCATCAGATACTTCTTTCCCCTCTGGCATTACAAGTTCAATCAACGGAGTAGATGCAACTCTCTGCATATTGGAAAGCGGATTATTCTCTGTCGGAAGCTCCTGTTCATTCTCCGACAGAATCCCCGCCAATTCTTCATTTACACGATCCTCCATCTTAACCGACTCTTCCGCTTCATCTGCCCGCTCTTTCCAGACATCTTCATCCTCACCGAAAGGATTCAACGAACTAAGACCATACTTACTTTTCATATATTTCGCTATCTGATCCTCTAATGCTGCGCCATTATAATCCGTCAACAATTGCACCCGTTTCATTGTCTGTTCCATGCCGGATGCTCCATAATAAGACAACCGGTCAAAAATTCTTTCCTCACTATAATCACTGCTCTCATAAGAAGCATCCAGCACAAACAGATCAAACTCTTCCAGCATATCCCGCTGATATTCCGCAAATACTGATTCCATGGCACAGTTCATATCTGCTCTCCGATAACTTTTGGCAGATTGCAGGGACGCACTTTCCATCATGCTTCCGGTAAATCCAACCAGCAGCACAAAGATTAATGCCAGAAATGCTGTTACCTCACCACGTTTCTTTTCTGATTTATATGCCGGAACTTTCACTGGTAATTTTCTCAAATATCGTATTTACAAGACTGGTAAGCTGCGACTTAAAAATGATTACCAGACCAATCAGCACAACAAGGATCAGAATAACTTCCACCACACCGATCCCCTTCTCATCGCACAGGATGTCCGTGATCCTCTTTTTTAATTGAAACCCCTTCCATCTCATTCGGTACAACTGTTTCTTTATCATACATATTCTCCTTTCTTCACATCCAAGCTTCCTTGCCTCTAATCGTCTTTACTTCTGGGGACCTTTACATTTGAATAGATAAAAATGCCGGAACTATAACAATCAGAAGTACCATCGAAAGCATCATAAACATTGGTAGCAAAAGCTTAGTTCCTGCCTCTTCGCCTCTTTTCTTCGCAGCAGCTTTACGTTCTTCAAATGCCTGATCGGCTTCTGCCCGAAGCAATTCTGATAAACCTTTACTTCCTTTTCGCAGATTCTGTGTAAGCAACGCAGCCAACTTCCGATATGCTTTTAACCCGCATCTTTTTCCAAACTGTTCGTACGACTCCAACTCTGTTACTCCACTCTGCATCTCGTTGCATGTCTTCGCCATTTCTTCATAAGCAAAACGGATTCCCCGATAATTTTTCTGCTTCTCATAATCAGTTACGATCTTCTGCCAGGCACTTTTTACTGTGATTCCTGCTCCCAAAAGTAGCGTGAGTTTATCCGTTATCTCCGGATAATCTAACATCATCTGCTGCTTTGTCTCCTGATCTTCTTTTTGACGATTCTGTCGGTCTAATGCCAGCAACAGTATACATATCATCGGTCCTAACGCTAACACATACCATCCCCGGAGATTCTGAGGATTACGAAGCACTATCGTATTACCATCTATCTGTGTCGGAATCTTGAATTCTGACTTCTGCCTGGAAGACTCCTCCTGTTTTCTCAGTTCTTCTGTCACAAGCAAGACTGTTTTCTCATCATTATCATCTAGTGGCGGATATATTTTTACTGCCATTTCAGTTATCGCACGCTTCGTCTCATCCTGCTTATATATCAGGCAAGCTTTCAGGTTCACCAGAACTCCTTCCGGTTCTTTCATCAGATTTTCCTCATTCAGAACACCATATACACTGATCACATCATAGCGATCAATCTCCCACTCTACGCGAACAGGAATGTCTGGAATTTCCTTGATCAGATTCAGGTCATACCGCACATTGTCCAGATTTTTATTCTGTCCAAGGATTCGATCACCAAGGTTTTCTGTCTCCTGATCGAAGACTTTCTGAAGTTCTTCATCTGAATAATTCCTTTCCTGAACCGTAATCCTCACCTTGTCTTTCTGACGTATACCGTTTACTATCAATTGAAGTTCCTTTGTTATACTTCCATGTCCACTGCTTTCTCTGGGAATACTCGTCACCGATTTCGTTGCCTCTCTCTGATCTGTCACAAGCAGTATCACTGCCAATACGCAGCTTCCAATGACGATTCCCAGCATCAGACTTCGATATTTACAATCTTTTCCCCAAGCAAATATGCGCCGAAATATATTGCCAGACATGCTGTCATCACTCCTATTCCTGTCGGATTCCCATATAGTATCTTCATAAATTCCGGAAAACTGAATTTCATATAAGCAATCATCACAAAGGGAATTACTGCCATGACTTTAAATTCGTATTTTCGTGCCGCAAGCATCGTCTCTATCTCAGCTCTTACCTCCAGCTTGTCCCGGATCTGCCCGGCTGTATTGCGAATAATACCAATCATATTCCCTCCGCTTCTTCTCGCCATAACAAATACATTTACAAAGTTCCTGACGTCCTCCTGCTCTACACGCTCTGCCCATTCTTCCAAAATCCGTTCTGCCGGAATCTGCAGATAAATCTGGCGAACCATATGCGTAAATTCTCTTTGTATGGCCGTATCCTCCTTATAAAGTATACTTAGATCCTTTTTTGTTTCTTTCATGGCATTTTCAATCGAATATCCTACCTGAAGTGATGCTGCAAGTGACTGTATTGCCTCCCGAAACTGCTCCTGAAATTCTCTTCGTTTCTGATTAATCTTATCCACTTCCCAGTGCAAAAAATGCCAGACACCAACAGGTGTTAAAATGATAAATGCGATTTTTGATTCATAGAACAGATACGCCAAAAGCATTTGAAGTGACACAGTTTTGAATAATGCTGATGCATATTCAGAGCGTCTGATATCCTGCCGAAAATAACTTTTCCGTATTTGCAAGATCCTGAACTTTCTTCCACTTGCCGGCAATTCTTCCATGTTCTCTGCCTGTTTCTTCAAACTGGTACAAAATCCTTGTATCAATTTCTTCCCCGTTATAATCCATCACCTCTACAATCTCCAGAAGCTTTCTGCTTTTATCCCAAAGTCTTCCAATATGAATAATGATATCTATCGCCGATGCAATCTGTCTCTGAATAGCTGCCAGTGGTACGTCCATCCCCATAAGCACCATCGTTTCCAATCGCCTGAGCATGTCCTTTGGACTATCCGAATGCCCGGTACTCAAACTACCTTTATGTCCTGTTGACATCGCCTGCAGCATATCAATGGTCTCAGGTCCGCGGACTTCTCCGACAATGATGCGGTTAGGACGCATACGAAGTGCCGAGCGTATCAGCTCACGAATTGTGATCTCGCCAATGCCTTCCACATTGGCATTCCGGGCTTCGAGCCGCACAAGATTCGGAACATCCAGTATCTGCAATTCTGCGTTGTCCTCGATCGTAATGAGACGTTCTTCCTTTGGAATATACTGAGAAAGTGCATTCAAAAGTGTCGTCTTACCGGAGCCGGTTCCTCCGCTGATAAATATGTTATATCCGGACACAACCAGTTTTTTCAGCACTCCTGCTACTTCCTCGCTCAGAGCCTCCAATTCTACCAGCCTGTCCATCGTAATCTGTTCTTTCGGAAACTTACGGATCGTAACTACCGGTCCATTCAGCGCCACCGGATACAGCACCACATTAACACGCGAGCCGTCAGCAAGTCTGGTATCTACGATCGGCGATGCCTCATTTACCAGACGGTTCGTCCCAGCCACAATCTGCTGAATCACATCATCCAGTTTGTCCCGAGATACAAAATGCCTGTCCGTCAGATACAGCCGTCCATGCTTTTCTACAAATATATTCTGCACTCCATTGATCATAACCTCTGTAATCTCATCATCCTCAATCAACTCCTGCAACAAATCCAGCTTGCGAAACGCATTGAAAAGCTCCTTCCCAAGTCTTGCCTTTTCTTCCAACGGAATATATTCCACCGCACTTTCTTCTTCCAGCACGCAAAATATCAGTTCCTGTAATTCTTCATCCTCTACTTCACGAGACAGATCCAGCCGCCCCAGTATTTTTGTTTTTAATGCTTCTTCTGACGTCACAGCGAATCATCCTTTCCCATAAACTGCCGTACCCATGTCGGCAAAGTGTTTCCTCGTACTGACAGAGCTTGGAAACAGCCAGCCTGTCTCCGGAAGTCATCATATAGACCTGGTCACAACTTTGTAAAATGTCAAAGATTCCCTGAATACAGTCACCTATATCCAGAATCAACACATCGTAAATACTTCGTTCCAATATTTCCCGAAGCAGCCATAGCCATTCCTCTGTTGTCACTGTTTTCAGATCCTCTGGGTATGTCACCGGAGGAATATAATCCATCCCAGACATCTGCTGTACCAACGTAGTTATTAAGAGTCCCGGATTACCGGTCTCCTGTTTTGCATAATACAGAAGCATCGACAGATTCCTTTCCTTTTCGTCTGCAAAATGACCACCTATTCCGGCATATGGTTCCATATTCAGATACAGAACATTCGATTTCTTCGCAAGCTGTATACCATTCTTAATCGCCTGTGAGGTCTGTCCCAGTCTACGTATCGGACTATAATATCCGATCAGCTGACCTCTGTTCTTTTTTCTCACAGCCCACAGATCTCCCATTCCACTCGCAGTCAATCCATCAACCAGACAGGTATAGATGGCATCTGCTGACTGATAACGGTAGATCCGGGGCTTATGATCCGGAGGTGCACTTGTCTCAAAGACCGACAGATACATCACTTCCGGGATAGCATCCAATACTCCTTCCGTGAATTTCATATTTTCATCTGCCAGCAGAATATCAATCTTCGTATCCCGCCTCATTGACAGTATCTGCTCCGGGCTCTCACATATCTTTACCTGTAATGACAGGTCTCTTTTCCCACCAAGGTACTCGGCAAGACGAGCAGCATATTCCGTTTCTGCATCGCAAATGACTAATTTTTTTCCACTCACCATCATCCTCCCTCCTTAAATTAATTTACATAAAATATTTCTTTTTAAACTTTTCCTCCTTCTGTACTTTTCCATTTTTCAGTTACTTCTGTTTTGATTTCTGATCGACCTGATCAGATCACGAAACATAATCAGATTTTTCAACTAGATTCAACAACTCAGATACAAGTTTATGTAACTTGTAAGATGTATTATATTCTTACTTTTCGCAAAAGTCCACCACTTTTTTGAAAATATGTAAACATTGTATACTTTTCACAAAATGTGATATACAGAAATACCATAAAGCAACGCAACCCCAGGAATTCCAAGGGTTCCGCTTGTCAAAAAGCTAAATAGATTCATTCCAACCGCAACATTTATCCCCTGATAAGCAAGAAATTCATTTACAAAGAAAATCATACATACACCGACAAATGCACGCACAAAAAAGTTTACGATAAATCCCGGACGTTTTTCAGACATATATCCTTCTCCATTTCTGTTTTTATTACAGATATATGCTTCCCCTACAAAAAAAAGAATGCATCCGCAGACACATTCTTTCTATCACATTCATTATTTACTTATAATTCTATCTCAATCTTTCTTCCCGACCGCTGATACTGATGGTATTTCACGCCCGCCGCATCAAACATCATCATAGACGCCTGCACCCTGCTGCTGCCATCGTATTTGTTGCAGTCATAAATGACCTCTTTAATTCCGCTCTGAATAATTGCCTTGGCACATTCATTGCAAGGGAACAGAGATACATATAATTTCGAGCCTTCCAGACTTCCGCCACGATAATTCAGGATTGCATTCAATTCACTGTGCACCGTGTAGAAATACTTGGTCTTTAGATCATCTTCCCCTTCCCTGACCCATGGAAACATGTCATCAGAACAACCTATCGGGAATCCGTTATAGCCCATAGATAAAATCTTATTATCCTGACTGACAATACAGCATCCCACCTGTGTATTCGGATCTTTCGAACGACTGGCCGACAGCTTGGCAACTCCCATAAAGTACTCATCCCAGCTGATATAGTCTTCTCTTTTTGTACTCATTACGCACCTCCGTTATCTCTATGTTATCTATAATTTCCTCTATACAGGCTCTATACATGAATTACCTGATGACCTGCCGCCTTCAACAGCCGGTTCATGATCGCGCTTCCAATGCCTTCTTCCTGAAATGCTTCACTATATATCACATTGACTCCGTCTGAATCAAATTCACGCAGAACGCCGAACAGACCTGCCGCTATCGTGCGTTCATCCGCCCTCGTTCCAATACACTTAACATCGCCTGCCAGATATTGTTCCATCGTCTCAGCCGTCGCGATAATACCCGCCCGCATTCCATTTGCTATATGTTCTGCTGTCCGTTCATTAATATAGTTTACCACTGCGTCTGTGTCACCCTCTACAACCGTAAGCTGTGCCTTTGGTGCATAATGACGATACTTCATGCCCGGAGCTTTTGGTACTTCTTTACTGTCCGGCTTGATCAATGTATGATCTACTGCAACCGTTCCAACTACACCCTCAAACATTTCTTTGGTAATTGCTCCCGGTCTCAAAATCATCGGTGGATCTACCGTCACATCCAGAATCGAAGATTCCACTCCGATATCCACCGGTCCACCATCCACGATCATATCAATCTTACCAGTCAGATCTTCTTCCACATGCTGTGCAGTCGTCGGGCTCGGTCTTCCTGAAGTATTAGCACTTGGTGCGGAAATGTATCCACCGCCAGCCAATATGAGATCTCTCGCTATCGGATGGTCTGGCATACGAACCGCCACGGTATCCAGTCCACCGGTTGTTCCATGCGGCACCAGGTCACTCTTCTGAAATATCATCGTAAGCGGTCCCGGCCAGTACTTCTCTGCTACTTTTTTCGCTGCTTCCGGAATCTCTATCACGATCTTCGGCAGATCCTTCATATCTGCAATATGCACGATCAGCGGATTGTCCGATGGTCTTCCTTTTGCGGCATAAGTCTTCATAGCAGCCTCTTCATCCAACGCATTGGCGCCCAGTCCATATACTGTCTCTGTCGGAAATGCAACAAGTCCGCCTTTTTTCAAAATCTCTCCGGCCTGGCAAATGATATCTGCTTCCGGATGTTCTTTATTTACTTTCTTAATTATTGTCTTCATTCGTTTCTCTCGCTTTCTTAACCCTCAGTATAACACGCTTTTTTTTATTTTTCCATATAAGCCTTTATTCCTGCCACAATCGCTTCTGCGACTTTTTTTTGATACTCCTCCTGCTTTAATAAGCCAGCCTCTTCTGTGTTGGTTAAGAATCCACACTCTACAATAATTGTAGGACTTTCCGTTCGTTTCAACAAATAATATGTATCATTTGCTTTCGCCTTTCTATGATTCGTATCATCCAATACCAGCAAAGATTCCTGCATGATTTCTGCTGCCTTCTTTCCTTCCCCTGAATGCGTATAATAAAACACCTGTGCTCCTTTAATCTCTTCCTGTGGATAGCTGTTCTGATGAATGCTGACCGTCAGCAATGGTTTCTCTTTGTTAATCTGCTCTACTCTCATTTTCATATCACCGATTTTAGTTTTTTCTCCATTATCTTCTGACAGCATCTCATCCTTTTCTCTGGTCATTACAACTTCAATTTTTTCCTTTTTCAATAACTCTTCCACATATTGCGCGATTGCCAGGTTCACTTCCTTTTCTTCCAATCCATTAATTCCGATCTTTCCGGGATCAGAACCCCCATGCCCGGCATCCACAACCACTTTATTTCCAGCAACATCTTTTACGTTGTCACTCGCCGCATATCTGCTTACTTTTCTGCTGGCAAATATCAGCCCAGCTAACAATAATACTGTAATCACCAATTCTATTTTCTGACGCAAAAAAATATCCTCCGATGGCTTATATCAATTAAATATATGCCTCTCGGAGGATATCTATTCATTTCCACTTACCTGTTAATATCAGACCTTACTTTCTTAGCTCTGATATCAGTTCACATACTTAAGGATTACATCCCAGATATCAGATGTCTCCTGTCCCAGACGCCATGCGGCCGAACCCGCCAGATTGTAATCTTTGATAAGCTGCAGCTTAGGTGCCAGCGATTCCGCATCTTCCAGCCATACTTCATAAGTACTTCCGTCAGCTTCCCAGGTCGCATAATTCTGTTTGGTCTTATCATCCCATTCAGCAGTGACGCCAGCCTGCTCTACTACGGTCTGTGCTTCTGCCATACCGTACGCTGTACTTTCTACATTCATAGTATAGTCTTCATTATCCGTCCCTTTTGCTTTTGCCAGTTCCGCATCGGTCTTCGGCGTCTCTTTCCATACTCTCGTAAAGAATGGGATACCACTGATCACCTTCTCTGACGGAACTTCTTTGACCGTCTGTTCTACACCATTTTTCACATAATCATAAGATGCCACAGATCCTGCTTCCGGTGAGCCGCCATAATGCTCATCATATCCCATGATGACTACATAGTCTGCAAATACACCCTGCTCTTTTCTGTGATACTGCTGATTGTATGCCTGTGGTACATAGTTATCCACAGAGAGTACCAGTCCATTCTGACGGCACTTTACAGACAATTCGCGAATAAACTGAATGTAATGTTCACCGCACTCCTCTGAAATCTTCTCAAAATCTACATTAATACCATCAATGCCCGTCGACAACGCTGTTGAGATAATCTGATTAATGAGATTCGTTCTGCTTGACGTATGGCTGAGCAGTTCATAGGATTCATCATAAGAATTAATGCCTCCGTCAAAATCACGGATTGCCGCCCATACTTCAATATTAGCCTGATGTGCATAGTTCACAACTTCTGTACTGGCAATAGATTCCAGATCACCATCTGTATCTGCCACATGGAACCATGTCGGTGATAATGTAGTAAGTCCTTTTGTCTGTGCGATCAACTGCAGAATGCCGCTGTTAGCATCGGTATTCGTCACATTGCTCCAGGCCATATTAATCGTATAATCTTTGGAAATATTCGTATATTCCGGCTCTTTAAAGTCTCTGGAAATCTTTTCTTTCGTAACATCCTTCAATGATCTCTTGGCAATATAGCCGATAAATCCATCTTCTGTACGAACTTTCTTCCAGTCACCTTCGTCCTCGATCACGCGTACCTTGTCGTTCTTCTTTACTTCTGTAAGAATCGGGCTCTTCACACCACCCTGATACCGTACCTGTGTGTCACGTTTTACCTGAGCCACATCAACACTTCCAGTCTCGGTATTCACCATTACACGACTCGGCTTATCGTATACTTCAAAATCCATATTCGTATACTGCTTAACAAAATCAAGTGCAATATAAGCTGTACTTCCTTCAGACTTTACAATGACATACTCTTCGCTGTTCTTCTCTTTTCCAACAGAATAATCCTTGCTTCCCACGCCAACAGATACTACTCCATTCGGCAATGTATACAGCAACGTATTCTCATTCGGATCCCAGTAGAATCTTTCATTGATATAATCCCGTACGACGGAATATTCCACATACGCCTTACCGTCCGTAATCATCCCTTTCGGATCTATGATCTGATTATTCACAACAATAGCAAGCTGATTATCATTTTCAACCCCATAATATTTATTCAAATCAGCAGTCTCTTTCGATGGTCCATACTTCTTCCATAATAAAAGCGCTGCAATAGTACCTACTATTAATATGATCAGAATAATCATCTTCAGTAACAGATTACGCTTACGTCTACGGCGTGTCTGTCTCCTTCCCCGTCGTCGTCTTCTTCTCCTCTGATCCATAATCTACCTCCCTGTTATCTTTTTTCATTATACTAACAAAAAACCGGAGCGTCATTATATATTTCGACATTTTATGAATTAGTTAGAGGGTATTTACGTTTCCTTATTAGTAATCTGATGAAAATACAACTCTTTAATGTCACCATTTTCATTAAGCACATAATCCCGCATATATCCCGTATTTTCCCGCAGCATATGTGCGCGCACGATCTGTGTCGGACTTGCCGGGCTTCCTTCCATTTCCATATAGACTCCCTGCTTCTCATATTGATACAGTTCATTGAAAAGCTTCTGATATTCTTTTTCTTCTGATGTCATGGGTTCCTCCCTCAATGCATCAACTCCCAGCGCAGGACTACGTATAAATAAATGACCGGATGTGCATTGTGATATATTGCCGGTACAGAAAATACGATACACTGCATATAATATTATTAGGCATGGATATGTTGTTGAAAAATCTCTGATGTTTTTGAAAATTCGAATACTGATTATAATCTGATTTGTTGAAAGTACTCCTGTCTGGGAATACTATTTTCTGTACGGCTATTATAAATGATTTCTTATGTCTACGCAAGACTATTTTTAGATTTATTTTATTGAACATTTATAATTTCCTATGCTATACTGTCTAAAAGGAAGTGATAATATGAAAATTGAAAAGATTAACGACAACCAGATACGCTGTACTTTAACAAGAGCAGATCTGGCCGACAGACAGCTTAAGCTGAGTGAACTGGCATACGGTTCAGAAAAAGCAAAATCACTTTTCCATGATATGATGCAGCAGGCAGCTCACGAGTGCGGTTTTGAAGCAGAAGATATTCCGCTGATGATTGAAGCAATTCCAGCTTCCGCCGATTCGATTGTGCTGATAATTACTAAAGTGGAAGATCCCGAAGAGCTGGATACCAGATTTTCCAGATTTTCACCAGCCGGTGGCGATTGGGATTCCAAACGAGACGGCATTTCTCCGAAACTTGACGGCGCAGAGGATTTATTGAATCTTCTTGGAAAAGTAAAAGAAAGCATCTCTGCTGTACCTGGACAGGAGCAGGCCGCACCGGATAAGGCAGATAAGAAGCCTTCCGATCTGCGACTGTTCTCATTTGGTACAATGGACAGTGCGATTTATGCGTCTCAGCTCCTTAGTAAGATGTACCACGGTTCGAACACTTTATATAAAGACACAGATGCAGATATGTTCATTCTGGCATTGACCCAGTCTGATCATACATCAAAAGATTTTAACAGAATCTGCAATATGCTGTCCGAATATGGTTCTCAGGAGAATTCCTCCGGAGCAACTCTTGCATATCTGGAAGAGCACTGCGATATTATTCTCGCAGCCGACGCTGTTCAACAGCTTGCACAAATCTAATTATAAAAAGCCGGAAGTCCATATGGGCTTCCGGTTTTAATTATGCTTTTCTACATATATATTTTTATATACTATGCATTCAGAATAGCATTCAGTTTCTCTGTCAGAAGATCTGCGTCAATGCCATGCACCATAGCTGCTTCCTCAATAGACTCTCCCTGAGAAGATGGGCATCCGATACAATGCATTCCAATCTCCATAAGAGCTCTTGCAACATCTTCAATCTTATCTCCACTGGTCATTAATAATTCGCCAATTGTAGTCTCCTTATTAACCTGTGCCATGCTATCGCCTCCTTTATCATTTCTGTAAGCATTCCTTATTATATCCGCTTTTTCCCATTGTGTAAACATTTAAAAGTCGTTTCTTTATAAAATTTGACTATTCAAATGTCAAGATACATTTCTCTTTTTTTCGACATTGTTCAAATTTTATTATATCTCCACAAAACACTCGTTCTTTTGTTTTCGTCGAGTAATCAACCAAAATCGCACATTTTAATGTTGATAATGTTGATAAGTGATGATAAAGTACGGTTTTTTCACGGATTTTCTATTTTTTAATGTTGATAACTTTCCAAACTAATGATGACAATTTTTTACAACTTTTTCCACTTTTGTACATTTTTGTGTATTTTGTACATTTCCGCTTTTCTGATACCATTACATAATAGTATACCCTTGTTACATAAAAAAAGTGTGCAAAACAGGCACACTTTTTTCACATTTTATACCACTCTTCTTACCGTTTTTATACTCATACAGGTAGCCGGAATAATTCCGATACCTTTGGATGGATTAATTGCATTCACAATCTGATCATTTCCTATATATATGCCTACATGTCCCTCATATAATATAAGATCTCCCGGCATAGCTTCTTCATAACTGATTCCAGTTCCTGAATATTCCTGATCCCATGTCGTTCTTGGAAGATTAATTCCAAAATGTTCGTACACAGACTGAACAAATCCGGAGCAATCTGCTCCATTTGTCAGGCTCGTCCCACCCCACACATAAGGATTCCCGATAAACTGACAGGCATAATCTACAATCTGCTGTCCAAGTGTCGATACATTAGCAGCCTGCTCCGCTGCCTGCCGGGCCGCTTCTTCTTCAGCCTTTTTTCTCTCCTCTGCCAGCCTTGCTTCTTCCTCTTCTCTGGATTCTGCACACGGTACTGCTTCCGTAATATGCTCAGCTGACGATTCGGACATAATCTCATCCGCCCGTTGCCAGGCTTCTTCTCCCGTAATAATATACTTTGTGTATACGTAGCCGGTTACTGATCCGGACTGCACCCTGGTCCATTCACCCACAGGACCGATAATCTCCGATGCCGAGCCCGGATACAGCTTGCCAACCCATTCACTCTCTCTGGAAGGCTCGCTCCTTATAAAGAGAAATGTATCCGCATCTACATTTGTAAATGCCATTTTAAAATACTCACCTTTTATCGTAGGTGCCAGATAATCCGATACCGCTGTCTCTATTCCAGTCGAGTATGTTTCATTCTGTACCTTACTGGTTCCCACTTCTGGCACAGCCACCTGATTATCCGCAGCTCGTACCCTCTCCCCGGGAAACATCATTGTTCCAACTGCCGTAACTAAGAGCAGTCCGTTTCTAAGACTCGAATTCATAAACATCCTCCTTCTTTCGTCTATGTCTTCTTGTCTTTTGTACGCCTGCAATCAGGCCGGCCGAAATACATCGTCGCCAAATGTTACAGAATTGTTACAACTAATACTTTGCCATTATAACAATGCTTGTATTCTCTGTCAAGGCTTACTCCCAGCATTTACAGCTATATTCTCTTACATTTTGCTTGCGATTTCCTTATATTTCCACATCATCTCCTCTGATTTTATTACGTAAATGTTACATTTTGTCGTTTTTAATTATTTTCCAAAATATCTATTGACAAATCGAACTTTTCATTCTATAATTCAATCATAGTAATTATTACTGTTATTGATTTGAGGAGTAAAAGAGATGGCTACATTAAAATACAGCAGACAGCGAGAAGTTATAAAAGAATATCTGGCCAGTACCAAAGAGCATCCAACTGCTGATACGGTATATCTGCATGTACGTAAGACATTTCCAAAGATCAGTCTTGGAACCGTCTATCGCAATCTGAATCTCCTGGCTGACACAGGTGAAGCACTTAAGATTACAACACCTGACGGAGGCGTAAGATTTGACGCTACCACTACCCCGCATTATCATGTACTTTGTTGCAAGTGCGGATGTGTCCAGGATCTGGATATGAAGCCAATTGACACATTAGATGAGCAGGCACAGCAATGTTACAATGGAATCATCCGATCTCATTCAGTCTTATTTAATGGAATCTGCAGTCAATGCAGTAAGGAACTTTCAACACATTGATTTACTTCAGTATAATTACTGATTTAAATATAATAACTAATAATGTTAATAATATTTTAAAGAAAAGGAGATAAAAGTTATGAAAAAATTTGTATGTTCTGTATGTGGTTACGTTTACGAGGGAGAAGCTGCACCGGCTGAATGTCCAGTCTGTCACGCAGGTGCTGATAAGTTCATTGAGCAGAGCGAAGGAAGAACATGGGCTGCTGAACATGTGGTAGGTGTAGCCCAGGGCGTCAGCGAAGATATCCTGGAAGACCTGAGAGCAAACTTCACTGGTGAATGTTCAGAAGTAGGTATGTACCTCGCAATGGCAAGAGTGGCTCACAGAGAAGGATATCCGGAGATCGGACTGTACTGGGAAAAAGCAGCTTACGAAGAAGCTGAACACGCTGCTAAATTTGCAGAGCTTCTTGGCGAAGTTGTAACAGACAGCACAAAGAAGAACCTCGAGATGAGAGTAGAAGCTGAAAATGGCGCAACAGCCGGTAAATTCGATCTTGCGAAACGTGCAAAAGCTGCTAATCTTGATGCAATCCATGACACAGTTCACGAGATGGCAAGAGACGAAGCTCGTCACGGCAAAGCATTCGAAGGACTGTTAAAGAGATACTTTGGCTAAGCTACAAGCCATGCAATAAAAAAGGATACCATACACCGAGGGAGTTTACTCACAAAGGTGTGTGGTATTCTTTTTTATTATACGGCGACAGCCGTCCATGAAATAGACCGTTAGGTCTATGAATGGGCATGGCGTTTTAATAGACTTAGCGACAGCCGTCCATGAAATAGATCATTTTTTCTTTTCATCCTTGATTTTTCTTTCTCCTTGGTATAATATCTATATATACTACATATAGTTTTAAATACTACATATTAAAATATCGATATTTCAAGGAGGTATTCGTATGTCAGACACAATCAAAAAACATGTAAAAGATCCAGGAAGCGCAATCACTCATTTTATAGGAATGCTCATGGCGGTATTTGCTGCTGTTCCATTAATTATCAAAGCAACGCATGAACCAAGTCCTATTTACGTTGTCTCTATTGCAATCTACGCAGCAAGCCTTATTTTATTATATGCAGCAAGTACGACCTATCATACTTTCGACCGGTCAGAAAAGGTTAATACAATTCTCAAAAAAATCGATCATATGATGATCTCTGTATTAATTGCCGGAAGCTATACACCTATCTGTCTACTTGTACTTGGCGGAAGACTTGGAATCATTCTGTTGGCTATCGTCTGGAGCATTGCTATTGCCGGTATTTTGATTAAAGCTTTTTGGGTATACTGCCCGAAATGGGTATCTTCCGTACTGTATATTGGAATGGGCTGGACCTGCGTTCTTGCATTCACTCAGCTTTTGAATTCCATGTCACCGGCAGCCTTCGGATGGCTTCTTGCTGGTGGCTTAATCTACACAGCCGGAGGCATTATCTACGCATTAAAGCTTCCGATTTTCAACATGAAACATAAAGATTTCGGAAGCCACGAGATCTTCCATCTCTTCGTCATGGGCGGAAGCATCTGCCATTTCGTAGTAATGTATGCATTTGTTTTATAATCCGATTAATTTAATCATTTTAATGAAAACGCAAAAGAGATTTCATGATATCCCTTTTGCGTTTTCTCTTTTATCATATTTCTATTTCTGGAATCTCCATTCCTTATACTCCAATGCTGTCTGCAATTCTGAATTATACACATAGAAAATAGCCGTCCTGCTCCCGCCAAAGAATAGGACGACTATCTCTATAGTTACTTAAATATTTGCCTGGAGCGGATGGATTGCATCCATCTTTCCCAGTTGTTTTTGTTAAATGTATTATAACTGTTTTTCATTCATGTGTCAAATGGTGCACATATTTTTTATTCTCTATCAGCTTCTCTTTCTGTTTCCTTGTAAGCTGTTTTATTGAATACTCCCTTTTCATGGCTTCGGCTTTGGTTGCGTATTCCTCGTAATATACCAGTTCCACCGGGCGACGACTGCGGGTATACTTCGCACCCTCGCCGTCATTATGCGCTTTCACACGATGCTCAAGATCCGTTGTCCAGCCAGTGTATAATGTTCCGTCACTGCATTTTACCATATAGGTATAATTCCGCTTCATGTTATCTCCCCGATTTCTTATCATTTCCAGAGATAACTATACTCCAAATTACGGTATTTACGCAACCTTTCTGCCCATTTGCCAGCCGTAAGCCTTTGCAATTTCTGATACCAGATCCCCCAATCCGGTATGATTACTTTTATCTTCTCTTTCTTCTGATAATCACCATGCTGATTGCTGCCGCTGCTGCGATCATAAGAACCAGATAAAGTACCATATGACTGTTGTCTCCGGTAGCCACTCCTCTGCGTGCTTTATCTGGCTTCTTTGGAGTATCCGTTGTTTTACCATCTTTCGGTGCTTTGTAACTATTAGTAAATACGATATCGTCACTGTCTGTTTCTGCTGAAAGGGTACCCTCGCCGTTATCACTTACCTTAACTGTAACTTTGAATTCTCTCTCGTCATATGTAATGCCTGTCTGCTTATCGTTTACTTCCGACACGGTATATTCATATGTACCTTCATCCTCAAATTTCAGATTTTCGAACTTGATTTTTCCAGATACATCATTTTTTGCTTCAGCAATAACTTTACCGTTGACATCTTTTAACTGGAATGTAAACTCACCGTCTTTCAACTCTTTGCCGGTCAGCTTCTTGACCGCTTCAATCGTCACGGTAGCCGGTTCTGCCTTGTAAATGTTATTGAAAGTCACAGTATTTCCTTCTGCAGGAATCAGTTCATCATTTTCCTCAGACGATACCGCCTGATGTGTTACTCCGAGAGTTCCATCACCATTATCGGTTATCTGTGTATATACCAGATAGCTATGATCATCATATGTAACACCCGTTTCGCCGCCTTTCACTTCGCGAACTGTATAAACATGGCTGCCCGGCTGTGTATATGTAATACTGCTGAATACTACATTGCCGTCTGCGTCATTACTTCCTGTTGCCACAACATTACCATCTTCCACCAGTTCGAAGTTAAATTCGCCTTCTTTCAGCGTTCTGCCTTCCAGTGTCTTATTGACTTTTACCTGATCGGTAATGCTGGATGGAAGCTCAGCGACACGATATGTATTAGTAAAGCTAAACAGCGGTCCATCTGCCGGATTTCTTGTTACGGTAAGATTACCGTTACCATCATCCGTCAGAGTAAGTTTGAATATCTTGCCTATTGACGCATTTGCATCATTGGTCACGCCTGCTGCATTGCCAGATTCTGTAACCTTATATTCAAACTCTTTGGTTCTCACTCCATTGTCAGTTGTTATTGCATCCTGAAGAAGATCTGTTGTAAATGTGATTCTTCCAAAGTCCACATTTCCAGCTGCATCATTAACTGCTGTAGTCTGCGCCGGCATCGGTGCCCCCTCTGTCAACGCTTCCAGCGTAAATGTAAATTTGCCTGTAATATCAGCTGGTGTCAGACTGGTATCATGTGCCAGAGTCTTGCTTCCTGTAATTTCCACCGGCACAGGTTCTGTACCGTACTGATTTACAAATTCAATTTGATTCTGTCCATTTGGATAATTGGTAACCGCTGTCAGGACACCATTACCATGATCTGTCACTGTTACGGTAAAATCATAAGTTCCTGTTACTACACTTATCCCATTTGAATTTGTCCCGTTTTCGGTATCCTCATATATCCGATAGCTAAGTGTATATACCGTATTACCGTCAGCATCTGTGGATTTCACAGCATAACCTGCCTCAACTGCTTTATCAAGTACTACTGCACTTGCTCCGGCCGCTGTATCCGAGGTCTTATAGCTGATGGAGTCAAATGCAATGCTTCCATCCACTCCATTCTGCTTTTCCTGCAATACTGTACCGTTGCTTCCATCTGCCGGTCTGGTCGTAAGTTTAAACTGAAATTCTCCAGCTCTCAGATTACGTCCATGCAATGTTTTCTTTGCAGAAATATCTGCTTTTGTTCCACCCGTGACTTCTGTGGAGGCATCATAGCGGTTGGCAAATACCGCCCTGTCTGTTACATCAGAAGCAGCTCCATTATTATAAGTAACCTCTGCTTTAAGTTTTCCGATATTCTCAGTATCACGTGTCACAACTATCGTCACCTGTGCAGTATGACTATCGTATGTCATTCCACCTGCCTGTGTCTGAGGAACTGTTTCATTGATATTAAATGTATAGGTTCCCTCTTTTGTAAATGTCACATCACCAAACTGGAATGCCTTTGTAGCTCCGTCTTTTGCTCCCGCTACGATGGCTTTATCGCCATTTGCTACTATCTTAACTTTCTCATTCTGTATCGCTGTTTTGGTATCGTCATCTGCCGCTGTCAGAGTGAATTCAAATGCTTCATTTGCCTTCATATCTCTTCCGATAAATGTTTTACTTCCCTTAAGAGCTGTATCTCCAGTCAATGTCACTGGCTCATCCGGAAGTCCTATTGTCAGACGGCCATTATTGCCAAGATATGTGGTAATATGTGCACCTTTAAAATTCTCATTCCATACAGGATTGACGGACTTTGAAGCTGTATTGGTCTTATTAGCACCTTCCGCTTTGTCCTCTGCAAAATATGTCAGACTTGTAGTTCTCGGTGTTCCTGCCGGAATAATATAATTCTCGTTGGCATTATTCTTTTTTGCGTAGTCTCCGAGCATCAGATTGCTGTTGCCAGGAATGGTTACAGTATTTGTTCTGCTGACTGCTTTCCCATCATCACCCAATACGTAATAATTCCTCTAATAATAATATGTCGTTGCTCCGGTAGTATCAATACTGTCTTTCGCCGGAGTCGTACATGCTTCATCCGTATAGAGCACTGTATCATTCTGAAAATAGTAAAAATCATTCGTCTCTGCAGGTTCAAACTTCGCATATGCACCTACGCCACCGGATTCTGCACCTGCCTGATTCTGATCATATTTATTGCTGTAGAAATGTACCTGATGATTCTCATCTTTATTCGCATCAATATATGCTTTTAACTGCGCATCCGGATTTGCAAGCTTCTCTTCTACACCTGCCTTAAGGCTCACATCATAGAACAGACGCATCGGATACGTCTCATCTATAGTCATGCTTCCATCACCCTTAACTTCATAATATCTGAGTGGGATCAGATTGGCCGGAATTTTAACCGTAACAAGATCTCCTGTCTGAAGCTGGTCTTCACCGGCTGCCTTTTCTACCGTAATCTTAATATCTCCCAGATTGCCTTCCGGATATACATGGTTGGTATCCGGAATCTCCTGATTAAAGGTATATGTCACAACAGTTTTACCGTCTTTAGTAGTTTCCGTCTTACCCGGATTTTTATACAATTGATTTGCGTACACCAGGGTATTGATGTCATCCACCTGCATATAATCGCCAAGCTGATCAGTAAGAGTAATGAATCCAGCATCACTTGGATCCTCACCCTGATCGACCTGAGTAGGTGACTGCGCAGAAGATATAATTTCATCTTCAATCTGAGTAAAGATATTTTTCAGTTCATCTGCTTTTGTTGCTACTTTGTAATATGCCACATCCTGACCTTTACTATCCTTCGCACGGGTTCCCAGCTTCTTATATGTCTCCGCATCCGGATAATTGCTGGACAGACCATGCATAAATGCATTAAATTTTTCTTTAGCACTCCATGATCCACTTCCGGAATGTCCGGTAATGCTGACATCCGCACCGCTAAATATGCCAATGGTGTAAATATCTGCATCGGCTTTTATCGTTTTTGCAGATGTGATCGCGCTATTTGCCACAGACTCATCAAAACCAGACTGGTGATTCGGCGCTCCATCTGTAAAAAATATAACAACTCTTTTGACATTCTTTCTATCAGCGTTATTATTCGCATCGGTTTTACTCTGCTCCACAAGTATCTTTGTCCGATTCATCGCATAATCCGCTGCTGTACATCCTGCCGGCTTCAGAGCATTGACTTTTGCTTTTAAGTCTGATTTATTCTTACTTGTATAAGCCCCATAGCTGCTGACAATCTGCGTGTAATTATATGTATACTGTCCATCACGATATGTCTCATTTCCCTCTTTGTCGTACTCATTACCGGCAAACTTCACAACTGCGATACGATTCTGCTTATTCACATCCGCCCTTTGATCATTGACTTTTGCTGAACCGTCAATAAAACTGTTCACTGCAGCTTTAAGTGCATCTATTCTTTTGGTATTATCACCACTGCCCATCGGATCATCCATACTTCCCGATACATCAAGAACCAGTACGATATCCAGTGGCACTGTAGTCTGCCCTGTGATCTTGGCAGTCGAAGATAATGCAGACAATCCCACCAGAAAATCTGAACCCGCACCTTTCTCGATCGTTGCTGTGCCGGACTCTTTTTTCTGGCTGGTAAGAGTCACATTACCTGCAGATACGGACTTGTCCGTCCATATACGCCCAACATTCTTTGTACTGTCATCCAATGCATTTGCATCGTGCCAGTTATTTATGGTTACATTGTCTGCCATTGTAGTCCTGGCAGCATTCTCTGCGGCATTCACCTGCTGCGGCCATAGACTAAATACCATGACAGCTGCAATGATAAATACCAATAACGACGTCTTCTTCTTCATCTTCAGCTCTCCTTCCGTTTTTATCTTTTTATTATATAATGCTTTCTATTTTTTGACATCGTCCGTTTTTGAACAAATTTGGATATTTACATAAAAATAACAGGAGATTTCTCCGAAATCTCCCGCTTTCTGTTATTCTCCCATATAGTCTGTCGGATTCACCGGCTGTCCATCTTTCTTCATGGCATAATATACATTACAGCCCTCCAGTGAATAGTATTTGGTCGGCTTGCTGACATAGCCCACTACCGTATTTGCTTCAACGGTATCTCCCACATTCAGCGGTACCTCTTTCAGTTGACCGATCAATAGTTCATATCCATTTCCCAGATCCAGATTAACCGTCGTACCAGTCTGTGCAGTTACATCGATCGACTTGACAATACCCGCTGCTCCTGCGATCACCTGATCTCCTTCTGCTCCGGAAATAATCAGTGCCGGATTATACTTGAACTGATCCAATGTGGAAAAATACACGGTCTTATCCATGCTGTAATTCATAATTACCTGTCCGTCTACCGGCCATAACAGCTCACTATCTTCGGTAAAATGATAAGATGTACCACTTCCAGATGTCGCTACACTTCCTGTACCGCTCTGATCTGTTCCTTCCGTACTCTGATTATCCTCTTCCGACTTGTTCTGTTCCATCTTTTGATCCTGTTTTTCGTCATTCTGATTCTCAGTATCTATCGTCAGCTTGTCTGTATTTGCTGATTTTGCCGATACCTTGCTATTACTATCCTTTTTTTTCGTGCTGTCTGCCTGCTGCTCCTGTTCATCCTGCTGTCCGGATTTCCGATAATTCGTCAGTGTATAAGTTCCTGCGATTACCACCGCCGCTGCAAAACAGAGCGCAATACCCATAGACGCACGCCTTCTTGCCGAAGGCTTTTTCCTCTTCTTCATATTCATCACCTCTGGCTATATTTTTGCCAGAAGCAGGGCTTCTTATTCAGTACTGCTCACAATATCTGCAACTTCTTTTAATTCTGTTCCTTCGAAAAAATATTCCAGAATTTCATCATATGTTTTACCATCTTTTGCCATTTTATTGGCCGAATACTGACTGAGCCCCAGTCCATGTCCTACACCCCGTGTAGTCACTCTTAGCTTCCCATCGTATTTCTGAAGTACAAAACTTCCGGATGCCAGCTTATATTTTTCACGAAATTCCTCTCCGCTCATAGTCTCATCTCCCACCTGCACAGAAGTCACATATCCTGCTGTATCCGTTTCCGTAACACTGACTTCCATATCATCCAGGATCTTCGTCTGAATCTGTTCTCTGGATTCTATATCATATGGACACTCTTTAATTTTCAGATATGGATAATCCTCATTCCCAAGCACCTCTTTGCCGTCTCTTGTATTGCCATTAGTCAACCGGCAATAAGGTACATAAGCAAGCTGTTCTCCATACATAAGTACTTGTCCTTCCGTGTCATCCCATGCATTTTTCAGACGGTTATAATTCTTCCTATAGCTTCCAGATCCCCACTGCTCATGCATGTCATCATTTGTCCAGTATCCATCATTGAATACCGTCTGACTTCCATTATCCTTAATCTGTGTATATACGGTTGTCCGCACCAGAACTGCCTGTGCTCTCAATGCTTCTTTTTCATACGAGACCGGAATTTCTTTTGCCATCCTTCCGATACAGTAATCCTCTAAAGGCACATCCATTTCTTTCCCGTCACGCTCTGCTTTCACCTGCATGGTATCTACTGTTTTGGATGCAGGAACTGCCTGCCCATTCATAAATACGGTAATCACATACGGTAATAGCACGATAATAATCAGATATGAACCCAGTCGTTTTAATTTTTGCAGCATAAAAAATCCTCCCATAGGATTCTATGAGAGGATCTTTTGTTTTATTCAGCACTGTATCTGATTTTTATGGTCTGATTCGATTATGCTTCAACCTTAATCTTATTCAGATGCCAGATCTCTTTTGCGTACTCTTCAATTGTTCTGTCGGAAGAGAACTTACCACAGCATGCAGTATTCAGAAGTGCCATTCTAGCCCATCCTTCTCTGTCTTTGTATGCTGCTTCTACACGTTCCTGCGCTTTTGCGTAAGAACGGAAATCTTTCAGAATGAAATACATATCTGCGCGGTCGCTGCAATTTGTATTCAACAGACTGTTGTACAGATCGCGGTAACGCTCTGTATCTCCATCTGCATATGTGCCATCTACCAGCTGGTCTACAACTCTGCGGATATCTGCATCATTATTGTAGATCTCGTAAGGATTGTATCCGCCATTCTTCTCGTAATTCATAACTTCATCAGAGCTCATTCCGAAGATAAATGCATTCTCAGAACCTACTTCTTCTACGATCTCAACATTGGCTCCATCCATGGTTCCCAGTGTCGGAGCACCGTTCAGCATGAATTTCATATTACCTGTACCAGATGCTTCCTTTGATGCAGTTGAAATCTGCTCGCTGACATCTGCTGCTGCGAAGATCCATTCTGCATTTGATACACGGTAATCTTCGATAAATACTACCTTGATCTTACCGTTGATACTGCGGTCATTATTGATCACATCTGCTACAGAGTTGATCAGCTTGATAATCTCTTTCGCACGAATATATCCTGCAGAAGCTTTTGCTCCAAAGATAAATGTACGAGGATAGAAACTCAGTTCCGGATGCTCTTTAATCTTATTATACAGGTACATTACATGCATAATGTTCAGAAGCTGACGTTTGTACTCGTGCAGACGTTTTACCTGTACATCGAAAATGGATCTCGGATCCACTTCGATTCCATTATGCTCAAGGATGTATTTTGCCAGACGCTCTTTGTTCTTGTATTTAATATCCATGAACTCCTGCTGTGCCTTCGGGTCATCTACATATTTCTTCAGACCGGACATCAGTGACAGGTCTGTAGCCCATGCTTTTGTACCGAGCTTTTCAGTTACCCAGGGAGCAAGCAGCGGATTACCGTGCATCAGGAAACGTCTCTGAGTGATACCATTGGTCTTGTTGTTGAATTTCTCAGGCATCATCTCATAGAAATCCTTCAGTTCACGTTTCTTCAGAATCTCTGTGTGCAGTCTTGCTACACCGTTGACAGAGTAACCAGCTACGATTGCAAGATTTGCCATTCTCACCTGACCATCTCTCAAGATACCCATTGTTCTCTTCTTATCTTCATTGCCAGGATACATCTCTTCTACCTGGATGATGAAACGACGATCAATTTCCTGAATGATCTGATATACTCTCGGAAGCAGTCTTGAGAACAGGTCGATCGGCCATTTCTCCAGTGCTTCTGCCATAATTGTATGGTTGGTATATGCACATGCTTTCGTTGTGACATCCCATGCCTCCTGCCATTCCAGGTGGTAATCATCCAGCAGGATACGCATCAGCTCTGCAACTGCAACAGTCGGATGCGTATCATTCATCTGGAAGGTTGCTTTCTCATAAAGCTTGCGGATATCGTCATGATTTCTCATGTATTTGTCTACTGCTGCCTGAAGACTTGCAGATACAAAGAAATACTGCTGTTTCAGACGAAGCTCTTTACCTGCATAGTGATTATCATTTGGATAAAGCACTTCTACGATCGTCTTAGCAAGGTTCTGCTGTTCTACCGCTTTGTGGTAATCACCCTTGTCAAATGAATCCAACTGGAAGTCCACGATCGGCTCTGCATCCCAGATACGCAGTGTATTAACCTGGTTATTATCATATCCGACGATCGGATAATCATACGGAACAGCCAGTACAGACTCATAATTCTCCTGTTTGAACAGAGTCTTTCCTGTCTCATCATCATATTCTACGCGGATATTGCCACCGAAACGAATCTCTTTGGCATATTCCGGTCTGCGAAGTTCAAACGGATTACCATATTTCAGCCAATTATCCGGCTTCTCTACCTGATATCCATTCTCAATCTTCTGCTTGAACATACCATAACGGTAACGGATACCACATCCATATGCAGCATATCCAAGAGATGCCAGTGAATCCAGGAAACAGGCAGCCAGACGGCCGAGACCGCCGTTGCCCAGTGCCGGATCCGGTTCCTGATCCTCTACAAAGTTCAGATCGATTCCCAGTTCATCCAGAGCTTCCTTCACATCCTCATAAGCCGTCATATTGATCAGGTTGTTACCCAGTGCACGACCCATCAGGAACTCCATGGACATATAGTAGACAATCTTTGGATCATCCTTTGTGAGCTGTTTCTGTGTCGCAATCCAGTTCTCAACAATCATATCCTTTACTGCATAAGATACTGACTGATACTGCTCCTGCGGAGTTGCCTCGTCAAGTTCCTTACGGAACAGTCTTCTGCAGTTGTCCATTACATCCTTTTTAAATTCTGTCTTACTAATTTTTAAACTCATATATTCCCAGTCCTTTTACATTTTTGCTACGCCAAGCGTTACATTTTCTCCGTTGATCTTCCACTCTTTGACATATCCTGCAGGTTCAGCTTTCTGTACGCTGACTGCCAGTGTCTCAGTTCCGATCATATCTGCATTGTCTGCAAATACCTTCTCAGCCTTCTCTGTACCTGTATAAGTTACTGTGATCTTATCCATTACCTCGAAATCTGCTTCTTTACGCATGGTCTGAATCTTACTGATGATTTCTCTTACGAATCCTTCTTCCAGAAGTTCCGGTGTCAGATTCGTATCCAGTACTACGGTAATTCCGTTATCATTTTCAGATACATATCCTTCCATCTGAGCAGTCTCAACCAGCAGGTCTTCACGGAAGAGAGTAATCTCCTGTCCATTTACATCCAGTTTCAAAGCATCTGTCGCATTCAGCTCATCCATTGCTGCGTTGCCATCCAGAGAAGAAAGCACTGCTTTAATACCGCCAAGCATCTTACCGTATTTCGGTCCGACTGTCTTAAGCTGTGGTTTGAATGAATAAGATGTAAAGCTTCTTACATCCTGTGTAAATGTTACAGCTTTTACATTCAGCTCGTCTTTTACAATATCCTGATAGAATTCCGGCAATACCTTATCTGCCTTTACAAACATCTGACCGATTGGCTGACGGTTCTTGATATTAGCTGTATTACGGCACGCACGACCCATTACTACCAGCTTCAGGACTTCGTCCATATTATTTTCCAGTTCTGTATCAATATGATTCTCGTGTACAGCCGGGAAGTCACACAGGTGAATACTTTCCGGAGCTGAAGCGTCAATACTTCTAACCAGGTTCTGGTAAATCTCTTCTGTCATAAATGGAATCATCGGAGCTGCTGCTTTGCTACATTCTACCAGTGCAGTATACAGAGTCATATAAGCATTGATCTTATCCTGCTCCATTCCTTTTGCCCAGAAACGCTCACGGCTTCTTCTTACATACCAGTTACTCATATCATCCACGAAATCCTGCAATGCTCTCGCAGCTTCCGGGATGCGGTAATTGCCGAGGTCATAATCTACCTCTTTAATCATACTATTCAACTTGGACAGTAGCCATTTATCCATAACGGATAATTTCTCATAATCCAGTGTATATTTGGTAGCATCAAATTCATCGATGTTCGCATACAGTACAAAGAATGCATAAGTATTCCACAGAGTACCCATGAATTTTCTCTGTCCTTCTACTACAGCCTTGCCATGGAAACGATTCGGCAGCCATGGTGCACTATTGACATAGAAATACCAACGGATCGCATCTGCACCGTACTTCTCCAGTGCATCAAACGGATCTACCGCATTACCCTTAGACTTACTCATCTTCTGACCATTTTCATCCTGCACATGTCCAAGAACGATAACGTTCTCATATGGTGCTTTGTTGAAAATCAGTGTTGAAATTGCAAGCAGTGAGTAGAACCATCCACGAGTCTGGTCAACGGCTTCTGAAATAAACTGTGCCGGGAACTGCTGTTCAAACAGTTCTTTATTCTCAAATGGGTAATGATGCTGTGCAAATGGCATAGAACCACTATCAAACCAGCAATCGATTACTTCCGGTACACGGTGCATTGGCTTACCGCACTTCGGACACTTAATGGTTACTTCATCGATGTATGGACGGTGAAGTTCGATATTATCCGGACAGTTATCAGACATGCTCTTCAGCTCTTCGATACTTCCGATTGAATGCTGATGTCCGCATTCACATTCCCAGATATTCAGCGGAGTACCCCAATAACGGTTACGGCTGATACCCCAGTCCTGTACATTTTCAAGCCAGTCTCCGAAACGTCCTTTACCGATGCTTTCCGGAATCCAGTTGATCGTGTTATTATTAGCGATCAGTTCATCCTTCACATCCGTCATCTTGATGAACCATGACTCTCTTGCGTAGTAGATCAGTGGAGTATCACATCTCCAGCAGTGTGGGTAGCTATGCTCGAACTTCGGTGCGTCAAAGAGAAGTCCTCTTCCGTCCAGATCTTTCAGGACTTCCGGGTCAGCTTTCTTAACAAATAATCCGGCAAATGGAGTTGTCTCTCCCATGTTACCTTTTTCATCTACTAACTGTACAAATGGGAAGTTATATTTACGTCCGACTTTGGCATCATCTTCACCAAATGCAGGTGCAATGTGTACAACACCGGTACCATCTGTCAGTGTTACATAGTCATCACATGTAACGAAGAAACATTTCTTGTTCTGTTTTGCTGCGCAGTCTGCTGCACACTGATATAACGGCTCATATTCTTTGTATTCCAGATCTTTTCCCTTGTAAGTCTCCAGTACCTCGTATGCCGGCTTGCCATCTTCAGCGAGCTTGCCAAGTACAGTATCCAGAAGTGCAGATGCCATATAATAGGTATATCCGTCTACACATTTTACTTTAGCATATTCTTCTTCCGGATTCACACAAAGACCGATATTAGACGGTAATGTCCAAGGTGTAGTTGTCCATGCCAGGAAATAAGTATCCTCACCTTTTACCTTAAAGCGAACAATTGCTGAACGCTCTTTTACATCTTTGTATCCCTGCGCTACTTCCTGAGCTGACAGCGGAGTTCCGCATCGAGGACAGTAAGGTACAATCTTGAATCCCTTATAAAGAAGTCCTTTATCCCAGATCTTCTTCAAAGCCCACCACTCAGACTCGATAAAGTTATTATCATAAGTAACATATGGATTATCCATATCTGCCCAGAAACCTACGGTGCTTGAGAAATCTTCCCACATTCCTTTATATTTCCAGACACTCTCTTTACATTTGTTAATGAACGGCTCCAGACCATACTCTTCGATCTGATCCTTTCCATCCAAGCCCAAGAGCTTTTCAACTTCCAGTTCAACCGGCAGTCCGTGCGTATCCCATCCTGCCTTACGAGGTACCATATATCCTTTCATAGTACGATATCTCGGAATCATATCTTTGATAACACGAGTCAGTACATGACCGATATGCGGTTTACCATTGGCTGTCGGTGGTCCATCATAGAATGTATAGGTCTCTCCCTCTTTACGATTTTCCATACTCTTTTCAAAAATATGATTTTCTTCCCAGAACTTCTCAGTCTCTTTTTCACGATCTACAAACTTGAGATCGGTAGACACTTTCTTGTACATAATCTTCCTCCTTAATAATAGTTTGAAGTGCGTTTTGTATGATCTGCAGTAACTATCCTGCAATAGAAAAAGCTCCCATCCTGAATAGGACGAAAGCTCTATAACCTCGTTTGTAACCACCTAAACATACTTCTCTGATATGTCTGCCCTGTAACGGGAGCAATACCGCCGCAATCTACCGGATCTGGCATCCATCTGTCATTCTTCTTTCGATCAACGGAACTCGGAAGTGATCTTCAGATACAATCTATTCGCACCGGGCTCTCACCACCCCCGATTCGCTTTGCCTTTCCAAAATATCCTACTGTCTTCGTCAAAGTTTTTTACATACGTTGATATTATAGTAGAAAATCTCAGCATTCGTCAAGGGGTTTTCTGTCTTTTCCTATGCTCTTTTTCTAAGCCTTTTCCTGCGTTTTCTTCTCTTACGTTTCCGGATGATTCCTGCTATAATCGAGCCAATACCCATTAGTATCACTACACCAACTGTGCAAATCAATACAATCCGTTTATAGTCTATCGATTTTTTATCTGACTCTGAAAATGCAATCTCTTTTTGTTTATAGTCCTTCGCCACAGTTACTTCACAGCTGCCAACCGGATTGTCCTTATAATAATAGGTAGCTGTTCCCTCTCTCTTACTGCCTTCATGAATCTCAACTTTGCATTTCAACTTATCAAAATCCACCTCTTCAGGAAGCACTACAAACGCACCATGTTCCAGTGCGTCATATGTGTCTTTTTTCTCATTCTCTGCAATATCTACATTTCTGAAATTCTGAAATCCATACTCCAGAAGTGCTCTTGTGTCTGAATACGTATGTCCCCCATAGGTTCTCATTACCACACACACCAACCGTCTTTCACCGTTATCTGCCAGTGTGATCAATGTATTTTCTGCCTCAGTTGTATATCCTGTCTTACCGGCAATTGCATATTCATAATAATCTTTATTATCTTTTATCAGCATATGATGCTTCTGCTGAAAGATATGTTCTTCAACCGTATCCGATGCCGGAATTGCATATTGTTCCGTCTGACAAATGGTAAAGAATTCCGGATAATCAAACAATGCTTTCCCAATCAGCGCCATGTCTCTGGCACAGGTATAATGATTTTCATCATATACTCCATTGGTGTTGGTAAAATTAGAATTCATCCCTCCGAGATTCTTACATGTTGTATTCATCTGTCGGATGAACCAGTCATAATCCTGATCATGCTCTGCAGCAACAGTCTCCCCCACTGCACATGCTGCTTCATTCGCCGATGCCAGAAGTGTCGCATACAATGCCTGCTCCATGTTGATCTTATCTCCTGCCTTCAGCCCGATCGACGCATAGCCAGATCCAAGACAGGATAATGCGTGATCTGAAATGGTCACTGTATCCTCCATATTTCCATACTGAAATGCAAGTAATGCAGTCAGGACTTTGGTAATACTTGCCGGATATTCTTTCTTATCTATATTCTTAGCATAGAGGATTGCTCCGCTGTCTGCATCCATCACGATCGCAGAATCTCCATAAGTCCCGGGACCTTCCGGCCAGTTCTTGATCTCATTGGTCTGCACCGGAAGTTCGTAGGCTTCTTTCAATGCTTTCTCTCTGGCTTCCTTCTCTGCCTTTGCCGCTTTTTCCTCTTCGGTCATTTCACTTTCAGGCTTCTCATTACTCTCATTCTGTGATGCTTCTGCCTCAGATGCCCTGACCTGTCTCATGCTGCCTGAGGTAAATGTTCCAATCAGGCTTACCGCTGACACTACTGCTATCAGCCTTATCATTCTTTTCATCCGGTTCCTCCCCGTCTTTTTCCCAATTATCCAATCATTATACCCGATATATGTCAAATACACAAGTTGAGCCAGTTTCCTCTTTTCTATATATCTATTTACATTTCAATTTTCCAATGCTACCATATTAAGAAGTTAAAAATGAAAGGAACTTATTTGCATGAATAGATATGATTTAATAGCTTTTGATATGGATGGAACCTTATTAGACTCTAACCATCAGATTACACAGGATAGTCTTGACGCAATAGATGCCGCCGTAAATGCCGGAAAAACAGTAATCCTCTCTACCGGACGTTCTTTGTCCGAATTAAAAGATTACCGCCAGATGCTTAAACATGTCCGCTATTTTATCTGCGAAAGCGGAGCACTTCTGGTCGATACGAACACAGATCAGATCATTCACTCCGAACAGATTGAACCATCTTCCGTCCGCAAGATCATAGACACTGCATCTCCTGAAAAAGCAATGATCTACATAGCAAGTAACGGCCAGAATCTTGCTACCAGAAGCTATGTGATGCGCATGGCAGACTTCTGTATCGGACAGTATCAGGATATCTTTCTGCAGACAGGAACTCTGCTGGATGATGTAGTTGCTTCTTATAACAAGAAACATTTTCCGGTAGAAAAGCTGAACCTCTTCTCTGCTACACCGGAACTGCGCGAATACTTTGTGCAGGCACTCTCGCACCTGCCATTAGAAATGGCCCGCGCCGAGGACACCTCTCTGGAACTTTCTCCAAAGAATGTATCCAAAGGCTCAGGCCTCTTAAAACTCTGTCAGTATCTGTCCATTCCGGTGGAACACACCATTGCCGTTGGCGACTCTGATAACGATATGGAAATTCTCAAAACCGCCGGTCTGTCCGTGGCTATGGGAAATGCCCGTCCACATATCAAAGAACTCAGCGATGTAGTCGTTGCCGACAATGATCACGGCGGATGTGCAGAAGCTATTTATGAGTATCTGCTCAATGAATAATTATTCTTTCGTCCACATCCATGACCGAACGATACGCGTCACAAGAATTGGTATAGCCAGTGAAAATAATATATACACCGTGTAGGCCAGCCATGGAGCTATGCTTTCCAGGTCCATATTAAGGACCATAACCAAAATAAATGGCATTGCGCATAGAAGAAAATCTGCAAATAGCTTGGGTACATAAATCTTTTGATCCATGCTTACAGACTTTTCTCTTTCTCGTGAAAAATTATAATATACGGAATATAATTCACTAAATGCCAGTATAGCAAATAATATTACGGAACCTATCTTGTCTCCTAATATAGCACCCACTCCATACACTATGCCTGCTAAGGTAGACCATATAACGCCAAACATGGTCATGATACGCTTATTTTTTAAGGCGCTCAATGCATCATATAACTCCTGCGCTGATGCATATCGATCTTCTGGACGGCTCTCGCAAGCTTTCATTACAATTTCTTTTAGCTTTTCGCTTCCAATGGCAGGCGGCTGCAGTTTTTCATCTCTGCGTGGTAATGTCTGATTATTCAAAAGCCAATACATTACCATTCCCAGAGAGTATATATCTGCTGTATGTCCATATTGTTCTCCCCGCAGTACTTCCGGCGCCTGGTACTCCATTCCCGTCTTCTGCCTCTCTGATCCTGTAATGTCCGCATTTTTAAGCATACTAAAATCGCTCAGTTTATACTCTTCATCCTTCGATACCAGAATGTTGAACGGCTTAATATTTCCATGGACGATATGTTCTTTTTCACACAATATCAATGCGTTGGATATATCTACTCCTAATTTAATGACATTCTCATCAAAATAATCTTTCTTTAAGCGCTGCGGCAGCGAAGTCAAAAGTTCCATTCTGATAAAAACATCCCCTCCCACTCCATCTTCGTGAGGAACAACTGTGAGTTCATCATAACTGACAATATTTGACTGCCCTTGCATTTCTTCCATAACTCTGAATTGTTGCACGTAACTCTCAACTTCACTTGCAGATCCAGATATAATTTTAAGTGCTCCTTTTTCCAGCTTTTCAGATACATTTCTTTCAATCTCATACACTTTCGTATCTGCACTGCCACCGAGATATTTTATAATTTTCCAATCTGACCACGGTAGCTGAATTTTCTCATACTCTTCCATCGAATATTCTCTCTCCTTACCTGCACTATTCCCCATACTGTCTGCTAAGACGCCTGATTTCTTCTCTCATCCGCTCTACTACATCTTCCGGCCCGATTATTTTCACGTCGTCACCAAGAGAAATGATCCAGCTTAAAAACTGTGGACTTACATGTACCTCGACACTGACCCTAAAATGATCTGCATCTGCCGGAATCATCATGACCTCTTTACCAAATCTGTCAATAATAACTCCCGCCATCCGGTTATTCACCAAAAGCTTCACCTGCTGTTCTTCCCCGCGAAACATGCCAAAGCTCTTCCTTGCATAATCCGCCATATCTAATTTTCTAAAATGCTCTCTGCCTTCCCGATCTTCTTTCGACATCTGGATGCGAAGCATCTTATCTACACGATAATGTCGTATCTGTTCTGCATCCGAATCATATCCAATTAGATAATAATTTTCATCATCCCATGACAGCCCCCAAGGACTGATATGGTAATATGCACCTCCGTGGCGCAGCTCCATCTCCTTCTTCACATTCCACTGAAAATACTGAAACCGTATCTTCTTATTCTGCGCTATCGCATTATGAATCGCATCTACCGTATAATAAATACTTTCATTCATCGTCTTGATCCTGCCAGACACATACACCTGTCTCTGCAACTTCATCGCATCGTACTTGCTGACTAGCTTTTCCAACTTCTTGATCAGTGCATTCGATTTTCTCTCTGTAATAAATTTAGAAGACTGGATCGCATCTACCAACAACTTTAACTCCGGCAGTTCAAACGGATGATTCAGGACATGATACCGATATCTATGTCCAATCTGTGCTCCTTCTACCTCTATCCCAAGAATCTCCAGATCTTTCAGATCTACATAAAGACTCTTACGGTCAGCCGGAATATCATATTCCTTCAACGCCGCTATAATCTCAGGCATCGTAAGATAATGCTCCTCATCCGTTCGCTCCAGCATAATCTGGGCAAGACGGTATATCTTAAATTTCTGATTAGCTCCTCTGGACATATATCCCCTCCGGTTCCTTTACATCACATAATCTCACGGTTTTTCATTTTTTCGACCTTTTTTGAAGCATTGGCCATAGCCTTTACCACAGAACGGTCTTCCATCTTGATATCTGTTTCCTCAATATCATTAGCCAGATACTTTTTCACCAGTTCATTCAATCTCTGATGCTCTTCCTCATGTTCATTATAATCAAAGATTGTCTGCTGGGTACACTCATAATCCTGATCTACGATATAAGGAATATTCTCATCCTGATCCCAGCACTCCTGAATAGCAGCCACCAGGAATCCAATCAGATTCTTAATCGGCTTCTTCTGAATATTAACAATATCAATTGCCTTTCTTACCCTGTCACGGTCATTGCCGGCTGCCCGCACTACCGCGATCAGATCTTCCTCACGCAACGGATATGACGGAAATGCATTCTTAATATCCGATACCAGACGTACATCTACTGCGTCAATCTCCTCCTCCGGAATCATCTGATCATTATATTCCGGCGGATTCTTCAGATAAATGTGGAACTTCACCGATGTAACTTTATTGCTTTTCCCACTTTTGACCGGTTCGAAATCGAACCCAATATCCGAATAGTCAGCATTATTAATTTCTTTCTGCGCAACCACCAGAATACGCCTCTTAAAATCATCCCACCGCTTCTGTGTCCGGTTCGCTGCCACTTCTTCTGCGATGATATTCCAATCCATATTCCTGCGCATTGCCTTCTGTACTTCGCTGTCATTAGGATCGATCGTACCCATCTCAAAACGCAGTTCACCAAGAGAATATATCACTGACACAATCTTTTTCTTACTCTTCTGCAATACCCATCTCTGCGTAGACAAGAGCTCATACAGGCGCAATGAATATGCCGACTTAAATTTGCACAGAAAATAGACATTATTGCGGGTAAATTTCTTCTGGATATTAATCACATCTGCTTCAATCTTACGGTTAAATGTCGTATACAATATACCGTCCGAATAATAACAGTCGGTCACAATATTCAATCCAATAATTTTTTCTGCCGCATCATCGTACTTAATGATCTTAAAATTCAATATTGGTTCCACCGCTGCCGACACTGCCGTATAAATGCTGTGTCCGGACAGATCCATCGCATTCCGCAGGTCTGCCACTCGCACTGCGCTGGATATCTCCCCATTCGGCTGCTTCGCAATAGACGCCAGCGAGAAATTCAACAGTTTCTGTACAAATAAAGATGCATTGAACTTCGCATGAATCAGATCATTCGATTTTGTCAGCATCAGTGCCTGTTGCTCTCTCTCAATCTCATCAATATTGATGATGAGCTGGTTATCCCTCTTTTCAATTGCTTTTCGTCCCATAACTCCTCCAAACCCTTAATTAATCTTTTGAATTGCTCCCCTTACAATAGCTACCGCACTTTTTGGGTATCCATCCCTTTAAAAATGGCTACCGCACTTTTTGGGTATCCTTACTTTTAAAAATGGCTACCGCACTTTTTGGGTATCCCTCTCTTTTAAAATGGCTACCGCACTTTTTGGGTATCCTTCTCTTTAAAAATGGCTACCGCACTTTTTGGGTATCCTTGCCTTTAAAAATGGTTACCGCACTTTTTGGGTATCCTTACTTTAAAAAACGGCTACCGCTTCTCTGGTATCCTCACTAATCTATCTATATACTGTTTTGAATTCTACACTATCCGACCATTTCTGTCAATCCTGCCGCGCTTTTTGGGTATAGCTACCGCACTTTTTGGGAATAATTGGGACTGACGTGTCCAAAAAAAGCGGTAACCAACTTTCTCTACTGTTGGTTACCGCGCTTTTTGGGTAATTCCTTATTATTATTAAATGATTCAACCTGTTATGTTTCAACTACTACCCATAAACTGCGGCTACCTTTCCCAATTTTCGTTGTAGCCATGTCCGAAAACTGCGGTTACCATCTCCATAAACTGCGGTAGCCCTTCCCATATACTGCGGTCACCGTTCCCGAATTCTGCGGTAGTTGTCCCCCGCAAGCCTTGATTTATCAGGGTTTGCGTGCTCTCTAAATATATTAAACATGTTGTTGTCATACTATACTATATTATATATATTCTATTGTGCACATATATAGTCCATTTGCATTCCCTAAATAGTGCGGTATTCCTATCCTGACTAGTTCTTTATCTGTCTGGTACTAATATCTCTCCAGCTCTCGCATTACATTTTCAACTTTCAAGATAGCATCTCTTACCTGATCCCTTGCTTTATTGATCTTGTCCTGCACCATCCAGTCCACAAAGAAATTATCAAAGAACCAGTCTGCAAATGAGAGAAAATCGCCTGTCTCAATATTCAGATTAATCACCATGCTCACATCATTTAATTCTTTACTGAATGACCGAAGATCGTATTTTGCCTGCTCCATATTCTGCTTTGCACGATCCATCTTAGAGCTTTTAATCAGACTTGTGATTGTTCCACCGCCAAACATATCCCACAAGCCCCAGTTCCGTGCGCTGTCCAGATTGGCTTGTGCTTCTCTCAGACTATGTAATGCGCGGTTACCAGCTTCCATTGCTTCCCTTTTTTCTTTTTCAAAATCGTATGCCATAAGTTATGCCTCCATTAACACAATTACTTTTCCTGAATTCATCTACTTAAATTCCACCACAACTTCTCTGCCATCAGCCACATTTTCAAATAAACCACGGACTATATTGGTTGCATTTGCATCTGCGGCATCCAGAAGACCGTACTCCGAAGAATTTGCCTGCTCCTTTGCTCTGCTTTCTGCCTCACTGACTACCTCCAGCAGATCATCCTGATTCACATTTAAGATTGCAAAACCTGTATCATAGATTTTCAGATCATCTGATTTGATCTTAATTGAATCTTCATCAATAGTGCAGTGTGGAATCGTTACCGTTATTTTATTATCTGTTTCCTTAATTTCCGCTTTATTTACATCAAATCCGGCTGTAACAGTTGTCTGGTATCTTACCAGAAAATTATTCTTTGTAAGAATCGGGATCTTTCCTTTGGAACATTCAAATACATCCGTGATTACAAGTTTTTGTGTTGTAAGATCCGATGATTTTTCCAATACTGTTTCCAACGGCGTTGTATCTTTTGCTTTTGAATTCCTATAATAACTTACTCCGCTGAATATTCCGATTCCGGCTAATATAATCAGTACAATAATCACGATTCTTTTTATCTTTTTCTTCATTTTCTTTACCTCTTTCACCCTTATATGTTAGACCTTTTGTTACCTTCCCGGCGCTACTAATGCTACAATTCCAACAATAATTAATATCGGAAATGCAATTGACATCAGACCACCGATTACCATTCCTATCAGAATCAATGGAAGAAATACAACCGTTAGTAATAGCTTCGATATTCCCCAGGCTGCTTTAACTCCGAAGATAAATAACTTTCCGAATATCCAAATCATACATATGGTAAATAATAATGACAACATTTTCTTCTCCTTCTGTCGACTCTCTCTTCGACTCTTTATTAGTTTTTGTTCGCGGGTTCTTTCGACCTGAATTCTGATTTATTTTTCACTCCGAGTCTGTCGCTGAATTCGGGATTTTTCTCTATTTTTTCTATTACCCTTATCAGCTGTAATCTCTTTGCTGTATCCAAGCCGTTCACCCCACTTCGCTTGTTCTTGCTGTTTTGGTATGATTCTATTATAATCAATAAAGAATAATAATCTACTTCTGAAACGTGGAAATATACTCTTGTATTTCTCCAATTCAGAGAGATATGAGGTATCACAATGGGAAAACAATCAACTCGCAAAAATAAAACGATATATCAGATCTGCCGGGAAGCTCAAGGTCTTACCCGAGAAAAGGCAGCTGAACTAATGGACGGCATCTCTGATTCAAAGATTGAAAAGATAGAATATGAACTGCAGGAACCAACGCCATATGACATTGTCCAAATGGCGGACTGTTATAAAAGACCGGATCTTTGTAACTACTACTGTTCCCACAAATGCGCTATTGGTGAGCGCTACGTCCCAGAAGTAGAGGTATCGGAGCTCTCCAGTATTATCCTGGAGACAATTGCCAGTCTGAATGAGATCAATCCCCTTACCGGGCGCCTCATTCAGATTGCGCGTGACGGCAAGATTACCGATGATGAAATCAAAGATTTTGCATTTATCAGTCAGAAATTGGATGAAGTATCTCTGGCGATAGATTCCCTGAATCTCTGGGTGGACAAAACCGCCAGCGAAAACGGATTAAATATTGAATTACTGAATGAAACAAAAGAAACTCTCAAAAAGAGTAGCAGATAAAACGAGGTAAAGCAAGCAGTTATGTATTGTTCATGGATTGGAAAGATATGCATATTCGTTACAGTGATAAATTCTCTGACTAATACATCTAGCTCTTTTATTATGCCCTTGGCGTTTGGCATAATAAAAGAGCATATTAACATCTTAAAGTATCAGATCAATTATCGTTTTTTTCAGCATCTTCATATCAGCCGGTTTTGATATATGGGCATTCATTCCAGCCGCGAGAGAACGCTGAATATCCTCTGAAAATGCATTGGCGGTCATAGCAATAATCGGGATTGTCTTTGCCAGTTCATGTGAACTTTTGCGGATTGCCATCGTTGCCTCATAACCATTCATGACCGGCATCTGCACATCCATAAGAATCATATCATAGTCACCTGGAACCGACTGTTCAAATGCCTCTAAGACTTTTTCACCATTCTCACAGATTGTGCACTCTGCACCCTCTATCCTTAACAATTCTTTTAGTATCTCCGCATTCAGTTCATTATCCTCTGCACACAGAAAACGCATTCCTTGCAGACTATTGACATCCGGCTCTTTCTTTTCTGACTGTGATGCCAGCGAAACCGATTTGTCCTCTGCAATTCTCAGGTCTATGAGAACCTCAAAACAGCTTCCCTGTCCCGGTTCACTCTCCACATCAATCGTTCCTCCCATAGCTTCAACCAGATTTTTGGTAATAGCCATTCCAAGGCCAGTTCCCTGTATCTTATTCGTCACAGAACTTTCCGCACGAGAAAAAGCATCGAAGATTGTATCTTTGAAATCTGCTGACATTCCCATGCCATTATCACTGACTAAGAAACGATACTTTGCATAGACAGATGAATTCGTTTCACATTCTTCTATCAGGAACTGAATCACTCCACCTTCCTGCGTGTATTTCATCGCATTAGATAACAAGTTGCTGAAAATCTGCATCAAATGAACCTGGTCTCCATTCACCCACTCATGCCGGATATTTTCTTTTGTAACCGTAAGAGTCTGCTTTCTTTCGGTTATCTGTGAATGGAATACGGTATTGAGTTCCGTAATAAAATCCAGAATAGAAAAATCTGTATACTTAAAAACTGTTTTTCCTGCCTCAATCTTGCTCATATCCAAAACATCATTAATAATCCCTAATAGATGCTGTGATGAAATATCTATTTTATCTGCATACTCTATCACTTTATCTTTGTTGTCCGCATCATGTCTGATCAAAGAAGTCATACCAATAATTGCATTCATTGGCGTACGAATATCATGCGACATATTGGACAGAAACTCCGTTTTCGCCTTATTTGCATTTTCAGCTGTCTGCAGTGCTTCCGTAGCAATGTTCTTTGCTTTGTTCAGCTTTTTGTTGGCCGTTTTCATCTCCTTCATTGCCTGTAGTTGAAGTTCATTATTTCTTTTCTCATATTCAGCTTTTTTGTTGACAATACTGAGATTGGAAACACTGTAGAATAATCCAACAAAAAGCAAAAGTACAAAACCTGTCATGAGTATTGTTGCAAATACTATCGTTTTCTGATAATCTCTCAGTACATTATCTACAACGCCTTTTTTCACAATACAGATTAACATGGAGTTGTTACTTTCTATCGGGCAGTACCCAAGATAGTAGCGGTTTTCCTTTCCCAAAAGTTCTACTCCCTGCTCTTTTTTTTCAAGCTTTTTGTTAAGGATTGCCATCTCGTTTTTTGTAATGGCCTGCGCTTTTAGTAAGTGCTTCAGTAAAGAATAATTTCTAAAAAATTTGTCTTCTTCCTGATTGGTATAGGTAACATTTCCATCACTGTCTAACATGAACAGATATGCATTTCCATCATATCCTTTAAGCTTTAACATAGAATCCAGCCTTGAATGATTATACACGGTTCCAATTGCTGTATAAATTTCCCCATTAATCGTATACTCCTCACACGGAATTGCAACTAAATAACCTTCTTTTTTCGTATGTTCATAATCAAGGCAAACTAGTTTTCCTATGTTATATCCATTCCTTAGATCCAGCAGTAACTTACTTGGCATATCAACCCGCAGTTTTGTTCCATCTGCCGTTATTGCCTTTCCATTTTCCTGAAGGAATATAAGTGTACTTTCAGATTCTTTCTGCCAAACTTCAAAAAATTTTTTATCTGTTTCAAGGGACAGTTCTTTCTCCTGAAGTAGAGAATCCTCAAGCAAATGCAACTGACTGTAATATCCATTCACCTGAAGATCATAAGTCTGCTGCATCTGTTCGATAACTGCTCTCATACTGCTTTTTCCGTTTTCATCAATATACTTGTTCATCCTGTTCAATAATAGTTTTATAAAAAACAGGCTTGAAAGAAGGAGACTCACCACAAACAATCGGACTATAATCCTTTTTCTTTTTGTTACCTTTTGTTCTATCCTCATTTTTATTTTTCAACCTCTATATAATCTTCCGGTGCTGACGGCTGCTGCCCGTTTGCCATAGATGCAACCCAAACACTTGATAATGTTGTGTCCTTAAGCTGCTCGATTGCACATTCCGGATTTATTTTTTTCAAAATAGACATTGTAGTCTCCGTAAGAAGAATAGAATACTCTTTTTCTTCGTCTAATTTCTTTTCATTTACTATTATATCCTTTAACGAGAATTTATTTTCTTCATCTTTGATAACTATTTTCATACCAGATGCTATCGGTAATTCATATTTATCAGTTACAGAAAAATCATCGTTAGAATCCGTCAGATATTTACTCACAAGTTCATGTATCTGTTTGCCGTTTATTTTAGCAAGATATAATGAAGTATCAGAACTCTTCGCTGTCATTAGCGCAACTCGACTGCCAGCGCATTCCCCTTTATAAACAGACGAAGTAAAATAATAATATGGCGCAAAAGCCAGCTGTGCATCATTTTCTTTTCTGATTGTAGTTAAAATCGAAGATGCCGCATCACGACCATTTTTATCATTCAGCAAAATAGAATACTTATGTTCAAAATTTACTGTAGCTTTTTCTTCTGTGTCTTTACTGTTCATTACATTACGAAAAACATTATAGGCCTGCGTTGCATCCATTTTCCCTGACAGCAATCCGTGAACGGCTTCAAGACTGGCATCAAAAGATTTTTGAGCAGAATATCGGATATAAACAGAATTATCACTAATCTCATCTTCCAGTCCAGGTACATCTTCCATCATGCTTGGAACATCTATATTTAATGAAATCACACCACTTCCATCTGCTATCAGTTTTTGTCCTTCTTCTGAGATCATACAATCCAGAACATCTAATGCCAGATCCAGTTTTTCCTGATCTTTTTCCAGATCTTTGTTGAATGCTATATTTAGAGAAGGGGTCATATTTATAAAAGCTTCATCCGAAATTTGTGAAAAAAACGGTATACGAATTAATTCTGCATCCATCTGTTCCTGAAAATCCTGCATAAGCGCCGGATATCCATGAAACATCGCTGCTTTTCCTTCAAGAAACATCTGAGTTGCAGTGTTAATATCGACGCTGATATCCTCTTTCGTAAAATGTGAATCCCTTAGAAATGTATTGGTTTCTGAGAAAATACGCTCCCATAATGCATCATCAAACTCTATATCCTCTGATGCACTTTCAGCTGAGCTTCGCCATTTGATTCCGTCCAGACTCATGAATTCACCAATTGCACCTGTCTGAATCACCTCATGTGCAGACCAGTCTTCTGCAAGATCCAGGGAATAAGGTTTTATACCGTTATCATAAAATTGTTGACATGCCTGTGCATATTCTTCATAGTTTTCCGGAATCTTGATTCCATACTGATCAAACAATGTCTTGTTGGCAATGATTGTCTGCGGGATACCGCAAATAGGAAGCCACTGAATTTCATCTTTTGAATTTTTATAGTATTGCAATGCATAGGAGTAATACCTGGAAACTACATCATAAGAAGCGAAATCCATAAGATAAGGCTGTAAATCCTGTGCATCTGTTCCAGAAAATCGACGTACTGTTATGATATCCGGCAGTTCACCATGTTCTTCAAAATAGCTGTATAAATCAGTATCATTGTTACCAACAATAAATTCAATATCGTGATCTGGAAACTGCTCTTGGATATATGGGGCAATATTTTTCATCAAACGGTTTTCCCACAAATACACGGTAAGGTGATCATCATTTTTAGATATCTCTTTTTTAGATTGTCCACATCCGGATAAAACAGCAGTTGCTAAAAGTACACCCGCCACCAATACGGCCAGATAACGTTTCTTTTTTTTCATACGTCAAATTCCTCATTCTCCCGATTATAACACATTTAAATTGCCAATATACATCAGCTTTATTTGATTTTCTAACCAGCTTTACGGCAGGATTTCAAGCCAGTATCCATCTGGATCTACAATGAAATAGATTCCCATTGCTTCATTTTCAAAACAAATACATCCCATCTCTTCGTGCTTTTTGTGCGCTGCCTCATAATCCTCTGCCTGGAATGCCAGATGGAATTCGCATTCACCCAGATTATATGGCTGTGGATGATCTTTAAGCCAGGTAAGTTCCAACTCAAAATCACTTACATCGTTGCTCAGATACACAATGATAAAATCATCGGTAGTCTTTCTTCTTACTTCGTGCAGATCAAGGGCCTCGTTGTAAAATTTAATAGATCGGTCCAGGTCTGATACATTGTAGTTTTCATGAATCATTTTAAACTTCATAATTCTTCTCCTTTTGTACATTCTGTGTTTTTAATGTGCGACTTATTTTCTATTGTATTATAAATATAATTTATTTTCTTTCCTGCCTGAACAAATCTTCTTCATGTTCCGTCCGGCTATAAAGCTGATAAATTTACTATAGTTTCTTGCCTTCTTTGGACAGACTGCCACGCAGTGCATGCAGGAAATACACTTATCATTATCTGTAATCTTCGGATCATCCAATGAAATAGCGCCTGTTGGGCATTCTTTTGCACACAGACCGCAAGAAGTACACTTTTTATTTACAGTCGGTTTAAACGGCACGCCACCATATTGACGATATGGTCTATTTCCCGGAAACTCAGGTGTTCTTTGCGTTGCGATATTTTCCATAATCTTTGCAGCAAATCCCATCAATTCCTTTTCATCCTGCGAATCCGGGCGACCGGTTCCAAATTGGTGTAATAAGGAATGTTCTGCGACAGCCTCCATTCCTGCGATGCATACAAAACCTGACGCTTCCAAAACATCCTGTAACTCCAGTAAAGTATCGTCAATTGCACGGTTTCCAAATACCACTGCAAGAATCGCCTTCGTACCGTCTGCCTTTACATTTCGAAACATTTCTGTTATAACTGACGGAATGCGTCCTCCATAAGACGGTACACCAACCAGACACACATCATCTTTTTTAAATTGTGCCTTTTTAATCTTATCTGGTTCTTTGATCAGGTCGATTACTTCAGCTTCCTGTTTAGTTCCGTTAATAATAATATCTGCCACTTTCTTTGTACCCCCGGTCGGGCTGAAAAATATATTATAAAATTTCATTATACTCCTTGCCTCCAATCTAAGTCCATTCGGAACACACGGCTCAATTTCATCCATGTCTATATCTGCATAATCTCTCCTTTAATTACATCTGAACGGAGTGCGAACCTCAATGAGATTACCACTCGGATCATACAGTCTTACAAGCTTCTGCCCACCTGCAAGTTCTGTCAACTTTGTGGCATATCGAACGAAATGCTTGCCAGATTCATATTTCGCAATCAATCCATCTATATCAAAATCCTCGAAATACAGTTCCATCATGTTATTGAATGGCGTAGAAGTTTTATCCAATGTTTTCCCCCATATGTCGGCATCCTGCAAAACAAGCCCCTCCGATAAAATCACATTACCTTCATTCTTAAGAATCACTTGCATTCCAAATAAATCCTTATAAAACTCTATGGATTTTTCTATATCATCCACCACAATCAGTACATTTTTCAGCATATCAGTCACCTCGCAATCCGCTTTGGTTAAATAATCTTTCCGGATAAATGATCAATTTCATGCTGACAGATTTGTGCCGTCCATCCTGACAGCTTCTGACGCTGTTTTTTCCAGTTGAAGTCATAATACTCTACTTCTATTTCCTGGTATCTGGTCGTTTTACGAACACCATCCAAGGATAAACAACCTTCTTCTGTCTCATACATGTCACGCTTTGAAACAATCACCGGATTAAACATCACTACATCCATGAATCCCATATTTACAATAATGATATTCTTTTTTACACCAATCATATTGGCAGCCATACCAACGCACCGTTCCCGGTTTGCCTGCAGTGTGTCCTGCAGATCCTTTCCAACCTGGATATCTGCTTTCGTAGCTGGTTCGGATGGCTGACCTAAAAAGAAAATATCTCTTACAATTTGCTTTACCATTTACTTTCTCCTATCCCACATTGCATCCCATGGATATTGCAATATCAACATCTGGGATATCAGTAATCAGCTTACTATGCTGACCATTTGCTTCCATGTCTATTCCATAAATCTCTTGCATGATACGAACGGCATCCTGATTAATCTGAGGCTTTGTCTCTGTTCCGGCCGAATAGCTTTCAAATATATCTGATGCCAGATGTTTTCCCAATGCCTCTGCTATCTGACTACGACATGAATTATGAACACAGATAAATGCGATTTTTTTCTTATTCATGAAATGGGCACCTCTCCTTAATACATTGATTGTTCTTATCAGAATGAATACACTTTATAACAGGTTTTTCCATTTGTATATTGAAATTCTCTGCCACATAGTCAATCGCTGAGATTATGGCCATATAAGAATCTCTTTTACAACATCTTGGTCCACCAATGCTCCCCAGAATCCACATACACCGCCTGGAACAGCTTTTCCTCTATTCAATGATTGTGGAATTAACCTGATATTCAGCTTTCTGCATTGCAGAAACAGCTTTCCAAAAACAACGATAATCAATAACATTTAACGGCACTCCCATCAATTCGGAAGTGCCACTTTTTCCAACTTATTATTCACATCAAAGCAAACCTTGTCCCCTTCATTGATGTTACATTCATAGAGCATGGCATCCTCTGCTTTTATCTTTATTTCTTCTCCTGAAGAATTCGTAAGCGTCACTATTGCCATGACTGGCATTCCTTTCGGTCGCTCTTCACAACCGAAGTCCAGGTCTTCATCAATTCGTTTTACTGTATATATCATAGCTATTCCTCTGAAAATAATATTAAAAATTAGTTCTCCATGTTCCTTCGAATTTTCTCTATCAAAGTGACATCTGCTGGTAACCAGGCAACGCTGTCCAGTTGATCCTTCGTAAGCCATTTTGCAGCTTCCGCTTCTTTCAGTTCCAGGTGACCGGCTGTGACCTCTGCCCAGAAGCAGTCCATGGAAAGGTGAAAAGTGGGATAGTCATACTCTATAGTGTCGATCAAATCCCCTACCTTAATTTCTGTATCCAGTTCTTCCATGATTTCTCGCTTTAATGCTTCCTGAGGTGTTTCACCTGCTTCGATTTTTCCTCCTGGAAACTCCCAGCCGCCTTTCAGCTCACCGTAACCACGAGCCGTTGCAAAAATTTTATTCTTTTCTTTCATATTGTCACAGATAACTGCTGCAACTACTTTTATCGTCTTCATCTTTTTCGTACCTCAAATCATTTATGCTGTAATATTTTACAGAAATTATATATGTCTTTTTGACTATCTTTTTATATCTTCTCAAATG
>ERZ894183.226-NODE-226-length-52693-cov-34.144800_pt1 | contig 52693 bp, 48 predicted proteins | sample MGYA00380279_ERZ894183 | MGnify/ENA primary metagenome ERZ894183 (study PRJEB32331, sample SAMN06328422) | human gut metagenome | biome: human gut microbiome; feature: stool | host: Homo sapiens | collected 2013-06-26 ... | reverse complement strand
ATCCGACATTTACTACTGCATCTGAATAAGATGCAGTAGTAATGTTAAATATCAACGATACAGAATACTAGTGAAGAGTGTAAGATATCTGGCAGGTGATGATACGAGAATTATTGTAGGAAATAGTGATCAGAATGAGAATGTAGAAATGGCAGAGTATGAAGCTGTGGAAGAAATTGAAAAACAGCTGGGAGTAGAAATGCCGGAATTTTACTACAGACCAAATGGGTTTGAGTTTGTGAGCTATGAGGTGAACCAATTTGCCGATATAGCTTTTATAGAATACAAATATGAGGAAAATATAATATTATTTTATATAGATAAACAGAGTGGGGATACAGCTAGTCAAACTGAAAGTTTAAGCGGTACACGAGAATTAATAAAATCCATTGATGTAGGAGATAATAAGATTTCTATTGAAAAAAATAAGGAACCTGGAGATAAAATACCTAGTTATACAGCATCATGGAAACAAGACAATGTGTTTTTTAATATATCAGGTAAGATAGAAAAAGACGAATTAATAAAAATAATGGAAAATATTGTATATTAAGAGTGATTTTTAGAAATTTATATCGTATATATTATGTAAAGGTTGGTTGCAGAGGAGAGGAGGGATAAGAATCAGTAGATGGAAACGAATGCTGGGGATTGGTTTAGTGGCTGGAATCCTTGCATTAGGAAATATAACTATGGTTTCTGCTCAACCGCTTAGTATCCTGGATGAGATTGAAACCACAGCAGATTATGCGGAAGATACAAGCTTCAGCCTGATTAGAGGAAACCATTTAAACCAGGGAAATGTAAAAATTCAGAGACTGTCCAGTAATGAAATTGCTATTCATGGTTTAACACAGTGCCATCATGCTTGTGATACAGTATATTTGTATTTGTACCTCGAACGTAAGGTGAATGGCAGTTATGGAACCTATAAGTATTGGCGGTTTGAAACAGATGATGCAACAAGCCTCAGTAGAGGAATAAATGTTATTGTCCCCAGCGGTACTTATTATCGTGTGCGCGGCTATCATGCTGCCAAGGACGGAACTACGAAAGAGTCAACATCTACGCTTACTCAGGGCATACTGATTAAGTAATCATGCGGATTTCCGGGGTATAAGGGACGATACTTCTGGAAAGAAACAAATTTTTGGACATACAAAACGAAAACTGAATAGCGGAGCATGGGTGCAGACTGCAGGATGTACAGAAAAAAGAACTGTCAACCGCCATTACCATCAGGCAGCGCGAAATGCTCGCATTAGTAACTGGTAAACAATGAGATTACGACAAAACATTTGTTAGACGTGTAAAAAATAACTCGTCAACGAATACGACAAACCTTTGAGGGCAGGGCAGGATCTGAGTATTCTGTCCTGTCTTCTTTTTGAAAAACAACTGTTAAAATCACGGAGAATCGTGTATAATAATTATAAAATATTCCAATTTAATAAAGATTGTCTGACAAAGGGGGCTTGCATATGAAGATTACATTTATCGGTGCAACGCACGAAGTGACAGGAAGCTGCTACTATCTGGAAGCGGCGGGAAAAAAGTTTCTGGTAGACTGTGGTATGGAGCAGGGGCCGGATTATTATGAAAACAGGGATATTCCGGGAAATCCTGCTGATATTGATTTTGTGCTGCTGACCCATGCTCATATGGATCATTCCGGTAATCTTCCTGCAATTTATGCCAAAGGCTTTCAGGGACCGGTTTATGCCACAGATGCCACCTGCAATCTTTGCGACATTATGCTTCGCGACAGCGCTCATATACAGATGTTTGAGGCTGAGTGGAGAAACCGTAAGGGACGCCGTCAGGGCAAGCCGGAATTTATTCCTGCGTATACTATGGAAGACGCAATGGGAGTGATCCGGAATTTTGTTTCCTGTCCTTATGAAAAAACAGTGAAGCCTGCAGAGGGAATTGAGGTACGGTTTGTAGATGCGGGGCATCTTCTGGGATCGGCAAGTATTGAGATTACGATCACAGAAGAGGACACAAAGAAAAAAATTGTCTTTTCCGGGGATATTGGAAATACAAATCAACCGTTGATCAAAGATCCTACCTGGCTTCACGAGGCAGATTATGTAGTTATGGAATCCACTTATGGTGACAGAAGCCATGGAGACAGACCGGACTATGTAGGTCTTCTCAGTGAGGTTATTCAGAGAACCTTTGACAGGGGAGGAAATCTGGTGATTCCTTCTTTTGCTGTAGGACGTACACAGGAAATGCTGTATTTTATCCGGCAGATCAAAGAAGAGGGAAGAGTGAAGGGCCACGGGAACTTTAAGGTATATGTGGACAGTCCGCTGGCAAACGAAGCAACAACGATCTTTGGGGAACACAGATATGACTGTTTTGATGAGGAGGCCGCTGCCCTGACCAGAAAGGGAATTAACCCTTTAAGCTTTCCGGGGCTGAAAACTTCTGTTACCAGTGATGATTCCCGGGCAATCAACTTTGACGAGGACTGCAAGGTGATCATATCCGCAAGCGGAATGTGCGACGCCGGCCGTATCAAGCATCATCTGAAGCACAATCTATGGAATAAAAAGAATACGATTCTTTTTGTGGGATATCAGGCAGTGGGAACACTGGGAAGAGCTCTTCTGGAAGGAGCAACAGAGGTGAAGCTGTTTGGAGAGGAAATCCATGTGGAGGCAGAAATCTGTCAGATGCCGGGAATCAGTGGTCATGCAGATGTGAACGGGCTTCTTGACTGGATCGGAGCTTTTGAAAATAAGCCTCAGAAGGTATTTGTAACTCACGGAGACGATACGGTTACGGAACTTTTTGCCGACAGGCTCAGGGAAGAAAAAGGACTGGATGCAGTGGCGCCTTTCAGCGGAACAGTTTATGATCTGAAGGATAATGTATGCATTTATGAGACAACGGGAGTGAAGCTTGAAAGAATACACATTTCCTCCCGAAGCAGTAAAGCGGCCAGAGCCTTTGAAAAACTGGTTGCAATGGGTCAGAGGCTCCTGTCTGTTATTAAAAAGAATGAGGGATGTCCAAATAAAGATTTGGATCGTTTTGCCAGAGAAATTCAGTCCCTTTGTGATAAATGGGACAGAAAAGACGGATAACAGAAAAACGGCTGCGGAATCCTGATGGGATTCTGCAGCCGCTTTTATCTTCTGTTGTAAATAAATCAGACCAGAGCTTCTTTTAAAGCTTTTGATAACTGATCCGGGCAGGATGTAGGACGTACACCGCAGCGGATTCCCTCAAGGCGGCGGATCGCTTCCTCTGCCTCCATGCCTTCTACAAGACGGGCAACGCCCTGAGTATTTCCGGAGCAGCCGCCCTGGAATTTTACATTGTGTATTTTTTTCTGGTCGTCCAGCTCAAATTCAATGGCGCTGGAGCATACGCCGCTTGTTTTGTATCTCATTTGTTTTCCTCCTGATGTAATTGGATTTTAAGTACTGTTCATTTGGAAATATCACGCCTGATGTAATCCGGCATGCAGATGTGAACAGCAATAGTTTTCTGTAACACATTATAGCAGAATTTAAAAAAAGTTTCCATATAAACGAAACTTTTGTTATAATGTATCATGAATAAGCAGGTTACGGCTTACGGCCGCGTCCTGCCAGGTATTCTGGTATATATCCAAATACCGGAATATAAGATCAAAATGCCATTGCCGATGATTCGGAATGCATTTTGCCTAAACTGATAAAACAGGTTACAGACCATAAGACAGGAGAATTTTGTTATGAGATGTATTGGAATTATAGGAGCAATGAGCGATGAGGTTGCAGGACTGAAGGCTCTTATGCAGGATACACAGATTATAAGAAAGGCTTCCATGGAGTTTTACTCAGGAATCCTGGAAGGAAAAAAAGTAGTTGTTGTACAGTCCGGCATCGGAAAAGTCAATGCAGCTGTCTGTACACAGATCCTGATCGATGACTTTCAGGCAGAGGTTGTGATCAACACAGGAATTGCAGGAAGTCTGAATAATGATATTAATATTGGAGACATTGTAGTTTCTACCGATCTGGTTCATCATGATGTGGATGCAGGCGCTTTTGGATACAAAAAAGGACAGGTTCCGGGTATGGACGTATTTTCTTTTGGAAGCGACGACGCTCTTCGCAGTCTGGCAGTAAAGGTGTGCAGAGAGGTAAATCCGGATATTCAGGTATTTGAGGGAAGAATTGCTTCCGGAGATCAGTTTGTGGCAGATCAGGGAGTAAAGGACGTTATTGTCAGCGAATTCGGCGCTTATGCAGTTGAAATGGAAGGCGCTGCTATCGCACATGCCGCATATCTGAACCATGTGCCGTGTCTGGTGGTCCGCGCGATTTCTGACAAGGCAGACGGAAGTGCGGAAGTAGATTATCCTGCTTTTGAGAAGCTGGCGATTGAGCACAGCATGAAGCTTACCAGAAGAATACTGAGAGAGATGCAGGCATAAAAAGTCACATCTGAGCTTTTGTCGCATAGTTTAAAGAAGAAGTCTGGAATAAGCAGGAGCCTGTCTATGTATTATGATGAATTTTTTCCGTTTTACGCAGCATATGCAGATCCTTTACTTTATGAAAGAGAAAATATACAGGAAAAGGAATTTGCGCTGATGAAATCCTGGTATCCGGAAAGTGTCCGCAGGCTGCAGGAAAGGGTGGAACAGGAATGTCAGCTTCTGGATTATGAAGGAAGCCGTATTTATGACGAGTATCCGGATCGATGGATGCTGCGCCGGATGTGCAGGGATATCAGGGAAACAGAAGAAAATACAATGGAGGCTCAGATGGTGTCTTCGGAAAAGCTGGAAGAACTGACAGAGGTGCTTCTGTACCAGGAGATATCCAGAAGACGATGCAGAAGACGAAGATGCCGCGGATACTGAAACAGGCAGGACAGAACGCCTGAATAAAGGCGAGAAAGAGTTATACAGAAATGATGAAAACATTACAGGAATTTTTGGAGGAGCAGATCAGTGAGGAGTTGATCCTTGCCGTACTCAGCGGCAGCAGAAAAAAGGAAATTCCCTCAAGAGTGAGAATACGTCCGGTGGAGCTGAAGGGCAGGATCCTGTATCAGGCCTCATCCACAGTGGGGACGGTTCTTCACGAAAATTATACCAGAAAAGAGCTTCTTGCCTATATGGAGCAGGCTCTTGCAGGAGATTATTCTCAGCTGCAGGTACAGGGCAGCAGCGCGGACGGCAGTGTTCTTGTAAGCAAAAAAGGAAAACAGACCATTAAAGTGAAGCCCCACGCTGTAAAAAAGCCTGCAAAAATACTTTCGCACAACAGGGTAAAGCAGTATATTCTTCCGGAAGGAAGGCCGGTTCCTTTTCTGGTGGACCTGGGAGTTATGAGCCCGGAGGGAAAGGTTCATGTTTCTGCTTATGATAAATATAAACAGATCAACCGTTTTCTGGAATTTATAGAGGATATCCTTCCCCGCCTTTCCAGGGACAGAGAGATTACGATTGTGGATTTTGGCTGCGGAAAATCATATCTGACCTTTGCCATGTATTATTTTTTACGGGAGCTGAGAGGGTATGATGTGAATATCATCGGGCTTGACCTGAAGGCAGATGTGATTGAAAACTGCAGCCGCCTGGCGGAAAGCTACGGATATGACAAACTGCATTTCTGTCAGGGGGATATAGCCGGATATGAAGGACTTCAGAAGGTAGATATGGTGGTTACCCTGCATGCCTGTGACAAGGCAACGGATTATGCTCTGGCAAAGGCTGTGGAGTGGGATGCAGAAGTGATTTTTTCCGTACCCTGCTGTCAGCATGAGCTGAACAGTAAGATCAGCAGTGAGCTTCTGGAGCCGGTTTTAAAATACGGTATTTTAAAAGAAAGGATGTCTGCTCTTATTACAGACGGAATTCGGGCCAATCTTCTGGAATCCAAAGGATATTCCACACAGATTCTGGAATTTATTGATATGGAGCACACACCTAAGAATCTGCTGATCCGGGCAGTAAAAAACGGAAAAGAGCAGAGTATAGACAAGCTGAAAAAAATGACAGAGGCTCTTAATGGGGAGCTTACGCTGGAGCAGCTTCTTTATCCCCGGGATAATGAGAAGGGAGCGGTGTAAAGGCAGATGAAAAAGTTTTTTCGCAAGTTTGCAGTGCTCCTTCTGGTGTTTGTGCTGGGAGTGGCCGGAACTGCGTTTTTGATGAACAGCCGGTCAACAGATGACCGTTCCGATATGAACAATCCGGTTCTTCCGGAGGTTATGACTGAGTTCGGAGGAACTCTTTCTAATCTGATGCATGGATACAGACAGCCCATGCAGGCTGATTTTGTCAGGGAATGCATTACGCCCCTTGATACCACCCGTACGGTAGCTCTGGTAGTGGATCCCCATGAATCAGAGGTAAAAAGCCTTTCCTATGAGATCAGAAGCTCAGACGGAACAAAGGTGATCGAAAACAGAAAGATCAGTGCCCTGGAATCTTCCGGGGACGGGTATCTCAGGACTTCTGTCCAGATCAGCGCAGGTCTTCTGATGAATCAGGAATATTCCATGCAGATTACACTGGATACGGATTCCGGCGAGGCTTACTATTATACAAGGGTGGTTTCCAGGGCGGCAACCAATGTTGCGGACTATGTGGCTTTTGCCTCATCTTTCGCTCAGAAGTGTATGGATAAAGCCACTGCAGATGAACTGGGGACATACCTGGAAGCAACTGAAACATCAGCCCGCAATTTTGCAGATATTTCCATTACTTCATCCCTGGCAAATGTAAGCTGGGGGAATTTACATCCTCAGATATCCAGAGCAGGGATTCCGGTGATCAAGGATATTAATGAGACCACTGCCAGTATTTCTCTGGAGTATGAGATCATGGCTGCCAATGATGAAGGAAAAGCAGAATATTATAATGTGACAGATTTTTACAGAATGCGTTATACGGAAACACGTATTATGCTTCTTGATTTTACAAGATCTGCCCATCAGATCTTTAATCCGGAGCTTTCTGTGATCAGTGATAAAGGCCTGCTTCTTGGAGTTGGAGATAAGAATGTCTCCTACATGGCAAACAAAGACGCTTCGGTAGTGGCCTTTGTCCGGGAAGGCGAGCTGTGGACCTATGCGCCGGAAAGCGGTAAATTTGTGGACGTATTCAGCTTTCGCAGAAATGTTGACAGCGATTCCAGAGATGCAGATATGAACCATGACATCAAGCTTCTTGGCACAGAAGAAAACGGCGACGTGGATTTTATGGTTTATGGATATATGAGCCGCGGAAATCATGAAGGATACAGCGGCGTTGGCATTTATCATTATAACAGCGACCAGAACATGGTAGAGGAAAAGGTGTTTATACCAGGTACGGAGTCCTATGAATTTCTCAAGGATGATCTGGGAATTCTTTCTTATGTAAACAAGGATAACCAGCTGTTCCTGGTAATGGCAAAGGATCTTTACCAGATCAATATTGACGAAAGCAGTTATAAGGTGTTGGCAGAGGGGATCAACAGAGATAATTTTGTGGTTTCCGATACCAATGCCCATGCAGCCTGGATCGTGTCCGAAGGAGAAAATGCAGGCCAGATACAGATGATGGATTTTGATTCCCAGAAGGTAAGAATGATCGCGCCGGGTCAGGATCAGGAGCTTCGTACGCTGGGATTTATGAATGAAGACCTGATTTACGGAATTCTTCACAGCGGAGATATTCTCACAGATGAAAACGGTCACAGCACAGAAGGGCTAACATCGTTTCGGATCGAGGATTTTGAGGGCAATTTGAAAAAGGAATATCACCAGGAGGGAATGTATATTGTCAATCCTTCTGTGAGCCGGACTCTGATGGAGTTTCAGCTTGCTGTAAAAGGAAAACAGGGATATTCTGTCCGGAAAAAGGACAATATCATGAACAATGGAAATAAAACGGCCAAGCTGGTAACCGCAGAGCAGACCAGCTCCGGCCGCCAGGGAATTATGACCCGGTTGACCTTTGAGGACAAACCGGAATCAGACAAGCCTCTGGTTCTCAGAGCCAAGATGCGCAGTGTGAAAGAGCATATTGTGGAGCTTGAGGTGGAAACACCGGAGGAGGAGCTGTACTATGTATATGGAAAAGGAGGACTGGACAGTATCTGGACAGATCCTGCAGAGGCAGTAAAACGTGCGGATTCTCAGATGGGAGTTGTTCTGAACCGGGCCCAGCAGTATGTATGGGAGCGTGGAAATCTGAAAACACAGATCACTCTCAATACAGAGGATATTCCGGAAATCATCCGGTCAGGTTCCTGGGATAAAAAGGTTCTTCAGGACGGAATGGGAGATACCGGAAAAATAATCGATCTTTCCGGATGCAGTCTGGAAAATGTTCTGTATGAGATCAGCACACAGAGAGCAGTGATTGCAAAAACAGGAGAAAATTCCAGTGTTGTGATCGTTGGCTATGATGAATACAATACCTGGCTCCTTGATCCGGCTACCGGAGAAGTGAAGCCATACGGAATGCAGGACAGCACAAAGCTGTTTAAAAAAGCAGGAAATAATTTTATTACCTATCTGGAAGCTGCGACCTACTGACAGGGCGCACCTTCCTGAAAATAAATAAAAAAGAAGAGGATTCTTCAGAAACAGGAGGCAGCATTATGCAGAAAGAACTGATGGAAAAATTTGTGGAGGTTTATGGCGAAGGAGGAGAAATCCGTGAATATTTTGCTCCGGGAAGAGTTAATCTGATCGGAGAACACACAGATTATAATGGCGGACATGTATTTCCCTGCGCTCTGACTCTGGGTACATATGGACTGGCCCGCAAAAGAGACGACAGAAAACTGCGTTTTTATTCTGTAAACTTCTCCAAGCTTGGTGTGATCGAATCTTCCTTGGATAACCTGATCCCTTCTGATCAGGCAGGATGGACAAACTATCCGAAGGGCGTTATGTGGGCATTTGAAAAAAGAGGCATTCAGCTGGAACATGGTGTGGATTTCCTGATCTACGGAAATATTCCAAATGGTTCCGGACTTTCTTCTTCTGCATCTCTGGAGGTTCTCACAGGTCTGATGCTGAAGGATATGTTTGGCGTTGAGGAACTTTCCATGCAGGATCTGGCTCTGATCGGACAGTATTCTGAGAATAATTTCAATGGAATGAACTGTGGTATTATGGATCAGTTTGCAAGCGCCATGGGAAAAAAAGACTGTGCGATCTTCCTTGATACAAGCACTCTGGAATTTGAATATGCTCCGGTACAGCTGAAAGACGCCAGAATTGTTATTACAAACAGTAAGGTAAAACACAGTCTGGTGGGATCTGCCTATAATGACAGAAGAAACGAATGTGAGACAGCTCTTGAAGAACTTCAGAAAGAATTGGATATCAGAACTCTGGGAGATCTCAGTGAGGAGGAGTTTGAAGCTCATAAATCAGCTATCACAAGCGATATCTGCAGAAAACGTGCAAAACATGCAGTTTATGAGAATCAGCGTGCGATCAAAGCAGTAAATGCGCTGAAAGCAGACAATGTGGAAGAATTCGGAAAACTGATGAATGCTTCTCATGTTTCTCTTCGTGACGATTATGAGGTTTCCTGTGAGGAGATTGACATTCTGGTAGACCTGGCATGGCAGATTCCGGGAGTGATCGGTTCCCGTATTACAGGAGGCGGTTTCGGCGGCTGTACAGTAAGTATTGTGAAAAATGACGCAGTGGATCATTTTATTGATACCATCGGAAAACAGTACAAAGAAAAAGTCGGACATGAGGCAGAGTTTTATGTAGTAGATATCGGTGACGGAGCTCATGTGATCGCATAAAATCAGGGGGATAAAAACATGTTAAGTAAAAGCATCAGAAAACTGGTACAGTACGGAATTGAGACAGGACTGACACCTGAATGTGAAAAAAACTATACCATTAATCTTCTTCTGGATATTTTTCATGAAGAGGAATACACAGAACCGGCAGAAGTACCGGAAAATGTGAATCTTGAGGAAACCCTGGGAGAACTTCTGGATGAGGCTGTAAAGCGCGGACTGATCGAGGACAGCGTTGTATACCGTGATCTTTTTGACACACGTCTTATGAACTGCCTTATGCCAAGACCTGCTCAGGTTCAGAAAGAATTCTGGGACAGATATCAGACCAGCCCCCAGAAGGCAACAGATTATTTTTATAAATTAAGCCAGGACAGCGATTATATCCGTCGCTATCGCGTAAAAAAAGACCAGAAATGGACAGTGGAAAGTCCTTATGGCGATATTGATATCACAATCAATCTGTCAAAACCGGAAAAAGATCCAAAGGCCATTGCAGCAGCAAAAAATGCAAAGGCAAGCAGTTACCCAAAATGTCTTCTCTGCCCTGAAAATGAAGGCTACGCAGGCCGTGTGAACCATCCGGCAAGGGAAAACCACAGAATCATTCCTATTACAGTAAACGACAGTCCGTGGGGCTTCCAGTATTCACCGTATGTATATTACAATGAGCACTGTATCGTGTTTAACAGTCAGCATACTCCAATGAAGATCGAGAGAAATACCTTTATCAAGCTTTTTGATTTTGTAAAGCTGTTTCCTCATTATTTCCTGGGCTCCAATGCGGATCTTCCGATCGTAGGCGGATCTATTTTAAGCCATGATCATTTCCAGGGAGGCCATTATACCTTTGCCATGGCAAAAGCCCCCATTGAGAAAAATGTAGTGATTCCGGGATATGAAGATGTAGAGGCGGGAATTGTAAAATGGCCGCTGTCTGTTCTTCGAATCCGTCATAAGGATGAAAAACGTCTGATCGATCTTGCTTCTCATATTCTGGAGGTATGGAGAGGATATACAGATGAGGAAGCCTTTGTGTTTGCGGAAACAGAGGGAGAACCTCATAATACCATTACGCCCATTGCCCGTAAAAGAGATGATCTGTTTGAGCTTGATCTGACGCTGAGAAATAATATTACTACAGAGGAAAATCCTCTGGGCGTATATCATCCTCATGCAGAGTACCACCACATCAAAAAAGAAAATATCGGTCTCATTGAGGTTATGGGCCTTGCAGTACTGCCGGCGCGTCTGAAAGAAGAGCTGGAGCTTCTGGAAGAGTACATTCTGGAAGGAAAAGACATTTCCTCCAATGAAAAGATTGAAAAACATGCCTCATGGGTACAGCAGTTCCTTCCAAAATATAAGGATCTGAACAGAGACAATATCCATGAGATCCTTCAGAAGGAAGTTGGAAATGTGTTTGTTCATGTACTGGAGGATGCCGGCGTTTATAAATGCACAGAGGAAGGCAGATCCGCCTTTATGCGTTTTGTAGAAAAACTCTGATATTTTCTGAGGCAGGAGTTCCGTTCCCGGGAACCGGGCGGATTTCCGTAAAACTCCTGCATTTACACCTTGCAGGAACACAGTGAATGGGATATACTAGAAAGCGAAACGGATGTTTGTACATCTGCTTCGCTTTTTATATCATGAGTTATCATTAAACAGAGAGAGGAAATAGATTATGAAACTTACAACTGTAAAAGAAATTTACACAGACCGGGAAACCTTTCTGGATCAGGAAGTGACCGTAGGCGGCTGGGTACGCAGCGTCCGTGGCTCCAAGGCATTTGGATTTATTGTACTTCATGACGGTTCCTGTTTTGATACACTTCAGGTAGTCTATCATGATACCATGGATAATTTTGCGGAGATCAGCAAGCTCAATGTGGGAGCTGCCATTATTGTAAAGGGAACTCTGGTTGCAACACCGGAGGCTAAACAGCCTTTTGAGATCCAGGCATCAGAAGTACAGGTGGAGGGAGCGTCTGCGCCTGATTATCCTCTTCAGAAGAAACGCCACACCATGGAATACCTGAGAACAATGACACATTTAAGACCAAGGACAAATACCTTCCAGGCAGTGTTCCGTGTCCGTTCTCTCTGCGCTTATGCGATCCACAAGTTTTTCCAGGAGAGAGGCTTTGTATATGTCCATACACCTCTGATCACAGGAAGCGACTGTGAGGGAGCAGGAGAAATGTTCCGTGTTACGACTCTGGATCTTCAGAATCCGCCTGTAGATGAGAACGGAAAGATTGATTACACTCAGGATTTCTTTGGAAAAGAAACAAACCTTACAGTAAGCGGACAGCTGAACGGTGAAACCTATGCTCAGGCATTCCGCAACATTTATACTTTTGGACCTACTTTCCGTGCAGAAAACTCCAACACTACCCGTCATGCGGCTGAGTTCTGGATGATCGAGCCGGAGTGTGCGTTTGCAGACCTGAATGACAACATGGATCTTGCTGAGGATATGCTGAAATATGTGATTCGCTATGTGCTGGAGAACGCTCCTCAGGAGATGAATTTCTTTAATTCCTTTGTAGATAAAGGACTTCTGGACCGCCTGAACCATGTGATCGATTCTGAGTTCGGACATGTAACCTATACAGAGGCGATTGAGCTTCTGGAAAAGAACAATGACAAATTTGACTACAAGGTATTCTGGGGCTGCGACCTTCAGACAGAGCATGAGCGCTATCTGACAGAGCAGATCTTTAAGAAACCTGTATTTGTAACAGATTATCCGAAGGAGATCAAGGCTTTCTACATGAAACAGAATGAGGATGGAAAAACCGTTGCAGCTATGGACTGCCTTGTTCCGGGAATCGGAGAGATCATTGGCGGAAGCCAGAGAGAGGACGATTACGATAAGCTGAAAGCCCGCATGGATGAGCTTGGTCTGAAAGCAGAGGACTATCAGTTCTACATGGATCTGCGTAAATACGGATCTACCCGTCATTCCGGTTTTGGACTGGGATTTGAGCGCTGCGTTATGTATCTGACAGGAATGGGCAATATCCGCGACGTAATTCCTTTCCCGAGAACAGTAAACAACTGCGATTTATAAGGAGTCATAAATGATAAGATTTATTCATCTTGCAGATGTTCATCTGGGGGCGGTTCCCGACAGGGGCTGCCCGTGGAGCCATGAGCGGGAGGAAGAGATCTGGGAAACTTTCCGCCGGGTCATTGCGTCTGTACGCAGAGATCCGGTGGATTTGTTATTTATAGCAGGAGATCTTTTTCACCGGCAGCCCCTTCTGAAGGAGCTGAAAGAGGTTAATTATCTTTTTTCTACCATACCGGAAACCAGAGTGTTCCTAATGGCAGGCAATCATGACTATATAAAGAGAAATTCTTTTTACAGGGGATTTGTATGGGAACCCAATGTGACATTTTTCGATAGTGAGAAAATGGGCTGCGCATATATTGAAGAGCTTCAGACTTTTGTTTACGGAATGAGCTATGAGAATCAGGAGATAAAAGACCCTCTGTATGACAGCTGGCAGCCGGAGCAGGAACCGGGCTTCCATGTGCTTCTTGCTCACGGCGGCGATGAGAAGCATATTCCCATGGATGCAAAAAAAATTCTTTCCTCAGGCTTTACCTATCTGGCTCTTGGGCACATTCATAAACCTCAGGCAATGGTAAGGGGAAAAGCCCTGTATTCCGGAGCTCTGGAACCCATTGACCGAAACGATACAGGAGATCACGGTTATATTGAGGGAAGCTATGACAATGGCAGAATGCGTCTGAAATTTGTTCCCTTTGCATCCAGAAGCTATCAGAATCTTCTTCTTACCCTGGATGAGACCTCCACTCAGTATTCTCTGGAGGAGATGCTGAAGGGAGAGATCCTGAAACGGGGCGGAAAAAATATTTACAGACTGATTCTCAGGGGAAGACGCGCTCCTGAATTTATTCTTCTTACAGAACGGCTGAAAAAGCTGGGAAATATTGTGGAGGTTCTGGATGAATCCAGACCTGCTTATGATCTGGAAGAGCTGTACAGAAAGTATACAGGAACTCTGATCGGAGACTATATTGGACATTTTATGGGAAGAGAGCTGACTGTGGTGGAGGAAAAGGCCTTGTATCACGGGCTCCAGGCATTGCTGGAAACCAGCATACTGAATTAACGGCGGGAAAGAATTATGATCATAAAACGAATTACAGTCAGAAATTTTGGGAAGCTTCAGGACAGGACCATGGAGTTTTCAGATGGAATCAACGTACTGTACGGTGACAACGAAAGTGGCAAAACGACTACGCATACCTTTGTGAGAAGCATGCTTTACGGAATCCAGAGACAGAGAGGACGCGCTGCCCGTAAGGATGCTTACAATCTGTATCTGCCATGGGAAAATTCTTCCGATTATGGGGGAACCTTGTGGTTTGAAAACGGCGGAAAGAATTTTCGTCTTACAAGAAACTTTTATAAGGAAAATCCCACAACAGAATTTCTGTGTGAGGATGACGGGGAGATCCTGGATGTGGCTCAGGGAGATCTGGACGCTGTGCTTGGCGGCATCAGTGAGACGGTTTATGAAAATACAGTTTCAGTGGCTCAGCTGAAAAGTACTACAGGCCCGGAGCTGGTAAGAGAAGTCCAGAACTATATGGCAAGCTATCAGGGAGCCGGAGACAGCTCCGTAGATCTGGGACGGACCATGCAGATGCTGAAGATGGCCAGAAAAGGCTATCAGGTACAGGCAGAACAGAAAAAAAGGGAAAACCAGCGGGAAAAGGAAAAAATTTCCTCCGGAATGGAGTATATCAGACAAGAGCTTGAAGAACTTCAGGAAAAAGAAGCCAGAGTTTCCGGACAGGAAAAAAGCTTTTATATAGGCGGCGACGGAAGCGGGATCGGCGATCTGGAAACGGGGATCACAGCGCTTTACAGGAAGCGGAAAATTCTGGAGTTTGTGATAACGACAGCTCTTATATTCGGAATCGGCGGAGCCCTGGCAGTAGCCGGAATCACAAAAAGCCTGATTACTGCCATGGTCATTGGTGTGATCGGCATTGCGGCAGGAGTCGGCGCCTATCTTGTGAGAATGCGTGTATCTGAGGAAACAGAAAAAAAAGAATGGCAGAAAAACCGCCTTCTTGCAAGACAGGAGAAGCTTTCCTGGAGCCGGGAAAATATCAGAGAAGCCCGGAAGGAAAAGGAAACGGCCCTGGAAAACGCTGCGGCAGAATACAGAGAGGCTGAAGAGTACGTTTATTTTCCTCTTGCAGAAGAAATGGAAATAGAATCTCTGAATCTGGCTATGACAGTGATCAATCAGATTTCAAGGGATATTCACCGACAGGTGGGAGGAAAGCTCAGAAGACGGATCTCCGGAATCCTTTCTGAGATCACAGGAGGCAGGTATACGGAAATTCTTATGGATGCAGATCTCCATATGACAGTAAATACCGGAGAGCGTACCGTGCCTCTGGAAAGCCTCAGCAGAGGAACTGTGGAACAGATCTACTTTTCCCTGAGAATGGCAGCAGGAGAGCTTCTGTGCGGCAGAGAGCAGCTTCCTGTGTTCCTGGATGAGGTATTTGGCATGTATGATGAGGAACGCCTTACCTCTGTGCTGAAATGGCTGGCAAAAGAGAAGCGCCAGGTGATCATCTGCAGCTGCAGACAGAGAGAAATGGAAATTCTGGAAAAGAATGGAATCTCTTATAATAAGATAGTGCTGTAAACGAATAAGGAAAGAATAAGGAAAGAATAAGGAAAAGCCCTCTGGCAGTCACAGGACTGCGCAGGGGGCTTTTCTGCGGTGTCAGTTTATTGCTTTCAGGCGCCTGATGTGAGCCTTCTGAAAATTATTTATACTGATCCATATAGTTGCTTACGCAGCGTTTGATACGGTCTACCGGATTCAGAAGGTGGCTGACAGACATATCATGGTTCAGAGTGTCGATGATAAGAGCAATATATTTACTCATATCACAGGTAATATAATATGGTTTTTCAAGAAGCTCCGGTGTCTGGTATACCAGGTTGGTAGTAAGAAGCTTGTCAAATACGCCGTTTTTGAAGCCTTCGTCAAATTTGTCCAGACCATCTGTAAACAGACCGAAAGTAGAGCAGATATAGATTCGTCCTGCTCCTCTCTTTTTAAGAAGAGAAGCGATCTTGAGAACAGTGTCTCCGGAGGAGATCATATCGTCGATCAGGATCATATCCTTGCCTTCCAGCTTCGGTCCCAGGAATTCATAGGCAGCGATCGGATGACGTCCGTTTACACGTCTGGAATAATCGAGACGCTTATAGTACATACCCATATCAACACCAAGGATATTGGCAAGATAAATGGCGCGGTTCATGCTTCCTTCGTCAGGGCTGATGATAGCAAAATGCTCATTGTCAATGCGAAGACCTTCTTCGTTTCTGAGAAGAGCCTTGATAAACTGATAGGATGGCTGAACAGTTTCAAAACCATGAAGAGGAGTTGCGTTCTGAACACGGGCGTCATGGGCGTCAAAGGTAATGATGTTTTCCACACCCATTCCGGTCAGCTCCTGAAGAGCTGTGGCGCAGTCCAGTGATTCACGTCCTACACGTTTGTTCTGGCGGCTCTCATAAAGATAAGGCATGATAACATTGACTCTTCTTGCTTTGCCGCCGATTGCTCCGATTACACGCTTCAGATCCTGAAAATGGTCGTCAGGGGACATCAGGTTGGTGAAGCCGCTGATGCGGTAGGTCATGCTGTAATTGCATACATCTACCATAAGATAAATGTCATCGCCGCGGACAGACTCTGTGATCACGGATTTTCCTTCTCCGGAACCAAAACGGGGAGTCTGTACTCCGAGGATGTAGGAATCTCTCTGATAACCTTCAAAAGCAAAGGAATTAAGCTCCTGATGATTTCTTTCCTGTCTCCATTTTACAAGCCAGTCATTGACCTTGGAGCCAAGGGACTGACAGCTTTCCAGAGGGATCAGCCCAAGTCTTCCTACAGGGAGTGTTGTGAGATCTTTGGTGCTTAACTGTGCCATTCTTTATTTTCCTCCTAAAAATATTTTCTGTATGCGGATATCTTTTCCAATGAGTTTCAGCATCTGAAAATTGCTTGCGATCCGGGAAAAGGTTCTCTCGGAATAGGTGGCAGAAAAATCCTCCAGCTTCAGATTGGTAGAGATGATGGTGGATTTTCTGCGGGCAAGCCGCTCATTGATGCACAAAAAAAGCTGAGAAGATACAAAGCTGTTGGTAAGCTCTGTACCAAGGTCGTCAATGATCAGAAGATCACAGTCGTAAATAAAATCTTCTCCCGGATCCGTTTCTGTCTTTCTGGCAAAAGTATTCTGCGCCAGTTTGTCAAAAAGATCAAAAGCTGAAAAATAAAGCACGCAGTGAGCGGTTTTCAGCAATTCACAGGCAATGCAGTGGGAGAGGAAGGTTTTGCCTACTCCGGTGCTGCCGTACAGAAAAAGATTCTGGCAGCCGGAATCAAAATTGCGTACAAAATTCACAGCAGTATCATAAGCATGTTTTGCTGTGTCTCTTGCTGTCAGTCCGGTTGCCTCGTTTTTTATTGTATCAGAATACCAGTCAAAAGAAAAGTGCTCAAAATTTTCTTTTTCCAGAATTTCTGCAAGATTGGACTGAGTATAAAGAAGTTCGATCTCTGCTTTTTTGAAGCAGGAGCATTTGCCTGTGTCCGTGTAGCCTGTATCCTGGCAGCGGGGACAGAGGTAATGAGGTTCCAGATAATCTTCAGGAAAGCCGTTTTCTTTCAGCAGAGAACGGCGCTCACGGGACAGCAGAGCTACGGATCTTTTCAAATCTTCCACAGAGCTGCTTTGACCGCAGAGCAGAGAACGTGCCTTCTGGGCGCTGAGAGAAGCGACCTCACGGTCGATCTCTGCCAGCCGGGGAGCCTTTGCAAAGGCGCAGGAGCGTCGTTTTTCCAGGTCGTGCATAACCTGAGTCTGTCTCCGGTTGTATTCTCTCATAATAATATCATACTGAAAATTCTGTAAAGACACGTCATCCCTCCTTGCCTGAAAATTACTGGTTCAGCAGGCGTTTTTCATATTCGTCAAAATTATATTCTCTCTGCTGAAAATTATTAAAGCGGTTGCCGGAAGCAGGAGCGGCAGGTTTGGACTGTTTTTTGTCCTGCTTCCGTTTCTTGTGCTCTGCGTCCAGAGCCTGGATATCCTCCAGAGTTTTTACCTGTTTCTTTTTCCAGCCCTCCAGGATCTTGTCCGTATACTGGAAGCTGGCCTGTCCTGTCTGCAGAACTGTTCTGGTGCAGGCTTCCTGAATGATGGCAATAGAAAAACCATAAGTTTTCAGCCAGGTGTCCATCAGAGTGATCTCTGTTTCCACAGGGCTTCTGTTGGTGATTCCCAGAGCCTTCAGAATGGAATAGTAATCCTTGCTGTACCGGGCATTGGCTTTTTTGGCTTCCGCTACAGTGGAGATTCCCTCCTGAGCCCAGGCAAGGGCAACGGTCTCCATGTACCGGATGCTTTTATGACTGCGGCTGACGCAGTACTCGATCAGGTATTCGATCAGATCTGCGGAAAAGCCCAGACCGTCATAGAAGAAAAGAATCTTCTGTATTTCCGTGGGGGACAGGGTTTTGCCCAGATACTGTTCTGCAATATAAAGAAGCTGGATAATATCTTCGTTCTGCTTCAGCTCTTTTACACGGTCCGGCGTAAGCGGCGCGGCTTTGGCCGGTACTGCCTGTTTTAAAGCGGCGGCAGCCGTCTCGTCTTCAGCAGAGGCTTTTGCCTTTGGCAGAAGCAGGGCAATGCCGCGGAGACTTTTATCTGCAGCAAAGTCCAGGGCAAGAAGCTCCTGTCTGGACCAGTATTTCAGCGCCCGCAGAATATCCCTTTCTGTACAGAGCAGGTGGTCGGCCATCTGTTCCAACGTGAAAGAAACCGGAGTAGTGGACAGCGCCCGTAAAAGATAAATGTAAACCTTTACAAACTCACCATTGGCCTCCGGCATGTAGTCATCTATAAAAATATTGGACAGAAGCGTAACCTCTGACTGGGAGGGCTTCTGCAGTGTAATCATGCTCATGAACGATCTCCCGCTTTCTGAATCTTTTAAGTCACCTGCATTATAGCACAAGATTTTTCAAATGAGAATAGGGTATTTTACGGGGAAATCTTTCCACATAAAAATGTGGATAATGTGGATAATGTGGACAACGAATTTTCTCGAATATTTGCCATAAATCTCGGAAACCGCGTGTTTTGTTGCTTTTTCATTAAAAATAGATAAAATTGCTGTAGAAGAATGTCGGATGATGGAGGCATAAAAAATCCACATGTCCGGCACGGGGGATATGTGCATAAACATGTGGATAATGTGGATAACTTAGTTTCCGAGAAGCTGCTCTCCTATATTTACAACGTCTCCGGCCCCCATAGTTATCAACAGGTCACCCTGTGTACAATTTTCAAGTAAAAAATTCTCGATTTCATCAAAAGTCGGGAAATATTCGCAGGAAGTTCCAAGTTCTGCAATTTTCTCTCTCAGATCTTCTGAAGAAATTCCAAGAGTATCAGTTTCTCTTGCCGCATAGATATCTGCCAGAACCACATGGTCAGCCAGAGAAAGGGCTTTTGCAAATTCAGGAAGAAGAGCCTTGGTGCGGGTGTAAGTATGAGGCTGGAACACGCACCAGATCTTTTTGTGAGGATAATTTGCAGCCGCATGGAGAGTGGCTTCAATCTCAGTAGGATGATGGGCATAGTCGTCAATGATGGTCACTCCGCCGATCTGGCCCTTGTACTGAAAACGCCGGTCTGTGCCTGTAAAGCTGTTCAGACCCTCTGAGATCACTTCCCAGGAAAGATTTAAAAGCCGGGCAGCGGCAACAGCAGAAAGAGCATTGGAAACATTATGTACTCCCGGAACGCTGAGAGAGCAGACACCAAGAGCCTGTCCCCTGTGGCACACGGTAAAGGATGCATGTCCAAACTCGTCATAGGTAATATCAGTAGCTGTATAATCTGCCTCATGTTCCAGACTGTAGGTAAGTACCTGGCAGGACAGTCCTTCTGTGATTTTTTCATACTGCGGTGTATCTGCGTTGATGATCAGAGTTCCGTCCTCTGGAAGAAGCTCTGCAAATTTGCGGAAAGAGCAGCGGATATCTTCAATATCCTTGAAGAAATCCAGATGATCCGCATCAATATTCAGGATAATGCTGATTTTCGGAAAAAAGCTCAGAAAGCTGTTTGTATACTCACAGGCTTCGGTCAGGAAGGTCTCTGACTGTCCTACACGGATATTTCCTCCGATAGCTGGAAGAATGCCGCCTACGCTGATAGTAGGATCGCAGTCACCTTTCAGCAGAATGTGGGAAAGCATGGAGGTAGTGGTTGTTTTGCCGTGGGTTCCTGCTACTGCAACAGGGGTGTCATAATTGCGCATGATCTGTCCCAGAAGCTGGGCTCTTGTAAGCATGGGCAGGTTCATTTCCTGTGCTTTTCTGAATTCCGGATTGTCCGGGTGGATTGCTGCAGTGTACACAACAGCCTGAACGGTGTCGGAAATGTTGGAGGCCCGCTGTCCGTAGTAGATTTTTGCGCCTTTTTCTTCCAGAGTCCTGGTAAGAGGGCTTTCTTTTGCGTCAGAGCCGGAGATGGTGAATCCCTCTTCAAGAAGAACCTCAGCCAGTCCGCTCATACTGATACCGCCGATGCCGATAAAATGAATAGCCATCGGTTTTTTGAAGTCTATCTGATACATAGTATTATTCTCCTGTTCATTCATGGATATGTTCCTATTATAACCCTATCAGACTTAAATGAAAAGTCTTTCTTATTTTCCTCTCCGCTGTTTACAACATATAACTGTTGTAAAATAAGTATAATAGTTATATAATAAGAAAAAAAAGAGGAGGAGAAAATGCGAAAAAAGAGATTTGAACTGACCAGAGGAGAAGAAACAATGATGGAGATTTTCTGGGATGCAGACTGTCCTCTGACAACCATGGAAATTTCTAAGTTGACAGATGAATTTAATGACAGCTATATTCACCGTCTTGTTAAATCCCTGGAAAAAATGGAAATGTTGAAGATAGTAGGCTTGCAGAAATCCGGAAAGCAGTATGCCAGACAGTTTTTGCCAACTGTGACCAGAGAGGAATATGGAGCCATGGTGATGGATAATTTGGGAATTCAGGGAGAGAAAGCGCTGGCAAAGGTTGCGGTTGCCATGGTAAAGCGGATGGATGATGATGCAAAAGAAGACAGAGAGGAGCTGATACATGAACTGGAGAGTATTGTAGAGGAACTAAAGAGAGGATAAATGCTGATGGATGTTTCGTTTTATTCCGTTCTGATGTCCGTTTTCTGGAGCAGCCTTGGGGTATTCATTTTGTACCGTTGTCTGAAGCGGCGTTGGTTTATCCGAAGGTTTGGGATTCAGATATTGTGCGCCTTATATTTGCTTTGCGGGCTGCGTCTTTTCTTTCCGGTGGAAATAAAGGGTGTAAAGGTCATTTCGTTAGAGGGGGTGCTTGCTTCTGCATATAGGATTGTCGGTCTGCAGAAAGCAGAGCTTCTGGGAATGGAAATCTCTGCGCTGCAGGTTTGCGGCGGAATCTGGATTGTGGGGGCTGTATTTTTTGTAATGAAATGGTCCTGGGGTTATTTTCGGGGAAAAAGAAGCCTTCAAAGGCTTTTGGAGCATTCCAAAAAACAGGAAAGCGGGATATTGGAACAGATACAGAAGCAGTGCGGTCATGTTATGACCGCTGAGGTATGGAAAAGCGCAGATGTGGATATCCCCATGGGGGTTGGGATTTTTAAGAAGAGGATTCTTATTCCGGATAAGGATTATTCCCACCAGCAGCTGTACTGCATACTTTGTCACGAATATACGCATTTCCGGAATCGGGACATTGAGACGAAGATTCTGCTGCAGCTGCTTTGCTGTGTGTTTTGGTGGAATCCCTGTTCTTATCTGCTGCTGAGAGAGATCGACCAGATATTGGAAATACGCTGTGATCTTGCTGTGACCAAAGTCATGGAAAGAAAAGAAAAAAGTGTCTATCTGGAAACCATTCTTCGGATTCTGCAGGAGGGAATGGGCAGGGACGGTTCCAAAACAAAGCTTCCCTCTGCGATGCTCTTCCAGCAGGGAAAAAATCGCGAAGTGCTGGAACGTTTTCAGATTGTGAAGGATGCGAAGGAATCTAAACGATCTATCATAGGTGGCTGTGCGACAGCGGCGCTTCTTTGCTTTTTACTTTGCGGCTCGTATCTGTTTCAATTTCAGGCGGCATTTTCTCCGCCGGAAATTGAGGGGGAGTTGACGCCGGATGATGTATACTTAATTGATAATAAAGATGGAACATATACGCTTGTATATAAAGATAAAGAACAGATGAAAAAGCGTAAAAATACAACATTTAGATATAGTCCGGCAATAGAAGGAATGATTGAACAAGGATTTGAGGTAAGGGAATGAAAAAAATAAAAGTATGCATGATTAAAATTATATTAGGTATATTTTCTGTGTGTATATTATGTGTAAATAATGTGTTAGCCAATGATAATGAGTATAACAAAGAAGTAGAATACGATGTTGTATTTTATAGCGATAAAATTGTATTTAAATATCGGACAACTAATGATGGGGTTGTTCAATATCGAAGATGGAATGAAACAAAAGCATGTTGGGTAGATCCATACTGGATAGATTTATAGAAAAAATTAACGAAAACACTTTTGCAGTTTGTGTTGCAGAAGTGTTTTTTTTGTGCAAAAAACATAAATATAACTTGATTTTATGTTTTGTATTGACAAAAACAACGAAATAATATATTCTTTAAACAAGTAAAATACTAAAAGTATAATACATATATTAAAGATGAAAAAGGAGAAAGGAATATGGGGGATGTGATAATAAAATGCTTTCAAACACCGAAGCAAAAATATTTTTATGACAGATATCTCAATTCTGTTGTGGCTGTGACAGAGGAAGAATTTGACGCACTGCAAAAGGTTGAACAGACAGGTAAGATTTTGGATCAGGATGGCTTAAAACGTCTTACAGACAGAGGGCTGCTGAAAGAATCTGTTGTAGAAAAGATAGAGCATCCGGATAGTGTGGATTTGAAATATTTTTCCGAACATAAAATCAATGATTTGATTTTGCAGGTAACACAGCAGTGTAATTTGAGGTGTAGGTACTGCTCGTATTCCGGACTTTACAATAATCGTACCCATAGTTCAGAAAGAATGGATTTTACTCTTGCGAAAAAAGCTATTGATTTTTACATAGAACGAAGCAGAGAAGCAGAAAAACTTTGCCTTTCCTTTTATGGGGGAGAGCCGCTTTTGGAATATTCTCTGATACAAAAATGTGTTTTCTATATCTTGGAAAAGAAGGGAGAACAGCCCATTACGTTTGTAATAACGACAAACGGCACCTTGCTGACAAAGGAAAAATTTGAATTTTTTGTGAAAAATAAGTTTTCTATTATGGTAAGTCTGGACGGAGAAAAAGAAAGCCATGATGTAAATCGCAGATTTGTTTCTGGAACAGGTTCTTTTGATATAATTATGGAAAATCTGGAGCAGCTGAAAAAATACAATGAAACATACTATCGGGAAAATGTAACATTTAATTGTGTAATCAGCGCTTCTACAGACTTGAAGAAAACCTATGCGTTCTTTTCTGATACGGAACGTTTCTTTGATGGAACAGTGAATTACAATTATGTAAATACGGCAGGAATCAAAGACGATACCATTACGAGAATACAGCAGAAAAATCAAAGGGAACAGGATTACCAATACCTGAAAATGCTGCTCTGCTTAATTGGGAGAAGAAAATGGGATAATATGGCGAGAATGCTCCGTTCCAGTGCCGATAACGTTGAACTGCTGTATGCCCATCTGCACAGACATGAACCAGAGTGGGAAGCCATGCATCACAACGGACCGTGTATGCCGGGAATCAGACGGCTTTTTGTTAATACAAAGGGGTTGTTTTATCCATGTGAACGGGTATCTGAAAATGACCCCGAGATGAGCATCGGCTCTTTGGAGGATGGATTTCATTATGACAGGATGGATTTTTTCATGAATCACGGAAAAATAATCCAAGAAGATTGTAAAAAATGCTGGAATCTTCGAGAATGCCTGTTTTGTCTGGGGTCTGTAGAGAAGCACGGCGATACCATTACAAAAGAAGATTTGAGAAAGACTTGTATGAATTCCAGAGAAAGTATGGCTGTTGGCCTTTGTCAGGTATGCGCACTGGCAGAGCATGGTTATCAGGGAAATCAGAATCTGAAAATGCTTAAATAGAGGGAGAATATTATATTATGATGGAGATATTGCTTTTTCCATTAAATGAAGATACAGAGACTCTGGCATTGCATATGAAGGAAAATCCAGACTATCATATCCGGGCAGTGTCAGGATATCAGGAAGATACGGAAAAACTGAGAGAATTTCAGCGAAAATCCGGTATTTTTGTAAGTGTAGATTTTCGGGCCTGCCTGGATATGGCAGACGCAGTGATATTTGCGGAGAGCACAATGGGGCATGGATATTATGGATATGAGGAGAGGATCCAGCTGGCTCTTGAAAGTGAAAAAAATATTTTTATGTCCCTGTCAATGGCAAAGAAAGTAAATATATGTGAGAATAATCCGCACGTACACCTTTTACAGAATATTACAGGCAAAGAGAGAAAAGCCTCCGGTCAACTGAAGGAAATACCGGTTCCGGTTATATCTGTTTTGGGAGCAGGAGAAAACTGTGGAAAATTCAAGCTTCAGGTTCAGTATCATCACCAGCTGGAAAAAAGAGGATATAAGGTTCTGACAATTTGTTCGAACCCATTGGGGAAATTTTTGAATATGGAGATACTTCCGGGTTTTCTGTTCTCCGAAGATCTATCCTTTCAAAAAAAGATAGAAATGTTTAACAAATGGATTTATGAACTGCAGGATGGCAGAGAAGCAGACGTCATTGTGCTTGGATATCCAGGTGGAATCTTGCCTCTCAACGAAATCGAGCCGAATCATTATGGAGAAGTTCCGCTGGTGATATCTAATGCCGTAATATCGGATACAGGGATTCTGGCAGAATACGGAGCATTTAAACAGGATGCGGAGACGGAACAAAAAATGAAGGAGCTTTGCTTCGTCAAATATAATACAGTAATCTCTGGCTTTGCGGTATCGCAAAATTACTACAAAACGAATTATGAGGAACGTAAGGTTCGATACCGGAAAAAAGATAGTGTGCAGCTAACAGATGATAATCGGGGACGGTATGCTGCAATCGAAAACGAAGAAGAGATAGAGAGGCAGATAGACCGTCTCATAGCGGAGCTGGGCGACAATTTTTTTGCTATTTAATCAAAATAAGGAGTGGGGGCGTGAAGGAATTACTTTCAGATGTGATTTATAAATATACAGGAATCAAAGCGGACAGTAAGGAAAATTTATTGGATCTTCCCATTATACGGGAGTATTGGTTATATATTCTCGTGGAGTTGGAGGATACATATAAAATTCCGGTAATCAGGGCTTTGGAGTCTATACAATCGGAGGAATTTTCAATCGGAAAATTAGAGGAAGTATTAACATCCGGCTTGAGATAATGTGAGATCCCGGATTTAATAAATCTTTAGGAAAGGAGGAAGAAAGTAATGAGAAAGCTGCAAAAAAGATTTGTTTGCCGTCCAAATACGGTTGAAGCCTATGCATGTATGGATTCAAACTGCAATTGTAATCCAGCATATTGTGCGGCAACGTGGGAATCCATGATTGAGCCTCTTCATTCCAGGAACTCGGAGAAACAGCTGCATATTCAAAAAGTAACATCATAAAAGGAAAATAAAATAAGCAGAGTACAAAAGAAAGGGTGACTGTCAGAATCTGTGTAACTTGAAACTGATAGAACAGGGAGAGGGAAAACACAGAAAGATGGCAGTCACCATGCTTCTGGTTTGATTTAGAAAGAACGGTTAAATACAGGACAATGAAGATAGCGCTGATTGATAGTGGAATTGACGAAGATAAACTGTGTAAAAGAACAGCAATTATAAAAAGAATAGATTTTTGCTGTTTGCCAGAAAAAGAAAGTCGCATGAATCTCCATGGTACAAACTGCGCGAATATTATCGCTGAACAATGTTCAGATGTGGAATTTTGGGATTTGAAGGTGCTGGATGAAAAGGGAAGTGCGCCGATTTACAGACTGCTAGACGCCCTGGACTGGTGTATTGCAAACAAAGTAAGACTTTTGCATATGAGTCTGGGGACAAGGAATTATTTTGATGTGAAGGAATTGGAAGGAAGAATCGCCAGGCTGACCAAGGGTGGCACAATTATTGTGGCGGCGTACCACAACAGTAACATGAGAACATATCCCGCTGTTTTTTCAAGAGTATTTGGCGTTCGTCAGGATATGAGCGGGATATTGGGACAGGGAGAGCTTCTGTTTCAGAAAATAAAAGGATTGGAAGAAGAAAACAGTATCGTCATACACTGGTGGAAAGAAAACCTGGACTGTGCGAATAGTTATGCGGCTCCGGTGCTGACGGGGATGATTGCGGACTATCTGAACCAGTATCCGGATAAGGGCTTTGACGAGACATTGCAGTATTTAAAACAGAAAGCAAATTCTAAAAAACAGTATCCGGAAGAGGTTGGTCGGTTACTGAGAACGGTACAGGAACAATTGCATATTCCTGTGATTCTGGCGGCGGACTTAAATCCGGCAGACATACATGAACTGGCAGAAGCCTTTCGTACGAGGGGGTATTTCTGTATTGTGCTGCAGGAACAGGTGACAGAGGGAACAGGAATTCCGTGGGGATTTTATGTAGATAAACAGAACGAATTGGAAAGTGTGTGTATTACGATTCAAAAAATATATCAGCCGGATATTCTAATTTTAGATACGGTATTGGAAAATTTTTATAACGAAAATCAAGATATAGCAGATATATGTTTAAAAAAGAAGGATGAAAAATATTATCTGTCCGGAGAACGTCTGGAAGAGATGTTTTGCAGTATAAAAAATACCATTGAAACTATTTTTTTATATTTTACAGGGGCATAAACTGTGGTATGATAAAAAAAGAAAATAGCTGGAATATAAGAAATGAGATTTTGAAGATATATAAGAAATATATTTTTCAGATATGTATATGTCTGGTGACCGTTTCAATCCTGAATTTTTTTCAGCCATTGATTATCAGAGAGATTACGGATAAGGGTATGCTGGAAAAAAATATGAAGGATATTATCGTTTTTTCTGTTCTTTTGCTGCTTACCTATACGGTGATGCAGGGAGTAGATCTGATACAGACGTCGCTTTTTGTAAGGGTGCGCAACAAGCTCTGGGGAAAATTGTATGATAAGGTTTACCAAAAACTAAGCCGACTTCCTCTTACGTATTATTTCGAAAAGGACAGTGCAGAAATAATCGGTACTATAGAAAGTGATATTAATAGCGTTTCTTCCGTTGCAGATGAAATGACAGCGTTTTCAGTAGCAGCAATCCTGCAGATTGTCGGGGGAATGGCGGGACTGTTTATGCTGAACTGGAAGCTTGCGTTTTTGGTTGTGTTTTTGATTCCGGTTAAGTGCGTAATCGTAAATATTTTGTCTAAACAAAAAGAAAAACAGATTTCAGGAATGATTGAGAACAATCGCGCGTTCTTTGCGTGGATGGGAGATTGTATCAGCGGGATCCGTGAAATGAAGCTTTGGAACCTGTTTTTCATAAAACAAAAACAGTTTGAGCAGCTGCAAAAGAAAATGATGTGTTCGTACAAAGACAATATGCTTCTTGACCAATGGCGTGTTTTTTTGATTGCGGTTTCCGACATGCTGTTGCATGCAGGGCTATACATATTAAGCGGGGCAATGATTATACAAGGGGAATTTACAATAGGGGGCGCGTTTGCGTTTCTGTCATATAGCGGGGATGTGACCTCCCCGATTACCAGCCTGATTAGCATACGTTATTATTTTGCGCAGATTCTGCCGTCCGCAAGGCGGCTGGTTGATTTTTTGGAATTAGAAGAAGAATATGTACAGACGGAGGACAGAGTAGAAACAAAGCAGGAATCCGCAGCGATACTGGAATTTTCCGACGTCTGGTTTGGCTACAATCAAGAAGAAATGATTTTGAAGGGAATTCATTTTCAGGCAGATAAGGGTGATAAAATTGCCATCATTGGCGATAACGGAAGCGGGAAGTCCACAATCCTGGATTTGGCGGCAGGATTTTATAGGCCAAACGCTGGGGTGATTCGTATACAGGGCGTTCCGTTGAATCAGATGGGAGCATGGGAAATCAGAAGCAAGATATCCGTTGTCAGCCAAAAATCCTATCTTTTTCAGGGAACTGTAGAGGAAAATATCAATATTGGAGAAGACGCACTGGAAACGGAAGTGATAGATGTATGTCATAAGAGCGGCGTTTGCTGCAGTAATTTAAAAGAAACGATTGGACATGACGGAGCAGCGCTCTCAGGCGGGGAGCATCAAAAAATTGCTTTGGCAAGAGCGCTGCTGAAAAAGGCTGATATTCTTTTTCTGGACGAGGCAAATGCCAGTCTGGACGTGGGAGCGGATGCGATATTGTGCGACCTGTTAAAAAATAATATCAATCACAAAACCGTTATATTTGTGACGCACAGGCAGGAGCTTTTGCAAGCAGCAGACAAGATATACCGTTTAAAAAACGGAAAGCTGATACAGGAAAAATAAATCAAAAGGAGGAACAGTATGAAAAAGAAACAAAAACTTGCGGCTTTTTTTCTGCTTCTTGGCGTTCTTACTGCAGGAGGCTGTGCAGAAACGCCGCAGGAGAGCGCAGTGATAAGCAAAGCGGACGGGCTTTCCGAGACGTCCGTTGCTAAGCCCATGAAGGAGGGAGAAACAAGAGAGATAGAGGTTCCGGGGCAGTGGAAGGCCCAGGAAAAGCGCGGAAACGACCGGGTGACCATGGAAGCGGAGCTGGAGATGGAAACACCCAGGGTAGGAAATCTTCCGGTGCTGGAGCTTCAGAATCATGAGCTGACTCAGGAAGAGTTGGAAGAGCTGGTAAGCTACTTTGCAGAGGGGGAGAAACTGTACGTGCCCCGGATTGCAAACCAGGACGATTATCAGGAGGTGATCGACCGGATCGACCAGAAGGAGGGCAAGTACGCAAATCCCAATTTGGCCGTTTTATATGGGCAGTATAAGGAGTGGTATGAGAAAGCGGCCACCCTTGCGCCGGAAAAGGACGGGGAGGACAAGGAAACGCAGCCGGCCTTTGGAAAAAAACAGGAGGATCCTGCGAAATACGCGATGGCAGATCTGGAAGAGCCTAAAAAAAACAAGCTGGAGATTTTTTTTGACGCGGATGTGGGGGAGGACAGGAACAGCCATATTTCAGCGGAGAATTACAGTGCGGACGCGGGAAATTCCAGCAGCTTTCAGTGGCAGGAGGGAGAGTTTATCCTTGGCGAAAAGGATTGGAACAGCCTTCTGGAGAGCGCGGAGCAGGAGCTTTCGTCTAACGGGGCGTTTACGCAGAAAAGGATGGAAATTCTCGGCGCCTATGAGGTGGCTCTCAAGACAGAAGATTTTTCAGTAGACCAGGGACAGAAGCAGGCGGAAGTACTTCTGGAGGAGCTAAACATCCAAAATATGGAACTGCATGACACGGAAAAGGCATTGTGGTTTCCAAGCGGCGCGTTTCCGGATAATGAGGCTGAAGACACAGAAAACCGTCTGTGGTTGGGGAATCCTGAGGACGGACAATTTGCATACACCTATATCTTTTCCAGAAATATAGGCGGTCTTTTCGTGGACCAGCTAGAAAGCATGACCTTCAACGAAGGGACGCAGACGGCCTATGCGCCGCCCTTCCCGGTGGAAGAAATCCGGGTGACGGTGACAGCGGACCGTGTGGTCTCCTTTGACTGGCAGGGAATCTGCCGGGAGGTTTCTGTGGTGGCGGAGAACACGCAACTGATTGATTTTGAGACTGTGGGAGAAAAACTGTTTGATTACATATATTACCATTATACTGCACAGGAGCAGCCGGCGGAAAGCAAGGCGGAGTTTACCTATACCGTAACCTCAGCAGACCTGGGCTACACCTATATTCCGGCCTACAAAAATCCCTCCCATGCATGGCTGGTTCCGGCATGGTTTTTCCGGGTGAGACCGCATTTTGCACCGAATACACCCGGGCTTTCGGACAGCACGTGGCCCACAGAGGAGTTTATGGTGAATGCTCTGGACGCAGGACAGATTGCGAAGCACATGTAGGGGAATGGTGAAGGGTATGGGGTATTTCATAAGAACAGAAATCAAAAATCACATGTGCCAGGCGCGGTTCTTTGTGGGGCTTCTGGTATTGTTTGCGGCGGCTGTGATTTCGGAGCATTTTCACGTACAGGTTCTGGTGGACAACGGAAGCTCTACGGAGGGACCGGGCTGGTTTGCGGCATATTCTTATTATATTTACGGTGACAGCTTTCTTCTGTTTCTTCCGGTAACATGTGCGCTGGCTGTGTCGGGGGCACCCCTTGAGGAGCTTCGCAGCAGGTTTGCTCTGTCCGCCTATATCCGCGCCGGAAAAAGAAGATATTTTACGGGAAAAATCTTGGGGCTGGGCTTTGGGGGCGGCCTGCTGGCGGTTCTGTGTAGCGTCCTGCTTCTGGGAACCGGGGGGATTCTGGCTGGACGTGTTCCGGCTTCCGGTGATCAGGTGTCCTCTGGAAGTCTTCTTCTTACGCTTCTGGCCGGGATTTTGTGCAATTTCCTGAACGGGGCGCTCTGGTCCATAGTAGGAAGTGGGGCGGCTTTATTGTCGGGTAATCTGTATCTGGCATATGCCTGTCCATTTATTCTGTATTATGTGCTGACGGTTTTTCAGGAGCGGTATTACCGGAATCTGTTTTTCTTAAGTCCTAGGTATCTGAGCGCGCCGCTGTATTACAATGTGGGCGTCTGCATCTGTATGCTTTTTGTTCTCTGTGCAGGCGCCGGGCTTTTGTTAAGACAAATATGGCAAAGGAGGCTTTCCAGTGGATGATATTAGAAAAATATGCCTGATTGCCGGGGAGAATTTCTCAGGTTGGCGGAAAAACCCAAGGATTTATATGAGTTTTGTTTTGGCGTTTGTGCTCTGCCTGATGTTGTCTGGACAGGCAGTTTCCTTGTCCCAGACCTATGAGACGCCGCTGCAGCTTCTGGAAACCTTTATCTGGACCTTCGGGGATGCGCAGTCGGTGCTTCTGTCTTCTCTGTTGCTGCTTCTTCTGTTCGGAGACGTTCCGTTTATTCACGCAGCTACGCCTTACTGGCTGATCCGCACAAAAAGGCGGGTCTGGCTGGCAGGACAGCTTCTCTACGTGATACTGGCCACTGTTATTTACTGTGTGTTTCTCCTGGTGGTTCAGATGCTTCTGGCGTCTCCTTATGCTTTTCCGGGAAATGTGTGGAGTGAGACAGCGGCTATGCTGGGATACGGGGGAGGGAGCACGTCCGTCACTATTCCGGTGTCTTTAAAAACCATGGAAAATACCACGCCCCTAGAATGTATGCTGCAGATTTTCCTGCTGCTTTTGCTCTACTCCTTGTTTATGGCAGTGCTTCTTCTGTTCCTGAATCTGGCAGGGGGCGCCCAAGTGGGGGTGCTTGGTGTTCTTGGTATCAATCTTTACGGATTTTTACTGAATCCGGAGGTTTTTCAGAAGGTGTTTCATTTTACAGGAAATCTGGAATACCGGGCCAATGTATGTGTGGGCTGGCTGTCACCCTTAAATCACGCCACCTATCCCATGCACAGCTTTGGGTATGATTATCTACCGGCAATGGGAGTCAGCGTGGGAATTTTTTTGATTTTCATTGTGCTGCTGGCCGGATTGGCCTGGAAAAAAATGAAGACCTATAATTTTTCATTTACACAGACAGATGAGTGAAGGGAGAAGGGTATGGAATACGCAGTCAGACTGGAAGGCGTCTGTAAAAAATTCAAAGAAGAACAGGTACTTAAGGGAATCACCCATTCCTTTGAAAAAGGAAACATACATGGTATCGTGGGTTTTAACGGTTCCGGAAAAACCGTTATGTTTAAGTGCATCTGCGGTTTTTTGAAACCTGAAGAGGGCCATATCTGGGTCAACGGACAGGAAGTGGGAAAGGATGTGGATTTTCCTCCTTCCCTGGGAATGATCATTGAAAATCCGGGATTTTTGCCCAGGCTCACAGGTCTTGCCAACTTAAAAAGGCTGGCGGCCATTAATCGGGTGATAAAGGAGCAGGAAATCCGGGAAAACATACGGAAGGTAGGTCTTGATCCGGATTCCTCCAAAAAAGTGGGGGAATATTCTCTGGGAATGCGGGAACGTCTGGGAATTGCCCAGGCACTTATGGAGGACCCGCAGCTTCTCATACTGGACGAGCCTTTTAATGGTCTGGATAAAAGAGGGGCGGCAGATGTGTGCGCACTTCTTTCGGAGCTTAAGGAACGTGGAAAAACCATACTTTTGGCGGCTCATAATCTGGTCAATATGGAGAAACTGTGCGATACGGTCTGCGAGATGGATGCGGGCGTGCTGACCCGGATAAAATAAAAAATCGCTGTAAGCCTTATTAATTTAATAGGCTACAGCGATTTTTGTTGTTTCGAACTATGGTGATTTATTCTTTTCCTTTGCTGTTTTTTGAATTGTTCTCATTTGACTTCTGGTTATATAAAATTTGGGGATTTCAAATAAAAAAGAAGTTTTTTCAGGAGCCGTATGTTTTAATTCAACTGTTAAAATTCTGGTAAACGAGAATATGGAATGAATTTTGCCTGCTATTGCGAAAGTTTGTAACATTAGTAAGCATATAATAAAGCAACAAAAACATGTGCAATAACTCCAAAAAAATGCAAAAAGCAAGTAAAAATATTGTAAAAAATGTTCACTAATAAGGGGAAGTATGATATAATTAAAAAATCATAACATACAAGGGGTGAGTGCATGATGATGAAGAAGGAAATGATTGCCATGCTTCTGGCTGGCGGTCAGGGCAGCAGACTTGGTGTGTTGACAGAAAAGGTTGCAAAACCGGCTGTCGCATTTGGCGGAAAGTACCGTATCATTGATTTTCCGCTGAGCAACTGCATCAATTCAGGCATTGATACAGTGGGAGTTCTGACACAGTATCAGCCGCTGCGTTTAAATACTCATATTGGAATCGGTATTCCGTGGGATCTGGACAGAAATGAAGGCGGAGTCACAGTTCTTCCTCCCTACGAAAAGAGTACAAGCAGTGAGTGGTATACGGGAACTGCCAATGCGATTTTTCAGAATCTGGATTACATGGAACAGTATAATCCGGATTATGTTCTGATTTTATCAGGAGATCATATTTATAAGATGGACTATGAGGTAATGCTGGACTTCCACAAGGCAAATAAAGCAGACATTACCATTGCCTGTATGCCTGTTCCTATTGAAGAGGCAAGCCGTTTCGGGATCATGGTAACAGATGAAACCGGAAGGGTAACAGAATTTGAGGAAAAACCGGAGAAGCCAAGCAGCAATCTTGCGTCTATGGGAATTTATATTTTCAGCTGGCCGGTTCTCAAGGAGGCTCTGATCGCTCTGAAGGATCAGAACAGCTGCGATTTCGGAAAGCATATTCTTCCGCACTGTAAGGAGAAAGGTCAGAGACTTTTTGCCTATGAGTATAATGGCTACTGGAAAGATGTGGGAACTCTGGGTTCTTACTGGGAAGCCAATATGGAACTGATCGATATTATACCAGAATTTAATCTTTATGAGGAATTCTGGAAAATTTATACAAGAGGAGATATTATCCCTCCTCAGTATATTGCGGCAGAAGCGGTAACAGACAGATGTCTGATCGGTGAAGGCGCTGAAATTTACGGAGAGGTGCATCATTCTGTGATCGGTCCAAATGTCGTTATTGAAAAAGGCTGTGTGATCCGGGATTCTATTATCATGCGCAATTCTGTAGTCGGTGAAGGAACAGTAATGGATAAAGCAATTGTGGCCGAGGATGTTGTGATCGGAAAGAATGTAACGCTTGGCTGTGGAGAAGAGGCGCCAAATGTGCTGAAGCCTGCGGTATATTCCTTTGGGATTGCCACAGTAGGCGAGCACAGTGTGATACCTGACAATGTAAAAATCGGTAAAAATACAGCGGTGTCCGGAGTTACTGTGACGGAAGACTATCCGGAGGGAATACTGAAAAGCGGGCAGAACATTAAGACAAAGGATGGTGAGAGGGCATGAGAGCAATTGGAATTATTCTGGCAGGCGGAAACAACAACCGTATGAGGGAGCTGTCAAACAAAAGGGCCATTGCAGCCATGCCTGTGGCGGGAAGCTATCGCGCCATTGATTTTGCATTAAGCAATATGGCAAATTCCCATATTCAGAAGGTGGCAGTACTGACTCAGTATAATGCCAGATCCCTGAATGAACACCTGAGCTCCTCAAAATGGTGGGACTTTGGAAGAAAACAGGGCGGTCTTTTTGTGTTCACACCTACCATCACAAAAGAAAACAGTCTCTGGTATCAGGGAACAGCAGACGCTATTTATCAGAATATTACTTTCCTGAAAAACAGCCATGAGCCTTATGTTGTCATTGCTTCAGGAGATGGAATTTACAAACTGGATTATAACAAGGTACTGGAATTCCATATTGCCAAGAGAGCTGATATTACGGTTGTGTGCACAGAATGCAGGGATCAGAGCGAGGTAGAGCGGTTTGGCGTTATCCGTATGAATGATGACTGCAGAATTGAGGAGTTTGAGGAAAAACCAATTATTTCTTCTTATAATACAGTATCTACAGGTATTTATGTAATACGAAGAAGACAGCTGATCGAACTGCTTGAAAGAGCCGCACAGGAAGACAGGCATGATTTTGTAAACGATATTCTGATCCGTTATAAGAATCTGAAACGGATTTACGGATATAAGATTGATTCCTACTGGAGCAATATTTCTACAGCAGAAGCATATTACAGAACAAATATGGCATTTCTGGAGCCGGAGATCCGCAATTATTTCTTCAGACAGGAACCGGCTGTAAAAACAAAGATTGATGATCTTCCTCCTGCAAAATATAATGCAGGGGCTTCGGTAAAAAACAGTCTTGTTGCCAGTGGCTGTATCATCAATGGAACAGTAGAAAATTCTGTTCTGTTTAAGGGTGTGTTTGTGGGCAACAACTGTGTGATCCGGAATTCTGTGATCCTCAATGACGTATACATAGGAGATAATACGCATATTGAGAACTGCATTGTAGAAAGCCGGGATACCATCCGGGCAGATTCTGATTACCGTGGCGAAGACGGAGTGAGGATCGTTGTAGAAAAAAATGACCGCTATGTGATTTGATAAACGGACCTTCTGTTTGAGGCATATGATGCGGCAGAACAGATTTCCGGTCAGTTGGCGTATACAAAATGAAAGGGGCAGAAAAAGATGAATATTACAGATGTACGTGTGAGAAAAGTTGCAAAAGAAGGAAAAATGAAAGCAGTTGTATCCATTACAATTGATGATGAGTTTGTAGTACATGATATCAAAGTAATCGAGGGTGAAAAGGGACTGTTTATTGCAATGCCCAGCCGCAAAGCAGCAGACGGAGAATACCGCGACATTGCGCATCCCATTAATTCCACAACCAGAGACAGAATACAGACACTGATCCTTGACAAATATCAGGAGGTTATGAACGAGACGGACGGACAGGACGAGGCAGCAGAGGAATAACACCGGATATCTGTAATAAAAACGAAATGATTTAGTAAAGGAGATGTTCTGAAGCAGAATTTGTCGAAAAAAATTACTTCAGAATGTCTCTTTTTTTGTGTGTTCCTGCCTAAATATTACATATTTGTTACAAAAATAAAATAAAAGTATTGATTTTTGAACGGAATGTTGTTATACTTGTCCTACGAAAAAAAATATGAGGTGTTTATATGAAGATGAAGAAAGTTCTTTCACTGCTGTTGACCGGCGCCCTGACTGTTTCCATGGGGACAAGCGTTTTTGCATCCACAGAAGACCAGATCGCAGCCGCACAGGCACAAAAGCAGGAGGCACAGGCGGGACTTGCTCAGGCACAGGCAAATATCAGCAGCCTGGAAAGCAAGAAACAGGAACTGGAATCCTATATGGCAGAACTGGACGCACAATATAATGAACTGACAAATACAATTTCACAGCTCAGTGTGGAAGCAGCTGAAAAGGAAGAAGAGCTGAAAAAAGTCCAGACAGAGCTGGAAAGGGCAAAGAAAACAGCAGAGAATCAGTATGAGGCAATGAAGCTTCGTATTGTTTATATGTATGAAAATGGCGGAAATTCCATGCTGGAAACACTTCTGTCATCAGAAAGCCTGGCAGATTTCCTGAATCAGGCGGACAATATTTCAAAAATTTCCGAGTATGACAGAAATATGCTGAAGCAGTATGAGGCAACCCAGGAAAATATCCAGGTACAGGAGGAAAAGGTAGAAGAGGAATCCAGCTCTATTAACAGCCTCCTTTCCGAAAAAAGCGCCAAGCAGCAGGAAGTGCAGTCTCTGGTTGCAACTACCGGTGACAGCATCAACTCCTATATCAGCCAGATCAGCGCAAGCCAGGAAGAGGCAAATGTTCTGATGGCTCAGGTAAACAGCGCAGACAGCAGTATTGCAACTCTGATGGAGCAGGCTGAACAGGAAAAAGCAGCAGCTCAGGCGGCTGCACAGGCAGCGGCAGAGCAGGAAGCCGCTTCACAGGAAAGTGAAGAACCGGAATATGATCCGGAAACAGACACAACCGATTCTGAAAGCAGCTCTACAAGCAGTGATGTTACTGTAGAGGAGGTTGCTCCGGAAGAGGATGCAGAAGAATATACAGAAGAATATACGGAAGAGTACACAGAGGATACGGAAACAGAGCCGGAAGCTCCGTCAGATACAGATGGAAGCTCTGATTCTTCCGGTTCCGGTCAGGGTACATACCTTGGAAACTTCATGCTGACAGCTTACTGTAACTGCGCGCAGTGCTGCGGAACAGCGGGAAATGCCACTGCCAGCGGTGTGATGCCTTCAGCAGGTCATACAGTAGCTATGGCGGGAGTTCCCTTTGGAACACAGCTTCTGATCAACGGAACTGTTTATACTGTTGAGGATCTGGGAACCCCTTACGGACATGTGGATATTTATTTTGGAAGCCATGAAGAGGCATTAAGCTTTGGGCTGCAGTATGCAGATGTATATCAGCTGAACTAAAACCATACAGGAATATCATGAAGAGACTGCCAGAGATGACGGTCTCTTTTATTCTTTACCCGGAAAACAGTACATTCTGTAACATTTTCCCGGTAAATAAAAGATTCTTTGTGAGGATTCTGAGAGTTTGAGACGGACCTGTCCGCTTATTCAGGGAATATTCTCACGGAAGAAGTAAAAAACGAAAAAAGGAGAAAGATATTAATGGAGCTTGTAAGTGGAAGACCGCAGAACACAGAGGGAAGACTGGAAAAAGAAATCAGAACGTATGACTTTCTGGATTCTATAGGGATTCATTATGAAAGAGTGGATCATGAGCCGGCTATGACCATAGAGGCCTGTGAGGAGGTTGATAAAATACTGGGCGCTGTAATCTGTAAAAATCTTTTTTTGTGCAACAGACAGGAAACAGACTTTTATCTTCTGCTGATGCCCGGGGATAAAAAGTTCAAAACAAAGGATCTTTCAGCTCAGATCAATTCCTCAAGGCTTTCTTTTGCAAAGCCTGAATATATGGAACAGTTTCTGGATATTACGCCGGGTTCAGCCAGTATTCTGGGGCTGATGAACGACAGAGATAACCGGGTACAGCTTCTGATCGACGAGGACGTGCTGAAAGGAGAATATATAGGATGTCATCCCTGTATCAATACTTCAAGTCTCAGAATCAGCACAAAAGATATGACAGAAAAAATAATACCGGAATTGAAGCATAATCCAAAGCTGGTTCGTTTACCTTAGTATAGAGGAAAAAGTCTCAGAGCAGTGCTGTGGGAATCAGTAAAAATGAAATATGAATTTTTTATAAAACATGGGTATTTCAGCAAATTTGGCATTGATTAAATAAGATAATACGTTATACTATTATCTACAGAAGAATATACGCTGAAAATGGTTTTGAGGCGGTGGACCGCCTGGCGGGAAAGGGTGATAATTTGGATTATCTGAGGAAGTCAAAACATATATGGATCATCCCGGCATATGGGATTTTTTATATGATTTCTTTTATGCTTGTGGAAAAAATCAGTACAGAAACCCATCTGATTCATTCTTTTGTGGATGATCTGATTCCGTTTTGTGAATACTTTATTATTCCCTATATGCTGTGGTTTCTTGTAGTTCTGGGAAGCGTCATGTATTTTGCATTGGGAAGTCCGGGCAAAAAAGAGTATTATCAGTATATGGCGACCCTGGGTGTGGGAATGACTCTGTTTCTTATTATCTCCTTTGTGTATCCCAATGGCCAGAATCTCAGACCTGAACTGACAGGAGAGGGGCCTTTTATTCAGGCTGTGCAGCTTTTGTACCAGACAGATACCCCCACAAATATTTTTCCGAGTATTCATGTATTTAATGCAGTTGCCTGTTGTGTGGCTCTTCTGAATAACAAAAAATGCAGACAGAACAAAATCTTTACAGCCGGAAATATTGTGCTGACTGTATCAATCGTTCTTTCCACTATGTTTTTAAAGCAGCACAGTGTGGAAGATGTAGTTACCGCTCTGATCCTCAATGTGATCTGTTATCAGATATTTTACAGGATCATTCCGGAAAATATGCATAAGTTTGAGAGGATGCTTACCAGAAAACAGATCTGTACAGCGTCTAACCTGCTGACCGTCGGCAGACTTGCCCTTGCTCTTGTATTTATGGCCCTGATTGAGCGGTACAGACTGATGGGAGAAAAAGCTCTGCTTGCAGTGATGCTTCTGGCAATTATAGCTGTGGATATACTGGCCGGGAAGCTTGCCCGGAGACCGGAACAGGTAAGCGACGTAGGAAGACTTCTGGAGCTTCTGGCAGACCGGGTCTGTCAGTTTGTGATCCTTTCCTGTCTGATTCCGAAGTATTCACTGGCAAAGATGCTTCTGGTATTATTCTTTATTAAAGAAAGTTATACAGCAGTCCTTGGTTGGAGAGTGATTTTATATGCAGATAAAGAGGCTCAATCTCCCTGGTATGATACTATGACTAAGGCAGTGTTCTACATAGTGGCGCTGATTCTTTTTGCAGGACCTCGAATTCTGGCATCAACAGCCGGTATTCTGATCGGTGCCTGCGGAATCTGTATGATGGCAGCCTTTGTAATGAACATAGAAGAGATCCGCGTTGCAGAGGAAAAATTCCGACACTCTGTTGGAGAAAAGGTTCCGGGCAGGATCGGATAAAAAATAAAATAATCGGGTAGATATGAGGGTGCAGCTTTTATCAGGCTGCACCCTTTTTAAAAAAAGAAGATTGGTGTAGATTCATGTAGAACTTTCAGAGAAAATAGGATATAATATAGTTCAGAATCATACGGAACGCCGTATTAAGGCTGTGAAAACCGAAGAATTCTGAAGTTTTCAGTATAAAATTTAATGGAGGTTCAACATGGAAAACGTATATATTATGGAGCATCCGCTGATTCAGCACAAAATTTCTCTGCTCCGTGACAAAAGCACAGGAACAAATGAGTTTCGTAAGCTGATCGAGGAGATCGCAGTTCTTATGGGATTTGAGGCGCTGAGAGATCTTCCTCTGGAGGATGTGGAGGTGGAAACTCCTCTGGAAACATGTATGACACCGATGATCGCAGGTAAAAAACTTGCAGTTGTGCCTGTGCTTCGCGCCGGTCTTGGAATGGTTAATGGAATCACAACTCTGGTACCGTCTGCAAAGATCGGACATATTGGATTGTACAGAGATCCGGAGACACATGAACCTCATGAATATTACTGCAAATTACCGGATCCCATTGATCAGAGACTGATCGTAGTAACAGATCCCATGCTTGCAACCGGCGGTTCCGCTGTGTCTGCAGTAGATTTTATCAAAGAGCATGGCGGGAAGAATATCAAATGTATGTTTATTATCGCAGCTCCGGAAGGCCTGGAGCGTCTGCATAAGGCTCATCCTGACGTGCAGATCTACGTAGGCCATGTGGATCGTGAGCTGAACGAAAACGCATATATCTGCCCGGGTCTGGGAGATGCAGGAGACCGGATCTTCGGTACAAAATAAAATCATAACAAACACAACAAAAACGGATGGTGTATTTTCGGAGAGCGTGTTTTCCGGGACACGATCCGTTTTTCTGTGCAAAAAGAAAGAGAGCCTGATACCTGCCTTTGCCGAAAAGAACATAGTTTTGCACAAAAACATCAGGGATAACGGTATCAGAAGAAACAGTATAAAAACAGGCAGAAAGGAACTGGATTTATGACAAAAAAACAGAGGGCTCTGGAAGTAATTCAGAGACTGAAAGACGAATATCCCGATGCGGGATGCACCCTGGATTATGATCAGGCGTGGAAGCTTCTGGTCAGTGTACGCCTTGCAGCGCAGTGCACAGATGCCAGAGTAAACGTAGTGGTAGAAGATCTTTATGCAAAATATCCGGATGTAGAAGCGCTGGCAAAAGCAGAGCCGGAGGAAATTGAAGCGATCGTAAAGCCATGCGGACTGGGAAAAAGTAAGGCAAGAGATATCAGCGCCTGTATGAGGATCCTCCATGAACAGTATGAGGATAATATTCCCACAACTTTCGAAGAACTGCTGAAGCTTCCGGGGGTGGGAAGAAAAAGTGCAAATCTGATCATGGGAGATGTATTTGGAAAGCCTGCCATTGTAACAGATACGCACTGCATCCGCCTGACCAACAGAATAGGACTGGTAGACAATATCAAAGAGCCGAAAAAAGTGGAAATGGCCTTATGGAAGATCATTCCTCCGGAGGAGGGCAGCGATTTTTGTCACAGACTTGTTTATCATGGAAGAGATGTGTGTACTGCCCGGACGAAACCACATTGTGATAAATGCTGTCTGGAAGATATCTGCAAGAAAAATATCTGATACGGAAGGAGAAAAGGAATATGGCATTGACGGCAGTACATCATATTGCGTTGCTTGTATCTGATTATCAGAAATCAAAAGAGTTTTATGTGGATAAGCTTGGATTTCGTATTGTGAGAGAAAATTTCCGGGAGGACAGAGGCGATTATAAACTGGATCTGATTCTGAATGGAGTTGAACTTGAGATTTTTGCCCCGGCACAAAAAGATCATGAGCATCAGCTCCATCCGGCAAGACCGAATTTCCCGGAGGCATACGGGCTCAGACATCTTGCCTTCACAGTTACAGATATTGAAAAAACAGCCGTAGAACTCAGGGAAAAGGGAATTGAGACAGAACCTGTCCGGGTAGATGAGTTTTCGGGAGGGAAATTTACCTTTTTCAAAGATCCGGACGGACTGCCGCTGGAGCTGCATGAATAAAGAGCGCAAAAAGCATCTGGATATAGGTGAATGGCTGGTAAAATGATTTAAGTAACACAGAGAAGAGTGGATAGTTATAGAAAATTGCAATTATATATAACATAGACAATACTGTTAAAAATGTCATCTTAGTATATTCTAAGATGGCATTTTTTGCTGTTTTTAAAAAAATTGTTATAATAGACAGAAAATACATATTAAAACTGTTATGGGGAACATTGATACAAAAAGATTCGTTAGATATAATAAAAACATTATCTTGTAATCCATGATAATACGTTGCAGGAAAGGAATAATAAAGGAGGAAAAAAATACTTGTACTGCAACAGAATGAAAAGTGCTGTGAATGAAAAGGGAGGTTTGATTATGATAATCCCAAGAAAACAAATGCAGAATATTGTTGAAGAATTAGAAGGCACGATTCAGAAAAATATTAATATTATGGACGAAACAGGATGTATTATTGCAAGTTCAGATATTACACGAATTGGAACTTATCATTCAGGTGCTCAGCAGGTGATAAGTCAAAAACTGGATGAATTAGTGATATGTGAAGAAGAGCAATATACTGGGGCCAAAAATGGAATTAATTTGCCGATTATTATTGAGGATGAAATTGTAGGAGTAGTAGGTATTACCGGAGAAAAGGAAGAGGTTCAGATTCTAGGCAAAATTATTCAAAAAATGACGAAAATTCTCATTATAGACAGCTATCAGAACAATCAGAAAAAAATGATGGATAATATGAGAAATAACTTCCTGTTTAGTTGGCTTTTTGCAAGCGAAGAAAATGGAGAAACAGAAGAAAATATGAAACTTCGGGGCCAGCTTCTGGGAATTGATATTAATTTGGACAGAGTGGCAGTTGTTTTGGGAATCATGAGAAAGAATTTGGAGAATCAACCGAAAGAAGCAGAAATAGAGCAAAAATTTTATGATAGAGTAATTCGGGAAATTAATCGTTGTTTAAAAAAAGATTCCAAACATCTGGTATTTCAGATTGGTATTAAAGTAATCATTTTCTTCCATAGTTCTGATATGCATGAAATCTTGAGAAATGTTCAGGGAATTATTGAAAGTGTAGAAAAACAGTATAAATGTTTTCTTTTTGCAGGGATTGGATCAATTGGAACAAACCGTGCAGAAATCAGACGTTCCTATCGCGAGGCAGATACTGCCTGTAATCTTGCGATGAGATTAAAAAATAAAAAGATTAAGGTTTACAATGATGTAGACATGGAGCTGCTTTTAGAAAATATATCGAAACATGACAGAGAGCTTTTTGTAAAACGTGTTTTTAAGAACTGCCAGGATCCGGAAATTCACAGATGGGTGCAGTTGTTGCGTTGTTATTCAGAAAACAATGGTTCTATTACCAAGACGGCTGAAGACTGTTATATTCATAAAAATACTCTCCAGTATCGTTTATCAAAGTTAAAAGAAGTAACAGGCTATGATCCACGAAATATAAATGAGTCGATACCTCTTTATATAGCAATGCTGATCTATGAATTTGATCATGTTGTATAAAAAGGTTTTATAAACTTCAATAAAAAACGCCGTCAGGCGTTTTTTTATTAAGAAAAAATATATGTATTCTATAACTAAAATAAAGTTGATTATTTGTTATAGGTAATATTGCTGTATTAAATATGTTTTTGTACAATTTTAATTAGTAAAAACGCACATAATAAAAATGAGATAACACATAAAAATATGCATATATTACAAAAGACGAGAGGTGCAATAAGGTGGAAGAATATAAGAATATATACAATGTAATAAAAAATTCGGCAATTAGGTTTCCAAACAAAATTGCGATAATTGAACAGAATAGAAGTATTACATATCAAGATCTTTTGAATAGGATAGAAAAATTGGCATATTGGTTAAAAAATGAATTAGGAATAGATAAAGGGGACCGTATTGGGCTTATGTTTGTTAATGGTATTGATTTTTATATAGCTTTTTATGCGGTAATGAAAATTGGTGCTATTGGAGTCATGATTAATACAAAAATGCAGAGTGAAGAAATTGCATTTATTTTAGAAGATACACAGACACATTGTATAATTTCGAATAGAAAATGGCTCGGGAAAATAAAAGACATAGCTGTAAAGGTTGGGATTAATCATGTTTTGTTAGATGTTAAAGCAGAAGAGAATATAGAAGAATTTAATTTGATATCTATGGAAGAAGTCTTTAATGAACGGGGGAGAATGTTAGAAGAATATGGGCCAGCAGTTCAGGAAGATGAACTTACTGCAGTGATTCTTCATACATCTGGAACGACTGGAAGACCTAAGGGGATTATGGTATCTCATAGCAATATGATGGCAGCAGCTTATGGATATCAGTCAACATTACGAGTAACAGAACAGGATATTACAGTTTTATCAGTTCCAATTTTTCATATATTAGCTCTTAGCTGTGTGTCCAATTTGTTCCTTTATATGGGAGCTACGATTGTGGTTTTTGAAAAATTTAATTCCAATCAAGTATTGGAAGCTATTGAAAAGTATCATGCAACTCATTTTCATTCTGTACCAGCAGTATATATTAAAATGATGAATGAAGCTATAAGAAAATATGATTTGAATTCATTACGAATTGCAGTATGCGGGGGAGCGATCATCAGTGAAGAAAATAAAAAACGATTTTATCAAATGGCTCCAAATGCATCGTTTCATATTGCATATGGATTAACGGAAACAGCAGGTTCTGGTACGTTATCTTATCGCCATGGAGATCCTTGTAAAGAAGTATTTAACTGCAGGATTAAAATAAAAGATAAAGAGGGTAATATTGTAGAGTTTGGAGAGGGGGAGGCAATCTGCGAAGGAGAGATAGTCACAACAAAAATATGGGGAAAAGTAGATAGAGGAAATGGACAATTATTTACAGGGGATATTATTCGGAAAGAAAAAAATGGAAACATTTTTATTCTTGACAGATTGAAAGACGTTATTAATCGGGGCGGGGAAAAATTGTTTCCTTCTTTAATAGAAAATATTTTATTAAAGTATGCAAGTGTAAAACAGGCTGTTGTATTTCCGGTAGAAGACAAAGTATATGGAGAACTTCCGGCAGCGATTTTAGTTCCTAAAGAAGGAATGGAGATTGATATTGCAGAAATGAAGAAGGATCTTCCAAATAAGTTAGGAAAATTTGAAGTTCCTGTATATATGGAAGTTTGGGATGAAAAGGATATACCGGTTACAGATAATGGAAAAGTAAGAAAAAAGGAAATCAGAACAATATTTGAAAAGAAACTGAAAGAAGGAGAAACACATGAAAAAGCCTGAATTTATCACAGTAAAACAAGCAGTGGATCGTATAAAAAGTGAAACTACTATTTGTACAATAGGAATGACGTTGATTTCTGCCTGTGAATCTATTTTAAAAGAGCTGGAAAACAGATTCTTGGAAACAGGACAGCCAAATCAACTTACATATGTACATACTTGTGGACAGTCGGATCGAAAAGCCGGTGCTGTTTATCGTATGGCTCATGAAGGACTGACAAAAAGAGTTATAGGTGGGCATTGGGGATTATGTCCGAAAATGATGGAACTGATTTCTGAAAATAAAATCGAGGCTTATAATCTTCCTCAGGGACAAATGGCAAATATGTTTCACAGTATGGCATTGAGAGAGCCTGGGAAAATTAGCAAAATAGGACTTGGTACATTTATTGATCCTAGGGTAGAAGGAGGGAAGATGAATGCGAGAACCCGACATTTGGAGGATATTGTTGATGTGGTAAAGTTTGATGGAGAGGAATATTTACGATATCGGGAGATACCTATTGATACTTTGTTGATTCGTGGTACTTATGCCGATGAAAATGGGAATATTTCTACTCAGGAAGAAGCAATGGTGTTGGAATTGCTTCCGGCAGTTATGGCTACGAGAAGGTTCGGTGGTCAGGTAATTTGCCAGGTAAAGCAGGTAGTAAAAGCCGGAAGTATCAGCCCAAAAGAAGTTGTGGTTCCGGGGGTACTTGTAGATGCAGTTGTTGTATGTGAGGAACCCGAAACAGATCATAGACAGACTTCTTCTTGGTATTATGATCCCTCTTACAGTGGACAGGCGTGGGCACCTGAGTCAAAAAATGATCCTATTCCATTAAATATTAGAAAAATAATTGGAAGACGTGCAATGATGGAACTGGAGCCGGATGTTGTAATTAATGTGGGAACGGGTATTCCAAATGATGTGATAGGATCCATTATTGCTGAGGAGGATATTGGAGAAGATATTACAATTACAGTAGAGTCTGGTATTTATGGAGGTGTGCCGGCAGGTGGGATTGACTTTGGTATTTCAAGAAATGCTCAGGCTTTGATTCCTCATGACAGACAGTTTGAATATTATAACGGCGCAGGAATTGATTATACTTTTATGGGTGCCGGAGAAATGGATGGTGCAGGCAATGTAAATGCTACTAAAATGGGAGATAAAGCACCGGGAGCAGGTGGATTTATTGATATTACAGCGCGGGCTAAAAACGTTGTTTTTTGTTCTACTTTTACTGGAAAAGGATTGAAGGTCGAATTCAATGAGAGAGGGATGCACATTGTAGAAGAAGGTAAAATTCGTAAAATGGTAAAAACTGTGCAACAGATATCTTACAATGGGAAAATTGCGGCAGAAATGAAACAGAATATGATATACGTAACGGAAAGAGCTGTATTTAGATTGACATCGGAAGGGCCAATGCTTGTAGAAGTTGCAAAAGGCATTGATTTACAGAAAGATATTCTGAATCAGATGGATTTTGTACCATTAATTGCTGAGGATCTCAAATATACGGATACCCGCATTTACATGGAAAAATGGGAAGGGTTGAAGGAGATAATACGAAATAAAAAGAAAAAGGAGGCAGGGGAATGAATGTAAACAAGGTAATGGTTGTAGGAGCTGGTATTATGGGAAGCGGAATTGCTCAAGTATGTATAGAGCATGGCATCCATACGGTTCTCACAGACATTTCACAGAAATTTGCTGATCAGGGAAAGGCAAAAATTGATTATTTTCTTCAGAGGAAAATTGAAAAGGGAAAAATAACTCAGGAAGTAAAAAACCAGGCAATGTCATTACTAACAGCAAGTGGAGATTACAAGGATGGTGCAGATGCAGATTTTGTAATTGAAGCGGCAACAGAGAATGTATCTATTAAACTTAAAATTTTTGAGCAGTTGGATGAAATTGTTCAGCCTAACGCAATTCTGGCATCAAATACTTCCACAATTTCTATTACAAAAATTGCCGGAGCTACAAAACATCCTGACAGAGTAATTGGAACACACTTTTTTGTTCCACCGCCTGCAATGAAACTATTGGAAATTATTCCGGGAATTTTGACAAGCGAGGAAACGGAAAAGCGTGCATTTGAGTTTGCAGAAATTATCGAAAAGACAGCAATTAAAGCTCCCGATACGTCAGGTTTTCTTGTAAATCGTATGCTGGTTCCCATGCAGAATGAAGCTATTTTTCTTGTAATGGAAGGAAATAACCCGAAAGACGTAGACCAGTCTATGAAGTTAGGTGCCAATTTCCCGATGGGACCACTGGAATTAACTGATTTTGCAGGGCTAGATACGGTTTTGGCAGTTATGACACAGATGTATGAGGATTTAGGGGATCCTAAATATAGACCGTGTCCATTATTGAGGAAGATGGTAAATGCTCATCTTCTGGGAAGAAAGTCCGGGAAGGGTTTTTACGATTATTCAAAGTAAAAAGGAGGCTATCTTATGAAGTGTAGAAAAGTGATTGCAGGATTAATGGCAGGTGTATTGGCAAGTATGTCTTTTGCTACAGTAGCTTTTGCAGAAGAATCGGACGATCCGATTAAAGTTGGCTGTGTATTTCCAATCAGTGGAAACAATGCAGATCAGGGTGTATTTAATGTAGATGGATGTCAGTTTGCTATTGATTATATTAATGAAAATGGAGGAATCAAATCATTAGGCGGAAGAAAGCTGGAACTGGTCAGCTACGATAATCAGTCTGATGCAGACCAGTCTAAGGCTGCGGCAGAACGTCTTATTAACGAAAATCCTGATATTGTTGCAGTAACAGGAGCTGCATCCAGTTCGTTTGTACTCCCAATGCTTCCGGTATTTGAAAAAAATGGAATGCCATTTTTGACAGCGCAGGTTTCTGAATCTATTACAAATCAGGGATATCAGTACGTATTCCGTTTTGGCTCTACTGGAGGAAGTTTTTCAGAATACCAGGTGAAATTCCTTGAATGGCTGAATGAAGAATATGGATTAGGAATTTCTAAAGTTGGCATTGTGTATGAGGATACGGAGTGGGGAATCTCCAATACATCAGGTGCATTGGCCGCAATTGAGAATTCAGCGGAAAATGGATCTGGTTTGGAAATCGCATATAATGAATCTTTTACCGCAGGCTCTTCGGATCTTACCAATATTGTTGTTGGTCTGAAAAAAGCAGGATGTGAAGTTGTACTTCCAACCTGTTATACACAGGATGCAAAGCTTCTTTTTAATACAATGAAGAGTATGAATTATAATCCTCTGATTATTGGAGGAGGTGGCGGCTTCCTGTATCCATCGTTTGGTGATGAACTTGGAGAACTGGTTGATGGAGTTGTATCTGTAAGTGGTCATAATTATGATGTGCAGACAATTATTAACAATCAGGAAATTGCAGATATTGGTGAGAAATTTGAAAAAGAGTATGGATACTTTATGCCGGAACAGAGCGCATCTGCATTCAGTGCTATTTATCTGATTGCCCAGGCTCTGGAAAATGCAGCATCGACCGAGCATGATGCTGTTGCAAAAGAGCTTCGAGCCCTTACCTGTGCGGCAGCAACACCTGGAGGAGAAGTTTCATTTGATGAAACAGGTGCAAATAATAATGCACATGCAGTAATTGTACAATGGCAGAAAGGTGAGGATGATGTTTACAGAACTCGCTGTGTATTCCCTGACAATGAAGCCAGTGCAGAATTTCAGATGACAGATGACCTGAAGGCGATGCAAAAATAAGCCGATATAGGATTTTATACGGGGTGTATCGTCTGGATACATCCCGTATTATATAAAGGAGGTTACTACATGACTTGGGTGTTTTTTCAATCCTTGATTAGCGGAATTCTTGCTGGCGGTGTATATGCATTGTTTGGCGTAGGTATTACAATTATTTTCGGTGTTATGAAAATGGTGGACTTTTCTGCCTGTGCACAGTTGGTTTGGGGGATGTATTTTACATATCTCTTTTATACCTGGACAGGATTGAATTGTTATTGGGCTATTCCATTTGTGGCTATATGTATGGGATTCCTTGCATGGGTAATATTTAAATTGATCGTAAGACCTTTGCTGGGATCGGATGATACATCTTTTATCCTGGTTACTCTTGGTTTGTCTTATTTTCTACAGAATTTTGCAGAATTTGCTTTTGGTGCAGATCCGAAATCTGTGCCCTCAACAATTAAAACTTCTTCTATTATCATGGGAGATTATAGTATAGGACTTCCGAGGTTGATTGCATTTGGAGCTATGATTATTCTTGTACTGGGAGTTTATATGCTGTTAAACAAAACAACATTAGGTCGTGCGATGAGAGCAACATCGGAAAAACCGGAAGTTGCTCAGATGTTGGGGATTAATACAAAAAAAACATTTACAATTGCATTTATGATTGGAGTTATTTTTGCAGGTCTGTCAGGACTTTTACTGACGCCGTTATATTATGTAACACCTACAGCAGGCAATATGTTTCGGACTACAGCATATATTGCAGTTATTATTGGGGGACTTGGAGATATTAAAGGCGCTCTTGTTGGAGGACTTGCGGTAGGAGTAATTGAAGCACTTGTAACAGGTATGATTTCTAATGATTTGGGACCAGTAGGTGTTTGCATTGCACTGCTTGTAGTTTTATATCTGAGACCTCAGGGATTTTTCGGGAAAGGAGAGAGACGAGCATGAATAAATTCTTATCAAAAAAGTATATTCCGGCTTATGTTTTGTTGGTGATTTTTCTCTTCATACCGGCAGTTACAACTGGAAACTATATTATTTCAAACCTTGTAAATTGTATGTTTTTTGCTTCTATGGCAGGATGTTGGAATATTATCGGAGGATATGGTGGTCAGGTATCCTGGTGTCATGCATCATTTGTAGCAATGGGAGCTTATGCAAACTTTATTATGAGTACAGAATTAGGCTTATCTCCGTTTGTATCTTTACCCATTGGAATGATAATTGCGGTGGTAATTGCTACAGTTATAGGTTATTCAACTTTTCGCCTTCACGGTCCATATTTTTCCATTGCTACAATTGCCTGTGGAGAAGCGATCCGTGTATTGATTCAGCATTTTGATAAATTAACAAAGGGTGCAGCTGGAATGTATGTAACTTATCGGAAGGCAGATTTTTGGGCATTGACATTTGAGAATGATATTCCATTTTATTATATTGCTCTGATTATTATGTTGCTTATGGTAGCGATTACATATTTGTTTACAAAATCTAAAACCGGATATTATTTAAGTGCTATTAAGGGAGATGAAACTGCAGCAGAATCTCTTGGAATTGAAACCTTCAAAGTAAAATTAAGAGCGTTTCAGGTCAGTGCAATGATGGCAGCTGTTGTTGGATGCTTTTACGCCTCTTTTCTTACTTATATTGCTCCTACTAGCACAGCAAGCTTTGACCTTTCTATGAAGATTGGTGTTGTTGCAATTGTAGGCGGTGTTGCCAGCCTTTGGGGACCTGTTATTGGAGGATTTGTTGTTATTCTTCTGATCGAAGCAACCAGTGTCCTATTTGGTGCTGCAGGTGGAAGTCAGATGGTGTATGGAATTCTTCTGATGCTTGTAATTATCTTCAAACCGGAAGGAATTATTGGATTTTTCCGAAAGGATAATACCGTAAATACGAAAACAGGATTAAGTTTTCGAAGAAAAAAGGAGAGAGCATAATGGGAAGATTACTGGATGTAAAAAATCTGTCAATTTCTTTTGGTGGTATTAAGGCAGTACAGGATTTGAACTTTCATATTAATACTGGAGAGATTTTGGCATTAATTGGACCGAATGGATCAGGAAAATCGACAACAGTTAATATGATATCTGGAGTTTATATTCAAAATACGGGAACTATTTTTTTTGATGGTAAAGAAATTTCTCCTAAGATGAGTATTGCAGACCGGGCAAAGTTAGGGATTTCCAGAACTTTTCAGACTCCAAAACCATTTGCACATTTATCGGTTTATGACAATATTTATACAATCGCTCTTCAAAAAAATTCAAAAGCACAGGCGGCGGAATTGACAGATGAAGTTTTGAATCTTACTAAATTATATGATTTGAAAGATATGAAAAGTGGGAAGCTCTCTATTGAGAAGCGTAAGTGGATGGATCTGGCAAGATGTATGGCAACTAAACCTAAAATTATTATGATGGATGAGGTTATGGCAGGATTAAACCCATCAGAGATGGAATCCAGCTTAGATCTGGTTCGAGCGATTAATAAAGAGGGTATTACTGTATTATTTATTGAGCATGTAATGAAAGCAGTGGTTTCAGTATGTACAAGAGCGATTGTTTTGAATCAGGGGAAACTTCTCTGTGAAGGTGAACCTCGTGAAGTACTAAATAATCCTGATGTTGTTGCTGCATATCTGGGAGGTGAAGTTGATGTTGCTGGAAATTAAAGATTTATGCGCAGGATATGGAGATCTGCAGGTATTGTTTGATATTTCTATGAAAGTTAATGAGGGAGAGGTTGTTTCGTTAGTTGGCTCTAATGGCGCAGGGAAAACAACATTATTGAGAATTCTTTCTGGACTTGAGCCTGTAAAATCGGGAAGTGTTTTATATCAGGGGCGGGATTTGACAAAACTAAAACCTTACGAAAAGGCTGATCATGGTATTGCACATATACCGCAGGGAAGGGGGATTCTTGGAAGCCTTTCTGTCAGAGAAAACCTGGTAATGGGGGCTTATCCTAAAGCTGCAAGAGTCTCAATGGAAGAAAATATACAGAAATCTTTTGAAATGTTTCCTATTTTGAAGGAAAGGCAAAATCAGATGGCGGGATCATTAAGTGGCGGGGAACAACAGATGCTGGCTATTGCCAGAGCATTAATGATCAGTCCAAAACTGTTGATGCTGGATGAGCCCTCATTAGGTCTTGCACCAATTGTTGTAAAAGATATGTTTGAAATTATTTCAAAAGTTGCAAAGCAGGGGGTGAGTATCTTAATTGTTGAACAAAATTTAAATCAGGCGCTTTCAGTTGCTGACAGGGGATATGTTTTGGAAACCGGGCAGATAGTTATGGAAGGAAAAGCGTCAGAATTGTTGGCAAATGAAGAAATTCAGGCGGCTTATCTGGGAATTTAAGATAAACCAATACGAGAGGTGTATATGGAAAATGATGTTCAGGCGGCTGTAATTGGTTCAGGAATGATTGGTCTTAGTATGGCAGTGCTTCTTACCGGAAATGGAGTGCGCACTAAAATGTTTGTGAGAAATCGAGAGAAAGAAAAGGAAGAGCAGTATTGTCAGCTTATGAGAGAACTGGAGATCGTGGGTATATTAACTGGGGAAGAGTGTAAAAGATGTAGTTCATATTTTACGATAGTAACTTCCTATGAAGAGATCAAGGACGCGGAGGTAGTTTTTGAATGCGCAGCAGAAAAACTGGATGTGAAACAAAGTATTTATGAACAGATTTTCAAATATTGTCCATTTTTGAAGGTAATAGCATCAACGACCTCTGCAATCTCTTCACAGAGTTTAGCAGAAAATAGCAATTTAGCAGATAAATTACTAGTGGCTCATCCCTTTTATCCGCCTCATTTAATTTCCTGTGTGGAAATAGTTCCAAATTCATACACTGATAAAAAGGTTATTCAGTTTCTTGTAGACTTTTTGCAGTATTTAGGAAGAGAACCAGTAATATTGAAAAAAGATGCGACAGGTTTTGTGGCAAACAGGCTGCAGTATGCAATGTTGAGAGAAGCAGTTCATATTGTGGAAGAAGGTATTGCGGAACCTGAAGATGTAGATCGCATATTGATGAAGAGTTTTGCTCCAAGATATACAGCTATTGGTATCTTTGAACATTTTGATAATTGTGGTCTTGATCTTACCAGTGAAATTTGTAAGGAATTATATCCTGAATTATCAGGAGAAAGATCTGTTCAAAAATTAATACAGGAAGCATGTAATAGGGGAGAGTTTGGAGTAAGGACACAGAAAGGATTTTATAACTGGGCAGAGAAAGATATGGAAGAATTCCAGAAACGTATCAAACAGCCATATATAAAGTAACCGCCAAATAATGATGCGGCCAGATATAAAATTACCCCAGCCCTTTGCGAG
>ERZ894183.222-NODE-222-length-53113-cov-8.264767_pt1 | contig 53113 bp, 72 predicted proteins | sample MGYA00380279_ERZ894183 | MGnify/ENA primary metagenome ERZ894183 (study PRJEB32331, sample SAMN06328422) | human gut metagenome | biome: human gut microbiome; feature: stool | host: Homo sapiens | collected 2013-06-26 ... | reverse complement strand
TCTTCATGCGGTTCTGCTCATCGATCCAGTCCATAAACAGCTGACCAAGATTCATTGCCTGCAGATTCAGATCATCAAGCTCCGATGAATAATGCCAGGTTATCAATATGGTAAAACCATACTCTTTATCTGCCGCCCGCACATACTTCTTTAGAATCTTTCCTGCATAGTTTGTCAGGAACGCTACAGAATGAGCGGCACCATCGGCGTAATTAAAAGTCAAAACTGCGTCGCATAGCTCTGTAATCTTTTCCTCCACATACGCCTTCATGATTTCATGTTTCGTCATATCAATGCCCCCTCACAAACGCCTGGACAGCACTTGTATATGCGTCCATCTTGGCGGCTTTCATTGCCTTATCCCACTCCGATGTAGCAAGTGGATGTCTGCCTCCGCTGTGATTTAGCCTGCGACCTGTAACGACTTTCGATTCTCCGTGTTTCGCAAACGGACTTCCGGTTACGCGGGATATCATTACCAGACCTTTGTACTGGAATCTAGCATAAGGTGACGTGTAATGTACTACTCCTACATCGCCCTCCACATATACCCGGACATTCTGAGCAAGAACCAAATTTCTCGCCGGCACATACGGATCCATGAGACGTTTCGCTTCATTCGCCATAAACAGCAATGTTTTATTTCCACCAGTGGCTTCCTTTGCGATTGCTGCTACCGATTTATTCCATTGAAATGTCATGCTCATCCTAACCACCTACCCTATAATGCTTCGCACAGATATGCGATGTATTGTCCGAAAATGCTGTAACTTTAAACGCATCTGGTTTCATGCGCTCCAGAAACTCTGCTGCTGTATTCGGACTCGTACCGGTAATTTTTTCCTGACAAGCACCATGCACCACGATATCACCCAGATTAAAAGTGAAATACATGGTCCGCTCTTCCTCAGTCAGCTTTGCAAACTCATGATACGGAAGATACTTCTCGGATTCTGGAATTCTTGCCGTATAGACATTTCCCATTCGTACAGTCTTTCCATCCTCTATCTTCCCGATCACATTCTTGTAAAAACAGTCCGTGAGCACCATTCTGGTCCACGTGTCCTTCTTTGATGGATTGTCCTGTCCACGCACCCGGTTATATACCGTGATTGTATGTAGATAATTTGGATTCATTTAATTCACCCCCGCATACAAGAGTCCGGTATTTCCAAGATACTGATAGATCAGACTACGGACTTTCTTCTTACTGCCGCTTTCAGTGTATACGGAACCTGATACGTTATAGGTTGCGCTTTCTCCGTCATTGCTGTAAGAAGCCATAACCCCAGGTGCCTGTCCACCCTGGTTCAGCTGATCAGCTTTGTACAGATGATCAGCAACCGCACACACACAATCTTTAACAGGCTCACTGATCAGCGTTTCATCAGTCTTAATCCGGTTAAAAGTATGCTGATCAACAACCACTCTTGCCTGTTTCTCCCAGTACGAAAACTCTTTCTCCGGAACTGCCGGGGTTCTCCCCAGCAGATACTCCGAAGCATAATATTCATAATCTGCATACATATCACATCACGTCCTTACGCCTGTGCTGTCAGAGTCACAGCCTTGGTAACCGCAGAAGATGCCACTGTGATAGTCTCTGTCACTGGAACAAATCCTTTCTTAGTAATCTTCGCAGTATAGTTACCAGCTCTCAGGTTAAATACTGCCTGTCCATTGGAGTCAGTTACCAGAATCGCACCGTCTACATTGATACGTACTCCGTCATATTTCTTCGGGCTGTCAGATTTGCCGTCTGTAACAGTAAACGTTACAGTCTGAGTTGCTACTGGAGTACCAGGCTCAAGATAAGCAAATGCACAGCCTGTACGATCCTCATTCAGGCGTGTTGCCGGATTTGGAAGCGCCCATCCCATGCGGAACACTACACGAAGTGCAATCATGTCCTGCTGTGCCAGATTGTACACAATTTCTTTCGTTACTGGATCCTGGATTACACCCTGATCAAGAATTTTCACGGTGATATCCTGACGGATTGCATACACCGCCTGAGAGAAATTGCCAACTACTAACTGTGCAATGTTGTCCATAAAGGATCCATTCTCCGGGAACTGAATCGGTACACCGTCTAGAGTATATCTGGTAGAATCCTGCATGCTGTGCATAAAGATCGGCTGCTTGTTGGTATCCCTCAACCCTCTCAATTTAGATTTAAAGGTCATTGGTGCAATTGCTCCTGTAACGGCATATCCGTCATCCTCTACCTTTGCGAATACCCCTGATTCACCTAAAGTCAGATCATAATAATCTTTTCCGGAAGCCGGGGCAACGTTATTTCCTGCCTGACGCGCCAGTGTGATGATATCTGCCTGCCATTCCTTCGGACGGTTATCACCAAAGATAATGGCTGCATCTACCTTCTGGCCGATTGCTTCATTAACTCTCGGTGTGATCTCACCCATGATATCCATTTCTGCATCATCAAATACAGCCTCTGGGATCGGTACAATTACCGCCAGCTCTCCCGCTGTCAGATAAACATTATCCCATGCCTGTCTGGTAGTCTGTTTCATACCAGTATCACCGTCTACCCAGTACGCAGTTGGAAGGAAATCCAACACTCGAATCCTGGTCTGATTACTGGTCATATTCGGCAGCTTACGCGCCATCCCCATAAATACAGACTGCTTCGGTGCATCCTGAAAAATAGTAGATACAATCTGTTCGCGGATTAAAGCCTCCGCATCGGCTCTGTTTGTAATATTTACTGCCATTCTTTACTCTCCTTTTCCGAACAGGCTTCTCAATGCTTCATTTGCCTGTTCTTTCTTTGTCTGTGCTTCATTATTAATCCCGCCAGTAGCTGCCACCACTCTCGGAATCGGTGTCGTTGACTGAAACAGGTAATCATTGTCTTTCTTAAGCCCTGCAAGCGCTGACTCAATATCCTGCGCCTGATTCTTGGATGCCTTCAAAGTCTCTACATCAAGCAATGCCATGATCGCCTTCTCATTTCTTCCGGAAGCTTTTCTGATAGCTTCTTTCAGAGATGCATCAAACGCATAGTCCGCTTTGATCTTTTCAATCTCGTCATCCTTCCCCTGAAGCTGACTCGTCAGATTTGCCACCTGCGTCTGCAAACCGGCAGCATCGACACCCTCCATCGCTTTCAGTGATACCTGTGCAGTGTCAAGCTGTGTCTTGTAGCCATCACGCTCTGCTTTGATCGCATTCACATCTTTCCCGTTTTCAGCCATGACAAAATCAATCTGTTCCTGGCTTAAACCTTTTGCCTGTAAATCTTCTGTCTTCATAGCTCTCCTTTCCTGCCATCCCATAGGTTATTTATAGGTGTGTAACCATCCACCAGATAGCTGACTGTTTTAGGTCTGATCATCTGACCGATTTTTTTTGCATAAAAACAGCACCCAGCGTACTGCTGTGTGCGTCATTTACTGTTTTACGGACAGCTCCGAGATAACCGGATCACCTCCCAAATGGGTACAAAAATACCACTCACTCCGAAGAATGGGTGGTATCTATTGTTATATTCCTCTGAACTTTTCCGAAATACATTTTTCACTCTCGCATCTAATTTCATAAGAATTACCATAATCAATGTATTTCAACGTTCTTCCGCATCTTGGACATTTTTCATTTATGCTACCCGTTTTTGTATATTGCACCAACGCTCTGTCAATTGCTTCATACTCTTGTTTAGTCAGTTCCATATAAGCACCTCTTCATAAAGGAATTGTATTTAATTGAGACGCCTGCCTCGTTAGCCCGTTCAACAGCATCCAAAATTAGATATGCTCTATCCTCTGCTGTTAAATTTGGGCAACGCTTTGCTGCAGAATAGCTTGCTCTAAATTCATCTCGCCAATCACCCAATGCAAGAGTACTGTTGCGATGTACTCTATGTCCATAATATTCATGAGCCAGTGCTGCTCTGACGCTCATTCTATCTCGTGGATGAACAGAATCATCATTGGACGGGAAAATATTAGAACTTACATATACGATATCTCTTCCATCAGAATACCCGCTTCCAACTCCATCTCTGAAAATAAATACACTTTCATCAGCTTCTATAGCCTTTATTTCTTCTAATATGAAACTTTTATCTTTCTCAGAAAGTGGAATTAATGGGCTCTTTCGTAAGCCATTAGCCATTTCTCTATGACTTACTTCTCTTGCTTTTATTATATCAAATCTGCTGCTATTTACAAGATTATTATTGCCTTTTCCATACACGCGCTCCATCTGCTGCGGAAGCTTCATAACCTTAGAAAATGACCTGTATTGTTGCTGTTGTTGCCGATATCTGCACTGTCGGAGTGTGATTGTCTTCTTATCAGCACCACCCTCTTTCATCAACGCAATATCCTGCCGGCTCTTTCGCATCAAGGTCTCCAAACGTCTCTGTTCCTGCAGTGCCTCGTAAGTCGTATACTCTTTTCCGTTATATGACTTCGGTGTATTTTCCTCTGCCATCATTTGATCCAGCTCTTCATCCGTGTAATTTCTAACAGAAACGCCTGGTACGAAAGCAGTGTAATCGTGGTAACAATTCGCTCCGTGCAATCCTGTCACCGTTCCGAGACCACAAACTGATTCAAGCTCTTTGTATGTATACACTCTGCCCTGCCAGACCTGGTGCGTTGGTCTTGCCCCCAGATGGAACGACACCTCATAGCTGTCCGTTCCAAGTTCATTGGCAACTTGTTCATTGATTTTTCCCTGCACCTGCCTAAAACCTGTCATGACCGCCATTCTCGCAGCCACATTTACACGGAAATGCGCTCCGGAATCATAATCAATCCATCGGAGTCCGCTGGTCGTCATCATATTGATTGTCCGGCTGAGCACCTTGTCATAACTCATAGAGCCTGACATAATATCCATAACTGCCGAATCCAAAGTGTTCTGATAGAAGTCCATCAATGGACTGTAACTTATCTTCCCGGTTGCCGGATTCCTGATTGCAAATCCCATTGATGCAGTCATATTTCTGAATGTATCTCTGGTCTGCACCTTCGCCGCATTCATCACGCTCTGTAGAACCGCATTCTGTTCTAAGGGGATCTGCTCAAATCCTGATTTCTTATAAGCACGACTATACCCATAATAGTGTGCGTACACTTCGTCTGAATATACTTTTTCCAGTTCTTCATTGGTTAATTGCAATGCCTCCTGTACATACCGTTGAATCTCAGCTTCGGACTTTCCCATCTGGATCAGCTTTTCCGTCTGCCAGTCAGCCGTCGAAGTAGAAAAGCCGTTTATCCGAATTGCCCGGACGATCTCAGTCATCACCCGCTGTTCCAGCGATGATAACGCCTGTTCAAATGGCACCGGTATCTCTTCCAGTCTTCCTGGATCCATTACTCAATCACCTCTGGCTCCACATTCACCATTCTCTTTGCAGTTTCTTCGTCTTCGCCATACCACTTCATCCGGTATTCCCATGTCTGCATTACTCCCATTGCTACATCTTGCCGATCAGACTCCCTCTCTTTCTCCGAATCGACTACTATGGAATCATCCCAGGAAGCAGACAAGCGACATGCTCCCGATGGACACAGGTTGTAAATATCACACCAAAATGACATAGCGTCAACCAAGTCTTCCAAAGCTCTTTGCAATGCAGTCTGACAACTGGCTACAAAGGAATAAGATCTCTGTTTGCTCGCCCTGACCTCCTCTGCTGTCTTGTCCGTATTGTTCGGATCGGACAATGTTCCATAGGCAAGATTACAATCAAACTCGATCAGACGCATCAGATGGTTCCATCCATTGTAGTATGAGGAATCCCTAATCTCCGGCGAGAACACATCCAGAAGAGGCTTATCCGCTACTCCCATACTGTATTCAACCGACCGATACAACCGATCCTTCCCGCCCGGATATTCAAAACTGTCTGTATCTGGTCTGTACTTAAGCAAACTCTCCGCGATATGTACAGCTGTCTCTTTCGATCCATATTCCCAGTTGATCTGCGAATATCTGGTATCTGCTTCTGCAATGTGGTCAATTCCCTTCGAGCATACTGACACGCCTAATGGACTCTTGGAATCCACATGATTCCCAACCGGTACAGAAAAATATCCGAATGGAAGCTTTGACACTCCCTGAATCCGCATCTCTGCAACAAGATCCTTCCACTTAGGTACTGCACTGATATCAATTTCTGTTCCTAGAACTCCATCTGTCCTGGACACAAACACTCTATTCTTAATCTGCAACACGTCAGACGTTAATGTGTGCAGCTCAATCCGACTATAGATCACCTCTCCCTGCCGGAACTGATCTAAGAATGCGCATCGTGTGATTCTCTCAGAGTCAAAATCTAATGGAAAGAAGCTGTCTGCCTGCAGATACTGAATAGAGATTCCCGATTCCGACACATACGGCTTGAAAATCATGGATCCTTTCGCAAATGCATATTCGGTCTGAATTCGGAGCTTGCTGATTACCGACTGATAAAGCTTATCGATATATGCTGCTCTTGCGCTTCCATCAACTTCGCTTTTCAACTCCAAAGTTACGAGCCTTGCAATCTCTCCTGCCACTGTAGCGAAAACCCCCGCATTTTCTATATTCTTATTAAGCCAGGGAGCTTTGCCAGCATATATTTTTGACCACAACTCAATCTGTGCTGCATTCTTTCCGCTCATCGCATAATCAATCTGCTCGTCCTTCTCCAGCACTTTTTTCAAAGCCTGATACATTAACGTATAATTCATAATCCATCACCTACCCGTATTTAATGAGCTGGCTGATTCGCCGCTCAAATGTATATTCAAAACTATCCAGCGAATCGATATCGCTGGTCCCATCATCCAATCTGACATTCTTGGTCAATTCCTTTGGATCCCAGACCGCCGTACAAAGAGCATTTACCAGGCTGTTACACTCGTCTTCAACATAGCCAAATCTACCCTGTGCCATCAGTATCGCTGTGGCATTAATCCGGTCATTAATCTCTGCTTTCAGGGCATTTTCTACACGAATCCATCCCAGTCCATTTTTCCTCAGACTACTCCGTATTCCTGCAATCAATGTCTGCTCAGCGCTGTCAGCATATACGATCGTGACATATCCATATCGGCTCAGTATCCTCTGACAGAAATTGCAGAACATATTTCCCAACATCTCCGGGTCGATCTCAATCTGATTGCCGCTTTCATCCTTGCAGCTGATCCATTCTGACGCCAAGGCGAACACCATCCGATAACCTCTTGTAATTCCTGTAGCAGTAAAAGAATGACCGGATCCACTGCCTCCGAAGTCAATCCCCAGGTTTATTTCCATCAGATCCTTCGGTTGTTCCTCTAACCGGAACACGTACTGTTTCGTACTAGTGTCATCTGCAAATCTACGATAGATCAATCCACTTGCTACAACACGCATGCCCTTAATATCCCGCATGTACCAGATAGAATTCACATCATACCGGCTTTCAATCTCACGGAGTCGCTCCTGCGTGATATTGATGTTGTCATAGATCGTACAATGCATGTAGTTATATCCACCGGGAAAACTTCCCGCTTCCTGTTGCTTCTGGTACTTGTCTATGTATTCAGAATAAATCTGCGCATTCGGATTATCCGGGTTCAGATCCCAGAACACTTTCAAACGCTTCGCCGCTAACTGTCGGTTCAGTGCCTCTTTGATGGTCTTGTCATGATGCAGGTTAATCTCCGTAGCAATCCACATACCGTAAGAGTTACCACGAATCTTTTTATAACTATCTTCCTTGGCTCCGCCAGCAAAGATAATAATCCGCTGTCTCCATCCTGTTGCCGGTCCTTTGACAAACAATGCTTCATTGTCTTTGTATTTTCCCCAATGGCACTGCCCCCGGAAAATCCATTCCAATCCCATACCATTGCAGTCACCAATATTGAGCTTTGCATTAGCCATTGTGGATCCAGTGGCGAGATGGATTCGATCCGGCGTAGTCTTCAACTCATGAGCAAATGCAAATACATTATCCACTGTCTTACCGGCTCGCACCGCTCCTTCTGCCACATTGTAAGAACATTCGGCACATGCCCGGATATAATCTTTATGCTTGTCTGAAAACCGGAAGGATAAGGTTTTTTTCTTGGTAAACTTATTAGCCACTGCCATAGATCTCACCCTCTATCTCTTCCATGTCCTCAATCTCCTGATTGTTTCCAGTAAGCTTATCAGTCTGAGCCTTAATCTGCGCTATTCTGGCTTTCTGCTCTTCTGTCGCAAGATCCCAGTTCTTATGCAGCAGATCCTCATACCGGTTGATCATGCCCTCCAGAGTCTTCTGCGCCCTCGCCTGCGCTGACAGGAAGTTCGCCTGCTTATCCCAGGCTTGCTGCACATCATATCCGGTAGCCTCACTACCATCCAAGGTCATTTCCTTTGTCTTATCATTCTGATCACTAACATACATGATCTTCTGTGCCCGGATAATGGCAGCGTAAGCAATCTGTATCTGATCCCACAGAACATCCAGCGGATTCTTCGGCATCTCCTGAATGATTGACAATGTTTCTTCCGGAAGATACTTCGAAAAGAATCCGTGCTTCTCAGCGTTCTTGTTTTGTTCCGGTGCTCCGCTACCTTCGGCATTCTTGTTGCCTGGTTGACCACCCTGCTTCCTTTTTCTGGATGCAACAGAGGGTGCACCCTGCGTATTTGAGAGTGCACCCCGTTTTTTTATCTCAGACCAGCCATACCGCTTAATCCAACTCTTTATCGTATTCAAACTGGTATCATACTTTTCCGCCAATTTCTTGGGCGGGATACCAGACAAGTACTCTTTCTTAATCTGCTCTTTTACATCAGCCACATCACCACCTCTCTCTTCTTCGTTTGTTTTGTCGCATTAGAAAAGACAGCAGGTGAATCCTGCTGTCCCCTAATTATCAACTAATAATTGCATATACATATTATACAATTTTTAATTTGGCGTTGATCGTCTGTGACCATCAACTTTTGTTCCATCTTTACGAACATATGGTTTTACAACCACAATTTTCTTGTTCTGCAAACCTCTAACACTTGATTTTGTTTTAGCCATATTTCTGCTCCTTCTTTTGAAACAGAAGCACAGCCAGCCAGTTAATTGTGCCTCATCAACATCTTAGTTACTTTTTTTCTTATTCGGCTCTGGTTCCGAACCTGGACCAACCCAAATTCGAAATGCACGTTTTCCGTAGTCCTTCGCATAAATCTTAGATCCATCTTTCAAAGTTCTACTTGTCCTGAAAATATACATACGCACCCCCCTTTCACAATTGCCACTTGCAAAAGGATTATTACAATGCTATAATTTAATTGTCTAGAAAAAATTATACACTGGCTGATTGTAATAATGCTTTCAGCAAGAGCCAAGCATCTTTGTGTGCTTGGTTTTTTCTATGTTATAGAATCTATGATTCTTTAACATCGATTTGCCATCTTATACTGAATATCCGCTGCTGTCATAGACATTCCACACTTTTCAGCAATCTCTTTTGACGTCATTCCTTTTATTAAAGTTCTTGGTGCCATCAATTCTCCAGCAAATGCATTTGCCTGCCACTCGGGATCACAATATTTGGGAATCTCTCCTCGTGCATTGCTAATAGTTTCTGGTCTATGTAAAAAATAGTGTCCTATTTCATGACATAAAGTGAAACGATCTCTCGGATTTCCTTTTATTGCTCTTTTATATACATCCTCACGAATACACATTACATTTTCACTTGTATTTGTAGTTGCATATGTACCAGCAAGTTCATTTACTTCAACTATCTCATAATTGAAGTCAACCCCTTCTTCAGCTGCCATAACTTCGATAAACTGAACTACCGGAAAGTACAATGTATCATCTAATTCCACTGCACTCCGCACAATTTGAGCTATCTCAGCTATTTTGTTTCGTGACATTGCTACCGCCCTGGTGTTTGGCATTCACGTCCCTCCTTACTCATCTAGTATTTTCTTTAACGCGTTCTTATCTAAAGAACTAAATTTTCTTGCAAACGACAACATCAAATCTCGATCAGCATCATTAAAATTTTTGATATCAATGCTTTCAGCATTTAAGGTCCGGAAAAAACTATCCTCAAATTCAGACTTTTTTTCTCCCTGCAAATGATACATTTCTATGATTTTCTCTTCCCATTCTTTCGGAGGTTTTCGCCTTCCGTTCTCCACTTTTGACAAGAACGCCGCCGATACGCCTAATTTCTCTGCCATATCGCTTAGCAATTCTCCGCTATCAATGCGCATTTTACGACATACCTTTCCAAATGCTGTAACCATAAGCGTTCTCCTTTCACATATTTACTTTGACCTCTACCACCTTATATTTTAACCATTTTTGTCAATTTGTCAACCGTTTTTCGGAAAATATTTTTCCAAATATATATTTCAATTTCATTATAACGAAAAAGACACCTCAGAAGGTGTCTTTTTCAAGAAATAAATACTATTTATGCTGTACTTTTGTTAAAAGTGCTTCCTGAAGTAACTGTGAAAAATTGATCTTCTGTTTTTCTGCAAATGCATTCAGCCATGCAGGAATTGTAACATTTTTTCTGACAGCTTTTTCTCCGTACTTTTCAGCATAAACATCCATATCAAGTAAAATCATATTTACCTGACCATTTTCTCTAGGTTTTACATCTGTGTATTTAGATGCTCCTGGAACTGGATTTCCTTCCTCTAATTCATCAAGTACCCAGCCACTAGCAGCATCTGTTGCCATTTCAAATGCTTCTTCAAGGTCTTTTCCTTCCGTAACGCATCCTGGCAAATCCGGTACTTCTACAGTATAACCGCCACTGCCATCCGAAAACGGATAAAAAACCGCTGGATAAATAAGTTTCATGATTTTCCCTCCTACTAAACCTTATAAAGCTTGTTATTATATTATTATAGGCTCAGCTGGAATTATTCAATTCCAGCCTGCCTCATAATCGATTTTACTGTGTCGATATTAATATCTCCACCGTGCTCTGGCACTGTAACCTTGCCAGGTTTTTCAGGATGTTTGTATTGATGGTGTGAACCCTTCTGTTTCACTTGTTGCCATCCATCCTTCAGCAGAATCTTTTCTACTTCTCGGAACCTCATTCGGTCATCTCCTTCCTTGTGATTACATTATAATACGCACTATACGCATTGTCAATGTTTTATGCGCATAATACGTATTTATTAAGCTTATAATTTCACATAAACAAAAAGACGACCATCCGGTCGCCCTCTCGCCATCTAAGGAAGTCAATTCATCATGCCATCGAAGAAGTTTTCTTCTTTGTCTAGTATAATAATACCACACCTAAATTATAAATGTTATAAATCTTTCATGGCTATTCTTATGATCTGAGATACCCGCGCCTGCGTATATCCGACAACCTCCCCGACTTCCTGCTGGCTCATTCCTTCCAGGTACACCAGCTCCAGGATCTGCTTGCTGAGTCCTTCCGGCATCTTCATAATGATCCGTTCCGCTTCTGCCATATCAGCTAACAAAGCTTTATGCCGCTTCTCTTTCTTCCGGATCCGATCTTTAATCTCAGAAGCTTTCTTCGGCTCCTGCATCTGCACCGTTACATGCTGTTCGATGTACGGGAAATCATCAGACGACTTACTCACCTTACCAGATACCTCCGGAACATCCTCCAACTGCATATACAATCTTTCCAACGTCCGTTCCAGACTCAGCAGCTCTCTCCTATTCGCTCGGTACTTTTTCAGACATTTCTTGTCCATCCGCATCACTCCCCTTGCCGTATTTCCGTCTGATATACTCTGACACACTCACGCTCTGATATGCCGGTTTCCGGAAGTCTGCCAGAGCTTTCTCATCTGTCTTGGCTTCCAGACCGTCATAATGCTTCTTCTGATCTATCTTCTGTTCTTTTTTGTCTCTCTTCTTCCGCATCTACCACCACCCGCTTTCTTCGGTCTTGTGATCGGCATGAATGAATATCACCGGTCTGGTGCCGTCAGAACCATCGTTGATAATCTCCAGTTCACCGATGTAATTGAAATCCTCTGCCGTATCAAGATATACTGTCAGGCTGACTTCGCCGCCCAGCACCTCATCCACACGTTTGGATACCGCCTGCTTAAACTCTTTCGTCTGCGTGATATCCGGCTTTTCCACCGTGATCGGTGTCGGTTCTTTCGTCTCCTGCTTCTCAGCGCCGCATCCGGTTAACGCCAGGGATGCAAGCAGGATAGTTAATGCTCTATTGATTCTGTTCATCGTCTACCCCCCCTGTATGGCTCCGGCAACGGCATCCAAGCAACAGGAATCACTACGTTATCTTCTGCATCTATCCATAGGGAGCCGTTCCAATATGCTGAAAATGGTTGCACAGCACATGATACCTGAACCAAATAGCCGTCTTCTCCAACTGTAGGTTTCTCTGGCAACTTCTCACTGCATGGAACCCATCTTCCGAACTCTTCTTTTTCCGCTACATCCTCATACATTGCCAGTCTATCCACCAGCTCCTGTTTCTTGTTCGGAGACCAGTATCCTGATTTTATACCGTTATTTCTTTTATGTGTTAATCTATCCATCTACTCTTCCTCCCACTTATCACATTTCTCCACGTCACAGCCTCTTTCCTGATCTGTGATCACATAATAGTCACATCCCGGTCTTGCCGCCGGTCCGCCTTTCTTCGGTCTGCCCGGTCTCTTCTTTCCTCGGTACTTACAAGTCATACACAGATGCCTGTCTAAATTATCTCCCAGATCTACCGTTTCTTCTTCCAGTTCTTTCTTTGCCTGTTCCTGTTCGGGGGGGGGCAGTCCTCCGACTCTTCCTGTGTGTCATGCACTGCCTGGATGATTTCTTCCGGTGCTGGCTGAACAGATTCTTCCATCTCCCGCACCGCTCGTTCAAATTCTGGATTCGCTACCGCCGGCACATTCACCAGATAGTGGTTCTCTTCCTGTTCCAACAGATCGGACAATCTCATTGCATTCATGCCACCATCATTACCTGTCCACAAAACTGTGACCGGTCTGCCTAACATATAATCTTCTAATGCTTCTTTTAAGGATTTTTCTATGTACATCAATCATTCCTCCACTCTTGGTTTATAATGCCTTTCTCCGTTTAAATACTCTTCTCTTTTCCTCTGTGCTCCTAACAGATTATGCATCTTGTTGATCGTTCCCTTATGATTCTGACTGTCAAAGAAATCAATCAAAAGTTCCAATCTCTGAACCTCGTCTTTCTGTTGCCTGCGCCTTTTTCTACTCCTCTGGAATTTCGTAGCTACTCTATTCCTGACCGCCTTATCTTCAGCAAATTCCAATTCATGAAGCAGATCCTGCAGACGCTTATCCTCTTTTCCAACAGCCTCACGCGCTGATTGATACTCAGCTTTGATCTGATCAATATAGTTCAGAAATTCCTGGAGCACTTCAGATGGCTGATATCCTGTCATGCCTCTTCCTCCCAGTACTCTATAACATATTCTTTCTTCCCTTTTGCATTGCCAGGAATGACCTGATATCCAATTCTGACCGAATATCCTGCCTTGATTAATAACCTGGCTATCTGCAGCCGATCCTCTTCATTTAGACCAGCTGTTCCACCTCTAATGCTTCTTATTACTGCCATACATCTGTCTCCTTATGCAATTTCTATGAAACCACATCTTCGTATTACGCTTAGTTTTCACGTATTCCTGTTCGTCCTCTGGATAGATAACCTCTTCGCAGGCATGACAGATATGCGTTTCTGCTTTCTTCTCTTTCTTCTTTTTTCTGTCATCAGTTCGTCCTCCCCAAATATTCATCGTGTATTTTATTCACGATTGGCGAAAACCAAAATAATAGATTTTTTATATCTGATTTTGCACCGTATTGCCTGCATAGTTCAAGCGATCGTTTATTATATGCATCCATATCATGATCAGCCAGATACTCTTTGTAATTCTTCCAGCAGGCGTTATATATTTTTGTTACACGCTCTTCCATAATCTTCCGTTACCTTTCGTTACCATTTTCAATGTACGTTACCAAAAGTGGGAAACCGTTCTATCCATTATATTTACTGCGTTTACAGCACTTTTAACCACTTGGTTACCGAGTTACCACAACATTTCCCATATAGGACAACTTTATCTATTCGATATATACACACTTTTTATTTCTCTATAGGCGTGAATTTTGACGGGTAACCGGGTAACTTGGTAACTTTACTTGAATGGCAGTTCTTCCTGTTCATATTCCTCTAACTGTTCAAATCCATCCTGATCAACATTTTCATTCAGCTTCAGGAACACGCATCTGACAGGGTTTCCGTCAATCTTTTTCACCTTTGTCATTCGTCCGCCCTGCGTCTCAATCAGTCCCTTACGGTCCGCCCAAGCCAGAAACGCCTTGTCAGAAAAGCCACCATTTTTACACAATTCCTTGAACGCCTGGTTATAGATAATAGCATATCCCTCTTCCCGTACACCCCACTGCTCAGCATTGGTACTTATATCAAATCTCTGGCCATTCATGGCAATCTTGTCCTGCAGATAGTGATAGCAGCGTTCGTTATCACTCAAATCATTTTTGTTGATCAGAACACTCTTCGCTTCTTCCAGAGTGATATACTGCCCGTCTTTGAACAGACAGTCTGTTGCGATCTTATCTGCGGTCAACAATATAGCCAGAGATATACTCTGTTTCTGCATAGCTTCATCATCGTATAGCTTTGCCTGAAAATCTTTCTGGATCCGGCGTATTTCCTCCACCCCCAGAGACTTCAATGCTTCTATATATCGTTTCCCGGCCAGACCATAATTCTTCTTTACAGTCTCTGCAGTCTCCTGCGGATCCTTAAAGACATGCTCCCCACATTCCACTTCCAGAATACGGTTAATGGCTCCGCCCTGCGATACATAAGAATTCAATGGACGTTCCCCATTTGTCAGAATGCAGTTCTTCCAGCGGTTCTCTCGGTTAATGCCAAGATCTTTATTGGATCTGCTTTTTCCTTTTCCGGAACACAGGTCGTATACAATGCCTTCAAAATTATCCCGGATCCGGCTGCTGGTTTTACTGGTATCGTCCAGTACCATCGGTAAATGATTCAACATATCTGCTTTTGCTTCCAACGCTACCTCTGTAGTCTTAAAATCTCCTATGTACGCAGATTCATCCGGATTCGCCCAAATCGATGTCGCAACCATAAGAGATACTGTTTTACCGCCTTCGGTTTCTCCCCAAAGATCTACGATAAATGGCAGTCCTCCCAGAAGGCTGACCAACACACTCGCAAATGATGCTGCCATCATGAATTTAATTTCTACCCGGCCAGACTTGCGTAGTTTCAAAATATGCGATTGCCACAACTTCCAGTTCCCATGCGCTGACACGCTGTCATAAGCCTGTCGGAATCTCTGGTCTCCATCAAATACAATATCCGTATCATAGGGAATAAACTGCTCTCCAATCCATCCGAGCTTGCTGGTAGAATACTGCACCTTGATATGACTGTCGTTCATATTCTCTACATCTGACAGATATCTGACCAGAAGTTTTGCATTTTCAGATGTCACCGATATTCCTCTTCCGGAAAGAGCAACAATCTTGCTGGCAGATGTCACCATTGTCTTTGGCACGATGATCTCATTCCAGATCCGATTACGCTTATATGCAATCTTAATCTGCTCCTCACCTGTTTCCATGTTCTTCATCCGCTCTACTGGGAGAATAGGATGATAACAAGCTACAGAGTCAATCTGGCTGTCATTCTGCGCATATATTCCATCTTCCCCGGCTAGCCACGCACCACAGAACATATTGTCATAAGGTCCATCAAAATTAGTCCATCTCTCCAGCATCGTGATTGGTTTCTCGCGCTCTTTCCGCTTATTCTCCCGATCAACTTTCTTGTATGCTTTTAGTAGCTCCTCAAATTTTCCTTTAACGCCCAGTTCTGATGCGCGATCTGTAAGTGACAGAATCATGCGCGCCTTTGCTATCTCGTCTTCCTGGTCAAATATCTCTACAAAAATTTCTTCCCCCAGGATGCTGTTCTTATCCAGTTTTATCAACGGCTCCACATTCTATCACCTCACTTCTCCAAATATCCGCCCACATACAGTTGATACTGCAGGGCGTTATAGCAATCACACCAGACCTCTGATAATGGCTCAGATCGTTCCATATAACTTCTGTAAATTGTGATCAGAGCATTGTTCAGTTTGCGCCTGCTCTGCTCTCTCTGCGCCGTTTTTCGCTTCATTTCCTGCGCTTTCTTTGCCCGGTAAATAGCGAGCTTAGAAGCGTAGGACGATTTCTTTTCGTAAGTTCCGCCAAGCATCAGGAACGCATCTTTAAATCCAATACCATAGAATTGCTCTATGAAGCTAAATATATCTCCATTAGCTCCACAGCCGAAGCAATTGTAATCCCTGTCGTATATCTTCATCGATGCCTCCCGGTCGCCCTTATGGAATGGACACTGAATGAATCCCGCCCTATTAGGTTGGGGCAGACCGCATCTGGTCAGAATGTCTCTCATACTGTATTCCTGTCGGATCTCATCACTGGTCACAGGAGGTCACCCCCCCCACGATAAAATCCGGATAATCTCTTCTCCGGTGTCTTTTTTATCACAGAACAGAAACTTGCATCCGTACTTTCGTTCTTGCGTACGGAGCACCTTATACAGTGTCTCGCCGGTCATTGCCTTAGTTTCAACATCTTCCCATTTTCCAGTCTCTGGATTCTTCCTGCGTTTCCATCGTCTGGGGTTCTCCCACCAGATCACATCCTCCAGACGCTTAATATCTTTTCCATGCTCCACTAAAAACACCATCTGGATATCATTCTCATTCGCCCGGATCAGCTCTCTCCGGAACCGTTCGTGATCCTGACACACATTACTGCATAATTCTGACAAGTTCTGTTTCCTGTCAATAATCAGCCGGGGATTATCGTAGTTCATGTAATCCCCGACCATAAGTTTAGACACCGGATGCTTAATTCCATGTTGGTCAAATGTCTCCACAATCTTAGTGATTGCCCTGGCTTTCTCCCGGCTGTCTATCTGTATTACCATCTGATCACCACCTAGTTAAACGGCAGTTCTTCATCGATATCATCCGGAATATTCTGGAATCCATCATCACCCACTGGTCCGAATCCACTGTTATCCTGTGCCTGCTGTTGTGATCCTTTTGACTCAACAAACTCACAATTTTCCACAACCACATCTGTTGTATACACTTTCTGACCATCGTTGTTGGTATATGATCCTGTCTGGATCCGTCCCTGGCATCCCATCCGCATACCTTTATGAAAATACTTTTCAATAAACTCCGCAGTCTTTCCAAAAGCAACACAATTTGGGAAATCTGCTGTTGGTCCGTTCTCACCTTTGAACCGGCGATCTACTGCAAGTGCAAATCTCGCAATAGATGAACCGCCCTCTGTATATCTGACTTCCGGATCTCTGGTCAATCTTCCTACAAGCTGCACACTATTCATCCTGCTCTGCCTCCCTCTGAAGATCTGGCGTCTTCTGGAATTTACTCATAACTTTTTTGTACTCCAGAACTGTCATATCCTCAATCTTCTTCGCTTTCACATCACGCATTGCCAGAATCTGCTTATCAGTCACACCGGTTCTCTTCTGCTCGTTCTGAATTGTAGCAAGCATCGGCTGGCTGATCTTCACATCTTCCGCTTCATCATTGGCCGACTCTGTCGTTGCCGGCTGCTCTTTTGACTTCTCCTGCTTCTTTTCTAATTGCTTCTTAGGAGTTCTAATCTTTTCTTCCAGGCTCTCTCCATCTGGATCAGACATTTCCTCTGTCGGAATACAAAATACCTGAAAGCATAAATACTTATAAGCAATAGCCATTGCCTTATTAGTTGCTTTATCCCCCATATCCATGCCTTCTCCATAAATGATGGACGTAACACGCGATCCGTCTTCAGCGCAAATGTCATATTTCACTTTACAGATGACTTTAAGTATAGCTGTCCCATTTTTCGTTTTTCCGACTTCTTCACACTGACGTTCTACAACTGTCGGAATAATTACAACCTTATTTTTCGCCAGTGCAGGATGAAGTGCATTAAACACATCATCCACACTACGATACTTAAATCCCTGCTGCTTATTCACCTTATCTTTTCCTACGATTCCACAATCTGCAATAACTCCGGCAATAGCAGCATAAATCTTTGGATTTTCTATTATCCTTTCCTCTTTCATTTAACTCTCCTTGTCATAAACGACTCTCTTGGCAGACTCCACAATCAAAATGCTTGCAATCTGTTTCAGAGATAACGCCGATTCATTATAAATATCCACCAACACGTTATATGCTTCCGGACTCAGCTTTACTACGGTCTGTTGATCAACCGGCTGCTTACTTCTGGCCGGAATATGTATCTTTCCATCTTCCTGCATTAAACTGTCCTCCGCTCAAAATAAATACCAATGCTGTTAAATGCCATTTCCACTTCTTCCAACTCCGCCGGAGTAGCCACGACTCTGTAAAAAGCAGTCACGGTAGAAGGTTGTTCAAATGGAAGTTCATCATCCGCAACCACGGGTGTCTGTTCCACTACCTGCTGAGCCTTTTCCTGTTCCTCTTTGCGGATCTGCTCTTCCCTACGAATCGCTTCTCGTTCTGCAGCTCTAGCTCGTTCGATCTCAGCCTGTCTTCTACGTTCTTCTTCCCGTTGCCGGCGTTCTTCCTCGCGTTTCAATGCATCAGCCTTATTCTGCTCATAAGTCGTTATCATCTGGATCGCATCATTCAGATTCAGCGTTCTCTTATATAAAGCCAATGCATCCGGTTCTTTGTCTGATCTCATTGCCTTGATGCTGGAGACTGCAGTTTGGATCGTAGACATCTTTTCTGTCATATCCTTTTTGATCGATTTCATGGATACAGATACATTCTCCCATTTCGAATCATACAGCTTGTCCAGGTTGATGAACTTGCTGCAGTCTTCGTATTCTGAAGCGCAATCTTCATACATCCGCTGGATTTCTTCCCGCTTTTCCTTCCGACGCTTTTCTTCAAATGCCTGAACCTGCTCATTAATCGCATTAATCGGTTCATCGACCTTAGCAGACAATGACTTCATCCTCTTATCAAATGCATCGTAAGGCTCCATCCATTTCTTCTTAACTGTCTTCCGACCGTCCTCAATGTCCTTCTTTAATCTTCTGAGGCTTGCGATCTCTGCCTTGGCAATAGTCTTCGTATCCTCCGTAAATACAGCGCCTCTGTATTCATCCAATTTCTTATCTAATTGTTCTTCCAGGGCATCGAAATTCATTTCTATCGTTCCTGGATTCTGTTTAATAGCTAATGTCAGTTCGTTCATTCCCTATTCCTCCTTATCTCCATCCTTCATTGTCGTGGAGTAATCTCTCAGGATCTTCTGCTTCCACTGTTCAGAATCTACATCTCCAAGTCCTGTCCACTGCTCACCGACTTCCAATACCAAGATCAGATCACCTACAATCGGACATCCATGTACCAATGTTCCATACATTATGCTGCCGAAGAAATTCAATGGCAGATCCTTAAGCAGTCCTTCCTCATCCACCAGCATGAGTACTGGAGCCTTGAAGTAATCCCACAGCTTCTGTGTTTTAACCGGTTCCACCAGACCTCCACCAATAGCATTCTGGAGATCTTTGATATTATTTACGTCCACTTCGATGACAGAAATCTTGTCATCCGTGGTAATCTTAAGCGTTTTCGTCTTCATCCTTAAATTCCCTTTCCCTATATTCTTCTGCTAGACGCTTCCTGCGCTTCCGCATCCGATCCAGCTTGTCCAACTCTTCAACATCCTGCTGGACTAACCGTTCCTGATCAGCCCAATCGTAGCGGTCCATCATCTTTTTACCCCCGTTGCCGAATCGAGATACTGATCTACCTTTACGCGATCAAATAATATCCGGCGCCCAATCCGGATCTCTGCGCCAATCTCTTTGCCAAATGCCATCGCACTGTTTCGACCGAGACCGATATATCTTCCCAATTCATCTGCATCCATCAGTCTGTTGCGTTCATCTGGCATTGCTCTTTTTCTGCAATTCATTTGACTAATCCTTTCTTTTTCCCTATAATAAAGTTGATTAATTTTCTGAGTGCTTCTCGCCTTGCCGGGCTTATGAGAGCACTCTTTTTTATACCCGTTTGTAATACGGTTCCTGATCTTCCTCTAATTCAACACGTCCATCCGGATACAGCGTCACGCTCCATTGCACATCATCTTGAATATACGTAGCCCACGAAAGTTTATTGCCTGTCGCTAAAGTTGTTAACGACATTCCATTTCGTTTAGCAATCTTCTCAATCTCTCGCAGGTGATCCGCAATCTCCAAGCCTGCTTTTGTCCACTTCGCTCTATCCACCTATTTCACCCCTTTCTCTCAAATGTGCTCCGGCGGTCATCACCACACACCAGATTGCTTCTCTTACGAAATCGATCAGCATCACTCCTCCACGGTTGTTCATGGTCGCTATGGTATAGTACGCCCCAGCCAGTCCGATCACGATCAGCGCCGTGCCGATCCACTTCAATGTTTCTGCTTTCATGCTTGTCTCTCCTTTCTACCGCCTCAGGCGGTCTTATCCAGCTCGTAATCTATCTTCACTTTCTCCTGTTCTTCCAGCAAAGAGATCAGCTCCTGTATAATCTTTGTCATATCTGGATTCACTCACACCACCTCTCTGTATGTTTATGTGCTATGGTTTGTACTTGTTGCGGTTATTTGGTATAATCTTCCTAACAAATGATGAAAGGAATGATTGTATGGTTACTCACATTGATGCTTATGACTTAAATCCGCATAATTATAGTGGCACACGGAATTTCTCTATAGACTTACCTTCCACATGTCCGTGCTGCTCTACGGCTTATTCCTCTAAGCCCAGCTTTTCCGGCTTTTTTCAAAACCAATTAGACACTGTACATCTATATAGCCTGTTTTTCTGCCCTGTATGCGAGGATGCCTTTCTAACTGTTTACGGCTTTATTGATGAGGTTGGGCAAATTATTGCTCAATATCCATTTCCAAATAACTCCACCTCATTTTCTAATAAGCTATCTAAACTATCCCCGAGATTTTCAGAAATTTATCATCAGGCCGAGCGAGCTGAAAATGTTGGATTACATGAATTGTGCGGAATTGGCTATCGAAAAGCACTTGAATTTCTCGTGAAAGACTATGCTATATCACAACACCCTGATAAAAAAGCTGAAATAGAATCTTCTTTTTTAGGTAAGTGTATCGACAATTACATTGATAATTCCAAAATCAAGACTCTTGCCAAAGCTTCTACTTGGATTGGCAATGATGAGACTCATTATATTCGCAAACACGAGAGTTATAATCTTCAAGATTTAAAACGCTTTTTAACCGCCACCGTTGCATATATTGAGTCCGAACTTACTTTCGCTGAAGCTTTCGATTTTTTGAATGATTCTCAATAATATTGCGTAATCGCTCTGACTCCCATGTAGCCTGAGCACAAAGCAATTGTGTATCACTATCCTTTTCAGCTAGAAGATTACCGTCCAAATCCCAGTACTGCGTTATTTCGCGTACTGGGTCTTCTTCTATTCCAAGCCCTCTAGTTGCCTTTACTTCTATTACGCTAATCACTTTTACACTATTTGGTCCATCCATTCTTACCATCTCCGCTCACCTCCTAACCATCATCTTGTGTGTCTGTCTTTTACTACATCTTCTTAACTTTTCATTAACTTCCAGTATTTTCTTGCGTTTGCTTTTTCAAGTGATATACTTGGTAAGTTGTACACACAATATTTTGTAGTAGTCAATTACTATAATTTTTATTTTTATACAATATATTGTGCTTTTTGATATTTTTTTGTTGACATTCTAAACATTGCATCCTACCATATTATTAGAAGCTTCGAAAATCTAACAGAAAGGTAGGTACAATATGAGAAGATACACGCCTCCATTTAACGGGAATCGCTATGTTTTAAATAGATCCACCGGTGAAATACATGATCTGGATAACGAAACATCTCTCTGCCAAATTGATGAAATGAATCCAGATAACGTATTAAACTGCCCGTCTTATGAAGATGCTACTCTCCGTGCTGCATTTTTATGTCCGCACGGTGGAAATGGCTGCTACTATTGTTTGAGATCAAAAGACAACGGATAATCCGATTGAGCTATGGACTTTATTGTCTGTAGCTCTTTTTCTGGCATTTCTTCCGCCAGAAGTCCTGCCAATTTATCACTTGTGTCATAAACATGAATTAAATCAAAAATGAGTTCGCTGAACTTCTTTTCGTCCGTAATCATCTTTAGAACTTCAAACTTTTTCATTCCCATCACTCCCCTCTTCGATCAGGCGCAAACAAATACTTATACTCAAGATCCTGGAAGAAGCTGCCTCGAATCTTCATTGCTTCCTCTATCGAAAACGAGCTTGCTCCATTTAACTTATTTGCAACGCTGTTTCGATGAATGCCAAGCATTTGCGCCATAGATTCTATAGTAATATCTTTCCTTGCCATCTCTGCTTTCAAGTTACTGTATGCCATTTTCATCACCTCGCTTTTATGCATTTGCATAACTTGTGATTATATGATATATCCGTTTGGATATATTATCAATAGTTTTTTATTCTTTTGCATAACTTTTTGTTTACATTGTTATGAAAAAATGCTATATTCATATCAGGAGGTAACAACTATGGGAATAGGAAGCAAACTTTCAAAATTAATAGAGGCAAACAATACCAATCCTAACGAACTTGCAAGAAAAGTTGGCGTTTCACCTCAAACTATTTATTCGATTATAAAAAGAGATAGCAAGAAAGCTGATATCGAAGTGCTTCTTAGAATTGCGGAAATTTTTGGCGTTACTGTAGAGTACTTTGTAGAAGAAGATTCTAAACCAGTAACTTTGGCAGCGCATTTCGACGGAAGCGAATATACAGAATCCGAACTGGAAGAAATCAAGAATTTTGCTGAATACGTAAAGACAAAAAGAAAGCAGTCCTAATTATTGGACAGCTTGTCAGATATACTTGAGTGGGAGGTGCTTATATGAATACATACGAGCGTTTACAGGAAGAAGCCTGCGAGGACGGTATAGAAGTTGTGGACTATACATTTGAAAGTGATCGGATTAAAGGATTGTACTGTGATGGTGTTGTAGCCATAAAAAAAGACATGGACTCTACACAGAAAGCGTGTACCCTGGCAGAGGAGATGGGACACCACCATACATCCGTTGGAAATATTATAGATATGGAGTCTGCCCAGAACCGCAAACAGGAACGTCAGGCAAGACTCTGGGCGTACAATAAACAGATCGGCTTGCAAGGTCTGATCAGAGCCTACGAAGCCGGATGCCAGAACCGATATGAGGTGGCTGAGTATCTGGAAGTCACTAATGAATTTTTGGCAGAATGTATTGAATGCTACAGACAGAAATATGGTGTTGGAACGACTGTAGATAACTACTACATCATGTTTATTCCATATTTGGCCGTAGGAAAAATTAAATGATAAAAGTAGAGAAGCTCCTGTGGAGTCAGGAGCCAAATGGAGACTCTATCAGAAGAGTCTAAAGGTAAGCGGATTTAGTATGGTTGCATCCGCATATTTAGAATAGCATAAAGATTAACATATTTCAATATATGTGTCGTTTTGCTACATTAAAATGATATAACCGCATTTGCGATTATATATATGTTGTGTGTAATAAAAATACAAAGGAAAAGAGGAATGTGTTATGAAAAAGAAGCTAATAGCCATATTAATCTCCGGCGTTCTTGCGTTGTCCTTAACAGCCTGCAGCAATGGTCTTCCTGACTATACTACGCAAGAAGCTTATGATCTGGGCGTTAAAGCTTACGAAGACATGAATAACTTTTGTGATGGTTCTATGAATGCAGACACATTAGAAGAAGAATTAACCGATATTAACGATAAATTGGAAGCAATAAACGACAAACATGATAAGAATGATGAAAGTGAAGATTATATGAACGATGATTCAATCGCTCTCCGAGTAAGCTCCGCTCTTGCCAGTTTACGCGTAATGGATGATGACGAGACTTACGCAGTAAAAAAAGACAGAGATAGTCTTGCAGATGTTCTTGAAATCAAATAAGTGTATCTATAATAACCGCAAAGGTCGGAAAGGCTCCCGACACACTCACTTGAGTACCTGAGATGCTGGATACGCCGCCCAGCTTGCGGAATAAAAAACGCTCCCACAGAGTAGGAGCGTTCAAGCGACAGCTTTAATAGAATATCACAAAATAGCTTTAATTACAAACAAAAATTGTATTTTTTGTGTATTTTCTTTCAAAAAGTATTGATTTTTAACTGTGTTGGGCATATATTAACATTGTAACGAAAGTTACATGTACAAGTATTTAACGCTAAACGCGAGGTACAGTTAAGTATATCCCTAGCAGTAATCCTCCCACTATAAGGGAAGTGATGAGCCTAGGGATATTTTTCTTTTTAGGAGGTATAACATATGATAAGAACTGCCATACTTGTTGACGGCGCATTTTACAGAAAGCGCGCATATCATTTATATGGTGATAAAACGCCTGCTGAGCGAGCCGATGAATTAGAATGGTATTGTAAGCGACACATCCGCGAAGAACATAACGAGAAATGCTCTTTATATCGAATTTTTTATTACGATTGTCCTCCAATGGATAAGAAAGTGTACCATCCGTTTCTCAAGCGACAGATCGACTTTGGAAAAACGCCAGATTATAAATGGGCTACTGAATTCTTTAAAGAATTGACCCACAAAAGAAAATTTGCTCTTCGAATGGGACGCTTAGCTGAAGAACAAGCAGTATTCAACATACGCCCAAATATAACTAAAAAGTTATGCAATGGTTCTTTGGATTTTGATCAACTCACTGAAAAAGATTTTGCTATTGATGTAAAACAAAAAGGCGTCGACATGCGCATTGGTGTTGATATTTCTTCATTGGCATTCAAAAAACAAGTCGATAGAATTATCTTAATCGCTGGGGACAGCGATTTTGTTCCTGCATCCAAACAAGCGCGACGTGAAGGAATAGATTTTATACTAGATCCTATGCGCGCACCTATAAAAGATGACTTATTTGAACATATTGATGGAATGCGCACGAAAGCCCCAAATCTTTCAAACGCTGCGAGTACAAAATAAAAAACCGCCCCTGCGCCAACAGGAACGGTTGATACATATCCGAAGATATGCAACTGAGCTACCAACTCATAAGTATTGTATCATCTTCGGGCAGCCACTGCAAGCGGAACACTCGTTCCTCGCTGGCTGTATTTTTTATACCCATTTTTGTGCGACATCGCACATATACTTAGGAAGGTGATATTATGACGAACAAATTTACCCGCTGCGCTCTCTATATCCGTGTCAGCACCGCTGAGCAGTGTATGCACGGTAAGTCACTGGAAGCGCAGGAGTCCTACCTGCAGCAGTATGCTTCTGATCACAACATGATCGTGGTCGGAGTCTACGCTGACGAGGGCAAAACGGCTCGTAAAGAGCTCAAAAAACGTAAGGCTATACATTCTCTGCTTGAGGATGTAAAAGCCGGGAAAATTGATGTTATCCTGTTCTGGCGGCTTGATAGATGGTTCCGTAATATGTCTGATTTCTACAAAGTGCAGGATATCCTGGATGAATATGGTGTGCGCTGGATGTCTGCCAGTGAACCGGGCATCAACATGGAGACGCGTGACGGCAGACTGCAGCTGAATGTTGTCCTGTCCATTGGTCAGAATGAAGTAGACACCACCAGCGAACGTATCAAGTTCGTGAATGAAGCTTCTATCCGGCAGGGCAAGCTGATCTTCGGTGATGCCAACATGGGATACGGATATAAGTCTGGAATCGCTGACGGTCGGAAATGCATGATAAAAGATCCGGAGCGCGAAGAAACAGTAAACGCCTTTTACAAATACTTCTTCAAGCATCAAAACAAATGTGCAACACTCCGATATATTCAGGATAATTATGATCCTAACTTCAGCTGGGCTATCATGCGTACTCTTCTGTCCAGTGAATTCTACAAAGGTACATATCGTGGCTTTCCGTACTGTCCACCATACCTTACAGAAGAACAATGGAATGAACTTCAGAAGGTCGCCCATAAAAATATCAAACGTGCCAAATCCGGCCGGATCTATCTGTTCACTAGCCTGATCCGCTGTCCGGTATGCGGTCAGCTTCTCTGTGGAAATGGATGCAAGTCCATCATAAACAGAAAGACCAGAGAAAAACGCGATTACTGCTATTATCGTTGCAGCCGAGCGCATAATGATCGAATCTGTACATACAGACACAGACTGAGCCAGAATCTGATCGAACAATATCTGCTGGATAATCTGGATATGGAATATAGGAAATACCAGATACGTGTGAAGAAGATAGAGGAAGAGAAAAAGAAAATAGCGCAGACGAAAACGCCGGAAAAGCTGAATGCAGAACTGGAACGTCTGAATCTGCTGTTCCAAAAAGGCAGGGTTGAATGGGATTACTACTCTTCTGAATATGACCGGATCGAACAGGAATTAAAGGACCTGAGCAAGATCAAACCGGAAGTCAAACGTGACCTGTCATTCCTGGAAGATCTGCTGCAATCTGATTTTAAGGCATTATATGCTTCTCTGTCTCCGGAGAACCGCAGAGCCTTCTGGCGATCCACGATCAAGCAGATCCACCTGAATGAAGACTCTACGATCAAGTTTGTTGATTTTTTGTAGTGCGTCTCTGCCCGGGAGGCGCGCTCCAAAGCCAGTAATCAGCGTCAGGTCAATGCCTTCATCCTCAAAATATCCTTCTTCAATCGCCACATACATCGGAGCATAAAAGATAGAATGTGCCACCTCATTCAACGTTACAGACACTAATTTCTTCTCTTCTGTTTCTTTTGTATCTTTTACTGTCTGACTAAGCTCCGAAGATTTATCAGAACCACAGGCACATACCATGCTAACCACCATCGCTGATGCCAACAACAAAGAAAGCAATTTCTTTTTCATAAGAACCTCCCATAAAATAAACTTCTCGTTTACCATATGCTGATTCTTATCATTTGTGCTTTTCTGCATGGCAAACCCTTATATAACACAAAAGCTCTGCCCTTTTAAGACAAAGCTTTTCTGCATATACCTAACTCAGGAAATTCTCGATAATTACATTTTCCGCTTCCGCTTCTGTCATTCCTAATGTACGGAGCTTCAAAAGCTGTTCATCATTAATTCTGCCAATCGCAGCCTCATGTATAATTGCCGCATCCACATGCTCTGCCTGAATCTCAGGAATAGATCCTACATGCGCCTGATCCATAATGATGGAATCACACTGAATATGTGCATGGCATTTATTTCTTCCTACAGCTTTTGGATGGAATGTCTGTAGAGAATGCCCCTTACAGACGGAGCGTGATACGATCTGTGCTGATGAGCCGCTACCCTCCAGACATACCTCAATATTGGATTCTGCCTTCTGTTCTCCGTCTGTCATTAGCTTCTCCAATACATAGAGTTTTGCACCCTCTGCCAATTCAACATTCGTCTCACGCACAGTAGAGTCCACACCTTTAATCTGTGCAGTGTCCATAGTAAATACCGAATTCCGGCCAACCTCAATATTTGTCACAGGATTCAGCACACGACTTCCAGTGCCATTACCTTCTCCATAATGCTTCTCCTCATATTTTACATTTGCATTTTCTCCAACATGAAAGGTATGAATGCCATCATGACGGCTTTCATTGCAGCCACTGTTATGAATGCCACAGCCCGCCACGATCGTTACATCTGCACCGTCTGCCACATAGAAATCATTGTAGACCAGGTCTGTCATTCCCGATACACTGACCACAACAGGAATAAATACCCTTTCTCCTTTGGTATCTCCATCGATCAGAATATCAATCCCCGGTTTGTCCTCTTTCTTACGAATCTTGATATGCTCACTGTCTCCATGACACAATGCGACTCCATTCTGTCGGAGATTATAAGCACCCTTCTGTGCGAATTCTTCACTGATTCGATTCAATACTTCCTGTGTCGTTGCATCTAACTGTACCATTAGCAAGCACCTCCTTCCATACCTGTTACGCATTTCTGACATTTTTCCTGCTGAAACAGGCTTGGAAGAACATCTTCGCTCTTACCAAACTGCTTTACTTTTCCATCTTCAATCACCATAATCTTATCTGCCATTCGGATAATTCTCTCCTGGTGCGAAATCAGAATCAGACATTCTTTCTTTTCCTGATGGATCTCTTCAAAACGTTTGATCAACATCGAAAAACTCCACAAATCAATTCCTGCTTCCGGTTCATCAAAAATGCTGACTTTATGTGCCTTAGCAAGCACAGTTGCAATCTCCAGACGTTTCATTTCTCCACCGGACAATGTACCATCCATCTGACGGTTCATGTAGTCTGCCGAGCATAGACCTACAGAAGATAGAAGTCTGCAGCTTTCTTCTTCTGTCAGTTCCTTTCCTGCCGCAAGAGACAGCATACGCTTCACAGTCATACCCTTAAATCTCGGCGGCTGCTGGAATGCATAACCAATTCCTGCATTTGCACGATGATCAATATCATACTCTGTTATATTCTCCTGATCCAGAAAAACCTCTCCGCTATCTGCCTTTTCAATTCCTGCCAGCACTTTAGCTAGCGTTGACTTGCCGCCGCCATTAGGTCCAGTTATAACAAGCATCTCTCCATCTTCTACCTGAAAACTGATATGATCCACCAGACAGCGTTTTTTACCCTCTTCATTTACTTCAAATGTAAGGTTGTCTACTTTTAACATAGTCTGTCACCTCATCTGTATTATTTGTTCCACTTTGAACTGTACTCTATCTGGAAGAATCTGTCAACTTACACCCCACAACTGGCAAATTCTCTTGACATTTTTTATATTTCTCCAGATACTATTAGCAGAAAGGCAGGAAATGAATATGAATAACTATATTAGTGATAAAAAAACGCAGCGCAATGAGATACGCGATCGCCTCCAACAATCGACACTCACTTATTGTTACTCCTCCGATCAGCACATTTTCCAATCCATCATTACTCTTCCAGAATACCAGAATGCATCCATGATCTTCTGCTATATCAGTGTCAAAAAAGAAGTGGACACACGCAGACTACTTAAACAAGCCTGGGCTGACGGCAAACGCACTGCTGTTCCGCGCTGCATTGACAAAGGTATCATGGAACCTTATGAAATCACATCATTTAACGATCTGATTACCGGACTCTATAACATTCCAGAACCAGCTAAGCACTGTCCACTGGTAAATCTGGCTGACATTGACTTTGCCATCGTTCCCTGCCTCTCATGCGACCGCAAAAGACGACGGCTTGGACATGGTGGCGGGTATTATGACCGGACACTTGCTAAACTTACTGCTCCATCTGCGGCACTCTGCAGAGAACAGCTACTACTTGACGAAGTCAGCTGTGAAGAACATGATCAATCTGTATCTATCCTGATTACGGAAAATACCATCTATCGCTAAAACGGTTATCAAAATTCTGATCCTATGTGGGCTCCCCTCTCCGTAATACTAAAAATTAAAGAGCATCCTTTATCGCACAAGCACGATTCAGGATGCTCTTATAATTATCTTCGCTTTCTTTATTTCTTACAGGAAGATATATTTCAGAATAAACAGTACAGCCAGTACATACATCAGACCGCTGATTTTTTTATCTTTTACCTTTCCGGTAATCAGATTCAATGCTACATATGAGATAACTCCCATAGAGATGCCTTCTGAAATGCTGTAGAAGAACGGCATTGCCAGAATACAGATATAACAAGGAATTGCTTCTGCAATATCATTAAAATCAATATTAACAACATTGGTCAGCATGTAGAATCCTACGATGATCAGAGCCGGTGCTGTTGCAAATGATGGAATTGCAAGGAAAATTGGTGACAGGAACAGTGACAATCCGAAAAGGATTGCTGTTGTAACCGCAGTAAGTCCTGTTCTACCACCTTCTGTTACACCAGAAGCACTCTCCACAAATGTTGTAGTTGTAGATGTACCAAGTACAGCTCCTGCAGTTGTTGCGATTGCATCTGCAAGGAGTGCTCCCTTGATCTGTGGAAGCTTACCTTCTTCATCCAGCATATTAGCTTTAGAAGATACCCCTATAAGCGTTCCAATCGTATCAAACATATCTACAAACAGGAATGCAAAGACAACCACTGCAAAGTCTAATGTAAATATACCGTCAAACTGGAGTTTGCCAAAAATCGGTGCAAGACTTGGGATAGAAAGTCCGTTGCTGAAATCTGGCAGTAAGCTGTAACAGCTGACATCCGGGTTCGGTACATATAGACCTGTAAACTGGCAGATAATGCCAAGCAGCCATGTAATCAAGATACCCCACAGGATATTACCCTTTACATTTTTGATTACCAGAATACCAGTGATCACAACACCGATAATTGCAAGAAGTACCGTGATACCAACATCAGAAGTAGTTGCCTCCAGACCTGTTGATGAGTTATACCCATCCAGTGAAAACAGCTCTACCAAAGTTGCTCCACCGATTACAATGTGTGCATTCTGAAGTCCGATAAATGCAATAAACAAACCAATACCCACACTTACGGCTGACTTCAGATTCATTGGAATCGCATTAAAAATCTGCTCACGCACATTGGTAAGGGATAAGACAATAAACACAATACCCTCTACGAATACGGCTGTCAGAGCTACTTGCCACGTATAGCCCATTCCCAGTACAACTGTGTATGCAAAATATGCATTCAGTCCCATACCAGGAGCCAGTGCAAACGGATAATTTGCAAGCAGTGCCATCAACAGTGTACCAATCAGAGATGCCAGTGCAGTTGCAGTAAATACAGCACCGTGATCCATACCTGTAGCCGACAGGACATTTGGATTGACAGCTAGGATATACGCCATTGTCATGAATGTTGTAATACCGGCAACGATCTCAGTTCTGACATCCGTACCGTTCTCACTTAATTTGAAAAATTTTTCTAACATGTGTCTCCTCCTTTTTCTCTCACTCATGTTCAAAAAATAAGATATATTTAGCATAACAAAACAGGTCCATAAAGTAAATGAACCTGTTCATTAGTTATCCTTATTGCTATTTATAAGCACTATTTCAATTCACGGATATGTTTACGAAGTGCAAGAATCTGAGAGGGTGCTACTGACAGTTCATCAATACCCATATTAATAAACTGCTCCGTCATGGACAAATCTGCTGCCAAATCACCACAGATACTAATCCGCTTGCCTTCCAGATGTACATTATTCGCCACAATACGAATCATCTTAATCAGGGCTGGATGCTTTGGATTATAATATCCTGCAATTCTCCGATTAGTACGATCCATTGCCAGTGTATACTGTGTCAGATCATTCGTCCCCAGACTGAAGAAATCCATCTCTCTTGCCAATTCTCCACTGATCATAACCGCTGCGGGTGTCTCAATCATTACCCCCACCTGGATATTCTCATCATAAGCAATCTTCTCTTCGTAAAGTTCACGCTTTACCTTTTCAAGTACATTCTTTGCAGCAATCGCTTCTTCAATTGAACTGATCATCGGAAACATAATTGCCAAATTGCCATAGACCGATGCTCGAAGGATCGCTCGAAGCTGTGTCTTAAACATCTCTTCCTTATCTAATGACACCCGGATACCACGATACCCCATTACCGGATTATTCTCTCCCAGAATCTCCATACAGTCTACTGCCTTTTCACCGCCGATATCTGCTGTACGGATTACTACACGTTTGGTTCCCATAGATTCTGCGGCAAGCTTATAGATTTGGAATTGCTGATCCTCCGTCGGAAATCTGCTTCCGGATTCCATGTAAATAAATTCACTTCGAAACATTCCAACACCATTGGCATCGTTGCGAATCACATTCTCAATATCTTCTTTGCTGGTAATATTAGCGCTGACATCAATCTTCTGTCCGCTCTGTGTTACATTCTCCTTGCCTTTTAGTCGCTCCAATGTCTCAGCCTTATGCTGATTCATCTTCTGCTTTTCCTGCATTTTGGTCATTGTAGTCTGATCCGGCTCAATATATACCTTGCCTTCAAACCCATCAATAATGACCATCTTACCCTCGTATTCTTTTTTTAATGCCTCACCGATGCCGATAACTGACGGAATCTCTTTCGTCCGCGCAAGCATAGCAGTATGAGAATTAATCGTCCCATACATAGTCACAATACCAAGTACTTTGTTACGATCAAGCTGTGCTGCTTCACTCGGATACAGATCCCTGGACGCCATGATAAAAGTATCATCTGTCAGAAGTTTCTCCCTGCGGACACGTGACAGAATACGCAAAATACGTGTCGCCACATCATGCACATCTGCTTCATGTCCTCTGACATAACTTGCCTCGCGCGGTGCATATTTTTCAATGAAGCGGTTCGTTGCTTCTTTTACTGCATACTCTGCATTAAACTTCTGGTTCATAATAATATTATTGACACTGTCAATATACTCCACATCTTCCAGAACCATCAGCTGCATCTCAAACATTGCCGCATTCGCCTCGCCAATCTCTCTGGTCATTTCCGCATATAATTCTTTAATTTCCTGAACTGCCTTCTCACATGCTTTTTTAAATCGAAGAACTTCCTTCTTTGCATCCTCTACATAGATCCGGCGAATCTCTTTTTTTCCTCTTTTATAAAAGGTAAGCCTTCCGACGGCAATGCCTTCGGCCACCTTTTTTCCAGTCAATGTAATCATATTCTACCGTCCTTTTTTGTGTCTCTCTTTACTTTACACGCTGTCGCAAAATGCGTCAAGCAAAACAATATTTCCTTATTGTATCACCTTGTTAATTTGTCACATTTTCCAACGTGTTTTCGTTGACTTTTTTAGTAATACATGATAATGTTAATTGGAATCTTCTATAGATTGTTTTCAATGTATCTATAGGTGTTTTTCAAATCATATTATGGAGTATGGAGGTATTGCAATGAGCAAGGGTACAGTAAAGTGGTTTAATAATCAGAAAGGCTACGGCTTCATTTCTGATGAATCCGGCAACGATGTGTTTGTACACTATTCAGGCATCGCTATGGATGGATTTAAATCATTAGAAGAAGGTCAGGCTGTTGAATTTGATGTAACAGATGGCGCCAAAGGACCACAGGCTGTTAACGTTGTTAAATGTTAATCAGCACCGCATTCAGATCGGTAATGTACCTTTTATTTATATAAATTTATTGACTTTTTAGGTAAAGATTAAATTAATATGTAAAAGCATACATGCGAATGCGCAAAAGAGGCATCGCTCAATCATTTTTCAGATGATTCTGCGACACCTCTTTTTTTGTTTTCATCTATCTAAGTAGAACCGATAAATCCAGTAGACCATCACAATCCATGATATCAAACTCTTCCTTAGCTTATACGTTTGCGCTATATGCCTCGTCTGCGCTATATACAGTGAATCCGCATCCTGTCAGAATATCTACGACTCTGCCTGGCTCATCACTCTTAAGTACCGCTGCTGCATCAATACCATTAGCAAACGCATACATATACTCAATATTGATCTCACCTTCTACCAACTGATGCATTGCCTTGGACAAGGATCCTGTTGCATGCGCAACACGAAATGCAATCACATCTGTCAACATTGCAGTAATTCCTGCTTCTTTTAGTACCACACGTCCCTTGTGAGGATCGGACACAATCATACGCAGCATACCATAGTCAGCGGTATCCGCAAGGCTCAGTGCTACAATATTAACTCCACCTTCGGATAATACTTTCAGCACATCGTCCAGACGTCCTGCTCTATTTTCCAAAAATACAGACAACTGCTGTACTGTATAACTTATACTCATAATCTCATTTCCTCCTATTACAGATTTCTGTTATCAATGACACGTTTTGCCTTACCTTCGCTTCTCTCGATTGTCTTAGGCTCAACCAGTTTCACTTTTACTGCTACTCCAAGTGCCTGTTTCAGCACAGCTCCGACTCTTTCTCTCAGAGCTTCCATCTTACGGATCTCATCAGAGAAGTACTCTTCTGTAACCTCTACCATAACAGTCAAAACATCCAGATTATTCTCACGGTCTACGATCAGCATATAGTGAGGTGCAACCTGTCCACCCATAGACAGCAGCGCAGTCTCAACCTGTGTCGGGAATACATTGACTCCACGGATAACCTTCATATCATCGGTACGTCCGGTGAACTTCTGGATTCTTGGAAGAGTTCTTCCGCATTCGCATGTGCTGTGATCGATACTTGTCAGATCTTTAGTTCTGTAACGAAGTAATGGCATACCTTCTTTTGACAATGTGGTAAATACCAGTTCTCCTGTCTCCCCATCTGCACATGGTGTATGGTCTGCCGGATTCAGTACTTCCGGATAGAAATGATCTTCGTATACATGCAGTCCCTTGTGATGAATACAATCCATAGCCACTCCGGGACCTGTAACCTCACATAATCCATAGATATCAAAGGTATTAATATTAAAGATGTCTTCGATCTGCTTACGCATCTCATCTGTCCATGGCTCTGCGCCATTAATACTTGTCTTCACCTGCAGACGGTCAATGACTCCCATTTCCTGGGCAGCCTCTGCCAGATACATCGCATAAGACGGTGTACATGCAAATGCAGTTGCGCCAAAGTCTTCCATACACATCAGCTGACGCTTGGTATTACCGGAAGACATCGGGATTGCCATCGCTCCGAGAGCACGTGCTCCAAAGTCCAGACCGAGACCTCCTGTAAAAAGCCCATATCCATAGCAGATATGCAATCTGTCTTCTGCTGTAAGTCCTGCCATGGTAAGTCCTCTTGCCACACATTCTCCCCATACTTCTACGTCCTTATTTGTATAAGAAGCAAGTGTCAGCTTACCGGTTGTACCGGAAGTTCCTTGTACACGGGTGATCTTCTCCTTCGGAACGGCCAGCAGTCCAAATGGATAATTATTTCTCAGATCTTCTTTGGTTGTAAAGGGAAGTTTTGTAATATCTTCAATCCCCTTGATATCTCCAGGCTCCACTCCCAGATCATCCATTTTCTTCTTGTAAAATGATACATGCTCATATACATTCTTCACCTGTTTTACCAGGCGTTCACTCTGGAGTGCGGACATCTCATCCCGGCTCATACGCTCAATTCGTTCATCTCTGTACTGTTCTTTCCAGTCTTCTAATAATACCTTTGCCATCTTTTCTCTCCTTTGCCTATCAATGATGCTGACATCTATAAATTATATCCCACATCAAATGCCTTTTTATTAATGTCAATTGTCTTCGGAGGAACAGTATTCTCAATTACCTGATACCACTGTTCTTTTGTAAAGTCCATATGCTGTGCTGCAATTCCCAGTACAACCAGGTTAAATACGCGTGAATTCTCCAGTTTCTTAGCTTCTTCTGTCGCATTGACTGTGTAGACCTTGTGATCTTTTTTCAGATCCTCAATAATATTCTCCGGATATTCAGCAGCCCCGATTACTACCGGCATCGGATCGATACGCCAGTCATTGATAATCAGCACACCATCTTTTTTAAGAAAATGTGCGTAGCGTTTGGCTTCCAGTCTCTCAAATGCGATAATCACATCTGCCTGTCCTTCCTCTACGATCGGCTCAGCTACCTTTTCTCCATAGCGTACAAATGTAACTACACTTCCACCTCTCTGCGCCATGCCATGTACCTCGGAAAGTTTCACATCATATCCGGATGCAATGGCAAGTCCTCCGAGAATACGGCTGGTAAGCAGAGTTCCCTGACCGCCTACACCTACGATCATAATATTCTTTGTTGCCATTATTCTTCACCTGCCTTTACCAGTTCTATCGCATTAAATTTGCACAATTTCTCACAGAGTCCGCATCCTGTACACATTGTATCATCGATATAAACAGTACCATCTGCATTCTTTGTCATTGCCGGGCATCCCGGTTTCATACACATACCGCATTTCTTACATTTGTCAGAGTGAGCAGTGTATAACGGTTTCTTTTCCTTACTGAGAAGCACACATGGTGACTTTGTGATAATCACCGACACTTCGTCCTTTGCCACTTCTTCTCTGATGGTCTTCTCCAGTGTTTCAATGTCAAATGCATTTACCTCAACGACATTCTTAATGCCCATTGCACGACAGAGTCCCGGAATATCAATTGCGTAAGTCGGATCTCCCATCAGAGTCTTACCTGTAGCTGCGTGATCCTGATGCCCGGTCATACCTGTCGTCGAATTATCGAGGATCATAACCGTTCCGGTTGCCTGATTATAGACCATGTTCATCAAAGAATTCACACCGGTATGTAAGAATGTAGAATCGCCGATCACAGCCACCCAATTCTTAATATATTCCTTGCCTTTTGCCTTTTCCATACCATGCAAAGTTGAAATACTGGAACCCATACACATGGTCGTATCTACTACACTAAGCGGTGCAACCGCGCCCAGTGTGTAGCAGCCAATATCACCTGCTGCATGCATCTTCAGCTTCTTTAATGTGTAATATACACTTCTGTGCGGACATCCAGGACAGAGGATCGGAGGTCTTCCCGGTACTGCTGCCGGCTGATCGATCTCCAACGTTTCTCCAAGAATTCTCTCTCTGATCATATTTGCACTGTATTCGCCCTGTACAGTAAAGATATCTTTACCGACGCACTCGATGCCCCATGACTTCACCTGCTCCTCAATAACCGGATCCAATTCTTCGACAATATAAAGCTTATCAACTTTTGAAGCAAAATCTTCGATCATCTTTCTCGGAAGCGGGTTCACGAGACCCAGCTTACAGACAGATGCATTCGGAAGTGCTTCCTTTACATATTGGTACGGAATACCACTGGTGATAACTCCAATCTTCGTATCATTCATCTCTACACGGTTGATCGGCAGTGTGTTAGCTGCCTCAGCCAGTTCTTTATTGCGCTTCTCAATCTCTATATGGCGAAGTTTTGCATTACCCGGCATCATAACCGTCTTGCGGATATCCTTTACATATGGTTTATCTTCCGGCACCTTACGATCCTCCAGGGTAACCAGCCCCTGAGAATGTGCCAGTCTTGTAGTCGTACGATATACGATTGGTCTGTCAAACTGCTCACTCAGTTCAAATGCCATCTTAATATATTCTTTTGCTTCTGAACTGTCAGAAGGTTCGATTACCGGAAGCTGTGCTGCGCGGGCAACCATCCGGGTATCCTGCTCATTCTGCGAACTGTAAAGTCCCGGATCATCTGCCACGATAATAACCAAGCCTCCATTTACTCCCATATAAGACACGCTGTATGCAGGGTCTGCAGCTACATTAAATCCCACATGTTTCATACAGGACATAGCTCTTGTTCCTGCAATAGATGCTCCTACTGCTACTTCAGTAGCTACTTTCTCATTCGGAGACCACTCACAATATAAGTCTTCTTTATATTGTACCAAATATTCGCTAATCTCAGTACTTGGTGTACCAGGATATGCTGCTGACACTTTGACTCCAGCCTCATAAGCACCTCTGGCGATTGCTTCATTACCAAGCATGATCACTTTTTTAGATTCTGCCATCTCATTCATCCTTTCTATTCCGTAATATTACGGATAATACTTAATTTAGTATATCACAACACTTTTATAAGTTAAAGCATTAATTTGCGAAACGAGTGTTTTTACGATTTCCACACAAAGACCGGAATCGGAGGCTGGTTTACTCTGTTGAAATACTGATTCACAATCACTGTATATGTTTTTGCCGGAAGATTTTTCAGATATTCCATCAACCGATTTTTCTCTTCAAATCCAGTGTCTCCACCACTGTAAATGCACAAACACATCATTCCGCCTGACTTCAGGAGACTCAGTCCTGCTTCCACCGCCTGCACACTGGTCTCCGCTCTGGTAGCAATCTCATGATTTCCTCCTGGAAGATAACCAAAGTTAAAGCAGATCAGATCAACCGTCTTTTCACCGGCATATCGCGCCATATGCTCATGCCCATCAAGGATCAGTTCTGCACGACCGATGAGGTTCTCATTTTCCAGTCTTTTCTTTGTATAATCCAATGCAACTTCCTGAATGTCAAATGCAATCACATGCCCCTGTTCTCCTGCAAGTTCACACAAAAATGCCGTATCTGCGCCCTTTCCCATAGTAGCATCAATATATAATCCTTCCCGTTTCGCCTGTGTACGAATAATCTCATGACACCATTCTGTAATCTGTGAATACTTCATATCCTCACCATATTTATCCTTCCACCGTATTATCTATGATACTTACAGATTGCTCCGTGCTATGCACTCTCACAATTCGATCCTGACATTGTTATATATTATACCTCTATCTTTTCCCATCAGGCAACGGTTTCCGGTATTGATTTCGGTCGGAATCTGACGTATGATATTAGATGGGTATAAATAACAATCAGAGGGAGTTTCATACATGAAAGAATGTACATATTATGATCTTTTGGGCGTTCCCATGGATGCAACGGATGAAGAAATCACCAACGCAAAGAATTTCCTGGTGAAGAAGTTGCACCCTGACGCCAATATAGACAGCAAGTTCGATACAACAACTTACATTCAGAATATTCTGTATGCTTACAGGATACTGAGTAATCCGGACAAACGCCGTGTATACGATCGCCGTATCCGTAATCCGATCCGCAGACGAACGCCTGGCGAAAGCAACCGTTCACGCCAATCCGGACCATTATCGCCGAACTTTGCGCCATTCTGGGAAGCAGCTAATAAGTTAAACGAACTGACTGTCATGGGTGCAGAAGTGCTCTATCCAAAGTCAGCGCACAAGCTCGATATACGCAAGCTTGCAGGACGCAAGGAGACGGAACCGGAACGGCTTGCAGAATTTGCCGAACTTGCCAAAAAAGCCAAATCTCATATCGAAGTTCTGGAATCCAGTGGAATTCCGAAGCAATACTGGCACTCACACGCCATGAACTGGATGCTCTTTCAGTGGACACAGAACCGGGAATTCGCCTATGGCATGCTCTGTGCCATGTACGATAACTATCTGGAGCAGAATAAATCTGCCATAGAAAAGAAAAAAATACAGGGACAGATCAGCCAGTTTCTCCAGATTTTGGACAAGATGACTGCCTGTCAGTAGATTTCAGTCAAAATATTGACAGCAATACCGAGACACAGGAACGGTCCGAGCGGAAATTCCGCTTTCCGTCCTGTGTTTTTTATTATCAGAAGATACAGTACGTACACTCCTGCTGAAAAAATCCCCGCTGCCGCCGACCACAGGATATGCCTCCATCCAAGCAGTGCCCCGGCTGCACACATAAACTTCACATCTCCCCCTCCAAAACTGCCTGGCGCAAGCACCGTAATTCCAAGCATTGGCACACTAACACACAAAGCTCCCAGCATCCGTTCCGTCAGACTCACTGCAAATATTTCTGAAAAAGCCAGCTTCTGACATATCTCGAAGTCAAATATCTCCGCACTAAAAAAGACGGCATCCGAAATGACTGCCAGTGCTGCGATACACACGCAGCACCAGTTCGGAATCTGCCGTCTTCTAATATCTGTATAACTTATCACCGCAAGGATAACCAGAAAAAGCACACCCATAACGTCACCCATAAACCGTTCTCTTTTCGTATCGTATTTGAAGTGCATTTATCTTATCACAACATATACGACACGTCAACTGAATCCACTTCTCTGATCAACAATTATTTGCGCCTCAACCCTGCTATTATTTATGCCGCTATTCTGCGGTTATTGTAAAAAAACATACCTACTGCCATTGCACAGATGACTGCGTAGCCAATCCAGCTTAACAGATCCGGAATCTGACCGAATACAAAGAATCCGAGTCCTGCTGCGAATATGATCTGCGAATAATCGTAAACTGAAATTTCTTTTGCCGGAGCGCAGCTGTATGCTGCCGTAATGGTAAACTGACCACCTGCTGCCGCAAGTCCTGCTGCCAGCAGAGTCCCGATCTGTGTCAGACTCATATAGTGGTAATCAAAGATTAGAAACGGCAAGGTCACCAGACAGGAAAATGCTGAGAAGAAGCACACGATAAACGGTCCTTTCTCGCCATGCAATGTTGCTTTTCTTACGTAAGTATAGGCAATACCGGCCCCCAGACCTCCCAGCAGACCGATCACCGATGGGAACAGATCCATATTGGAAAATGTCGGCTTAATTACCAGCAAGCTCCCTAAAAATGCTCCGATCACGAACAGCGCCTGCGGCACATTTACCTTTTCTTTTAATACCAGGCAGCTGAAAATCACTGCGAAAAACGGCGACATCTTATTCAGCATGGATGCATCCGAAAGCACCAGATGATCGACTGCATAGTAATTACACAAGATTCCCAGTGTACCACAGATCGACCGGATTAAGAGATACTTCAGATTCTCTCTTTTACACCGGAACGGTATATCGTTCTTCTTTAATATGATCATTGCAAATACAAATGCGACCAGATTACGAAAAAAGCTTTTCTGTATAGACGGCAGGTCGCCTGCTGCCCGGACGAACATGTTCATCAGGGCAAAGCAAAATGCCGAGCATATAATATACAGAATGCCTTTATAACGTTGTTTCTCCATGTTTAAACACCTCTTATATTTACCATTATAAATCGAACAGACTCAACTGATTACTCTCCGGCAGATCACCGAAGATTCCCAGATCATTCATCAGATCGATGACCGTTTTGCTGACCTTCGTCCGCTGACGGAAATCATCCCTCGACAGATACGGTCCGTCTACCGCTGCTGCTTCTACCGCTTCTGCCGCAATCTCACCCATACCGTCAATACTTGAAAAAGGCGGAAGCAGTTTGCCATCTACAATCTCAAAACGTGATGCCTTTGATTTGTACAAGTCAATCGGCAGAAATTCAAATCCACGTGCATACATTTCCTGCACGATCTTCATATCCTTCAGCGTATCCTGTTCCTTTTTCGACAGTGAATCGGACCGTTTCTGGTAATCACTCATATAGAAATTCAGCCGTTCTTTACCCTGACACATCAGTTCATAGGAAAATGCATCTGCTCGGATACCAAAGTACGCCGCATAATACGCCAGCGGATAATTGATCTTGCAATATGCAATACGGTACGCCATCATAACATACGCCGCTGCATGCGCTTTCGGAAACATGTACTTGATCTTTTCACAGGACCAGATGTACCATTCCGGAATGCCATGTTCAATCATATCTTCTTTAAACTGTGGCCACTCCTTGCATTTGCCCTTGGCAACAGTCCCCTTACGGACGCGCTCCATAATGGTAAATGATTCCTCACTGTCCATTCCTTTATTAATCAGATATGTCATAATATCATCACGGGTACAGATTGCGGTAGAAATCGTCGCCTTTCCGCTTCGGATCAGTTCCTGCGCATTGTTCAGCCATACATCCGTACCATGTGACAGACCGGAAATACGGATCAGGTCAGACAGCGTCTTTGGCTTGGTATCCACTACCATCTGAATAACGAAATCTGTACCGAACTCAGGAATACCAAGACATCCAACCGGACATCCTCCAATATCTGACGGCTTAATACCAAGTGCCTCTGTACTCAGGAACAAGGACATTACGCCCTGATCATCCAGTGGAATATCTGTTGCATTAAAACGGTTATCTGTTTCATTATATTCATTATCCATTGCCGGAGAACTGATATATTCTTCCAGAGTCTTGATCATGGTCGGATCATCGTGTCCAAGGATATCCAGTTTCAGCAGGTTATGGTCAATGGAATGGTAATCGAAATGAGTGGTTACGATATCCGTTGTCATATCATTAGCTGGATGCTGTACCGGCGTGAAAGAATTAATATCCTCACCCAGCGGAAGGACGATAATACCTCCCGGATGCTGACCGGTACTTCGTCGGATTCCGGTACACCCCTGTACGATACGGTCAATCTCGCATACTCGTTTTCTGGAATTTCGCTCTTCGTAATAATTCTTTACGAATCCATAAGCTGTTTTCTCTGCCAGGGTACCGATCGTTCCGGCACGATAAGTCTGTCCATCACCGAAAATAACCTCTGTATACTTATGTGCATTACTCTGGTAGTCACCGGAAAAGTTCAAGTCGATATCAGGCTCTTTATTACCTTTAAATCCAAGAAATGTCTCAAACGGAATATCAAATCCGGCTTTCACCAGCTTCTTACCGCACACCGGACAATTCCGGTCCGGCATATCCATGCCGCATCCTCCGGCGTACTTCTTCACTTCTTCGGAAGCGAAATCACTAAAGTGGCAGTGATCACAATAATAATGCGGACTCAGCGGATTAACCTCCGTGATACCTGCCATAGTCGCTACGAATGAAGATCCTACCGATCCTCGCGATCCTACCAGATAGCCGTCTTCATTAGACTTCCATACCAGTTTCTGTGCAATGATATACATTACGGCGAATCCGTTGGAAATAATCGAATTTAACTCTCGTTCCAATCGTTCCGTTACCACTTCCGGCAAATCTTCCCCGTACATCTCATGGGCTCGGTTATAGCAGATCTCCCGCAGCATTCTGTCCGAATCCGGGATAACCGGCGGACACTTATCCGGACGAACCGGTGCAATCTTCTCTACCCAGTCAGCAATCATATTAGGGTTATCAATGACAATCTCATGTGCTTTATCCGAACCAAGATATTCAAATTCTTCCAACATCTCTTCCGTCGTATGCAGATACAGTGGTGCCTGATCATCTGCATCTGAGAATCCTTTACCTGTCATGATAATCCGACGGTAGACCTCATCCTCGGGATCCAGAAAATGCACATCACAGGTAGCAACAACCGGCTTATTAAATTTTTCACCAAGCTTAATGATTTTACGGTTGATCTCCCGCAGATCTTCCTCACTGTTGACCTTGGTAATACGGTCACTGCCAATCATAAATTTATTATTGCCCAGAGGCTGTACTTCCAGGTAATCATAGTAATCTACAATCCTTGCAATCCGTTCTTCAGACTTGTCATTCAGAATTGCCTGATACAATTCACCCGCCTCGCAGGCACTTCCTAAAATCAGCCCTTCCCGATATTTTGAAAATTCACTCTTCGGAATACGGGGCTGCCTTCCGAAATACTCCAGATGCGACTTGGACACCAATGTATACAGATTCGTCCGTCCGATATCATTTCTTGCCAGAATGATCGCATGATAAGACGGTAACTTACGGATAGAATCTGCATTATGCTCTCCGAAATGATTTAGTCCTTTCAGATCATAGATTTCTCGTTCTTTCAGCATATCAATAAACTTTACAAAAATCTCTGCTGTCGCTCCCGCATCATCCACCGCGCGGTGATGATTCTCCAACGAAATATTCAACGCTTTCGCCACAATATTTAACTTAAACTTCGACAATGTCGGCATCAAGATACGCGCCATCGCTACCGTATCCACAGATGTCGGATCTGGTGTCATGTCCTGATAACGCATATTCTGTTCAATGAATCCTACATCAAAGCTGGCGTTGTGTGCTACCAGCACCGCATCTCCTACAAATTCCAGAAACTGCGGTAATATAGTCTCAATATCCGGTGCATCCATAACCATCTGATCGGTAATGCTGGTTAACTGTGTGATCCGGAATGGAATTGGGATCTTAGGATTGACAAATGTACTGAACTTCTCTGTAATCTTACCATTTTGCACTTTTACCGCACCAATCTCGATAATCTTATCTGCGATTGGACTAAATCCTGTGGTCTCCAGGTCAAACACCACAAACACATCATCTAATGTCTGTCCTTTTTCATTGATCGCCACTTCTTTCAGATCATCTACCAGATATGCTTCCACACCGTAAATAATCTTAAACGGATCGTCTTTATCCAGACGTTCTATGTAATGATTAGCGTCTGTAAATCCCTGTACCACACCATGATCCGTGATTGCAATCGCTTTGTGTCCCCATCGGTGCGCCCGATCTACAATGTCCGTCACATCCGACACACCATCCATATCACTCATCTTCGTATGGCAGTGCAGTTCTACCCGCTTCTCCGGATAGGTATCTTCCCTGCTGGTTGTAAAATCCGGAATCTTACGAATGCCCATTACCGAACCGATAGTCAGCTCGCCGTCGTATTTATCAATAGTCGTCACACCTTTGATTTTCAGGAATGCGCCTTTCTTAATATCTCCCAGAAGTTCTGGAAGCTGTTCATTCCGCACAAACATCTTTACCATAATGGTATCTGTAAAATCCGTTACTGCAAAGATCAGTATCGTCTTCTCATTACGGATTTCCCTGGCTTCGAAACTGATCACCTTTCCACGGATGGTAATCTCACCCATTTCTCCAACGACCGTGCTGAGTTCAAGCGCCGCATCATCAAAATCACGTCCAAAAATCATATTCGGATCATCCGACTTACGATAAGAAAAACTACCACTTCTGCCGCCACCACGCCATTTTTGACTATTGCCGCCACTACTGTTATTACCAGTTCCTGCAAATTGCTTCTGCTGTTTTGCTTCTTTCTCTTTTGGCTTGTCGATCGTCGCTTTTTCTTTCTTCTCTGCCTTCTCTTCTTTTTCCTTTTCCTGCTCTGCTTTCTCCTCATGCAGTGCATGATTCCGCTCCATAATGGCATTCACTTCCTGTTGCAGTCTGGATTCATTGAACTTCAGCTTGCTATCCTTCACTTCCTCATATTCTACCTGAATCTCCACCGGAACATGAAAGCGCTCTTCAAAGACATTACGTATCAATGAGACGATACTTTCCTGTTTGCCATGGGCAATTACCGTATCCTTTAGCTTCAGACAGATGGTCTTATCATTTTTCACCGTATACTCTGCCGTCTTCAGCATATTGCTCTCCACCACGCTGCGTTGCGCAGCTTCCAACATCAGGCTGTCATAGTATTCTCGCATCAGATTCTCTGGCGTATACTGTTCTGACAGCTGAAAATGCTCAAAAATCGTCACTCTCACAGGCACTCTGGCAAATAACTGGTCTTTGATCATACCTTCCATCGAATAAATATGTCTTTTCTGGATCAGATGATCTGAAAACAAAAATACATTAATAAAATCTCGCTGTCTGTTGGTTGAAACCTTCTCCACCTGTACGCTCTCAAACAACATTCTGATCTCATCATTTACTTTTAATGTTGGAAATACATCAAAAAATATCTTACTCATGTGGCCAACCTCTTACATAAAGACCCCTCTACCGGCATTGGTTCTCCACCTGCTCCTGTAGAGGGGTACATTCTCTTTATTTTCTTACAAATGTCAACTGATCACCATATTCCCGCTCTGTCAGTGTCATCTCATCCTGCTCTACACTGTAATCATAGCTGGATGTAATCTGATCTGCTTCATTCTTCACAGTTTCCTCTGTGAGGGTACCGTCTGAATTATCTAAAGCCTTCTGAATCTCCGCATCATCTACTTCAATCGTAATCATCTTCTCACTGCGATCAATGGTGTACTTCAACTGAAGTTCCATATCATTACCATCCAATGCTCCAGGCACTTCCATAACCATAGTAGTACCACCTTTAATCTTCAGTATCATATCGTTCTCTTCATTCACCCAGGTTCCTTCTAATGGGTTCGAGTGAAACATCCGAAACAGGAAAAATACTGCAATTACAATAATCAATATAGAAGAAATTGCCATCACAACTTTCCATTCTTTGCTTCTTTTTACTTCTTGTTCTTGTGTAAACATATATATATCCATCCTCTCGGTATCTTTTCCTTATAGTCTATCCATATTCGGACAGAATCTGTATATAAATTATAATTTTTTTTGTATCTTGTGTCAACGGCGTTTCCGATTACTTTGCTTACAGTACATTTCTACCGCCTCAAGATGTGCTGTTTCGCAACTTTGTTGCGCAACACAGTTGCTATTCGACACATTTCAACTTTCTTCTCATAGTAACTGGTAAAATATGTAAAAATTATTTACTTGATGATCAAGACTCACTATCCCAGGAGGTAATCGCATGTCTCTCTCACAGAAACTTAAGACTCTTCGCGCAGAACACAATATGACACAGGCAGAACTTGGCAGACAGATTAATGTTGCAAGAGCCACGATCGCCGGATATGAAACAAGAAACCGTCAGCCTTCTTATGAAAAGCTGACAGCCATTGCCGAAACATTCCAGGTATCCGTTGATTATCTATTAGACAGCACCGATGAACCAATTGTGCTCCATTCCATGCCTGAAGCCGAAAGAATGCTTGACAGGCAGATTTTTCAAGTGTACCGCACGCTTTCTCTTGCTGAGAAAGAAGATGCTTACGAGTATCTGTGTTTCTTAAAGCAACGTGAGCAGAAACATTAAACAACCCTTCACAGTTATATATTCATAAGCTTGTCGGTGCTTCTACTTACCCAAAAAGCGCTCATATACATAAGCATTTGCTTCTTTTTCCTGACTGTCATCTAATGGTGACAGATCAGCACTTCCATATTTCCGTTCCAGAGCTCTTGCGAGCAGCCAATCGCAGACTTCTGGATTCTTCGGAAGCAGTGGTCCGTGCAGATAGGTACCAATCACATTCTTATAAACCACTCCTTCATAACCACTCTCACCATCATTACCGGATCCATATAGCACCTTACCAAATGGCTTATTACCATTAATATAAGTACGTCCGCCATGATTCTCAAATCCGACCACCGGCATCGATACCAGATCGCTCTGCAGTACGATATTGTCAATCAGACGTCCTTCGCCCTGCTCTGTGTACAGATCTACCAGATCCAGCCCCTGGATCACTCCCTCTTCTGTCTTATAATACTTGCCAAGGAGCTGATAGCCGCCACATACTGCGATGACCACACCCCCATCTTCCACATATTCTTTAAAATCAGACTGAATCTCCTGCAGCTTCTGACACACGATCATCTGCTCTCTGTCAGATCCGCCTCCAAGAAGCACAATATCCACTTCAGAAAAATCAATTTTATCTCCCAGATTAAATTCCTTCGTCTCTGCTTCAATCCCTCTCCAGATACATCTCTGCATCATGCATGCAATATTGCCGCGGTCTCCATATAGATTCAGAAGATCCGGATATAAATGTCCAATCGTAATCTTTCTCTGTTCCATTATTTCCGTTCCTCCAATTTCTTCAATACTACTCTGGTGCTGAAAAGCGCTGTGTAATTCACCAATACATACAGATTGCCACATCCATTTTCCACACGTTCACAGATTGCGTTCTCTACATCTGCACTCAGCATTGCCGGAATATCTACATATTTCAAACGCAGGCGCATATCCTGACAACGAATTCCACTGACAGTAATAGAATTGATGTTCTCATCCTTAAATCGGTCAAAATCAACATCCCACAACCATGAAATGTCTGTACCATCCTGTGCATTGTCATTGATCACAATAATAATATCCTTCTGAGTCTTGTCCTGCATAACCGCAGAAATATTCTGATTAAATCCCGCCGGATTCTTCGCCAGGTTCAGGATAATCTTCGTTCCTTTCATATGGAACTCTTCCATACGTCCATTTTCCGGGTTAAACTTTGCAAGCATATCATTAAAATGCTCTGCGTCAAGTCCCGAACTGCGCACTGCAGTGTAAGCTGCCAGAATATTATATACATTATAGAAGCCCTTGTAATTCGCTGTAATCTTACGTCCTTCTACAACAAACGACAGCTGATCCCCCACCTGCACATCCGTTGCATTGTACCGTAACGGCGGGCGTTTAAAATCACATCCTGTACATGCGTAGTCACCCAGCTGACTGTAATGGTAGAAATTATAATGAAGCAGAGAACCGCATTTCTTACAGAAACGTCCCTCTCGGATCTCATGAGAATCCTTATCCTCCACTACTTTTTCACTGATACCATAAGTAATGTATGAATTGCCGGCATCCATAGCAAGAAACGCTGACAATGCATCATCACCATTTACAATCACTTTCATATCAGGAGCCGTCTGCATCACTTCGCGAAGCAGATTCATGGTAATATCAATCTCTCCGTACCGGTCAAGCTGATCTCTAAACAGATTCGTCAGCACCATGTAATCCGGCTTGAAATATGGAAACACTCTTCTGGTAGATGCCTCGTCAATCTCAATACTTGCACAGTCTGCATCCAGCTTACCATTCCATCCGGCTGCCAACACAAACGCTGCCACTACACCATTCAGCATATTCGAACCGGTGTGGTTACAGACCACCTTCTTACCTTCTGCTTCCAATGCTGCACACAGCATATTATTCGTCGTAGTCTTGCCATTGGTTCCGCATACTACAAAAATATCTCCTCTTACCTGAGCAGCCAGATCCGACAAAATACTCGGGCAGATCTTCAGAGCAATCTTGCCAGCCCATGTCACACCCTGTCGGTGAAAAATCTTTACACTTGCCTTCTCTGCACATTTCGCAGCCCATATTGCTATCATTCTTCTTAATTTCATCTTAGTTTCCTCAATCTTTTATTGATAGAGTTAATTGTACTGTATTGGGTGTTTCAAGTCAACCAATCCCATTTGTTATAACATTCACAAAAAATGCTCAGAAATTGCAAAATGTTTGTATTAATTTGACATTTACAACAAAGAACCCTCATGATAAGATATAACCATAAAAGCGATGGACAAATAATTAACAAAAAAAACACGAAAGATATCGCAAGCCAACAACGGCGTCCAAGGACGCATGATTCTGGCAGTCAACCATACTACCTGTTAGAATCATTATCCTTTTATTCATACAATAGAATCCTTTTAAACAAGTGCTCTGGCCTCTCCTCTCGGCCGGAGTATTTGCGTTATATAGACAATTTTTTCTATTATCTTTGTAGTTTTTTAAACAAAGCTTCGCATCCTTCTACCACATCGCGGTAGGTTTCGTCAAAATCACCTGTATACCATGGATCTGCAATGTCTCTATCTGATCCTGCAAATTCCAACAGCTTGTGTACTTTGCCCTCCGGATCACCACCTGCTATACGCTTAATATTACGAATATTAGCAGAATCCATACCGATCAGATAATCATAATTATCATAATCTTTCCTGGTCATCTGCACCGCACGATGCTCCAACACAGGGATGCTCTCCCGCTGCAACTTACGGATCGTACCATAATGCGGACCATTGCCAATCTCCTCTCGGCTGGTCGCTGCCGAATTGATATAAAAATCATTCTGTAAATCGTGTCGGTTGACCATGTCCTGGAACACAAATTGGGACATGGTTGAGCGGCAAATATTGCCGTGGCAAATGAATAGTATTTTAATCATGTTTTCTATTTCCTTTCTTTTCATTTCAAATGCTTGTATGTCTTGGTTTATACGGGGTTTTCTTCATTTGATACAAATTACTTTTTTTGCAAAAATTTGCACTATTTTGTATATCTTTTACGGCATAAGGTGTACAGCAAGGTGTAAAAGTTAGTTCCATACACCTTGCTATATTTTATATGGCAGAAATACGTTTTACTTCCTCGCTAGCCTCTTCAAATCCTAAATGCGTATATGTATTTAAAGTAACACTCACATCACTATGTCCCATAATATACTGTAACGTTTTTGGATTCATACGCTTAGCTGCCATTCTACTGCAAAAAGTATGCCTGCATACATGAGGAGTAATCTTTGGCATCTGTACTTTGTAAGTACTATTATATTTTTGGCAAATATGCTGAAAATATTTTTCCCAGTGAAGAGCAATCATTGGTTTGTGATTCTTGTCCAAATAAAGAAAGCCTGTACGTCCATCTACCATAGGTTCAATTTTAGGATTTTCTCTTTTCTGAATAATTTTGCGGAAACACTCCGCAACTTCATTTGTCATCGGAATTTGACGGATTCCACTTTCTGTTTTAGGTTCTACAATGTGATACTCCCTATTGTAGCGCTGTAACTGATGATCCACATTGATTTTCATTTTCCTAAAATCAATATCATCTTTGGTCAATCCTACAAATTCTGATATACGAAGCCCTGTATTAAATAAAATATAGATGCCCTCATAATATTTACTGAAATGCTCATCCTCTTTTACAAATGCAAGAAACTTTTTTTCTTGTTCTCTTGTAATGGCTTCTCTAGTAACACTATCATTGTAAATTACAGTTGCCAATTCAAACTGAAACGGATTTTTACGAATCAAATCATCATCTACCGCCATCTGAAATGCAGGTCTTAAGACACCTCTTATTGTACGGATACTGCTAAACCCTTTGCCGTTCTTCTGAAGCTGTATCAACCAGACTTTCGCATCTGATAGTTTCACCTTATCTATGCGCTGATGACCGATACTTTCCCTTCTCAACAGATTTATCACCGACTTATATCCTGCTTCTGTGGTAGGACGCACGCCTGTTTTTAAGGACACATATTTTTCCACCAATTCTATGACTGTAATATTTCCTCCAGCCGGGATAATCTTATCAAAAATATCTGCCATGATTTGCTTCTCTTTCTCTCTAAGAGATGCTTCCATTTTCTTACCGGCAGGTATTCTATCATGGCGGTCTAATCTCCAAGAATATACATATCTTGTAGTGCCAAATGCATCAACGTATTTATATCGGTAGCGCCCATCAGATGTCTGGATTTCTCCGTTTCTTAAAATTCTACCACGATTATCTCGTCTTTTCTCACTCATATTATCCAACTCCTTTCTTCGCCAAATTTTCCGACAAGAAAGGCTGATATGACTTTTTCATTTTATCACATCAGAACCCTTCCTGTCATGCCCAAATGCGGTTATATAACGGTTGCCTTATCAATGTAATCCTCGAACAGCTTCCGTTTAATTTGAACACGATTCCCATTCATCAGAATAAAATCCGCGTATGGATTATCTGCTACAAGTTGGCGCATTCTACGCTGACCGATACGGAAATATTCCGCTGCTTCTTCGATAGAGAGTGTATATTTCTCCCAAATTGGAATCTCAATTCTCATTATAACTACCTCCTTCAAACCTCTTTATCAACTCTGTACAACATCCCTGGATTATAGAATTTCCCCGCTTCCCATTTTCCTTGACCAACAAATATACCGTCGTCATTATGTATCATTACATTTGTACGCTCCTCATCATAGACCATCCCTGGAATCAATGAATCTTCTGAAGGTTTTACTTCTTGTAGAAATCCTGGCATATATAAATTCCCTTGATCAAGAATACCATCTCCGCGAAATACTACGTTATCTTCCGTCTGCAAAAACGTAAAATTTGTTAAATTATCTTCTTTTAACGCTTTGATTTGCATTCTCTGCAAGGATTCTTCTTTATTCATTTCTTCCTCCGATACTGTAGCTACCTTACCGCATTCATTCAATCCATAACAAACCAAAATGTCATTAATCTTCTTCCGAAAAGCCAACATGGCATTTCTTGATTCGCTAAATTTTTTTCCAGATATATAACTTACAGAGTTTATCAGAAAATGCGTGTGCAGATTATTTGTATTAGTATGTGTTCCGACAATAAGCTGGTACTCTTTGCCTATCAGCTTCATGACCTCAACAGCCACTTTATCTACGATTTCAAGGGATACACCTGTATCATGTGAAAGCACCCAATGCAAATACTGTCTGCCTTCTAATTTTCTAAAAAGCTGTTTAACGAACACCATGTCCCGATAAGCATGCTTTTTTGAAACAGCATAAGCGTGACAGAGATTATCTGTGGTTTTTTCCATATCCCAAACATAATCTATTCGCTCGGAAATTTTACTAAATTTTCCGCTTGTTGAAGTACAACGCCTATATATCGACATATTTTAAGCACCTCCTCTTTCACTTCTCGATCAATATTTTCTTTTTCTAATGCAATGCGAATCTTACAAAATTCCTGCGATAGCTGAAATGCATCCCCGACAGGAAGAATAACTGCTTCGTTGATACACAATCGAACCGCCTCGCTCTGATTGACTCCTCTGATTGAAATAATCGCTGAAAGCTTTTTCGCTGTACTTTCATCAAGCAGAGCATCTACTTTTTTTCCTTTACTCATTTTTCATCCCCTCCTTAGGTGTTCCATTGTTCCAACGTTCCATACCTTTTTGTTGTGATGCTGGTCTATTCTCTTTTTCTCGCCCAAAACTTGTCGCTTTTTGTTCGTAAGATTCGGAATCTTGGTGTTTATCCACTTCCCAAATCTCTCTCAAGCGAATGCCTACCAATCCCCACAAAGGACGGCTACCATCTATCCGAAGTTTCTTTCTCTCTACTCTTTTTACTCTGCATATCCGCTGCACAAATTGTGAACGTGTCATACATACCTCCAGCAAATTTTCATCGCAGTATCTGCGGAAAGCTTCGTATAATGTAGAAATATGTACCCTTCCACTTTTATCAAACACGCACTCATCTTTCAAAAAATCATGAAATGCATCGCTTAATGACTGCATTTGCTTCTTCAATTTCGCAGTGTCTTCTGGCTCTTCAAACACAAAGCCATTTTGATGTAATAATATTAATTCGTCGACTGCAGAACTAAAAATACTGTCACGTTCTTTCCAAAGCTTATCAACCAAATGCAAATCTTGCTTTTCTTTGGCAACACTTACAGTAAATAGCAAAATTGTCATTCTGTTCAGAATTGCCTGCATTCCTTCGAGCTGCTTTAATGTCGGCATCATATTACCTGCATTTACACTTTTGCATCGGAGGCGAAATTCAAACGGATTCCCTCCTTTATTCTCTGCCGTTATTATTTCATTACTTGTTAGCATTTTATAGATATCTAGTGCCGAAAAACTATTTTCAGACAATTCAGTGCAAATATTCACCCTTACATTTTCGAGTCTCCCTAAATTAAACCTATTGTTCAATCTATACAAGGGTATTGCTGACACAGACTTTTCTGGTAACACTCTTCGCAGAAGCTCTAAAACAACGGATTTTCCAGAATTTGATTCTCCTATTAGGAAAAAACCTGTTTTTGCCTTCAAATAGTCGGAAATACAGTATCCAAGAATTTGTAACAGCAATTTTCTCTTTATTTCTGTATCCTCCGGGAAGGTAGTCTTGCAGAAATTTTCAAACTCTTTTTGCTGTCGTTTCTTGATAGATAAATAATTAAATTTTAGG
>ERZ894183.218-NODE-218-length-53555-cov-14.422561_pt1 | contig 53555 bp, 48 predicted proteins | sample MGYA00380279_ERZ894183 | MGnify/ENA primary metagenome ERZ894183 (study PRJEB32331, sample SAMN06328422) | human gut metagenome | biome: human gut microbiome; feature: stool | host: Homo sapiens | collected 2013-06-26 ... | reverse complement strand
CTTCTACAGAGGGTGTCTTTCTTTTGTGCAATATTTTGGATTTGCTCATTTATAGTTTGAAAAAGAATATTTGGACATAACGGGCAAAGGAAATTTATGCAGGAAGATAGAAATACAGTTTTAAACACATTTGTTTTTCGGGTAAAAAATATGTAAAAAAATAAAAAAAGTCTAAAAAAATCACAAAAAATTGATTTATATCAATGAAATTTGAAAGAAAAGATGTATAATAGACGAGAAGACGTAGTTTATAAAGGATATCATGAATAAACGAAATATAAGAGCTTATTTTTGCAAAGAGCACAAAATACAAGATAAAAAGACACTGGAAAGATTGTCGGATATCGCGTTCATAAAAAAGGTAAAACGCCATGATATTCTTGTGAAACAGGGAGAAGTTGCCAAATATCTGTTGTTTTTGCTCAGAGGAATTATCAGCGGTTATTATGTGGATGAAAAAGGGAAATATCATGTGGAATTGCTTGCCAGCCACTCTAAGATGCCGCTTGCAGCTACCTATAAGGCGCAGGATGTTTCTCAGGTAACAGTGGAGGCGCTGACAAAAGGGAAAGTAATCGCCGTTTCAAAGGAGGCGTTTATGGAACTTGCAGAAGAAAGCCCAGGGCTGATGAAGGTTACGGCAAATATGCTGTTGGGCGCATTGGCGCTTCAGACAGAGTTAAAAAGGGTTCTGCTCTATTGTGATGTGAGACAGAGATATGAATGGTTTATCAGGGAATATCCGGAATTTAACGAGAAAATAAGCAATCGCTATGTCGCCTCGTTTTTAAATATGACGCCGGAGACACTGAGCCGTGTGAAAAAGGAAATTGCAGAAAGTTCAGGAGAAACGAATGAAAAAGAAACAGGATAAAGCGGTATATGACAGGATTGCCGTCGGGGAACGTCTGAGGACGCGCAGGGAAACGCTCGGGTGGTCACGGGCTAAAGTGGCAGAGCAGATTGGGATTGTGGACAAATATTATGCCGACATTGAGCGGGGAACCTGCGGGATGAGCATCGAAACGCTGATCGGGCTGTCTAAACTATACGGCATGAATATGGACGATCTGATTTATGGACAGACGGAAGGCAGTGATGTTTTAAGGGAAGAAACTTTCCGAAGAGGAATGGAAGGCTTATCAGAGCAGGCGCAGTCATACTGCCTGAAAATGCTCGGGCTTTTTATGGAAGGCATGAAAGCGGCAGAAAAGGTATCCGGGACGAAAAATGAAACGGGAATGGAGCGGGCAGAATGAATCGTTATATTGATATTCACTGCCATATCCTTCCGGGGATCGACGATGGGGCGCACAGCCTGGAAGAAAGCGTCGCCATGGCAAAAAAAGCTGTGGCAGACGGAGTACGGGCGGTAATCGTAACGCCGCATCAGAAGCCGGACAGAAGGTGTCCAGACAGAGAAAGTATCCGGAAGAGAACGGAACAGCTCCAAAAAGTGCTGGACGGGCTTCAGATCCCGTTAAAACTGTATCCGGGGGGAGAAGTGCTTTACAGCTATGATATGGTTCGGCTTCTGGAAGAAAAAAAAGCATGCGCCCTTGCCGATTCCAGATATATCCTGACGGAATTCCTTCCGGATGAAGACTGGAGCTACATTTACAATGGAATTTATGAGCTGCTCGGAGCAGGCTGCAGACCTGTGATCGCCCATACAGAACGCTATGCCAATGTAGCCTGTGATTTGGACCGGGTGGAACAGCTGCGGGAATCAGGATGCCTGATTCAGATCAACGGCGGCAGCCTGACGGGATTTGGTGGAAGCCAGATAAAGCGGACGGCAAGAAGACTGATCCGGGAGGAATTGGCAGATTTCGTGGCGACAGATGCCCATCGCGCAGGCGGAAGCCGGAAATACGCAATGGGGGAATGCGCGGAATGGCTGAAACGAAAATGCAGCCGGGAATATGCGGAAAAGCTTTTATACCGGAATGCAGAGCGCATTTTAAAGGATGAGGAAATTATCAGATAAAAGAAAAACAGAGGAGACTACAGACGATGGAAAATCGCAGTCAGATACAAAATGATGAAATGGAGATCAACTTGGTAGAGGTCGCGCTTGTTCTGGCACGGAAAATACCGCTGATGATCGCAGTGGGACTGTGCACGGCAATGCTCGCTTTTTTATACAGCAAATTTATCGTGACGCCGACCTATCAGTCAACGACAAAAATATATGTCCTGAATAAACAGGATAACGTCAACCTGACAAGCAGTGATCTTCAGATGGGACTGCAGCTGACAAAGGATTATCCGGAGCTGATCAAAAGCCGTTTCGTGCTGGAAAGCGTGATTAACGAGCTGGATCTGCCGTTTACATATGAAAGCCTGAACGGGATGGTAAGTGTTGCCGCCCCGACAGACACGCGCGTTATCGCAATCACGGTAACAGACAGCGATCCGGTACGGGCGATGGATATTGCGAACCAGATCCGGGAAGCGGCGGCGGTACATATCGGAAATGTGATGGAAACAGAGGCGGTCAACGTAGTAGAAACGGCAAACCTGCCTACCTATAAAGCAAGCCCGTCCGTTGGGAAAAACACGGTAATGGGCGGTATGGTTGGCGTCCTGATTGTGGCGGCGGTAACGATCATCCTCTATCTGACAAACGATACGGTCAAAACGGCAGAAGATGTGGAACGCTATCTGGGACTGTCAACGCTGGCAGTGATCCCGATGAATGAGGGAAGCAGCAAAAAGCGCAGGAAGAAGAACGGAAGGAAACGGTAAAAATGCAGAATGTGATCATCCGAACAACGGAACAACTGGATTTCAGGACAAAGGAAGCATATAAGACGCTGCGCACCAATTTGAGTTTTGCAGGAAAAGACATCAAAGTCATTTCGCTGACAAGCTGCACGCCCAGCGAAGGAAAAAGCAGCGTATCCTTTCAGCTTTGCTTATCGCTGGCAGAAAGTGGGAAAAAGACAATTCTGGTGGATGCGGATCTGAGAAAATCCGTACTGCGCGGCAGATATAAGGCAAGCCGTGAAAAATACGGACTGTCCCATTATCTGAGCGGACAGGCGGAATTTGACGACGTGTGCTGCCGGACAAATGTGGAAAATCTGGACATGATCTTTGCCGGGCCGGTTCCGCCAAACCCAAGCGAGCTGCTTGGAAGCGATGCTTTCCGGAATCTGCTGGAATTGCTTCGCTGGAAGTATGACTATGTGATCGTGGATACGCCGCCGCTTGGAAGCGTAGTCGACAGCGCTGTGGCGTCGGCATACTGCGACGGGGCAGTGATTGTGGTGGAGAGTGGAGCCGTGAGCCACAAATTTGTTAAAAGCGTAAAAGAACAGCTGGACCGTGTAGGCTGCCGCGTGCTGGGCTGCGTACTGAACAAGGTAAATTTTAAAAAGAGTCCCTATTATAAAAAATACGCTAATTATTATGGAAGCTACGGCTACTACGGAAATCAGGACGACGTCGAAGACGAAATCCCGCTTTCGTCAGGGAAAAAGGAAGCTGTGGAAAGAACGAAGGAAAGTCCGGACGTGGATTGTAAGAATGCGGCAGAAGGCTGTGAGTCAAAAGATGAGGCGGCGGAGGAAAAGGAATGAGTATCAAGGGATTGACGATCGGATTTTTCGCTGTGGATGCGGTACTGATCGGTATCGGCGCATTTTTGTATATGAATCAGGATAAAACAGCGCCGACGATCACTTTGCCGGAGACGGCAATCGTTTATGAAGATGGAATGGCAGAGGAAGAACTGCTGGAAGGGATAACGGCATATGATCCGGAGGATGGGGATGTGACGGACAGCCTTTTGATAGAGAAGGTATCGGAGACGGCGGACGGCAAAAGGATCGTAACATATGCGGCAGTGGATTCGGCAAATAATGTAGCACAGAAATCAAGAATTTTGGAAGTCAGGACAACAGGGGAAAGACAGAAGAAATAGGCGGACAGAAAAAAGACAGAAGAAGCAGGAACAGTTAACGAAAGAGCGGGGAAGATAGGATGAGAGCAGTAAAGGCGGATGAAAAAAGACGGCTTCTGATTTACGCGCACTATTATGTGCCGGATGTGGCTTCCACCGGGCAGATTTTAAGGGAGCTTGCAGAAGGATTAAAGGATTTATTTGAAATAACGGTGATCTGCGTTGTGCCCTCCTATGGAGGAAAAGTAGAACCGGAGTATAAGACAAAATTGTTTTACAGGGAAGAGATCAACGGGATTAAGGTGCTGCGCGTCAGGGTTCCTGAATTTTCAAAGGGAAATAAGCTCAGCCGTGTCAGGAATATTCTGGCGTATTTTTTCGGCGCGGTGGCGGCAACTTTTAAAGTCGGAAAGATGGATTATGTCTATTCGATTTCACAGCCTCCAGTGCTGGGCGGCCTGCTCGGCGTATGGGGAAAGTGGATGAAGCGGGCAAAATATATCTACAACATTCAGGACTTTAACCCGGAACAGACGATTGCAGTCGGATATGTGAACAAAAAGCTGATCTTAAATCTGATGATGTTTTTGGACAAGCTATCCTGCCGGTGTGCGGATAAGGTGATCGTGGTCGGAAGAGATATGGCAGATACGCTGAAGGCGCGTTTCCATCATAAAAATGTGCCCGTACACACCTTTATCAACAACTGGATCGATGAAAAGGAAATTTACCCGCTTCCCAAGGATCATGAAAAGGTCGTGGAATTCAAGAAAAAATACGGCCTGGAAAATAAGTTTGTGATCATGTATTCCGGAAACATCGGACTTTATTATGATTTAAAGCACCTGATCAAAGTGATCAAGCGTTTCCGTAAGGGAATGACGATGGACGGAAAAAGAGAAAACGGCGTGAAAACGCCGGACGGCAGGGAAGTAGTGTTTGCCTTTGTGGGCGGCGGAAGCGTTTTGCAGGATCTGATCGCATACAAGGAAAAGCATCACATTGAAAATGTCGTATTTATCCCGTATCAGGATAAGGAGGATCTGGTCTACAGCCTGAACGCGGGCGATGTGCACTGGTGTGTCAATGCAAAAGGGATTAAAGGAGTTTCTGTCCCGAGCAAATGCTACGGCATCATGGCGGCAGGCAAGCCGGTCATCGGCGTATTGGAAGAGGACTCCGAAGCAAGGCTTCTGATCGAGGAAACCGGATGCGGACGCTGCTGCGAGCCGGGGGACTACAAGCATGTGGAACAGCATATCCACTGGTTTATCCGCCACGCAGGAAGTCCGGAGATGGAACAGATGGGGGCAAACGGCAGGAAATATCTGGAAGAGCATTTGACGAAGGATGTTTCAGTAAGAAGATATGGGGAAGAGATTTTGGCACTGGAGGGGGAAAAGGAACGGAAAAAGGCTGCGCGCGGGGAGTGGGACGGTTATGCGGTTGAAGTGGAGTGCCAGCGGGGGAGAGAAGATAAGTTGAATGTCGGGGGACAGGAGATTTGTGGGGAAGATGTGGGAGAAGAGAAGGCTGCGGGGTAATATAGTGGGTAGAGTATGCTGACAGTGTTTAAATGGGACAGATAGATATGCAAATATTAGGAAGGAGAGTCCATCGAAGAAAAGGAAATAATTGTACTCGGAAGATGACAGAGCTGTAAGAAGTAAGCTGAACAATGAAAAGTTTATTGATATTTATTAGAAAAAAGTGCAAAAAACTTAAGGATAGATACTGCGTATGAATGATATAGCAAGACAAAATTGAATAGAGATATTGGCGTTGGAACTTGGAAAATGGCTTTGATTAAGTTGCCTTCCCGAAACTGGAAAAGGCATTGCTTATAAGAGGTTGCATACCAATTTAAGTTTTGAGGAAAAAGATATTAAAGTGAAATTGAAACTGTGAGGAAATACGTGAAGGTAATAACAAATGGAAAATCAAAAATTGAATTTAGTAATAAGGCATTTATAGTATCATTTATAATGTCTGTTTTAGTTGTGTATATTCATGCAAATAATTTGTCGTATTATGGATTTTTAGATAGTCCGAATAATATTGCTTATATAATAGTTAATATTATTGGCAGCGTTTTTGGCGAGATAGCCGTTCCGTTTTTCTTTATGCTTTCTGGATATTGGTTTTTTCGATTTGATATTTTTAGTCGTAGTGTCGGTGAGATTCTAAAAGGTAAAATGAAAAAAAAAGTAAGCACCGTTTTAATTCCATATCTATTATGGAATTGCTTTGGAATGGTGTTTTATATGTTTGTTACAAGAATACCAATATTATCAGGGATGATGAATAATGGAGATATAATCGAAATTACAATAGGAAATGTTTTGAACGGTATCTTTTTACATAAATATTATTTTGTCTTTTGGTATTTGCAAGATTTGATTGTTTTAGTTATAGCAACACCTATAATTTTATTAATACTTAAAAACAAGTATATAGCCATTATAGAAATAGCTATAGTGTCTGTATTTTCGTATTTAGATATAACATTTTATATTATTAATAGTAGTTCAGTGTTGTTTTTTTCGATAGGAGCTTTTTTGGCAGTATATAATCGGGACTTTTTTGAAACAAGGGGAGAGAAAGGGTATTTATGGGTTATAGTATTCGGATGTATTTCTGTAATTAGATATTTTGAAATACCAATAATTACGAAAATTTGTTATTTTGTTTCTCCGATTATTATGTGGAAAGCAATGGATTTCTTTTTGAAAGAAGATTTATTAAAGCAAAAAGTTTCGTGGTTTAAAAAACAGAGCTTTTTTATTTATGCAGTTCATGTTATTCCAGTTACAGTTGTAGGGCACATTTTTACATGGTTTGGATCTGGAACACTTTGGGCAGTGGTTAGTTATTTGGTGGCACCGATGATTACAATAATAGGAATATATATATTAGCAATTGGACTTAACAGATATACACCAAAATTATATGGTATTATAACTGGAAATAGAGGTTGAAAACAGATGGGGGAAGGTATATGAATAGTAACTGGTTCAGATTGGTTATGAAAATGACAAAAGTGGAATATGGAAAGAAGCTATTGTTAAAAGGTGTTCCGATAATTTTTAACAAAGGTGGGGCTAGGTTAAAAATCGGAAACAATGTTACATTGAAAAGTAGTTTCTTAAGTAATCTTGTGGGTTTATATAGTCGAACAATTATTGTAACGCGGGCATCAGGGGCAGTAATTGAAATTGGTGATAATGTAGGAATTTCTGGAGCTACAATTTACGCACGGCAAGGAATTTATATAGGGGATAATACTTGTGTAGGTGGAAATTGTAAAATACTGGATAATGATTTTCATCCGATTGATGCAGAAGAGCGACTAAGATTATTGAACGATGTACATGGTGGAGATGCATCAGATTTGATTCCAACAAGAGAAATTCATATTGGAAAGAACTGCTTCCTTGGATGCAACAGTATTATTTTAAAGGGAACAGTGTTGGGAGATGGATGCGTAGTAGGAGCTGGAGCGGTAGTAAGTGGCAAATTCGAAGATAATTGTGTGATTGCAGGAAATCCGGCAAGAGTGATAAAAAGGTTATAAAGGGAAAAATAATGGTAGATTTAACAGTTGTAATTCTTACAAAAAATGAAGAGAAGAATCTTAGAAAATGTATTGAGTCTTTTCGTGGGATAGTTAAGAGATTTGTAATTGTAGATAGTTTTAGCACAGATGGAACTGAGAAACTGTGTTATGAATTGGATAAGGAACTGAAAAAAATTGGTAGTAGTTTGGACTTTTATCAAAATAAGTGGATATCATATGCCGAACAATTGAACTGGGGATTGAAAAATACAAATATTTCTACAGGATGGTCTATGCGAATGGATGCTGATGAAGAAATGATGGAAGACTTAATAATAGAAATAGATAAAAAGCTTCCAGAAATAAAAGAGCCAGTTAATGGAGTTGTTTTACACAGGCGAGTTTACTTTATGGGGAAATGGATTAAACACGGGGGGCGATATCCTGAACGTCTACTTCGTATTTTTCGTACTGGAAAAGCGATGTGTGAAATGAAGATTATGGATGAGCATATGATATTATCAGAAGGAACTACTGTAGAATTTCAATATGATTTGATAGATAATAATCAAAAAGATTTGGAATGGTGGACTGCAAAGCATAATTGGTATAGTAATCGAGAAGTGTTGGATCATCAGATGACGATAGAAAAGCAAATGGATCAAAGCTTGGAGCAGGGAGGTACATCATCTGAACAGGCAAAAATGAAGCGTATAGTAAAAAACAGCGGATATTATAGATTGCCAAAATTTTTCCGCGCACATTTGTATTTCATTTATCGGTATTACATAAAATTAGGTTTTCTGGATGGGTCAGAGGGAAAGATTTATCATTTTTTACAAGCATACTGGTATCGGTTTTTGGTTGATGCAAAACTGTATGAATGTGAAAAAAAAGGAACAAAGATGGGAATTCAAGAGGATTTGAAAGCATAAATAGTAGGTGAAGTGATGACAAAAGGAAAAAAAGATATTCTTATTATTACAGGCAGGTATCTTCCAGGGTATAAAGATGGAGGGCCGGTACGTTCCATTAAGAATCTTACAGATTTTTTGGGAGATGAATATAATTTTAGAATTTTAACTTGCGATCGAGATCATGGGGATACAGAACCTTATCCTAATATTTGTGTTGATGATTGGAATGAGGTAGGGAAAGCGAATGTCTATTATGTTGAGCCGGGGGGATTTTCAAGAAAGATAATTACTGAATTGGCAAATCAAGTAGATTTAGTATATGTTTGTGGGTGCTTTAGTGATTATTCAATTAATACGCTTATTGCAAAAAGACTTGGCAAGGTTAAGAAGCCTATAGTTATTGCCCCAATGGGATTGTTTATGCCAAATGCAATGAAAAAGAAACCTATTAAATATAAGGGATTTTTAACAGTTTGTAAGTTATTGGGATTTTTTAATAATGTTGTTTGGTCAGTTACGTCAGAATATGAAGAAGAGTGCACAAAAGCGGCGATATTCAAAAAAGCTAAATGTTACATAGCAGAAGATTTACCGAGAGTAGTAGACACATCTCCAATACAGAAGGATAAAGTAAAAGGAGAGTTAAAAGTTTTCTTTATCTCACGTATTTCACCAGAAAAAAATTTATTTCAAAATATAGAAGTTTTAAAAATTTGTAAGAGTAAAATAAAATTTACTATTTATGGGCCAATATATAATGAGGATTATTGGAAGAAAATTCAAAATAAAATAGAAGAATTACCGTCTAATATTCAAGTGGAGTATAAGGGAAATGCAAATTCTGAAAAGATAATAGAAATTTTGAAAAGTGAGCATGTATTTTTATTCATGACAATAGGTGAAAATTTTGGACATGTGATTCAGGAATCTCTAGCAGCAGGATGTCCCTGTGTTATTAGCAATCAAACTCCTTGGCAAGATTTAGAAAAAAAGAAAGCAGGATATGTCTTTTCTTTAGATAATAATGAAATTTTTGCGGAAAAATTAGATATGTTTGCAATGATGAGTGAAGATGAATTTCAGAAAAGAGTAAATATGGCACACGAATATGCAATAAAGGTTAGCAACGATAAAGTAAAAAATTCAGGATATAGAAATATTTTTGATATGATTGATTGAAAGGAAGCAGTAATGAGAGTATTGTATTTGGCAAATGTACCTTCTCCATATAGAGTTGATTTTTTTAACGAATTAGGAAAAAAATGTGAACTTACTGTGCTATTTGAAACTCAAAATTCCAAGGAAAGAGATGAGAAGTGGATTGCAGATGCAGCAGAAAATTATACGGCTATTTTTTTAAAGGGAATACGTGTAGGAGTGGCAGAAGCGATATGTCCGCAAGTAATAAAATTTCTTTCTTCTAAAAAGTATGATGTGATTGTAGTAGGAATGTATTCATCTCCGACAGGAATGCTTGCAATAGAATATATGCGATTAAGGAAAATCAGTTTTATATTGAATTCTGATGGTGGAATGATAAAAGAGGATAAGGGGATTAAATATAAAATAAAAAGACGTTTTATTGGTTCTGCGTCAGCATGGTTAAGTACTGGAAACATGACGACAGACTATTTTTGTCATTATGGAGCAAAAAAGGAGCAAATATATAAATATCCATTCACGTCTATTTGGTATAAAGATATTATTAAAGCAAAGTCGTATAACAGGCATGATAGAGAAGCGCTTAAGAAAAAACTGGGAATTGAAGAAGGAAAAATAATTCTTACAGTTGGACGATTCACATATGAAGGTGGGTATGGAAAAGGCTATGATACTTTACTTCGTGCAGCAGAAATGATTCCTCAAAACGTTGGAATATATATCATAGGAGATGAACCTACAGAAGAGTTTATTCAATGGAAAGAGCAAAAAAAACTAAAGCATGTTCACTATCTAGGATTTAAAAGAAAAAATGAATTAGCAGAGTATTATGCTAGTGCAGATTTGTTTGTTCTCTTAACCAAATATGATGTGTGGGGATTGGTAATTAACGAATCAATGATATATTCATTGCCCGAAATATCGACAGAGGCTTGTGGAGCGGGACGAGAACTTATTCAAAATGATGAAAATGGATATATAATTCCTGTAGGAGATGTTAAGCAATTTTTGGAAAAAGCAAGCTATATTCTCCAAAATGAAAGTGTGCAGGAAAGATTTGGAAAAAATAGTTTCAAAAAAGTTCAGGAATATACTATCGAAAATATGGCAGAAGTTCATATGAAAATATTTAATATAATAACGAATCAAAATACAAACTAGAAAGAGAAGGAATGTAGTAATGAATATATTATTTTGTGGGAGCTGTCTGCCTAGAACATTTGAAGCAAAAATACAAGATTTGTCAGTCGCAGGCAATCAATATCAAAATAATTTGATAAAGAATTTAAAGAGCAAAGGTAATGTTCATGTCTTATCTTATATTGGAATTTCTTTAGACATTCCAGAAAAAGCGGTATTAGATGCATGTCAGACTGAAGGATACAAGCCGGTTATCGCACATAACAAAGGTAAAGCTATTATTGAATATAGAAAACAATTAAGAAAAGAAATTAATTGGGCAGATGTTGTTATCACATATAACGATATGTATCCGTGGATCAATGTAGGTAGAATAGCAAGAAAAAAAGATGTAAAAACTGTACTGGTGTTGGCTGATTATACACCGCCAATAGAGGAAAAAAATATAATAAAAAAACTGTATTCTTTTATTATGGGGAAAGATTTTAAGCAGTATTCAAAAGTTATACTATTATCTGAGGGTTCAAGAAAATATACATCGAAGAAACAAGAAATTGAGATAATTAATGGTTGTATTGATATTAATAAATTTAAAAATTTGAAAAAGCGTGAACGACAGGCTGATATTAATATTGTTTATACAGGTGTGCTTTCTTGTGCTACGGGTATTGATTTGCTATTAAATGCTTTTTCTCAAATCGAAGAAAAAAATTATAGACTAATAATTTGTGGTCAAGGTCATGAAGAAGATTTATTGATTCAAGAGGCGTGTAATAGAGATTCACGTATTATTTTTAAAGGGTTAGTATCAAATGAAGAGTACATTGAGATTATAAATTCCGCAGATTTACTTATTAACCCAAGAAATATGAACTACAACCAAAATCTAAATAATTTTCCGTCTAAGGTATTAGAATATATTTCATCTGGCAGACCAATTCTTTCAACAAAGTTTGTAGGGTGGGAAAATTATTGCGATTATATAACGTTTTGTGATTCGACTAGTAAAGATATAAAAAGTAAAATAGAAAAAGCTATAAACTGTAATTTAAAAGAGGTTTTTGAAAAAAACAGAATGTTTAGTGAAAAATTAACTTGGAAAAATCAAATTGACAAATTTATATAATGGTAGGATTTATTAAATAATGTAAAAGAAAGGTATATTATGCTATATTTTTGGATATTTATTTTGATGGTACTATGTTTATATCGACACATAGTGTATAAGGATGTTTTTAAATGTCCACTTACTATTTTTTTACTTTTTTATACAGGATGCTTATTTTTTGCTTCATTACATATGAATAATAAAAATGAGCTTACATGGGAAAATATAGCTGTGAATATATTGAGTATGACAATTGTTGCTATATCCTTTTGCTTTTTTTCAAAGATAAAAATAAAAATGCAAAATAAAGAGTGCGTAAATATGTATAAACAAAGAACAATAAGTATTAATATGCTTTATTTATTAGCTGTTATACTTTTAATTTTTTCGTTTAAGCAGTTTATGTCAGGAACAGTACTTTTATACTTACAAGGATACAATATGGGAGATATTAGAGGAATTTATCTTACTACAGATTCGATAATTTCTTCTCCTATTTCAGCATTTATTGATACAGTTTTTGGAGGACTCCGAATCGTTCTTCTAATCATTACAGCCCATTTGTTTTTTTCTGGTGAGAAAAGAATAAAATGGCTACTTCTTCTTGTTACAATTGATGTTCTAATTAGGAGTTTAACTGGAGGCGATAGATTATTTATATTTGACTATTGCATTGTTTTTGCTACAACTTATTTTGTGAGTAAGAAAGAAGAAATTTCCAAGAGAGTACTACAAAAAATTAGAAGAATTGTTATTTTGGCATTTATTCTGATTTTGGGAATGGGTATATATATTACAACTCAAAGACAGGCGAATATATCTATTATAGATGCAATAGGAGGAAATTTCACATGTGGTTTTCAAATCTTCGATGTGGTGAAGCCTCAAATGGATAGTGTTGGTATTAATACATTTGGGATAACTTCATTTGCGGGGATAATAGTTATAATAAATGTATTTTTTGCTTTTTTAGGAATTCCACAGATTACATTAATAAATGAAATAAATAAATATGATGTACCGTTTTGGAATATAGGAGGAGATAATTATTATAATGGATATTTACCGTATGTAAGCTATTTTTATCTTGACGGAGGGTATATTTATTTGATTATAATGAGTATTTTGTTTGGAGCGGGAATGGCCTATTTATATAAACGTTTCAAGTATGAAAATACTTTAGGGACACAGATGGCATATTCGTTTTGTATGTTACTTATATTTCGTTCGAGTTTAAGATGGTATTTTTCAAGGGCAGATTTTTGTATTGCGATTATTATAAGTTATATCATCTGTAAGTGTAATGTAAGGCTAAAAAAATAGAAATTAGAGAAAGGTTGATAATTAAGTGAATAAATTTTCGGTTGTTATATGTACATATAATGGTTCTAATCATATAATAGAAGTTTTGAACGCAATATATAATTGTGTTCAAATCAACGAACTTGTTGAAGAAGTTGTAGTTGTAGATAATGCTTCTACAGATAATTTGAAAGAATTGGTTCAATGCTATATGGTTAGTCATAATAAAGTGAAGTACTACTATGAGGCAAAAAGCGGACTCGCAAATGCTCGGAAAAGAGCTGTTTGTTGTAATGCAGAGTGGATTGTTTACTTTGATGACGATAATTTGCCTTGTGATAGTTGGTTTGTTAATGCAAACAGGTACATAAAAGAACATAATGAGGTTGGTGTTTTTTGCGGGAGAAATATTGCAGAAATACGAGAAGAAATTAAAGAAGAAGAAAAAAACAATTTATATGCAATGAAAGGGAATCTTGCATGTCATTATGTTTCGTATGAAGATTATAAAAACAAAGAGAATGGCAGTGCACTGAGCTCCATATTTGGAGCAGGGATGATGATACGAAGAGATATTCTTGTTGATTTTCTTAATAGTGGATGGACCATAGGAGAAGGGAGAAATAGATCTGAGTTGGGAGCCTATGAGGATTCTGAGATAGTTAATTATGCTATCCAAAGGGGATATGGACAGGGGGTTTGTGAGTCGAATTATTTGTACCATATTATTGCGCGAAATAGATTGCAAACAGAATATTTATATAAACTTAGAGCTGGAATGGAAAAAAGTGAAATAAATGTCATTCTTAATAGTGAGGGAGCATTACATAAAAGAACAAAAATGTTAATTATAGATACAATGAAATTTGTTAAATATAGTTTGGTATTTTTGGTGACTCGAAATGATATAAAAAAAACATTTGCAAAATTTATTATTCATTCGTCAGTAAGTAAAATAGCGAAATATCCTCATGACGCAAAGCAAATAGTATTTTTTAGAAAATGAGGGAGATAATAAAGTGAAACGGATAATAAAAGATAATAGAATACAGATTTTGTTAATGATGCTATTAACGATAGCATCACAATTAATTTCGTTATATAAATCAATTTACACGGCAACCAATTATGGAACTACTAGTGCAATGGATGCATATAATTATGCAACTAATGTTGCAACATTTTTTTTTGATTTTATTTCTTCGGGGATTGCAACAGTTGTATTACCTGCATATGTAAAAAAAACATGTCGAACAGCAATAGATTCCTTTTTAACTATAATATATGCTGTTGTTGTCTTTTTTATGACGATTGTATTTTTGTTTCGAAAGGAAATTATACAGATATTAACAAATCGTGAAATAGCTTTTACGCAAGGATTTTGTCAGTGTCTACTTATAGTGTTTGCAATCCAGTCATGTATTTCACTGTTGTTAGTATCTTCTGCTTTTTATCAAGCAAACAATAGATTTATTATTCCTAAGTTTATTAATCTTATTGCCAATTCGGTTTTGTTGATTGTTTTGATTAGTAATGATAACATGCCGTTAAAACAATTTTTTTGTTTGGTCTTTGGGGCTGCATTCATTAATTTTGTGGTTGACTATATTATAGCGTGTAGATTAGGATTTCGATATCGGCCCACATTAAAGATAAATAATGCTGATACAAAAAAAATGTTAAAAATATTTGCTCCAACATTAGTAAGTTGTGGAGTGTTTAAAATACATAGTTTTACTGATACGTTAATTACTGCTAATCTTGGAGTTGGTAAATTGACGTTGCTGACTTATGCAATGCAGATTAGTGGAATGATAACAAATTTTGCTATAGGGACTTTATTGACATATGCATACCCACAAATAGTTAAAGGGGTTGAAGACGAGGAGAATGACCAAAAAGAATTATATAAATTTTGCATTTCTTTTTTTTGTATAGTATGTTTACTTGTTGTAGGATATATTGCTATAGGTAAATATGGAATAAAGCTCATTTATGGCAGAGGAAAATTTACAAATAGCGATATAAATGCGTTGTTTATCTATTCGGCAATATATTTATTTAGTCAAATTTTTTTAATAATACGGGATCTTATATTTAGATATTATTATGCAAAGGAGAATACTACTGCAACAGTATATAACAGTTTGATTTCTAGTGTGTTAAATATCATAGTTAGTATTGTGTTGGCTAATTTTATCGGTGTATATGGTGTTATTTTGGGAACATTAATTTCTGGTGTTGTTTCAACAATAGGTATTTTGATATCAATGAAGAAAAACTATGGGATACATAATGCTAAAAAATATATATATGAAATTGGGAAAATTTTGATAGCCTCCTTGATTACATTGGGGATAGTTGTAATAATAAAAGGAAGTTGGATTGATTTTGGTTTGCTGTTTTCTATTTTAGTTTATGGAATGATAACTGTATTAGTTTTTGCTATTATATTAAAAATATTAAGAAGTGAAGTGTGGTCTATTAAAATTTAGAGAAATTATGCTGAATTATTCACAGATGTGCCATAAAAATAGCCCAATCAACATAGTTACTGTATTTAAGTTGTTTATTGTATTTTGCTACTAAGTAATATAGAAAAAGAGAGCAAATATATGGTAAAATTTAAATATTGAATCCAAATATATATCGCAGAAAGGGTCTCAAGACTTCCAACAGAAATCCACAAGGCTTAAATATTGGTGGCTGAAAAGCAATCGACTAAAATGTCAAGGTATTTGCTAGTTGGAGTTTACATAAATTAAAAGAGGAAACCAAATGAAAACCCTACAATCCCTATTCCTATCCCAGGCCTATCAGGACTGCTGGGATGATTACACCCGTTCCCTAAAACTGAAAACCTTCCCCCGCTGGGACTACGTGATCCTGACCGCCTCCAACGACCAGCAGGCGGAGGGCTTCCGCCGCCAGCTGGAAGCCCGCAAGGACTTCCTTCCTGCCGGGACAACCTTTGTGGCAATCCCTGACCGGGACGGGGAACGGGTCGGCTCCGGCGGCGCGACGCTGGAGGTTTTAAAATACTTATATGAGCAGGAAGGCTCCTTTGGCGGACTGCGGGTGCTGGTCATCCATTCCGGTGGCGACAGCAAGCGCGTCCCCCAGTATTCTGCGCTGGGAAAGCTTTTTTCCCCGGTGCCGCACCAGCTGCCGGACGGGCGCAGCTCCACGCTCTTTGACGAGTTCATGATCAGCATGAGTTCCGTCCCTTCCCGTATCCGGGAGGGCATGGTGCTTTTGTCCGGAGACGTGCTGCTGCTGTTCAACCCGCTCCAGATCGACTACAACAACGTGGGCGCGGCTGCCCTTTCCTTTAAGGAGCATGTGGAGACGGGCAAAAACCATGGCGTCTATGTGAACGGCGAAAACGGCAACGTGAAATGCTGTTTCCAGAAAAAGCCGGTGGAAGAGTTGCGTGCGGCGGGTGCGGTCAATGATGCGGACTGTGTGGATATCGACACCGGCGCGCTGGTGTTCAGTACAAAGATGATGGAGTCCTTATATTCCCTGATACGGACGGAAGCGGACTATGACAGATATGTGAACGGGACGGTACGCCTGTCTTTGTATGCGGATTTCCTGTATCCGCTGGCGGAGGCTTCCACGCTGGAAGCTTTTTATGCGGAGAAACCGGAAGGGACATGCTGTCCGGAGCTGATGGAGGCCAGGGAGCGGGTATGGGAGGTGCTGCGTCCCTACCGGATGAAGCTTTTGCGCCTTGCTCCTGCTAAATTCATCCATTTCGGCACGACCGGGGAAATACTGGAGCTGATGGGCGGAGGGGTGGAAAGTTACCGTGACCTTGGCTGGAGCCCCCGTGTGGGGAGCAGTATCCCCGGAGAGACTGCCGGATACAACAGCGTGCTCAGCAGCCGTGCTTCTGTCGGGGAGGGCTGTTATCTGGAGGTTTCTTATGTACACGGTGCGGCAAAGGTGGGAAAATGCTGTGTCCTGTCCTTTGTGGATATCCATGACGAGACCATCCCGGATGGGGTTGTCCTGCACGGATTAAAGCAGCGGGACGGGAAGTTTGTGGTGCGGATCTTCGGCGTAGTGGATAACCCGAAAGAGAACCGGCTGTTCGGGCAGGATCTGGAGGAGATATCCGGAAAGCTGGGCACAGAACTCTGGGAAGGGGAAGACCACAGCCTGTGGTCGGCGGCGCTCTATCCGGAAAAGGATACCATAAAAGAAGCGGTGGCCGCGGCGCTGGACCTCTATGGGCTGGTACACGGTGGCGGCGATCCGGATGCATGGAAAAAGGCAGAACGGAAGTCCCTCTGTTCCGGCTTTCATGCGGCCGATTCGGCTGCGATCATCGCGTGGGACCGCCGTATGGCGAATCTTGTGGAGATGGACGGGATCGCCAAAGCCATCCGAAACCGGATCCCGGCACAGCAGCTGCCGAAAAGGAAAGGGCTAACAAAGATCCAGGAGCAGTGGCTGGAAAAGCGGCTCGCCCGGGCGGATTTCAGCGAAAAGCTGCGGCTCCACTACTATCTGGGCGTGATACTTGAGGATGAAAATGAAGTCCAGAAATGTTTTTCTGCAATCCAGTCGGAGGTGCTGGATTCCACAATCCGGAATCTGGCCTACAACGAGGATGCAAGGATCATAAAGGAACGCCACACCGTAAAGCTGCCGCTGCGGGTCAACTGGGGCGGCGGATGGAGCGATACCCCTCCGTACTGCAATGAAAACGGCGGCACGGTCTTAAACATGGCAATCCTCTTAAACGGGGAGAAACCGGTGGAGGTAACGCTGGAACGGACGGATGAACGGAAGGTGGTCTTTGACAGCCGGGACATGGACGTACACGGGGAGTTTACAGAGATTGAAGGGCTGCAGCAGACCGGCGACCCTTTTGACCCCTTTGCATTGCAGAAGGCCTGCCTGCTGGCCTGTGGGATCATCCCGAAGGAGGGGCACAGTCTGGAAGAGGTGCTGGGGCGTCTGGGCGGCGGCTTTATCATGCATTCGGAAGTCACAGATGTGCCTAAGGGCTCCGGCCTTGGCACGTCCTCCATCCTTTCGGCGGCCTGCGTGAAGGCGGTCTTTGAGTTCATGGGCATCCCTTATACGGAAGAGGACCTGTATTCCCATGTGCTCGCCATGGAGCAGATCATGTCCACAGGCGGCGGCTGGCAGGACCAGGTGGGCGGTCTGACACCGGGGTTAAAATACATTACCTCCATGCCCGGCATCGACCAGAAGCTGAAGGTATCCCATGTGGAGATCCCTGACCGGGCAAAAAAAGAGCTGGAAGAACGGTTCTGTCTGATCTATACTGGACAGAGAAGGCTGGCAAGGAACCTCCTGCGGGATGTGATCGGCCGGTATGTGGGCAACGAGCCGGAGAGTCTGTATGCGTTGGAGGAGATACGCAAGGTGGCGGCGCTGATGCGTTTTGAGCTGGAACGGGGTAATGTGGACGGCTTTGCGAAGCTTTTGGATTATCACTGGGAGCTGAGCAAAAAGGTGGATGCCGGGAGCAGCAATACCCTGATCGAGCAGATTTTCGGCAGTGTGGAAGAGTTTATTGACGGCAGGCTTGTTTGCGGAGCAGGCGGCGGAGGGTTTTTACAGGTAATCCTGAAAAAGGGCGTGACCCAAAATCAGGTGGCGGAGCGTTTGCACGGGGTGTTCATGGACAGCCCGGTGGACGTGGCAGCCTGCAGCCTTGTGTGGGAATGACAGAAAAAATGTAGATTGGGGGAAACAGAGATGTTAAAAGGAATTTCGCCTTTGCTCAGCCCGGAGCTGTTAAAGGCGTTGTGTGAAATGGGACACGGGGATGAGATTATTTTGGCGGATGCAAACTTCCCGTCGGTGACGGCAGGGAGGCCGGTAATCCGGGCGGACGGGATAGGGGCGGCAGAGTTACTAAAGGCTATCCTGCCGTTGTTCCCTCTGGACACTTATGAGGAAGACCGTTTTATTCTTATGGAAGTGGTGCCGGGCGACCCGGAGCCTGCGGTCTGGGAAGAGTATACAAAAATCCTGAAGGCTTTGGAACCGGATACGGAAGTAAAATTCCTGGAGCGTTTTGCCTACTATGAGCGTGCAAAACAGGCGTACTGCATCGTTGCGACGGGCGAGAAGGCGCCTTATGGGAATATCATCCTGAAAAAGGGCGTCATATAAATATGTGGGATACCCTCAGTGTACAAGGGGGCATACGTCCTGAACCGTGAAATTTGTTCGATTTTCTTTGCTGTCCTCAATTGGCGTACGTCTAAGCGATGTTTTTTATCGCTTGTACGCCCTCATTCGTCCGCCTTGAAAATCGAACAAATTTCTACGGTCAGGATCGGAGAGTCGAAAAGTTTTGAATTGGGTCATCTGCAAGGCACGTGATCGACGCGTACAGGGACGTACGCGGAGGGAATGTAACGAAGCAGATGATCCAATTCAATCTTTTCGACCGTATGTCCCCTTATACACTGAGGGTATACTCCCGTTTTACATACAGCTTTGTTTCTTTTTCAGTTTCAGCCATAAAATCGCTCCTTCCTGCGGTGCAGACAGCACGCTGCCCATGTCGGCAGGAAACGCTTCTATGGTGCTTTTCCCGTCTCATGTTTTCGGGACGAAAGCAAATATCAGAAAAAAACAGTATATAAAGCCGCTGTTTTCCCGCTCCTCCTGCCTGTTGTCAGTTATCGGTGATCCAAGCATAGAGTTTCGGAAAGAAAACAGATACAGCACCTTGGAAAATGGAATCGTGCTGCAAATAAGAGACGGCATGAATGCCCGGATTCTTGTGAAATTTATGCTTATCTACAACATAACACTTTATCCGCGTTACGGCAACTTATTTTTTCAAAAAAAGAGCCGTTCTCCTATTCCAGACAGCAGATCAGCCCTCCAAAGCCGAAGGCTTGGAGGGCTGATCTGCCGTTGTTTCAGAAACGCTGCCCCTGTATCACAAAATCTCCCACACAACCAGCAGCAGCACGATCACGAGCGCCAGTCCGCCCAGAAAGGTCAGTCCGATCAGAAGCGCCGCCTTTAAGGCGCCCAGCGCCCACATCCGGCGCTCTGTCGGGCTCATGGCGTCGTCTTCCCACGGGCGGTCGTTTTCAGCCGGCTCCGGGATTTCTCCTTCGCGCCTTTTTTTAGAAAGGGAAAAGGGCGAAAAGACCGACGGCGCGTCGATCCCGCTCATGTCGGCAATCACGCGCCCGTCGTCTTTGGCTTCTTCCCTTTTTTTCCCCATTATTTATCGTAGAGATGGCAGACCACATAATGACCGGGCTCCACCTCTTTCTGAACGGGGGCTTCTGTCTTACATTTTTCCATACAGTGCTTGCAGCGGGTATGGAACTTACATCCGGAAGGCGGATTTGCCGGGGAAGGAATGGAGCCTTCCAGCACGATACGGTTCATCTTCGCCTTCGGGTCGGGCACAGGGATCGCGGAGAACAACGCCTCCGTGTAGGGGTGCAGCGGGTTGCGGAAAATATCCGCCGTCGTGCCGTACTCCACCAGATTGCCCAGATACATAACGCCCACCGTGTCGGAAATATATTCCACAACGGAGAGGTCATGGGAAATGAACAGATATGTCAGCTTATATTTTTCCTGCAGCTCCTTTAACAGGTTGATGATCTGCGCCTGGATCGATACGTCCAGAGCGGAAACCGGCTCGTCGCACACGATAAATTCCGGATTCAGTGCCAGCGCCCTCGCGATGCAGATACGCTGTCTCTGTCCGCCGGAAAACTCATGCGGATAGCGGCTCTTATGGAACGGCTGCAGTCCGCAGTTGTCCATGACCTGATCGATATAGTCGTTTAATTCCGCCTTCGGAACGAGGTTGTGCTCCCTTACCGCCTCCCCGATGATCTCGCCTACCGGCAGACGGGGGGAAAGGCTGGAAAAAGGATCCTGAAAGATGATCTGCATCTTTGTGCGCAGCTCACGCATTTCCTTATTGGGAATGTCATAAACCTCTTTGCCGTTAAAAAGCACCTGACCGTCGGTCTTTTCTCCCGCAAGGCGCAGGATCGTGCGTCCGGTCGTCGTCTTACCGCAGCCGGACTCGCCTACAAGACCCATCGTCGTTCCTCTTTTTAAGTTGAACGTAACGCCGTCAACGGCTTTTACATGGCCTATCGTATGGCTCACCATGCCGCCCTTGATCGGGAAATATTTTTTCAGGTGGTTGACCATCAGAATGTACTGAGGATCATATTCCACCGGTGTAAAATTGCTTTTGATCCGTTCCATGTCATTCACCTGCCTTCTTGTCGTAGTAGCGATAGCAGCTTACCTTGTGCGTCTCGGAAATGCTGATCTCGCAGGGATACTTCCCGTCGCATTCGGGAAGGTTCATTTCACAGCGGTCACGGAAATAGCAGTAGTCGGGCATGTTGACCGGATTGGGAACCTTGCCCGGGATGGAATAAAGCTTGTCCACCTTTTTGCCGATCACGGGTTTGGAAGCCATCAGCCCCTTTGTATAAGGATGGCAGGGATTTTCAAAAATCTCTTCCACCGTACCTTTTTCCACCACGCGGCCCGCGTACATGACAACCACATAGTCCGCCATCTCTGCGATCACGCCCAGATCGTGTGTGATCAGCATGATGGAGGAATTGATCTTGTCCTTCAGGGTGCGCAGCAAATCGAGGATCTGCGCCTGGATCGTTACGTCCAGCGCCGTTGTCGGCTCGTCTGCAATGATGATCTTAGGGCTGCATGCAAGCGCCATCGCAATCATGACACGCTGGCGCATACCGCCGGACAGCTCGTGGGGGAACATCTTGTAAACGCCCTCGCTGTTTGCAATGCCGACCATCTTTAACAGCTCGATGCTGCGCTTTGCAATATCCTCTTTGCTCTTTCCCTCGCCGTCATGCAGGGCGATTACCTCGTCTACCTGCTCCCCGATCCGGAATACCGGATTTAAAGAGGTCATCGGCTCCTGAAAGATCATGGACATGAAATTGCCGCGCAGCTTCTGCATCTTCTCCAGCGGCGTCTTTGCGATGTCGTAAGCCTTATCGCCCACGTTCAAGCGGATCTGTCCTTCCACGATCTGCCCCTGCGGACGCTGCAGAAGCTGCATCAGAGAAAGGCTCGTTACGGATTTGCCGCAGCCGGACTCGCCCACGACGCCGACCGTCTTGCCGACCGGGACGTTGAAGCTTACGCCGTCAACGGACTTTACCACACCTACATCCGTAAAGAAGTAGGTGTGAAGATTATCGAATTCCACCGCGTTGTTCGGATCGTGCATCTTTGTCACATATTCGGACTCGGGCACGTTTTTGCGCTTATGCTGCTTTTCGTACTCGTTGGTGATTTTGCGGTTCTCTCTGGAAATCCTGCGGGATTCCTTTGCGGAGAGATAGCCTTCCGCCTGTTTCTTTGCCATTCTATTCTCTCCTCTCTTACCGTTTCATCTTCGGGTCAAACGCATCCCTCAGACCGTCGCCCACGAAGTTAAAGCCAAGAACCGTGATCAGCAGACAGATACTTGCCGGAACCCAGATGAACCAGTAATTCGTCATAACATATGCGTTGTTTACGTCGTTGATAATGTTGCCCCAGGAAGCAAAGGGGAACTTAACGCCCAGACCAAGGAAGGACAGCGTCGCTTCCATAATGATCGTGCTTCCCAGACTCATCGTACAGGTAACGATCAGCTGCGGGATAACGTTAGGGATCAGATGGCGGAAAATCCTGCGGGAAACGCGGATGCCGCACGCCTCTGTCGCCGTCATAAACTCCTGCTCGCGCAGAGAAAGGATCTGTCCGCGCACCAGACGCGCGATGGAGGGCCAGCTTAAGAAGCCCAGCACGAGCATCAGGTAAAGCATACGGATCTGCGGATCGACCTGCATCGCATCCATTGCCGCACCCAGAATGATCAAGAGCGGTGTGGAAGGGATACAATAGAAAATATCCACGATACGCATGATCAGGTTATCCACCCATTTGCCGAAGTAGCCCGCGATACCGCCCAGCACGATACCGATGAACGCGCCGATGAACACGACGATAAAGCCGATAACAAGGGATACCCTGCCGCCGTACATCAGACGGGTCAGCATGTCCATGCCGTTGGTGTCCGTTCCAAGCCAATGCGCTTTTGAGGGCGCGCCGTAACGGTCATATACATAGGTGTCCTTGGACTGCAGTACCGACCAGTTCTGCGCGTCCGCATTGTAAGTGATCTTATAGGTATATTCTTCCCCGTCCTCGCCGGTATAAACAAACTCTGTCTGATCTGCGGCGATCGCCTCTTCCAGCGCTTCCTTATAATCTCTTGTCAGTACAACGCCGTTCTCTTTGGGCTGAACCACAAAACGGCTGATGTAGCCCAGCGTCTGTCCGCCCTGCGTGATGTTGCCGTCCGCATCCAGCGCATAATCCTTGCCGCCGGCGGAAAATGCAGTTTCCCCGTTTGCATGTGCCTTTAACGCCTCATGCTTTTCCTCAAAAGTCAGCGCTGCCGCTTCTTCGTTGACGATGTCCTTTGCTGCCAGCGCCAGAAGCGTACCGCCGGAAGAGATCGCATAGAGGTCTTCGCCCTCTTTTGCGATGTCATAGGTCACATCCTTATAGGTAAAGCTCTCCTCGTTCTTCGTCACAGCCAGCAGAAACTGCGCCTGCACGATCGAACTGAATTCCTGACCGTCGTTGATGATATAACGGAGGTCTTTGTTCTGGACTACGCCCACATACTCTTTGTCCAGCTTGGTATGGGTATAAAACTGTTCATCCTGGCCATAGGGGCTGATCCAGCCGCCCACGAAGGAGAACAAAAACATTAAAACCAGCATTGTCAGGCCGATTACAGCCAGACGGTTTCTGAAAAAGCGCTTTGCAACGAGCGCACCGGGGGACAGCACTTTGACCCGTCGGTCGTCGTTCAAAGACAGTTCCTGTGTATTTTCTGCCGCAGTGTCTTTTTCCTTACTCATTTTTTCGGCTCTCCTCCTTCCTTACGCAATCCGCACGCGGGGATCGACCACCGCATATAAAATATCGGAAATCAGGTTTCCGGCAAGCGTCAGCACCGCCAGAAACGTCATATAGAACATGGAAAACGGAATGTCGCCCGCAACCATCGCCTGATAGGAGGTATAGCCGATTCCCGGAATGGAAAACAGCGTCTCTGTGATCAGCGCGCCGGAAAACAGTCCCGGCAGGGAGCCGCCGATGATCGTCACAAGCGGGATCAGCGTATTGCGGAACGCATGATGATAAATAACCTTCTTCTCGGAAAGTCCCTTTGCGCGGGCAGTACGGATATAGTCCGCGTTCAGCACCTCCAGCATATTCGTTCTCGTGTAACGCATCAGGGAGCCGACGGATACGATGACTAACGTAATGATCGGCAGCACCAGATGGTGCGCCTTATCCATGAACTGTCCCCATGCGTCCAGCTGTGCATAATCGCGTCCCACCAGACCATATAAATCAAACCAGCCCAGCTTTACGGAAAAGACCAGCTTCAAGATCGTCGCAAAAAAGAATGTCGGCAGGGAAATACCCACCAGCGCGCCTGCCGTGATCGCATAATCCGCCTTGGAATACTGCTTGGTTGCCGCAACCACGCCCAGCGGGATCGCGATCAGCAGCTGGATCACGAAGGAAACCGCGCCCATCACAAATGACAGCCAGATAACCTCTTTGAATTTGTCCAGCACGGGAACGGTATATTTCCAGCTGTCGCCGAAGTTGCCGCGCACCGCGTCGCCGATCCATGTGAAAAATCCGATCACGATCGGTTTATCCAGTCCGTAAGCAGCGTTTAACTGCTGCATCCATTCATCAAAGGACTTCGCGCCCGCGCCCTGGGAAAGCTGCATTGCCTGCGTTTCCACAAAGGAAGCCGGCAGACATCTCATCAGGGTGTAAATGATGAAGGATACGCTGAATAAGATCAGCACAGACAACAGTAATCTTTTGATGATATACTTTCGCATTGTATCTTCTTCTCCTTCTTGGTTGGTGTACCCGGCATAATGCCGGGCCGCTGTATATCAAGCGGCCGCCTGCCTGCAGGCAGCTCCTTGATATACAGCTTTGCCCCTGTCCCCCGCAAAATGCGGGGGATCAGGGGCGCCAGCTCTCAGCCTGTGCTGTCAGATCTGAGCAAAACTGCTGAAATTAGTTCAGTTCAATCTTCTCTACTTCTGCCATCCAGCCCCAGTAAGGAGTCATATCAGGTGTCAGGGTAGATGTGTTTACACGCTCGCTGGAGAACAGGAAGCATTCGCTTCTCTGATAGATCGGGATCTCAACACCCCAGTCCATGATAATCTCCATCGCAGCCTTGTACAGACCCTTTCTGTAGGTCTGGTCAACAGACTGACGTGCAGCAACGATCATGTCGTCTAAGTCTGCATCGTTGATCTTGTAGTAGTTGGTAGAACCTTCGCTGTGGTACAGCTGGTACATATCCGGATCGGATGTTGCCTGCCATGCTGCCGCCCAGCCTTCTGCCTCGCCGGACTGGTAGCTCTGGTACAGTTCAGGTGCATTTGCAATATCGTTGACATTCAGCGTAAAGCCGATGGATGCCAGCGCGTCAGCCGCATTCTTCAGTACCAGGAAAGAAGGATGGTCGCCGTTGCCGTTTGCACCGATGTTGATCTGGTAGCTTAATTTTGCGCCTTCCGGAGCCGCTGTAAGCTTGCCGTCCGCTACAGTGTAGCCAGCCGCCTCAAAGAAGCCGAGCGCTGCCTGCAGAGCCGCCGCGTATTTGTCTTCTGTGCTCATGCCCTCTGTGTAGATCGGGTTGCCTTCTACATCAACGGAATAAGCGATCTGATAACCGTCATCCGTTACCTGAGGCGCTGCCCAGGAAGTATTGGAGATCGGATAGTTAATGATGGATGCGCTGTCGCCATAGTAGGAATCAACGCCCTCATCACGGTAAGCGGAGATCACAGTTGCGATCGCTTTACGCAGGTTCTTGGACTCTTCAGATGCCGGATCGCTGCCAACCTTTACATTCTCCGCGCTTAAGCCTACATAACCATAACCGAGGAAGTCAAACATTCTCATGGTAACCTTGCTGCCGTCCATGGTATCTTCGCCGCCGTTGTACTCGATTACCTGATTGCGTACCTCTGTTGTATAGGAAGGTTCGCTGATGTCAACTGTGCCAGCCTCGATGCCGACTACCTTATCGTCTTCCAGAGACTCTAAGAAGTTCAGGTGTTTTACCTTGGGCTCGCCCAGATAGTAATTCGGGTTTGCATCCAGATAAACGATACCGTTCTTGTATTCGTTGAAGGTAAAAGGACCTGCTCCCATCGGAGTACTTGTTACGGAACGCACCTTGGAAAGATCACCCTTTTCAAAACCGAACTTGTTGTTCTCATAATCATACAGGGACTCGTCGCCATAGTAATGAAGGGGAGCAACCGGAATACCCAGCTGATAGATCATGTTCGCAGATACTTCGCTTGTCACGATACGCATGCTGTAATCGCCGGTCTTCTGGATCCCTTCGATATGGTCTGCGGAAGTACCTGTCTCAATACCCATTGTTGCAAAATCATATACGTCAGCCGGGATCAGGTCTGCCAGCGCGGAGCCTGCCGTCTCAGCTTCCATTGCAGAAAAGCTCCAGCCGTATTTATCGCCGATTGCCATGAAAAATGCCTTTGCATCCGCGCCCTCCGGAAGCTCAAATCCCCAGCCTGCCGCTGCGGATACCACGTCTGTCGCGCCGTTGTTCTGCATCATATAGTCAACGATCTCCTGCGCGAATTTCACGCCGCCGTCGTTTACCGCTGCCCAGAACGCCGTCTGCTGTTCTTCTGTCCACAGGGAGAAATCTGTGTTGTCCTCGCCCGCTGCCGCAAGCAGGGAAGCAAGGGTAGCCATACCGCTTCTATATTCCTCCATACCTACGATCGGCTGGCTGTAGATCGTCATAGAGCCGTCATAAGTAGGATCTGCGTATACATACAGAGAGAAGATCGCGTCGTCGATGTCCACCGGCGTACCGTCGGAGAACTTCAGATCGTCGCGGATGGTCACGTCGTAGTATACCGTACCGTCTTCATTCTCAGTCATCACGATGTTGGAAGGGCTGTAGTAAGTATAGTCCGTTCCGTTGTAGGGACGGGTCTCTCCTTCGATACCGTTCATGATGATCGCGCCCTGTCTGTCCGTACCTGCCAGCATCAGCTGCGTCATAGAGATAATGTCATTATCATCTGCGCTCTGCGCGAAGAACGGGGAAAACTTCCCGTCAAAATGGTTACTTGCCGCCACCAGTGTGTCGGAAGAACCTGTTGCAGTGCTGTCGCCTGCGCCTGTTGTGCTCTCATTTGCTGCCGCGCTTTCGGTAGAACCGGTTGCGTCTGTCGCCGTGCTGCTGCCGCAGCCTGCCAGAGAACCTGCCACCATGGAAGCGGCGAGTAATGCAGCAAGAGCTTTGTTCGCCTTTTTCATGTGTTTCCTCCTTTTACATGATTTTCTGAACAATGTCTGCGGGACGATCCCGCAGGATGCGGAACAGACTTTCCTCAAATTGTGACCAGATCTTTATGCCCAAAAGTCTTTTCCTCTTCAGCACTTTGCCTTGCCAGATTAAAAGCAGGGTGCTGACATTTTCCTAGTTTACTCTTTTTTTTTGCGTCTGTCAATCCCATTCCGCACTGAAAAAACATTTTTCCGCGTGGCTCATACACGGCAATATGATAATTTATGTATTATTTTCGGTATCAGAAGTCCCATAACGCCTGTAATTACCTGAATTGCCAGAAATGGCACGGATGGCAAAATTTCACTCCTGCAAAGCGTCAAATGGATAAATTCTCCCGCCGCGCACACAAGGGCGAGACATCCGGTCAGCCCTCCCCTGAGGGGAAGCTTCAAAACGGTGGATTCATAAATATATTCCCGCAGAGGGTTCCCGCCGCGCGCCATACGCCCGTACGCCCAGACCGTGCTCAGCGCCGCCGCCATCTGCACCGCGTAAGGAAGCAGCACATAGACGCTGTTCTGCATCCCTGCCGAGGGGACGCAGCCCGCCGCCAGTGTCAGCGCTGTCACGCTGCAGCAAAAAAGCCCCAGCAAGCCCGCCGCCTTTTTGCGCTCCTTTTCCGGAAGGGCGCTCTGATACAGCGTGCCCTCATAACGGTACTGCCCCTCCCCGGTCTTTTTAAAATCATCCAGATACGCCCTGCGCCGCTTCTTTTTGGCGGGCTGCTCCCTGTTTTCTTCCATAGCCTTTTATCCTTCCTGCGAAACTCCCCCTCTGCGGCAGCTTACAGTCCCAGCTTTTCGGAGAGCTTTGCCACGATCTCTTCAAAGTAGCCGTCCTCGAAGGGAACCTTCAAGCCCACCTCGCGCAGCATTTCCTGATAGAATTTGCCTGCGGACAGACGGCAGAGGGCAAGATAGCTCTTCCACGCCTCTTTGTAATCCTTCTCCATCCATACCTTATACTGGAACGCGCACGTCTGCGCCAGCACATAGTCGATATAATAGAAGGGGCTGTTATAAATATGCTGCTGCTTCTGCCAGAAACCGCCCTTGAAAAAGAACGGGTCGCCTTCGTAATCCAGATGGGGCATATATTCTTTTTCCAGACGGCTCCATACCTGACGACGCTCTGCCGGGCTTAACTCCGGATTTTCATACACGGTCTGCTGGAATTCATCCACCATCGTGCCGTAGGGCACAAAACGGATCGCATCCTCTAACTGCATCGCCAAAAAGTCGCCGCTTCTGTCCCCGAAAAAGCGTTCCATCCACGGGTTTGTGAAAAATTCCATCGACATGGAGTGGATCTCCGCCGTTTCCATCGTGATGTCCGCGTGCTCGATGACCGGATCCTTGCCGGACACAAAGCCCTGGAACGCATGGCCGCACTCGTGGGTGATCACGTCCACGTCGCCGGACGTCCCGTTAAAGTTCGCAAAAATGAACGGGGATCCGTAGTTGTACAGGTAGGTCATGTAGCCGCCCTGCTTCTTCGTCTTTCTGCCGAACACGTCGAACAGCTCGTTTTCCATCATGAAATCGAAAAATTCCTTCGTTTCGGGGGAAAGCTCCGTATACATCTCCTGCCCGCTCTTTAAAATCTCTTCCGGCGTGCCGAAAGGCGCAGGGTTGCCGTTTAAGAAATACACCTCGTTATCAATATAGGAAAGCTTATCCAGACCGAGGCGCTTTCTGCGGATCTCATGCACCTTCTCCGCAAAGGGCACGAACACCTCTTTCACCTGACGGCGGAAGTTCTCCACGTCCTGCCTGCCGTAGCTGTTGCGGTTCATGCGGCGGTAGCCCAGCTCCACAAAATTATCGCAGCCCATCGCCTTTGCCTGCGCGGTACGGTTTTTTACAAGCTTATCATAGATCTCGTCCAGCTTGTCCGACACGGTCAAAAAGTAATCGCTGTACGCCTTCCATGCCCTGCGGCGCACGCTTCTGTCGCTGTCTGTCAGATACGGACGCATCAGGGAGAGGTTTAATTCCTGCCCGTCAAAGGGGATGCGGGCGGAGGCGATCAGCTTGTTGTACTCCGTCGTCAGCGCGTTTTCCTCCTGCATCAGCCCGATCACGCTCTCGTCCATGCTCTTAATGGCATTGTCCATCGTTGCAAACGCCACCCCGCCGATCTTTTCTTCCATAAAGCTGCGCAGCGGGGACTCGTACAGCGCCTTTTTATAGCCGTTTAACAGGTTGTACAGCTTCGGCTCCGTCTCGTCGTAGTAATTCTGCTCCGCCATATAAAATTCGTCCGAGGTATCCGCATCGTGACGGATGTGGGCGATCGTCATGGCGTCCGCCATATCCTTATATACCTGATAATATTCCTGATGCACCGCCCACAGCTCTTCGCCCGTCGCCGCGTTTCTGACCTTTTCGGTCAACGCCTGCAGCTTTTTGGCAGTTTTCTCATAATCCACCCGTTCATAGGGCATATCTTTAAATTTCATGATAAATTCTCCTTTCCAAAAAAACGTTTTCCACCAGTATACAGGATTTTTCCCGCCTGCACAACAAGAGAACGTATCCGGAAGCATATATTTTCCCGCTTTTTATTCATAAACCGCGTTTTCCCGGATGGCGCGCTCTAAAAATTCCGGCTCCAGCGAACGGATCAGGCACAGCCCAGGCTCCTTTTTCCGCGCCTTCCTGCCCTCCTCGGACAGGATCACCTGAACCGTATACCGGTCGTCTCTGTCCATCGCGCCAAGCTCGTCGCCCGCGATCCAGCTTAACTCCTCGCTGTAAAGGGCTTCCAGCAGCCTGCCGATCTGCTCTTTGTCCGTAAATACCGCCGTGATCTGCTGTTCCGGCAGCGCTTCCCCTTCAAACAGCCCGTCCTCCCGGTCTTCATAGTGGTAGTATCCGATCCGGATCTCCTCGATCTCTTCTGCCCGGTACAGGCTCTGCCAGTCCCCCACGGCGATGCCGTTTGCCGCCAGAACCTCCGCCGTTTCCCGGAAGCTTTCATATACGGGAAATTCCCATGTACATCCGGGATCCGCTGCGTCCGCTGTGTCCTTTAACTCAAAGCTTAACTTGCCGGACGGGAGGCTTTCTGAGATCAGGAAATAGCCGTACTGCTTAAAATCCCTGCGCAGCGCTTCTAAAAGCGCCTCCTTTTCCGCCGTGTAGAGGGTTTCCGTCCTGCTGTCCGAAAAGCTGATCTTCATTTCCCCGAGCTTTTCCTCAAACGCCTCCGAAAAAAGCTGATACCGCACCTTCTGGTACGCCGGATCTTGCATGATCGTATCCACTGCCCCGCCGCTCTCTGCCAGATCCACATAAAAGCGCCGGTATACCTTCCTGCCGCTGCGCATCGTAAAGCATGCCGTCCAGCAGGTAAGCCCCTGCTTTTCCTCCTCGTTTTCCGCATACTGGATCATCCCGTCATGAAAAATTCCCGTTTCCGATCCGGGCATCCCGTCGTCCCGCCATTTTTTTGCAAGCGCTGCGACGCTTTTGATCGTTTCCGGATTTTCCGAATTCATGGATTCCAAAAGCGCCTCCGTCACGTTTACGGACTCCCGCTCTATAAAAGGCTCCTCATAATTGCCAAAGTCGGAATAATCCGATTCCAGCGATACGGACACCGCCCGGATTTCTTCCGGATCCGGCACGAACCGGTCGTATCCCGTCCAGTCAAACCGGAACAGCCCCAGAAAGCATACGGCTGCCGTCAGACTTGCCAAAAGCGCTGCCCTGCCGCCAAGCACTGCCTTTAATTCCCTCTTATAGACAAGGCGGATCGCCGCATGCCCGCACACCGCACCGAGCGCGCAGCCGCCGAACAAAAACAGCCCGCTGTCCCCGGAGGTCTGCGCCGCCACCATGCCTGCCGCCATGGAAAAGGGCACGAGCAGCGCAAGCTCCAAAACCGTCGCCAGCGGCTGAAATGCCACCGACCTGTGATAGCTTTCCGTCTTCCGTTTCCGGTACAGCCAGTAAGCAAAAATCCCCGCCGCTGCCGCGCACAGGATCAAAAGCCCCACCTGCATCCCGAACTGCCAGCTCAGCCCCCGTTTTCCCGAAAAGCCCACCAGATACCCGTCCTCGTACCAGACCCTGCCCAGCAGGTCCAGCGTCCCTGCAAAGGGCGACAGCCACGGAAGCTCCATCATCCGCTCCGAATCCGCCGCGCAGTAGCTGTGGTAAAACAGCGTTTTCAAATGATCGTACAGCGCCCGCAGCGCCGGCTCATAGGAAAACAGCACTGCGCAGCCAAGCAGCGCCGTCAGCACGTTCCCCGTCAGCATTACCGCCACAAGCGACACATGATAGATTGCCAGAAACGCCAGCATATGAAACGCCCACGCCGCCATCGACTGCGCCGCGGCATAGCAGCCCATCACGCCAAAGCCTGCCCCGACCGCCCAGCACAAAATAAGCCCCGAAAAGCTGATGCCCGCATACCACAAAATGCCGTTTCCCCAGATCATCACATAGCGCTTGACCGACGAAACCGGCACGCTCATGTAAAGATCCATTTTCTGACGGCTGTACAGCCAGCAAAAGCCCTGCACCGCAAACAGCACCCCGAAAAAGAGGGCAGACAGCGCCCACACTGCCGAAAACCCGATGTGCGTCACAAATGCCGCCCGCAGCCTTTCTCCCATTTCCGCCGCCGTCAGCGCAGACAGGCTGGCGCTGTTAGAAATCCCCGTTAAGTCGATCGCCAAAAACAGCGGCCCCCACATCAGCATCGCTGCCGCGCACAAAACAAACGTCCAGCCCCTGCGCTTCGTATTTTCCAGCCATTTAACCCAGTATGATCTTTTTGATGTCATAGCCCTCCACCTCCGTTTCGCTGATAAAAATTTCTTCCAGTGACAGCGGGAGCACTTCGTGGAACAGACAGTCCGCCGCCGCAAAAACCGCGATGATCTCCTCCCGGCTTCCCCTGACCGTAAGCGTCAATAAAGATCCCCTGCGGTCGCATTTTACCACGTCCAGCGCCGAAAGCAGGCGTTTTTCCTCTTCTTTGGAAGAAAAGACGCACTGCACCTTCTGGATACTGCACTTCATTTCCTCCAAATCCTTTGACAGCAGCACGCCGCCCTGATGCAAAAGCCCCACATGGTCGCAGATGTCCTCCAGCTCCCGCAGGTTATGGGAGGCGATCACCGGCGTAAAATCCCGCTCCTGCATCTCCTTTGCAAAAATGCTCTTCACGCCCTGACGCATTACCGGGTCAAGCCCGTCGAAGGTCTCGTCGCAAAACAGATATTTTGTCCCCGCGCACAGCCCGGTAATGATGGCAAGCTGTTTTTTCATCCCCTTTGAAAAGGTGCCGATCTTTCTCCTGCCGTTTAGCCCGAAGCTGGACAGATATAAATAAAACCGCTCCCGGTCAAAATTCCGGTACACGCTGCTGTAATAGTGCTCCACGTTGCGCGGCGCCGCCCCCGGGAAAAAATACGGCTCGTCCGCGATGAAAAACAGCCTTGCCTTTGCATGCACATTGTCGTAAACAGACATATTGTCCACGATCGCAAGCCCCTCGTCCGGCTTTAAGATCCCGCTCGCCATCCGCAGAAGCGTGCTCTTTCCCGCGCCGTTTGTCCCAATCAGCCCGAACACAGCCCCTTCCCGGATGTTCACGCTCACATTCCTGACCGCCTCAATCCCGTCAAAGGATTTCGTCAGATTTTTCAGTTCGATCATCTCTCCCTCTCCTTCTTTCCAAGCTGCTCTTCCAGCTCTGCAGGGCTGATCCCGACCGCCAGCGCCTCGTCCTTTAAATCTTCAAGCCTGCGGAACAACTCCGCCCGCTTCATCTCCTTTAAGCTGTCGCTGTATGCCACAAAATTGCCCTTTCCCTTTACCGTATATAAAAATCCCGTGCGTTCCAGTTCGCTGTACGCCCTCTGGATCGTGTTCGGATTGATGGACAGCTCCACCGCAAGGCTTCTCACCGACGGCATCCTGCTGTTTGGTTCCAGCGCCCCGCTTAAAATGAGCTTCTGGAATTTATCCACGATCTGCTCATACAAAGGCCGCGTGTCCCGATAGTCCAATATGATCATGCTGCTCCCTTCCCGATATACGCCGTGTCACAAGTGTACTAAGTATATCAATACGCTTATTCTATATGCGCTGTGCAGGGGTGTCAAGAAAGAACATCGCCTTTCCGGAAAACACTTTATTTTTCTCTTGCAATTTCCCCCTCCAATGATACAATAGGAAGAAACTTTTTCAATATTTTTACGAGGGGGATTTCCGATGTTCCATCTTCTTTCAAAGCTCTTCATCAAAAATTATGAGGACTATACCGATCCGAAGGTCCGCCAGTCCTACGGCGTACTTGCGGGCGCGGTCGGCATCCTTTTAAACTTTTTTCTGTTTGCCGCAAAGGCGCTGGCGGGGCTTTTGAGCCATTCCATCGCGATCACGGCGGACGCCTTCAACAACTTATCGGACGCAGGCTCCTCTGTCATTACGCTGATCGGCTTTCGGCTCAGCGGGCAGGAAGCGGACTCCGACCACCCTTACGGGCACGGGCGGATCGAATATCTTTCCGGGCTGATCGTTGCCGCGATCATCCTTTTGATGGCGGTTGAGCTGGTCAAATCGTCCTTTTCCAAAATCCTGCACCCGGCGCTGCCCGATTTTTCCCCGGTGATCGCCTTTATCCTGGCGCTCTCCATCGCAGTAAAGCTCTATATGTATCTGTATAACCGCCGGATCGCCGCAAAGATCGACAGCGCCGCCATGAAAGCGACCGCCGCCGATTCCTTAAACGACTGCATCGCCACCGCCGCCGTGCTTTGTGCGTCCCTGATCGGCCATTTCACCGGCTTTTCCATCGACGGCTGGTGCGGTCTTCTCGTGGGCGTCTTTATTTTCCGCGCAGGCATCGAGGCAGCAAAGGATACGATCGACCCGCTTCTTGGAAAGGCTCCCGATCCCGCCTTTGTGGAGCATATCCGCTCCACCGTCCTGGCGCACCCCGAGGTATTGGACGTCCATGACCTTCTCGTCCACGACTACGGCCCCGGCCGGATGATGATCTCGCTCCATGCGGAAGTTCCGGCAGAGGGCGATTTTCTGGCGCTCCACGACGTGATCGACAACATCGAACGGGAGCTTCAGACGTCCCTTTCCTGCAGCGCCGTCATCCATATGGATCCGGTCCTGACAAAGGACTCCGAAACAAACCGCCTGCACGGCATCGTTTCCACCCTTGCAAAGGAGCTGGATCCTGCGGTCAGCGTCCATGACCTGCGGCTCGTAAAAGGCCCTACCCATACAAACGTCATCTTCGATGCCGCGGTTCCGTTCCAGTTTAAATTAGACGACGCAGAAATCCGCGCCTATTTCTCCGAAAAGATCCGCCGTCTGGACGGCAGCTACTTCTGCGTGATCAATATCGACAAGGTTTAAGAAAAACCAAAAAAGGGATTGACATATTTTTCCGCCGGTGCTATGGTAAAAATGCACTTGTGACAAACAAAAATTTGAAAGGAAGGAGGCAGCTTACATGAGAAACACAAATGCAATGCGTAACAGGATTTTATCTGCAACTGATGATTCCATATCCCGTAAGATTGCCTTATGCCTTTTTGACTGACATACGTTTTGTATTTCCGTACTGATTTTTGGGCTGCAGCGATCTTGCGCTGCGGCCTTTTTTTACACAAATTTACCGTGTACAAGGAGAGTTCCTGCCATTGCCAGAGGCTTTTTTGCCGCCGGCGCAGGCAGATCTTTAAGCCGCAGAGTTTATCTGCGGCTTTTTTTATGCGCGCCGGGCGCGCACACTTATTTTTATCTTTTTAAGGGGGAATGAACCATTATGAAAAAGCTGTCTTACTATTTAAAACAGCACATCGGCGGCTATACGCTCGCCATCCTTTCCATGGTCGCCGCAGTCGGCTTAGACCTCTGGTCACCGCAGCTGAAACGGCTCATGGTAGACGACGTTATTCTCGGGGGGCAACTGGAAAAGCTCAAATACCTGCTGGGCGCGTTTCTTTTGTTCGGCATCGGAAGGTGTGTGTTCCAGTATTCCAAGGAATTTATGTTTGACAAAATCTCCGCGACCATCTCCACCGAAATGCGGCGCGACCTGTTTTCCCACATCCAGTCCTTGTCGGCGGATTATTTTGACAAAACGAGCACCGGGGAACTGATGGCGCGGGTCAAGGACGACATCGACCGCATCTGGAACGCCCTCGGCTATGTGGGTATGCTCATCCTCGAAGTGGCCTTCCACGTCACGGTCATTTTGTTCTGCATGTACAGCTTAAACTGGAAGCTCGCCATCCTGCCCACCGTCTGCATGATCGTCTGCGCGGTTCTGGCTCTTTTCATGGAAAAGAAGCTGGGCAATATTTACGAGGAGATCAGCGAGGAAAACGCAGCCTTAAACACCGTCGCGGAAGAAAACCTTGCGGGCGTGCGCACGGTAAAGGCGTTTGCCCGTGAAAAATTCGAGATCGGCAAATTCCTTTCCCACAACAGGCGCTACTACGACCTGAACATGAAGCAGTCCAAAGTATTCGTGCGCTATTCGCCGTACTTTTCCCTGATCGGTAAGCTGCTTCCGCTGCTCGTCCTGCTCTTTGGCGGCGGGCTGTTCATGAAGGGCGAGCTGACGCTGGGCGCGCTCAGTGCCTTTGTGGAATATTCCACAAACATCGTCTGGCCCATGGAAATGCTCGGCTGGCTTTCCAACGACTTCTCTTCTGCCATCGGCAGCTACCGGAAGGTAAAGCGCATTTACGACGTAAAGCCGTCCATTACCCAGCCTGACGATCCTGCTGAGCTTCCCGCCGTGCAGGGGGACATCCGTTTCGAGCACGTTTCCTTCCACAAGGAGGACATGCACGACATCCTGCACGACATCAGCTTCCATGTAAAGCCGGGCAAAACGATCGGCATCATGGGCGCGACCGGAAGCGGCAAAACCTCGGTTATCCAGCTTCTGCAGCGGCTTTACGACGCTACGGACGGCGCGATCTACTTAGACGGCGTAAACATCCGCGATTTGTCCTTAAAGCAGCTGCGCGGCAGCATGTCCATGGTCATGCAGGACGTGTTCCTGTTTTCTGATACGATCCATGAAAACGTGGTGCTCGGCAAAAAGGGCTGCGTCAGCGCCTCCGACGTGCGGCAGGCTTCCGAAGATGCGCAGGCGGCGGAGTTTATCAACCGTCTGGACAGCCGGTACGACACGGTGATCGGGGAACGGGGCGTCGGGCTTTCCGGCGGTCAGAAACAGCGGATCTCCATCGCCCGTGCACTGGCAAAGCATACGCCGATCCTCGTGCTGGACGACTCCACGAGCGCGCTGGATATGGAAACGGAATTTGCGATCCAGCAGACGCTTCAGACGCTTAAAGACACTACGAAAATCATCATCGCCCACCGCATCAGCGCCGTCCGTCACGCCGACGAGATCATCATTTTAGAGGACGGGCAGATCGCAGAGCGGGGGACGCACGAACAGCTTCTTGCCCAAAAAGGGCTTTATTACAAAACATGGCAGGCGCAGTACGGCGCGCTGCCCACTGAGGGGGTAACCGCATAATGGGGTTTAATTCTTATAAAGACGACGAAAAAAGCGTCGAGGTCGGCAAAATGAAAACGCTGCTGCGCCTGTTTTCCTATCTGCTTTCCTACAAAAAGCAGATTATCGGCGTGCTCGCCATCATGGCGTTCTGCGTTTTTGTCAGCCTGTGCAATCCGCTCATCATGGAACGGGCGATCGACGTACATATTTCAGCGGGTAACTGGAACGGGCTTTTTAGGCTCATTGCCGCCGCTGTCCTTTTAAACATCCTCATGATCCTCGGCGTAAAGCTGCGCATGTGGATCATGGCAAAGCTGTGCAACAGCATTCTGGTGACGATCCGTCAGGATCTTTACACCCATATCCAGACGCTGGACTTTTCCTTTTTTGACAGCCGCCCTACCGGAAAGATCCTCGCCCGCATCATCGGCGACATCAACTCCCTAAAGGACGTGCTGGGAAACTGCGTAACGACGCTGATCCCCGATTTTATCACGATCTGCGCGGTCGTCGGCATCATGTTTGCAAAGGATCCGATCCTTGCCGCAGCTTCCCTGATCAGCCTGCCGCTGATGATCGTTTCCATCTGGTTTATCCAGGTGTATTCCCATAAGCGCTGGCAGGCGCACCGGAAAAAATCCTCCAACCTAAACGCCTTCGTGCACGAGGATCTTTCCGGCATCCGCATCATCCAGAGCTTTACCGCCGAGGAAGAAACCAAAAATACCTTCCGGCAGCTTACGGACGAGCACCGGGATTCCTTTATCCACGCGGTTCGCCTAAACGACGCCTTCGGCTCTGTGATCGACCTGTGCTGGAGCATCGGCATGATCTCGCTGTATTTTACAGGCATCGTGATCCTTGGCACCGACCGGGTTTCCGTCGGCACGTTCATCGCCTTCGGCTCCTATATCTGGATGTTCTGGCAGCCGATCATGAACCTGAGCAATTTTTACAACCAGATCATTACCAACATCGCCGGGGCGGAACGGATTTTTGAGATCTTAGATACGAAACCGCAGATCACCGACGGCGCAGATGTAGCAGAGCTTCCTCCCATCGAGGGCTCCGTTACCTTCGACGACGTTTCCTTTTCCTATGACGGGGAGAAAAACGTGCTGGATCATGTGAGCTTCCATGTAAAGCCCGGCCAGACGATCGCCCTTGTCGGCCCCACCGGAGCCGGAAAAACAACGATCGTCAACCTGATCAGTCGCTTTTACGACATCCAGAAGGGACGCATCCTGATCGACGACTACGACCTGAAAAAGGTTTCCATCGAAAGCCTGCGTCATCAGATGGGCGTCATGACCCAGGACAACTTCCTGTTCTCCGGCACGATCCGGGAAAATATCCGCTACGGCAGGCTCAATGCCACCGACGAGGAGATCGTTGCGGCGGCAAAGGCGGTCAACGCCCACGACTTTATCATGAAGCTGGAAAAGGGCTACGACACCGAGCTGTCCGAACGCGGCGGCGGGCTTTCCATCGGGCAAAAGCAGCTGCTTGCCTTTGCCCGCACGATGGTTTCCGATCCCCGCATCCTCATTCTGGACGAGGCGACGAGCAGCATCGACACAAACACCGAGCTTCTCGTGCAGGAGGGCATCGAGCATCTTTTAAAGGGCAGGACGTCCTTCGTCATCGCCCACCGGCTTTCCACCATCCAGAAGGCGGACCGGATCTTCGTCATCGACGACGGCAGGATCATCGAGGAAGGCAACGCGCAGGAGCTGATGGCAAAGAAGGGCTTTTATTACGATCTGTATATGAGCCAGTTTAAAAATGTAATGTAACAAAAACAGAGGACGCTGCTCCATCATCTGATTGGATGATTTTGCGGCGTCCTCTGCCTTTTGTTCTCCGATCTGTGCAAATGCGCTTTCCCTCCTGACGTCAGGGCTTAATCCTTGTGCGACAGGATCGCCGCCAGCGTCCCTTTTTTTACCGTCACCGACGCCCTCTTCCCGATAAACTCGTTTGAAATGCCGATCGGGTAGCTGTTTGTCACCTCTGCCCCATCCAGCTCGTACTTCATATTGCGGATCGTCACGCCCTCCGCCTTTTCCCCCATGGAAAAAAGCGATAAATAGCCTGCCGCGTCCTCCCGAAACCAGACCGTCTCATCCCGAATGATAAACACCGTGCTCGTCTCGTCCACAAGACAGCCTGCCGCGCCGCATTCCTTTAAATAGATCAGGCACTGCAGGTTCGCGATCGTGTGCTCCAGCCGTCCGCCCTGGGCGGCATAAATTCTGAAATCCCGGCAGCCCTCCGAAAGCCCCATCCGGATCGCCGCCAGCATATCCGTGTCGTCCTTTTCGGCAGGAAGGATCACCACGCTGTCCGGACAGATCCGGCTGATTTGGGCGATCTGCTCTGCATCCTCTTCTTTTACCGAATCAAAATCGCCCAGAATCAGATCCGGCACGATCCCCAGCCTTTTGCAGTAGGCATAGCCGCCGTCCGCCGCAATGACAAAATCCTCTTTTTCCACCGGGATCGACGAAACCTTTAACTCCCCTGCACCCACGATCACGCATCTTTTCATAACCTCTCCGTTCCGGAGCGTAAGCCGACGGCTTATGTTCCACATTTTTTATAATAACCGGATTTGGCGGTCATTCCTTCTGTCTTTTTTCGTTTGCCCCGCCCCAGTCATAGATCATGTTCGCCTCCGAACCGCTCTGCGTATAGATTTTTTCCGCAAAACGGTAATTCATGCGGGAAACCGCCTGACTGGTATCCGTAGCGATCCCGCTTACCATCGTATTCCAGTATACGATCTCGTATTCCGTATGGGGATAGTAGTTTTCGGGATCATACGCCGGAACATATTCAATGCTGCTTCTCTGGACGCCCAGATCCTTCATCTTTTCGCCCAAAACCCGGATCGTCCCGGTAGGCTCTGCCAGCGCGTCGTTTTCCACAAAAGAAAACTGCCATCCGGCTTCCCCTTTTGAAAATACGATCGCCTCCTTGGTCACGGGCACATAGGTGCTGCCCTTCCAGTATTCCATCGTATCCCCGATAAAGGCGTCCCGCATCGCCTGATATTCTTCCGTCACGATAAAGTCCTTCGCCTGCTCAAACTGCCCTGCTTCAAACGCTGCAAACATCGGCGCAAAATAATCGCTGACCTCCTGCTGCTTTTCCAGACACCAAAGAAGCTGATCCGCCCCCTCCATGCCAAGCGCCTGCGCGCGGGTCAGAAGCGCCTGATAGCCCTCTTTGTTGGAAAGGCTTAAATACGCCTGTCCGCCCGCCGGAACGACGAGGCTTTCTGCCGCCGCTTTATAAGCGCCGTCCTGTTCCGCCAGCAAAAGCAGCCGATCCGCCCCCTCCTCATACGCTGCAAAATCCCCGACGCCTTCCAGCATGATCTGTTTGCCGGCTGTCCCGTTCCAGAAGCGCCCGATACAGGTCTGCAAAATTTCCGGCGCGTCTGCGTTGTCCGGGTCTGCTTCCAGCACATCTACACAGCGGGAAATCTCCGAAATGCCTGCCCGGTTTTCATTGACCGCCTTTACCACCTCGTTTAAAACGGTCGCGCAGTAATTCTGCAAAAGGACTTTGGAGCCGGTTGCCTCATAGCCCTGTTTTAAAATGTCCTCCGCATCCGTCATTCTTCCCTGGGCGGCATAATCGTCCGCCAGCCCCCGGTACGCCCGCTCGCTCTCTTCGTCAATGGAAAGCGCCGTCTGATAAGCCTCCTCTGCCTGTACATAATCCATATTCAGCATATATTCCACCGCCTGATCCAGCTGTCTCCCAAGCTTTGTCTGCGGCAGATTCAGATAGATCAGCGTGCTCCCCGCCGCCGCGGCTACGACCGCTGCTGCCGCCGCCGCATAAATCTTTTGCTTTCCCGCTTTTTTCCTTCTCTTTTTCCGCTTTGCCATCTTTCCAAAAACTCCTGTCCTTACCCGCAAACAGCGGCGGGCTGCACAATCACCTGCACGCCTCGCCGCTTCTTTTTCTACCTCTATTGTAGCAACCTTTTTCCGCTTTTGTAAAGCCCCTTCCCCGGAATCAATTCCACAAAAATTTGCCCGAAAACAGACCGATCGCCATCCCCATGCACAAAAACGGCCCCAGCGCAAATTTTTCCTTCCGGCTTTTTCCTTTTATTACCAGAAATACGCTGTAGACGCCCGCCCCCGCCACCCCGGCAACAAATGCCGTCCACGCCGCTCGGACGCCCAGAAAGAAGCCGCCCGCCGCCAACAGCTTGACGTCCCCGCCGCCGAAAGCCCCCGGCTTTACCATCGCAGCCAGAAAAACCGGCGCGCTGACCGCCAGCATTCCTGCGATCCGTTCTGCCATGCCGATTTCCGGCGCCGCCTGCGCCGCCGCTATCCCTGCCAGCGCCACTGCCGCCGACACGGCGTCCGGTATCCTTCTGCGCCGAAAATCGCTCCACGCCGCGGCGGCAAGAAGGATCAGAAATAAAATGTTTAAAAAATTGCGGATCAAAGTACCTCCCTGTTTGTGATGTTTTCCTGTCAGGCTGCGGGGGAATGCCCCCTAAATCCCCGCTTTCCACGCCCGCCCGGCAAACTGTTATCTATGAACATACACCCTCGTCATCTCTGCCTCGCCGTCCCCCTGAACCATGCACAGAAATTCCCAGCCGTATCTTTCATAAAAGCTTGTATGGTCTGTAATCAGATAGACCGGCGTAACTCCTTTTAATCTCAGTTCCTCCACAACCATATCAAGCAGCCGTCCCGCAATTTTCTGACACCGGTATTCCTTTTCCGTATACAGCGCACATATATTGGGGGTAAGGTCTTTCCTGTCATGAAAATCATTTTCGATCACGCCGAGACCGCCTGCGATGCGTCCGCCGTCCAGACAAAAATACCAGCCGTACTCTGTTTCATGATTTAGATAGGCTTCCATACATTCCAGATAAGCTTCCTGCGGCACTCCCCATTTATCATGAAACCACGCCGCCGCTTCTTTTTTTAATTCGGGCTTTTGCCTTAAATTGATATAAGTATATTCCTTCATCATCTTACTTACCGCTCCCCCAAAAAATCTTTTCTCCCCCCAATTATACCAGCTCCCGATTTCCCCCACAATCAAAATTCTTCCTTTTTCTGCCCCTTTCCGCCAGCCAGCCGTAATTTTTCAATTTCTTTACTGAATCTTTACCCGAAATATATTATACTATAGGGTATGTAGCTATTTGTGCCGGAGCGCGGACGACAAAAAGGTGTTTAGAAAGCACCGTCGTCTGAAAACGCCGGCAGGATACCGGAGGCATTTTCCTTGAAACAAAACAAGCTGTCTGCAAAAGACGTCCTGCTTTCCGCAGGGATTTTCATACTCGCGCTGGCTGCCGGGTTTCTGGCACGGTACGCGCTGCATACGGAGACGCTCATCCCCGCCATTTTTATTCTGGCGGTTTTTCTCATTTCCCTGTATACGCAGGGCTGGCTGCCGGGCGTTGCCGCCGCCCTTGCCGGGACGCTTGCGGTCAACTTTATTTTTACGTTTCCTTATTATAATTTTGATTTTACGATCCCGGAAAATCTTTTTTCGGCGCTGATCATGCTCATCATCTCCGTTGCCACGAGCATGATGACAACCCGCGTTGTCCGTCAGGAAAAGCTGCGGGCTGAAAGCGATCTGGAAAAAATGCGGGCAAATCTTCTGCGTGCCATTTCCCACGACCTGCGCACGCCGCTGACGACGATTTACGGTTCCTGCATGGCTGCCGCCGAAAATTATGACCTGCTTTCCAAAAAGCAGCATTTAAAGCTTTTAAACGAGATCAAAGAGGATGCGGAATGGCTCACCGGCATGGTGGAAAACCTGCTCTCGGTCACGCGCATCGACTCAGAGGGCGTCAATCTCATCAAGACGCCTACCGTTCTGGACGAGCTGATCGACTCTGCGCTCATCCGCTTCCACAAACGCTATCCCGACCAACAGGTTGTTTTGGAGCTGCCGGATGATTTTGTCAGCATCCCGATGGACGCCATGCTCATCCAGCAGGTTTTGAACAATCTTTTAGAAAATGCGGTCCAACATGCAAAAGGGATGCGGACGCTCAAATTAAAAGTATTCGTTCTGGACAGCCGCGCGATCTTTGAGGTCAGCGACGACGGCTGCGGCATTCCGTGGGAGCTTTTCGGACAGCTTTTCAGCGTCTGCCTTCCCCGCCGCAATACGCCCGCAGACGGTCAAAAAAGCTCCATGGGCATCGGCCTTTTGGTGTGCAGCACCATCATCCGCGCCCACGGCGGCGATATTTCTGCCCAGAACCGCAGGGAGGGCGGCTGTACTTTCCGCTTTTCCCTGCCGATGGAGGACTTAAATGAGCAATAATAAATATAAAATCCTCATCATCGAGGATGAATCCAAGATCCGGAGCTTTATCTCCGTTATTTTAAAGGCAAACGGCTACAAGCCGCTGGCATGCCGCACCGCCACCGAAGCAAAGCTGATCTTTTCCTCCCACAAGCCCGATCTGTGCATTCTGGATCTGGGGCTTCCGGATATGGACGGCACTGAACTGATCCGGTCGATTCGCGCCTCCTCCAATACCCCGATCCTCGTGCTTTCCGCCCGGACTGCGGAAGCCGACAAGGTGGAGGCACTTGATCTGGGCGCAAACGACTATATCACAAAGCCCTTCGGCACGGCGGAGCTTTTGGCAAGGGTGCGCGCCGCCCTCCGCACAAGCTGTATCGCAGAGCCGGGCGCGCCGCCGGGCAAAAGCTTTTGCGTCGCGGATCTTTCCATCGACTATGACAGCCGCCGCGTCACGGTTGCCGGACAGGAAATCCGCCTGACCCAGACCGAATACAACATCGTCGCGTTTTTATCCGCCCACGCCGGGAAGGTGCTTACCTACAGCGCCATCATCCGCGCAGTCTGGGGCGCAGGCGACGACGGCAGCATCAAAAAGCTGCAGGTCAATATGGCGAACATCCGCAAAAAACTTGGCTCCACCCCCGGCGACAACCGCTACATTTCAAACGAGCTGGGCGTGGGCTACCGTATGTACAATGAAGATTCCTAAAGGAGAATACCGCTATGCAACTTTTTCAACTGGTCAAACGCCAGTCCCCGGCACGCATCATCTCGCTGGGCTTTCTGCTGGTCATCCTGATCGGCTCCCTGCTTTTGATGCTCCCGTGCAGCATTAAGGACGGCGTTTCCGTCAGCTACATCGACGCCCTCTACACCTCGACCAGCGCCGTCTGCGTCACGGGGCTGATCGCAGTCGATACCGGGGATACCTTTACCCCGCTGGGACAGTTCTTTCTGGCGGCGCTCATCCAGATCGGAGGGCTGGGCGTTACCTCCATCGGCGTCGGCATCATGATCGCCATCCGTCAGCGCGTGGACTTAAAAGGCCGCCGCCTGATCCGGGAGGCGATGAACGTGGACTCCGGAAAAGGGCTCGTCCGTTTCGTCAAGGCGATTTTTTTAACGACGGTCACGTTCGAGCTTCTGGGCGCGGTTTTAAGCTTTTTTGTATTTATTCAGGACTTTCCCCTGCCAAAAGCCATCGGCGTCAGCCTCTTCCATTCCGTCGCCGCCTTCAACAACTCCGGCTTTGACAATCTGGGCGGCGGGACGAGCCTGATCCCCTATCAGCACAACGTCCTGCTCAACCTCGTGACCTGCGGGCTCATCTTTTTTGGCGGGATTGGCTTCCTCGTGATCCGGGAGCTGTTTTTAAAGCGGTTTTGCTGGAAAAAGCTTTCCATGCACGCAAAAGTCGTTTTGACGACGAGCGCAGCCCTTTTGATCGCCGGGACAGTCCTTTTAAAATGTACCGAGGACATTACCTGGCTGGGCGCATTTTTCAACAGCGTATCCGCAAGGACCGCCGGCTTTTCCACCTATTCGCTGGCTGACTTTTCAAACGCGGGGCTTCTTGTCATGATCGTCCTCATGTTCATCGGCGCATCCCCCGGCTCTACCGGCGGCGGCATCAAAACGAGCACCTTTTTCGTGCTCCTTATGGGAATTTATTCCGCAGCCACCAACCATTCGGAAAAGGCGTTTAAAAATTCCCTTCCCAAAGACGCTTTCCGCAAAGCCGCCGTCATTACGGCGCTGGCGCTTTTTATCGTCATCGCGGGAACCTATCTGCTCGTAGTATTCGAGCCCGGGCTTGCGCTGCGGGACGCCCTCTTTGAGATTACCAGCGCCTTCGGCACGGTCGGGCTTTCCACCGGCATTACCGCCGATTTAAGCGTAAAAAGCAAGCTTTTATCCAGCCTGATCATGTTCATCGGACGGCTCGGTCCGCTGACCATCGCCTCGCTGTGGCATTTTACCCAGGGCGAACGCATCCGCTATCCCGAAGGCAATATCGCGATCGGATAACCACCATCCAGAAAAGGAGAATCATCATGTTTGGAAGCAAAAAGAAAAACGTAACCGCATACGGCATCGTCGGGCTGGGGCGCTTCGGAGAAGCCCTCGCCCGTGAGCTGGCAGGCTCCGGCGCAGAGCTGCTCGTCATGGACCGGGATGAGGAACGGGTCCGCGAAATGCGCGAGCTGACCGAAAACGCCCTCGTCGTCAACACCCTCGACAAAAAGACGCTTTCCGAAACGGGCATCCAGAACTGCGACGTGGCGATCGTCTGCATCGGCGAGCATATGGAATCCTCCATCCTTACCACCTTAAATCTGGTCAGCCTCGGCATCCCCACCGTCATTTCAAAGGCGACCAGCCCGGAGCACGGCGAAATCCTCACGCGTCTGGGCGCGGAGGTCGTCTATCCCGAACGGGACATGGCAGAGCGCCTTGCCAACCGCCTTGTCAACAACAGCGTTCTGGATTTTATCCAGCTGAGCGAAAAGATCAATATTTCAAAGCTGCTCACGCCCGAAGCGCTGATCGGCAAAACCGTTCATGAGGTTGATCTGCGCTCCCATTTCAATTTGAATATCATTGCCATCCAGAACGGGCCTGACGTTTTGGAGCACATCGTCCCGACCTATCGTTTCCAGCCCGGCGACATCCTGATCGTCTCCGGCAACAAGGAAGGCATCCAGCGCTTTAGCGACTGGGCAAACCGATAAAAGCAGCGCCTGTCTCCGCAAAACCGGAGCCTTGCCTGTTTTAATATACGAAAACCGGAGGTTTTTTCATGGACTTATCATTTCAGTATTTCTGGGAGCAGGTATCGTCCAATCCGCTCTTATTTCTGGCGGTGCTCCTGACCATGGGCGTTATTTTGGTAAACGGCTGGACCGACGCCCCGAACGCCATCGCAACCTGCGTCGTGACCCGCTGTATGTCGGCGCGCGCAGCGATCCTGATGGCGGCAGCCTTCAATTTCCTCGGCGTATTCCTGATGAGTATGTTAAACGCCACCGTCGCTGAAACGATCACACAGATGGTCGATTTCGGAGACAATTCCCATCAGGCGATCGTCGCCCTCTCCGCCGCGCTTTTTGCCATCGTGCTCTGGGCGGTGCTGGCATGGGTGTTCGGCATCCCTACCAGCGAAAGCCACGCCCTGATCGCAGGCCTGACCGGCTCCGCCATCGCCCTGCACGGCAGCCTTGCGGGCGTCAACGGCTCCGAATGGGTCAAGGTCATTTACGGCCTTGTGATTTCTGTCGTTCTCGGCTTTGGCATGGGCTGGATCGTCTGCAAGCTCGTCACGCTGCTGTTTCGCGCCGCCGACCGCCGAAAGACCAATTCCTTTTTTACCGGGGCGCAGATCTTCGGCGCAGCCTGCATGGCGTTCATGCACGGGGCGCAGGACGGTCAGAAATTCATGGGCGTTATCCTGTTAAGCCTCCTTCTGGCAAACGGGCAGCCCACTTCCGTATCCGTCGAAATGCCGGTCTGGCTCATGCTTTTATGCTCCGTCGTCATGGGGCTTGGCACTTCCATCGGCGGCAAAAAAATCATCAAATCCGTCGGCATGGACATGGTAAAGCTCGAAAAATATCAGGGCTTTTCCGCAGACATCGCGGCTTCCATCTGTCTGCTCATTTCCTCCGTATTCGGAATCCCCGTGTCCACCACCCACGCAAAAACGACTGCGATCATGGGCGTCGGCGCGGTAAAACGTATTTCCGCCATCAATTTTTCCGTGGTAAAGGAAATGGGTATGACCTGGATCTTAACCTTCCCCGGCTGCGGACTCATCGGCTTTATCATGACAAAGCTGTTCATGGCTATTTTTTAACACAAGAAAGGATGACCTATCATGGCAAACAAAGCAGACCGTTTTTTTTATGACAACCTTGTAGCAAGCGCAGAATGCTCCTGCCGCGCGGCAGATTTTCTCGTAAAATGCCTGAGCGAATACAGCTCCTCCTCCATCCGCGGCATGCTCGATACGATGCACGAATTAGAGCATGAAGGCGACACCAAAAAGCACGAAATGACCGACGCCCTTGCCCGCGCCTTCGTTACCCCCATCGACCGCGAGGATCTGGCGCTTATCAGCCAGAATATCGACGACGTGACAGACATCATCGAAGAGATCCTGCAGCGCTTTTACATGGACGAGGTTTCCTCCGTTACCGACGACGGCATCCATTTTGCAAAAAAGCTGGCGGAAAGCTGCGCCCTTGTGCGCGACATGCTCTATGAGCTCCCCAACTTCAAAAAGCCTGCAAAACTGCGCGAAATGCTCATCGGCATCAACAACGTGGAAGAGGAATGCGACGTGATCTATCTGGAAGCGACCAAAAAGATCCGCCACACCTCTGCAGACGTGCTGGAAATCATCGCATGGCGCAAGATCTACGACATTATGGAAAGCTGCGCCGATGCCTGCGAGCACGTTGCGGACTGCGTGGGAACGATCATCATGAAAAATACCTGATCCTGAAAAATACCTAATCCTAAAAAAGGGCGTTTAAAAAGCGCCGGGCAGCCACGATCGCAAAGCTGTCCGGCGCTTTTTTATGCGGGTCTGCCCCCTTTTAGATGCGGTGCTGGAGCCGGATCTTATCCGCGATCAGCGCGATAAATTCCGAATTCGTGGGCTTTCCCTTTCCTGTGTTGATCGTATAGCCAAATAGGGCGTTTAACGTCTCCATCCTGCCCCTGTTCCACGCCACCTCGATGGCATGGCGGATCGCGCGTTCCACACGGCTGGACGTTGTCTGATACTTTTTCGCGATCGTCGGATACAGCGTCTTTGTAATGGAGCCCAGCATATCCATGTCCTTAACGGACATCTGGATCGCCTCCCTCAGATACTGATAGCCTTTGATATGGGCAGGAACGCCGATCTCATGGATCATTTCCGTCACATCCTTTTCCAGATCGTAGCCCTCTGCTTCCCCTCCTTCTTTGTAAGCGCCTGTCCTGCCATAAAATGCCGGCGTTTCCTCCCGCGGCGTCTGCTGTATCTGCCGCGTCTGCTGCGCCTGCTGCACCGCAAAGCCGCTTCCTTTTGCCGCCGGAGCCGTCTGAAAACCGGTCTTTTGTACGTCCGTCTTTCCTTCCGCCGCCGGAACCGTGATCATAATCTGGAATTCTCTATTGTTTTTCATCAGATCCGTCAGGATCTGCACCACTCTTTCGCCCTCTTTTCCCGCTGTCATTGTAAGCTGCTCCATATCTGCACCCATCCTCTCTGTTTGTCGAAATCTCTCTTTCGCACGCTTATTATAGGCTCAAATTGGGAATTTCTGCAAGAAATTGACATCGTGAAAAAACGAGAAAAATCGAGAAATTTCGAGAAGTTTTTGCCGTTTTCGTCTCGAAATTTCTCGATTTTTCTCGAAATATAACGAAATATCTCGAAAAGTTCTGCGCCGCTGCCGGAAGTGTTCCTTCTTTTTAACAGTTCCGGATATGCAAAGAGCGCCGTCCTCTCTTTTCAGAAAGGACAGCGCCCCTGCACGAAACCACACGATTTGTTATTGCTTCGTTAAAAGATTCCCAAACCCAATCAGGTTCTGGGAGAGGTTACAGCTGCCGCCTCAGCAGCAGAGCTTCCAACCGCAGCCGTAAAGATCACGTTTACCGCCCCTGTAAAAGAAGGAAGGGCGAAGGATACAACACCGTTATTTACGATAACGGGAACTGCAACCCATGTGCCGTCCGCTCTCTGATACAGTGCCTGGATCGTCTCGCCTGCCGCAAGCTTTACGCCGCCTAAAACGTCCACCAGTCTGCGGGTTACGGAAATAGAGCCGTTCTGGCTTACCTTACGGCCATCCGCTGTCTGCAGGCTTACAACTACGTTGCTCAGAACACGCACGCGGTTCTGGGCGTCTGTCAGGGACAGGTCATTTCTTCCCGTAAAGTTAAATACCTGTGTCTTTCCGGAAGTCAGCGCGTTGGAAAACGCCTGTACGGATGCTGCCGCCTGAGCTGCGCTTACAGGGCTTACGATCAGCGCTACTGCAGAAGGATCAACCTGCTGTCCGTCTACAGTAAAGGAGGTTCCGGGCGCTACTGCGCTGGAAGGACCGTTCACAGGTCCGGCTGTAGCAGCCTGTCCTGCCGCTGCGTTTGCATTTGCATTTGTGCCGTCGATCACAATCTGTGTTCCCGGCGTCTGTGTCTGCACCAATGTCGGGCTGGGTGCTGCAACTGCAGTCGCCCCGATGGAGCAGGCAAGCATAAGTGAAAGAATAATTGCCATTTTCTTTTTCATGTCAATCATCCCCCTTTCCTGAAAAAATTTGTGTGGCTTCTTTTTATCTATATCAACACGCGGTTTCCCGCCTGTCAATACCCATTTCATTTTTTCGCGTTATTCCGTGACTTCTTCATAAAAAACATCCAGCACCAGCTCGTATAGCGCCGTTTCATCCGGGTAAAATTCTTCAAACTTTTCTCCCATTTCCACAGTTCCTGTCATCGAATGCAGATTCTCTGCCCCGAAGCTGTAGGACAACGCTTCCCCTGCCAGATATACCGCCTCATCTGCGGTCACATTTGTTACCATATAGGGTGTGATCGCCGTATAAAGCGTCAGCGGCAAGGTCATATCCTGCTTCATCGCCTTTTTTGCCTGAGCGATAAACTGTGTCAGATACTGCTTTTCCCGCTCCAGCCTCTCTTCTGCGCTCTGCGCCTTTTTCGTGTCCCGGTGACGGATGAATTTATGCGCCTCTTCCCCTTCCAGATGAACGGTCTCACCGGCTGTCCATCCCTTTTCCAGACCCGCGGCAGACTCCGGGATTACTACGTCAACGCCGCCCACCGCGTCGTTGATGTCTGCCACCGCCGACATGTTCAGCGCGCAGTAACCGTGGATAGGAAGCCCGTAAAACAGCTCTGAAACTGCCCTTACCGTATTTTCACAGCTTTCCTCCAGCCCATCCCCATAAGCGTGCGAAAGAGCGATCTGCGCCGTCTGCTTTCCTGCATACAGCCCATTTTCATCATATACGTCCATCGGGGTCATCGTATCCCGGTTGATCCCGATCACGCTTATCGTTTTTTCTTCCGGATCCAGCGCCGCCAGAAAAAGGGCGTCTGCCTGCCCGCCCTTAAACAGATTGGACGACGCCTTTACCTCTCCGCCTTTATCAATCCCCATAAAAAGAAAGGTCATAATATCCTGCTTATACCGATAGACCTTTCCCTGATACCGGATGCTCCCTGCTTCAAGCTGCTCTTCTGACTCTTCGGGCGCTTCTGTTTCCTGCTGCATCTGCGCCGGAATGGCCTCCTGCTTTTTCGCCAGTCTGTTCTGACCGCTGCGGTTCATTACCATATAAGCCGCCCCTGCAGTAATCCCCACCGCCAGAAACAATCCGAGCACTGCCAGAAAAACAATGCCGGCTTTTTGCCCTGCCGAAAACCGCCTTTTCTTTTTTCTGCGTTTCTTTTCCTGTTTCATTCTGCTCCTTTAGTCAAAACCGCCTGTACCAGATACCGCTGGTCATCCTGCCCGGTCACGCCGGTGGACAGCGTGATAATCCTGTCTTTTGCCGTCACTTCCATCGATTCATCAATAAAAGCATCCATTTTGCGGATCGCAAAAATCTCATTTAAATAATTCTGATAAACCGTCTCGTCCGAAAAATCAAAAGAGGCGATCAAATGGCGGTCGTCATACGGATATGCCGCAAAAATCTCATATTCCAGCGTCTGTTCCGGCAAATAGATCAGCAGCTTCCTGTTTTTATCAAAAAAATCCCGATCCTGATATTGATGCAGCTTTCCGAAGCGTCCGCTCACGTTTCTGCCGTAAATTACCGTATTGTTATCCGTAAATTCTTTGCCGTTCACATACTCCGTGTAAATGCAGCCGCCATCGTCAGCCTCCCGGTCTTCATTATGGCTTAAATAAAACGCCGTATCCTGACTGTCCTGCAAAATTGGAAAGCTTATGTCTGTGCCCGGAATATCCAGCCACGCATACGCATCCCCGTTGATCCTTTGCAGCATTTCCAGCTTTTCAGAAATCGTCTCCCCTTTTTCCATCGCCTCAGCAGCTTTTGTGCCGGTGGGCAGCCTCGTTTCAGATTCCGCTAAAGCTTCCGCGCTTTCTGTCCCCACACTTTCTGCGGTTTCTCCCGCCCCATTTTCTGCTGTGCTAGGATTCGACGTATTGCCGCAGCCTGAAACTGCTAAAACAACTGCGCAGCCCAAAACAGCTACGCAGCCTTTCCAACTTTTCTTCATCAATCAAAGCTCCTTACTGTGAGCCGTTATCGCGCGCCCTTCTGCGCAAATACCTGCAGCACAGTTTTCAATAAAATCTTAATATCCAGCATAAACGACCAGTTGTCGATATACTCTACATCCAGACGGACGATCTCTTCAAAATCCGTAATGTCGCTTCTGCCGCTTACCTGCCACATTCCGGTCAGCCCTGGTCGGAAGCTTAGGCGCTTCTTGTGGTAAGGGCTGTACTGGGAAAATTCATCCAGCGTCGGCGGGCGCGTTCCCACAAGGCTCATATCGCCTTTTAAAATATTGATAAACTGCGGAAACTCGTCCAGGCTTGTCTTTCTTAAAAACGCGCCGATCTTTGTGATGCGCGGATCATTTTCCATCTTGAACATCAGCCCGTTCATCTCATTCTGCGCCATCAGCTCCTTCTTGCGTTCCTCCGCATCCGCATACATCGAACGGAATTTGTACATCTTAAAAATCCGCCCGTTGCGCCCGACTCTTTTCTGTGCAAAAAAGATCGGTCCCGGAGACTCAATTTTGATCAGCGGCCCTACCGTTACCGTCAAAACCGCCAAAATCACAAGACCTGCCAGACCTCCCAAAATATCCAGCAGCCGTTTTAACAAAAGCTGCCCCACCGGAACAAACCGGTTTGCATACGTCACAGTATAAAAACGTCCGAACTGTGTCAGCGCCTTCTGATGCGCGCCGGAAAGCTCCGGAACCGGGATCCGGCAATGGATCGTAATTCCCATCTGGGATAAAATATCCATCATCTCCAGAATTTCTTTTTTCTGGGGATCGTCCGCCGCAATAATTACCTCGTCCAGCGAAGCCCCCTTGCAGTACTCGATCAGATCCTTTCCCTGCGCTACGACAGGCAGCCCCCTGACGCTCTCCTTTTGCGCCCCGTCCATCACAACGATCCCGAGAAGCTCATAGCTTAAGCCCTTCGACGCGTTCATATCCTCCGCCAGCGCGTCCGCAAAAGCGCTGTCTGCCACCAGAAGCGTTCTTCTGCTCTCCCTGAAAAAACGGTACAACGACGGGAAAAACCGCTTCCATAGCTGATGCACAATCAGCATCAGCACGCAATCCAGCAAAATAAAATAGAAAAACACCAATCTGGAATACGCATCCAGCCGCCCCAGAAAATACAGCACAACGGCAGCCCCTGCAAAGATCACCGCATTATTCCTCACAACGCAGGCAAATTCATGCAGCGGTCCCCTTACGAGCATTCCCCGATACAGATTGCCAAACAGGTTCAACGCCAAAAATACGACAAGGCTTGCCCCCAGAAGCAGTCCAAAATCCATGCGCGCGTCATCACTTTCAAATAAGCGCCCGTTACGCATATAATTGGCAATCATCAGGCTGACCGCGATAATCCCGCAGTCCATCAGCATTACGATTAGATTTTGCAAATTTGATTTTCTCTGGTACATCTCACAACTCCCCTAAATTATGATTGAAGTCAATTAGATATTGTACACGTTTTTTCATTGAAAATCAATTCTGGTAAAACGTAATTTTTCGGGAGGAGGGAACTCAAAGCAAAAAGCTATCCGAAACAGCCAAGGGAAGCTGCCCTGTGTCTCAAAGTTGTTGCTTATCCGCAGGCTGATACACAGATTCTCGATTCAAAAGCCATTCTTTTACGACTTCCAGCTCTATACCAACCGCCAACGCGATCTGCTCTGCCGGAAGCCCCATTCCTGCCAGTGCGCAGGCAGTTTCCCTTTTTCCTTCCTGTATTCCTTCCTGTATCCCCTTCTGTATCCCCTCCAGCATTCCTTCCTGCCTGCTATCTTCCATCATCTCTTCGATTGCCTTGCACATGTCAACTTCCTCCTCTTCTTCCCGAA
>ERZ894183.196-NODE-196-length-56504-cov-13.551028_pt1 | contig 56504 bp, 70 predicted proteins | sample MGYA00380279_ERZ894183 | MGnify/ENA primary metagenome ERZ894183 (study PRJEB32331, sample SAMN06328422) | human gut metagenome | biome: human gut microbiome; feature: stool | host: Homo sapiens | collected 2013-06-26 ... | reverse complement strand
ATCCGCCTGCGCGCCCCACTCGCGAAAACGTTTGATGGCGGCTTTCATTGCTTCAATCTGCTTTTGCTGGTTTTTGTACTGCTCGAATTCGAGGAGCATCTGGCGTTCCTGTTCCTCTTTCGCAGCCGTGTAGCCGCCGGGGTAGCTTGTGCAGATGCCGTCCTCTAAAATGAGCGTGCGCGTTGCCACACGGTCTAAAAACCGGCGGTCGTGCGAGACCATTAAAACCGTACCGCGGTATTTTGCGAGGAAGCCCTCAAACCAGTCGAGCGTCTGCATGTCGAGGTGATTTGTCGGCTCGTCGAGCAGCAGAATATCCGGCTCACGCAGGACGACGGCGGCGAGGTTCACAACGGTCTTCTGCCCGCCGCTGAGCACATTATACGGCCGCTCGAGCAGGTCGTTCAGCTTAAACCCCTGCACAATGTTTTTCAGCCGCGTTTCTGCGTCATAGCCGCCAAGCGCCGCATACCGGCTTTGCGCCTCGGTGTATGCGTCGGCATAGCGCTCGAAATCCTCCGTCATCTTTTCTTCCAGTTCGCGCAGCTTCGCTTCAACGGAGAAAACTTCCGCAAACGGCTCGCAAAGCACGTCGTACACGGTTGCGTCTTTGCCGCGCAGGCGGGGAATCTGTTCCAAAAGCGCAGTGTTCGCACCGCGGCGCAGGGAGATTTCACCGCTGTCCGGGCTTTCTTCGCCCGCAAGCAGCTTTAAAATCGTCGATTTACCCGTGCCGTTGCGCCCGATGAGCGCGGCGCGCTCGCCGGTCATCACTTCAAAGCTCAAATCTTTTAAGACGGGCTTGAAGCCGAAATTTTTATTTACATGTGAAAAACTGAATTCTGTCATTTTTATCGCTCCTGTTTTTGAATTGATTTGTACATTCAAAAAAGCAGGCCGAGGCAGAATACATCAGGCGATCCAAAGAATCGCTCCGTACAAATGGATAGCCTTAGTCTCTGTCCATAGAGCCTGCACGGAGCACATCGAATCGGATTCGGAAGCAAAATGCGTGGTAATTGATCCGAACCATATCGCTCACCGTCCTTTCGTGCGCGAAAGCGCTTTGCTTTCACCAGTATAGCGCACAAAAACGGACTTTTCAAGAAGAATTAATACGCCACGGCGGAAAGCGGAGTTTAAGTTGATTTTTGGCGGCAAATCCGCTATAATAATATAAAATAACAGATACCTTAGGCGTGCTTTGTGTGGGACGCCGAAAACAAGGGAGCAAAAGCCGCTAAAACAGCATAAAAAGGCTTTTGCAGCCGTCTTAACTTTAGGGAGGAAGATCACGATGCCGGAAGTTTACACCATACCGCTTTCCAAGATCATTCACGAGTTACAGCTTGAGACCGCTTTTCTGCCGAAGAGCGCCGATGATATTTTGATTCAATCGAGAGACGTTGTTCGCCCCGGCATGGAGCTGAACGGCTACCACGAATATTTTGACCCGAACCGTATCGCCGTTTTAGGCCGTGCGGAAATGTACATGCTGGAGAGCTTAAAGCCGGAGCGCCGCGCCGTGGCGCTCGACAGCTACCTGTCCCTGAAGCCGCCGGCAGTGATTGTTTCCCGCGGTATTGACCCCGGCAAGGACTTCATGGAGATTGCCGAAACGTACCACGTGCCGGTGCTGCGCACGACGGAGTCGACCTCAAATGTTGTCGCGTCGCTCGTTGCGTATTTGAACGTAGAGCTTGCGCCGCGCATCACACGCCACGGTGTTTTGGTCGAGGTTTACGGCGAAGGTATTCTGCTTGTCGGCGACAGCGGCGTCGGCAAGAGCGAGACAGCCATTGAGCTGATCAAGCGCGGCCACCGTCTCATCGCGGACGATGCGGTGGAAATTCGCCGCGTATCCAGCAAATCACTCGTCGGTCAGTCCCCGGAGAACATCCGCCACTTCATCGAGCTGCGCGGCATCGGTATCATCAACGCCCGTCGCATTTTCGGTATGGGCGCCGTTAAGCTGCAGGAGAAAATCGACATGTGCATCAACCTGGAGATCTGGGACGCGACGAAGGTCTACGACCGCATGGGCATGGACAGCGAATACACGGAAATTCTCGGCATCAAGGTGCCGGTGATGACGATCCCGGTAAAACCCGGCCGTAACCTTGCCATCATCATTGAAGTTGCGGCGATGAACAACCGCCAGAAGAAAATGGGCTACAACGCCGCCTACGAGCTGCTCTCCGCGCTCGGCATGGACGCTTCCATGATGCCGCACGAGGAGATTAAGAGAGATTTGGATATTTAACAGCATGATTTTAGGATAAAACAAGATGTTTTGGCATCTTGTTCAGAAACCCCCTTGATAGGGTTTCCTGCGGTCGGACAATTCACCGGATTGTCCGACCTACCTTCCTGATCTTTTGGTAGGCAAAAGGGTTTCGCTTTCTGCGGAAAGCGGCTTAGGGCGCTGCCCTAAGAACCTGTAAACTTCCTGAAGAAAGTTTCATCAAAGACTTTTAACCGCGTTTAAGGTTAGCTGAAAGTGAGAAAACATCATCATGTATAACATCATTGCAGATTTGCATACACATTCGCTGGCGTCTACGCATGCGTACAGCACCATTCGCGAAATGGTCGATTCCGCTGCGGAAAAGGGTCTCAAAGCCATCGCCATCACCGACCACGCCCGCACCATGCCCGGTGCGCCCGGCCCGTGGTTCTTTAATTCCATGCATGAACTGCCGCTTTTATACCGCGGCATTCTGCTCATTGCGGGCATGGAGGCGAATGTCATCGATTTGAACGGCACGCTCGACATCAATGAGACCGAACGCCGCGACATCAACTGGCTTGTGGCGTCCATTCACAACCTCGGACTGCCGGGGCTTGAGAATCCCACGGTCGAAAAATGCACGCAGCTTTGGCTCAACATTGCACACGATCCGAAGGTGAATGTCATCGGCCACAGCGGCAGTCCGGAGTTCCGCTACGATTATGAAACGGTCATTCCGGAGTTCGGTCGAAACCACAAGCTTGTGGAGATTAATTCGCATTCCTTTGAGGTGCGCAAGGCGAATATCCCGAACTGCCGCGAGATTGCGCTGTGCTGCAAAAAGCACCGTGTGCCGATTATCGTCAGCTCGGACGCGCATTTTGAAACGCAGGTGAAGGATCACACTGCGGCGCTCGAAATGCTGCGCGAGATTGCGTTTCCGGAGGAGCTAATTCTCAACGCGAATGTGAACCGCCTCATCGAGTATCTGCGCGCGCACACGAACATCCTTGAAAACCGCAAGGATGCCGATGCTATTTTAAGGAGCTTTGAGAATGTCTGATTACCGTAAATTTGACGCCGCACTACAAAGTGCCGGCGTATGCTATAAGACCGATGAGCCCATGTCCGCCCACACGTCGTTTAAGATCGGCGGCCCGGCGGATCGGTTTGTCGAAGTGAAGACCGTCTCTGAATTGCAGGCGGTTTTAAATGCTGTAAGCGACGGGAATGTCCCGTATTTCATCCTCGGCAATGGTTCCAATCTGCTTGTGCCGGACGAAGGCTTGCGCGGCGCGGTGCTGACGCTGCAGGGCGATTTTAAAAAAGTGCAAAGCCTTGCGAGCGGTCATGTTTTGTGCGGCGCGGGTGCATCGCTTGCGACGGTATGCAGCTTTGCACGTGGGCAGGGGCTTACGGGCCTTGAATTTGCGTGGGGCATTCCGGGGCAGCTCGGCGGCGCAGTGTACATGAACGCCGGCGCCTACGGCGGCGAGATGAAGCAGGTCGTCGAACGCGTCCATTTCCTTGAAGCGGACGGCACGCCCGGCGTAATGAGCGGGGAAGACCTCGCGTTCGGCTACCGCAAAAGCGCCTTTATGGGTACGAAGCGCATCATCACAAGCGCGGAGCTGCGCCTTGAAAGCGGTGCGGAAGCGGAGATCACCGCGAAAATGGAAGATTTCATGCGCCGTCGCCGCGAAAAGCAGCCGCTCGAGCTGCCGAGCGCGGGCAGCGTATTCAAGCGCCCGGAGGGCTATTTTGCCGGTACGCTCATTGAACAGTGCGGCCTGAAGGGCTTTGCCGTGGGCGGCGCGTGCGTCAGCGAAAAGCATGCAGGCTTCATTGTGAACAAAGGCGGTGCGACGTGTGCCGATGTGGAAGCGCTCATCCGCGCCATTCAGGATACAGTTTTTCAGGCGACCGGCGTGGAGCTGGAGCCGGAAATTCGCCGCATTTCGCTCAGCAAGTAAAATTTGTGGGATTTACGGTGGCATTTGGCTGCCGAAAAGGTGGTTTTTAAAATGGAATTTGTGATCTTGACCGGCTTATCCGGCGCGGGCAAAACGCGCGCCATGCACGCCATGGAGGATATCGGCTTTTATTGTGTCGATAATCTGCCCCCGGCGCTCATTCCGGTCTTTTACGATCTTTGCGATAAATCCGAGGGTATTCAGCGTCGCGTGGCGGTCGTCACGGATACCCGCGGCGGCGAGCTTTTTAAGTCATTTTTCAGTGCGCTCGAAACACTGAAGGCGCAGAACGAGCCGTATAAAATTTTGTTTATGGATGCGTCCGAGCCCGTGCTTGTCAACCGCTTTCAGGAGACGCGTCGCAAGCACCCGCTTTCCGAAGCGATGCAGGGCTCTTTGGAGCAGGCCGTGCGCCTGGAGCGCGAGATGCTGCGCCCGGTCAAAGAGGTCTCCGATTACGTCATCGATACGTCGAACATTCCGGCGGCGGGGCTGAAAGCGCGCATTTCCGACCTGTTTTTGCAGAACGACAACGACGCCATTACGGTGCATTGCATCAGCTTCGGCTTTAAATACGGTCTGCCGCTTGAATCCGACCTTGTGTTTGACGTGCGCTGCCTGCCGAACCCGTTCTATGTGGAGGAGCTGCGTGAACATACCGGCCTTGAAGCGCCCGTGCGCGACTACGTGATGAACTGCAAGGAAACCGAGGGCTTTAAAACCCGCTTTACGGACATGATCGATTACATGCTGCCGCTCTACATTCAGGAGGGCAAAAGCCAGCTCGTCATCGCGGTCGGATGCACCGGCGGGCATCACCGCTCCGTGGCGCTTGCGCAGTATATGCACGATCACCTTGTCGCAAACGGCATTCACGCCACGGTCTCGCACCGGGATATCACGAAACAATAAAGCGGGAGGGAGCCGTTTTCATGTCATTTGCTGCGGATTGCAAGCAAGAGCTGTGTATGATTGAAAATAAGCGCGCGTGCTGTTTGAAAGCGGAATGCTACGGCCTTCTGCTTTTTTCAAAGTGTTTTTCCGCGCGGGAATCGCAGATGGTATGCGAAAATGCCGCCGTTGCACGCCGTGTGGCGGAGGCCGCCGCCGTTTCGGCCGGTGTATACGCCGAGGTGCGCTCGCAGTTAAGACGCAAGAATATCGGCGCGTATGCCATCACCATTCCGGGTGAAGCCGCACGCATTCAGATGATCCGTTCGTTCGGGCATGATGAGAATGACGTGAACCTGCATATTCACGAGGAAAATCTGCAAAAGGACTGCTGCATTTCGGCGTTTTTGCGCGGTGTGTTCCTCATCTGCGGCACGGTCACAGACCCGCAGAAGGAGTATCACCTTGAGTTTTCCACGCCGTACCTGCACCTTGCGGAAGACCTCGTGGCTGTTCTGCACCGCGTGAAGGCCGCGCAGCTTTCGCCGTCCATTGCACGCAGAAAAAACAGCTACATTGTCTACATAAAGGAAAGCGCCGCCATTGAGGATTTCCTCACGCTGACGGGTGCGGTAAACTCCGCCATGAACCTGATGCAGATCAAAATGTACAAGGAGACCTACAACAATTTAAACCGTGTCTCGAACTGCGAGACCGCGAATCTTGATAAAACGTACTCTGCTGCAACAAAGCAGATTGCCGCCATTGCGCTCATCAGCGACAAGGTGGGGCTGGACGAGCTGCCCGCCGACCTGCGCGAGGCCGCCGTTTTGCGGCTGGAAAACCCCGAAATGTCGCTGCGCGAAATGGGGGAGCGGCTTTCCATCAGCCGTTCCGGTGTGAATCACCGCCTGCGCCGCATTTTGGAGTTTGCGGAACAGCTCGGCTCGCCGGAGGAATCCCTTGCGGAGCAGAGCGTTTTTGAAGTGGAGGAAAAGCTGCATGCTGAAAATGCAAAGACCGAAGAGCTTTAAAGACCTTGTGTTGGGCATTTTGATTGTTGCGGTGCTCGGTGTGGGCGCCTATTTCATCGCCGATGCGCTGAAAGCCGAGCTTGTGCCCGGCGATATCGTGGTGCGCTCCGGCAATGAAGAGATTACCGCGCTGCAGAACGTGACCGGCGAGCAAAGGAAGAACGGTTCAAAAGCGTGCGGAGGGCATTTCGAAATTGAAGAGGTTGCCGATGAATTCCCGGTCATTCGCATGGATAAAGGCATCGTGCTTGAAGCCTCGCAGGATCCCTACGGCGCGATGTATTACACGGTCTATAACGAGGATTTCTCCGAGCTTTACTACCGCAGCGAGCGGTTTGCGTACCCTGAAAACGACGGCACATACTACGTTGTGATCGATACCGCGTGGGGGGATAAAAACCACTATTTTTCCACCGAGCACGGATTTACCCTTGTGATTGAAAACGACAATTAGAGGTTTATGTAAATTCAATTATGTAAACTTAAATGGAAAAGGAGGGCGAAAATGGCGTTTACACATTTGCATGTGCACACCGAATACAGCCTTTTGGACGGCGCTTGCCGCATTGAAAAGCTGCTCGACAAAGCGCAGGAGATGGGGCAGAAAAGCGTTGCCATTACGGATCACGGCGTGATGTACGGCGTGATCGACTTTTATAAAGCAGCGAAAAAGCGCGGCATCAAGCCGATCATCGGCTGCGAGATCTACGTTGCAAAGCGCAGCCGATTCGATAAAATTCACGGCATCGATAACGAAAACCGGCATCTTGTGCTGCTGTGCAAAAACGAAACGGGCTACCGCAACCTTGTCGCCATTGTCTCTAAAGCGTGGACAGAGGGCTTTTACAGCAAGCCCCGTGCCGATATGGAGCTGCTGCGTGAACACAGCGAGGGGCTCATCGCGCTTTCCGCCTGCCTTGCGGGTGAGATCCCGCGCGCGCTTTCCGTCGGCGACTATGACGAAGCAAAAGCCGCCGCCCTGCGCTACCGTGAGATTTTCGGCGAGGACAATTTTTACCTCGAATTACAAGACCACGGCCTGCGCGAACAGGCACATATCAACCCGCAAATAATCCGATTGTCAAAAGATACGGGCATTCCGCTCGTCGTGACGAACGACTGCCACTATATCGAAAAAGAAGACACCAAAATGCACCACATCCTCGTCTGCATCCAGACGAACCGCACGGTGGAGGATGAGGATACGCTGGAATTCGGCTCCGATGAATTCTATTTTAAAAGCGAAGACGAAATGCGTGCACTGTTCCCGGATTGTCCCGAGGCAGCGGACAACACGCAGAAAATCGCCGACCGCTGCAATGTGGAATTTGAGTTCGGCAAAACGAAGCTGCCGCGCTTTGATACGCCGGACGGCAGCGACAACCGCGAATATTTCCGCCGCATGTGTTACGCGGGTCTGCACAAATACTACGGCGAAAACCCGAAAAAAGAAATCGTAGACCGCCTTGAATATGAAATTTCGACGATCGACACGATGGGTTATGTAAACTACTACCTCATCGTGTACGATTTCATCCGTCAGGCGAAAAGCATGGGTATCCCGGTCGGCCCGGGCAGAGGCTCCGGCGTGGGCAGCCTCGCCGCATACTGCATCGGCATCACGGGCGTTGACCCGCTGCGGTATGACCTGCTGTTCGAGCGCTTTTTGAATCCGGAGCGCGTCAGTATGCCGGACTTCGACGTCGATTTCAGCGACGAGCGCCGACAGGAGATCATTGAGTATGTCACGGAAAAATACGGCACCGACCACGTGGCGCAGATCGTCACGTTCGGCACCATGGCGGCGCGCCTTGCGATACGCGACGTTGGCCGCGCCATGGCGATTCCGTACACGACGTGCGATACCGTCGCAAAGCTTGTGCCGATGGAGCTCGACATCACGATTGATGCCGCGCTGGAACGCGTCTCCGAGCTGCGCGATTTATATGAAAGCGACAAACAGGTGCACGAGCTCCTCGACATGGCACGCAAAATTGAGGGCATGCCGCGCCACACGTCTACGCACGCCGCCGGTGTTGTCATCACAGACCGCCCGGTCGTCGATTACGTGCCGCTGAGCATGAACGACGATTCGCCTGTCACGCAGTACACGATGACGGCCATCGAGCAGCTCGGTCTGCTCAAGATGGACTTTCTTGGCCTGCGCAATCTCTCGGTTATCGACCACGCCGAGCAGATGATTGCGAAACACACGCCGGGCTTTAAGGTGGAAAACGCGCCGGATAACGACCCGGACGTGTTTAAAATGATCGCGAGCGGTGCGACAGAGGGCGTGTTCCAGTTTGAATCCGCCGGTATGCGCCGTGTCATCATGCAATCCGACCCCAAAAGCATTGAAGACCTCATCGCCGTTATCTCTTTGTATCGCCCCGGCCCGATGAAGTTCATCCCCATGTACGTCGAAAATCGCAAGCACCCGGATAAAATCACGTACCGCCACCCGCGCCTTTCCAAAATACTGGATGTCACCTACGGGTGCATCATTTATCAGGAGCAGGTCATGCGCATTTTCCGCGAGCTTGCGGGGTATTCGCTCGGTCGCGCGGACATTGTGCGCCGCGCCATGAGCAAGAAAAAGCACGATGTCATGGAGCAGGAGCGCGAGTATTTCATTCACGGCTTAAAGCGTGAGGACGGCACCGTGGAGATTGAAGGCTGCATCGCCCGCGGCGTGGACGAGCAGACCGCCGAGACAATCTACGATGAGATGAAAAGCTTCGCGTCCTACGCGTTCAATAAGTCCCATGCCGCCGCGTATGCCGTTGTGGCGTATCGCACGGCGTACCTCAAATATCACTATCCGAAAGAATACATGGCCGCGTTGCTCACAAGTGTGCTCGCATCCGCAGGCAAGATTGCGGCGTATATGGAAGAATGCAGCAGGCTGAATATTGCCGTGCTGCCGCCGCACGTGAACGAGAGCGAGCAGGGCTTTTCCGTTTTTGAAAACAGCATTCGTTTCGGTTTGCTCGCCATCCGCAACCTCGGACGCGGCCTGATACAGCGCATTTTGTCCGAGCGTACGATGAACGGCCCGTTCACGACCTTCTACGATTTCTGCAAGCGCATGCAGGGCAGAGACCTGAACCGCCGCGCCGTGGAAAGTCTTATCCGCTGCGGTGCGTTCGACGGTCTCGGCAACAACCGCCGCGAAATGCTGATGGCGGTCGGCCCGCTGCTCGATCAGCTGGAGGACGACAAACGCCGCAACATAGAGGGACAGATCGGCCTGTTTGACTTCGGCGGGGAGGAGAAAACGGAATCTTTCGAGATGCCGAAAGCCGAGGAGTTCCCCAAAACCGAACTGCTTTCTATGGAAAAGGAAGTCACCGGCATGTACCTTTCCGGGCACCCCATGTCGCCGTATGCGGAGGTCTATAACGCCGGCATCGCCGCGCGCTTTGATGAGATTGCCCGCAGCGCCGCCGGGGAATCCGACCAATATAAAGACGAGCAGTATGTGGACGTTCTGGCCGTTGTAGAAAGCGTGAAAAAGAAGGTGACGCGCTCCGGCTCTGCCATGGCGTTCGTCACGCTGGAAGACATGTACGGCTCTATGGAGGCGCTTGTTTTCCCGAAAGTTTTGGAAAAATACGGCGACCTTTTTGCGCCGGGCGGCTCTGTTTGGGCGCACGGACGCATCAGCTTTACGGAAGAAAAAGACCCGAAGTTCATCTGCGAATATGCCTCGGCACCGTTTTCGCCGGAAGAAATGATGATCCGCAGAAGGCCTGCGCCTGAGGAAAAGAAAAGGGACTCGCAAAAGCCTGCCGCTGTGCCGGAAAGCGTCACGCCGCCGCGCGGGGAAGAGCGGCCCGGCGTGCAGATTAAGGGCTATAACACAGCCTATAAGGGCCTTTACCTGCGTGTGCCGAACGCCGAAGACCCGCTCTGCAAAAAGGCGATGCAGTACATCGAGATTTTCGACGGCGTGACCGACCTCTATCTATATTATACGGACACGAAAAAGCTGGTCCGCGCGCCCGCCCGTTACCGCGTTGCGGTGAACTACGAGCTCGTCTCCGCGTTGAAAAAACTTCTCGGCGAGGGAAATGTTGCGCTGAAAGAATAAGAAATTCTCAAAAATACAAAAACCGATTCAAAAAAGACAAAATACCTCTTGAAACCGTCAGGGAAAAGGGGTATAATCAAAAATGAATGGAGTAAATTGCTGAATTGCATTTTAACTTTGCAGTTTTCAATAAGAAAGTGGAGGAATTTACAATGTGTGCAAAGAAAATCGCAGTACTTACGAGCGGCGGTGACGCACCGGGCATGAATGCTGCGGTTCGTGCTGTTGTCCGCACCGCGATCTCCTTCGGCATGGAGGTATATGGCGTACGTCACGGCTACAACGGTCTTCTGACCGGCGAAGTGCAGAAAATGGAGCTTCGCAGCGTTTCCAACATCATCCAGCACGGCGGCACGGCGCTCTTTACGGCGCGCAGCCCCGAGTTCAATACCCCGGAGGGCGTTCAGAAGGCGGCTGCTAAATGTCGCGAGCTGGGCATCGACGGCGTGGTCGTCGTCGGCGGCGACGGTTCTTTCCGCGGCGCACGCGACCTGACCGGCGCAGGCGTTCCTTGCATCGGCGTTCCGGGCACCATCGATAACGATATTTCGAGCTCCGAATATACCATCGGTTATGACACGGCAATGAACACCGCTATGGAAATGATCGACCGCATCCGCGATACCACAGAGTCTCACGACCGCTGCAGCGTTGTAGAGGTCATGGGCAGACGCTGCGGCGACATCGCACTCAACACCGGCATTGCTGTCGGCGCAATCGCAACGCTCGTCCCGGAAGTGAAGTATGACTTTGAAAAGGACGTCATCGAGCGCATCCGCTACGCACAGAAGACCGGCAAGCGCCACTTCATCGTGGTCGTTGCAGAGGGCGTAGGTCACTCCGAAGATATCTGCAAGCGCATCCAAGAGGAGACCGGCATCGAGAGCCGTGCGACCATCCTTGGCCATGTACAGCGCGGCGGTTCCCCGACGCTCCGTGACCGTGTTGTGGCAAGCCGGATGGGCTACCACGCAGTTGAGCTGCTCCGCGACGGCAAGAGCAACCGCGTCGTCGTCATGCAGGGCGAACGCATCGTAGACTTCGACATTACCGAAGCCCTCGAGATGCCGCGCGTCTTCGACGAGAAGCTCTACAAGATTTCTCAGGATCTTTCCCGCTAAAGTTTAGTCACCGAAACGCCTGTTCCAAAAGGACGGGCGTTTTCTGTTTTTCGGCACGGTGTCTGCATTTTTTGCATAAAGCACCTTGTCTGGGGTAAAAAATAATTATTTTTGCCGTTTGTCAATAGTAAATGCTAAAAAAGTCTAAAATTTTTTTCATCGGCCCATAATGAGGGCCAGCTCCTCCCGAAAAAGCTGCTCGGCGCACAGAAAACCGAACATTTTGCGGGGATAGCTATTGAGCCACGCCTCCGCGGCCTTCACGTCTTGGGGCGACATGGTGGAGAGGTCTGTCCCTTTCGGGACGAGCCGCCGGATCAGCCCGTTTTGGTTTTCGTTGGATCCGCGCTCGCTTGGTGTGTACGGGTGGCAGTAGTAGACGGTCGTGCGCTTTCCTTTCCCGCGTCGCTTGTTCTCGATGCCATCAGCGTCAGAGAACTCCGTGCCGTTGTCGCAGGTGATGGTCACGAAGATCCTCGGGAACAGGGAGCCCAGCTTTCTCTCTATTCCGTTGAGGGCACGGACGACGCTCTCGCTGGTTTTGTCCTTCATGGGGACGATGATCTCGCGGCGGGTCTTTCGCTCGGTCAGCATGAGCCACGTCCTCTTGAAGCCCTTGCCGCTCTCGAGGCTGTCCATCTCCCAGTGGCCGAAGGTCGTGCGCGTGTTCACGATCTCCGGCCGCTTTTCTATGCTCTTGCCGGCAGGCTTGCGGGGGATGCTTCCATCTGGCCGCTCTGGCTTCCTGCGCCTCTTTCCGCGCTGCGGCAGCATTTCCACAGTGAGGTCGTCGCCGAAGATCTCGGCCCTGATGTAGTTGTAGGCCGTGCTTGCGCAGATGTGCACACGGAAGGGCCAGCCACAGACCTCGGCCTCGCCGATGGCAGCCTCGGGGCTGTACTTTTCATCCCGGATCTTCCCGATCAGGTAGTCGGCCAGCTCGTAGTCGTTGCCGATTTTCAGCTCCGGGCCCTTTGCCCGAAGATTGGCCTCATACCGAGCCTGCGCCCCGTCCGGGTTGTATCGGATCTCGGTGGTGTAGTCGCTGTTGAGGTGCTCGTAGGTGCACCGCTTGAGCTCCCGGTATATGGTGGTATAGTGGACGCCGATCTCCTTTGCGATGTCCACGACCTTCATGCCGGCCCGCACGAAGGCGTCGATCTGCGTGCGTTGTGTAGGTGTCAGGTGGCTGAAATGTTTTCCCATGGTGATCCCTCCGTGAAAAAGAAAAGGGGCGGCCACTCGGCCGCCCCTTCGTCGTCATCCCTTGTACGCTGCGATCAGTGTCAGGGTCTCCTCGTCCGTGACGATGTCCTCCAGTCTGCACTCCAGAGCGACGCAGATCTTCAGGATGGTTTTGAGTTTAGCCCCGGCGATGTCGCGGTCGTCCTGCTCGTAGGTCTGGAGGACTCTGCTGTTGATGTCGGCCTTCTTTGCGAGCTGAGACTGAGAGAGGCCGCGGCTTTCTCGCAGCGCCTTCAGCCTTTTTCCGGTGGTGATCGTTTCCATGTGGCACCCTCCTCCAGTGGCTTTGTGTGTGTCTTAACTATACAACATTTGTTGTATAATGTCAATAGGTGAAAGAGAAAAGCAGCCCGGCCAGACGGCCGGGCTGCTGCTATTCTTTCCCGAGCAGGTAGTAGACGGTCACGCCGAGAGCGTCGGCCAGATATTCGAGCTCGTAGTCTGCGACCACTCTGTCGCCCGTCTCGATCCGGCTGATGGCCTTCTGTGTGATGTCGAGCCCCGCGATCTGGATCTTATACGCGAGGCGCTCCTGCGATAGGCCGGCCCGTTCTCTGGCTTCGCGGACGCGCTCGCCCGAGATGTTGCACCGGCCGTATGGTCTGTATATCTTCAAATATGCGCCCCCTCCCTTTATGCCAAAGATGCCTATTTGACATTAGCACGCCCGGCATGGTAATATTATGCCAAAGATGTCTAAATGCTAAAAAAGGCAAAGGCAAAAAAAGGAGGAGTAGATCATGGGTTTACGCTTTAGGAGAAGTTTCAAGATCGCCCCGGGCGTCCGTGTCAATTTTAACAAAAAGAGCGCGAGCGTCAGTTTCGGGCCGAAGGGGCTGAAACACACGGTCAGCACCACAGGGAAAAGCCACACGACCGTCGGGATCCCCGGCACTGGTCTGTCGTACACAACGACCGGCGGCGGCAGCCGGCCGGCCAGTGTGCCGTCTGCGCAGCGTCCCACCTCACCGAAAAGCAAGTTGGTCGTCTTGCTGCTGTGCATCTTTCTCGGTATGTTTGGCGCGCACCGCTACTATGTGGGGAAGATTGGCACAGGCGTCATCTGGACGCTGACGGCCGGCTTCTTCGGTATCGGTTGGATCGTGGACATCTTCACGGTCGCGCTCGGCGGCTTCTATGATGCAAACGGCTATGTCGTCCGCTTCAGGCCGACCGACGCAGAGCTTTCGGCCGAAGGGTTGGAAGAAGATGCCCCCGTTGACATCGGCGAGGAGTAAAGCAAAAAGAAAAGGCCCGCCCGGGTTCTCTCCCGGGCGGGCTTTTTGTTTATATTGACAGTTTTGCGGACTCTGGCCGGGCGCGATCCGCGCCACAGCGAAGGCATATTGCACAATTAGAGCCGCTGCGTGTAGTCCAGAGAGATCCAGCCGGCCCCGCTCTTGAGTTTGCCCCACTTGGAGGCGCCGGGGCCGTCGCTCTCTGCGACGATGGTGTAGACGCCCTTGTCCTTGATGGTGCCGTTGGTGCCGTAGTTGGTGCCCGGCCCTTTGCGGATGTTCAGCGCGTCGGCCGTCACCTTCACGGTGTAGGAGGCAGTCGTGGCTCCTCCGGCACCGCTGGTTTTGATGTCGGCCGCGTCTGCCCATCCGTACACGGTGGAGCCGCCGCCGGAGACGGCGATCAGGTGGTATGGGTGAGCCTTCCCCTTTGCGATGGCTGTGACCTTGGCCTTGCCCGGTTTGCAGGCCGAGGAGGCCGTGGCAGTTGCGCTGACATAGTGGCGGGTGCCGGTAAACTCCACCTCGTCGCCGACCTTGATGTCACCCGCGGTAGTGTTCCCGCCGGTGGGCGGGGTGGAGCTGCCGCCGGATGCGCCGAGCCGCTTGTTGACCTCGGCCGCGATCTCGTCGTGCAGGTTGTAGAGATAGTCCCCGGGGCAGGCTTTCGCAGCGTAGTCCCGGTGCACGGTCATGTTGCAGCCGTTCAGGTGGTTGACGCGGTCGTTTTTGTTGGTAGACCAGACGAGCTTCTTGATCCCGTTGCGCTTGCAGATGTCGGTCACGAGATCCAGCAGCGCCTCGTATGCCTTATCCTTGACGGCATAGGGGTGAGTGGCGTCGCTTGCGACCTCGATGGTGACGGCGCGCTGGTCGTTGGCGTTGGACGATGTGCACCACGAGCGGTTGCCCTCGTCCACATAGAGAGCGATGCGGCCGTCGGGGCCGATGCCGTAGTTGCTGGACGCCTGCCGGCTGCTCTGAGCGAACAGGGCGCCACAGCTTTCGACTGAGAGCTGGCCCGCCATACAGTGGATCGTGATGGTGTCGATGCTCTTGGTGCGTTTGCCGGAGTGGTTAGGGCTGAGCTTGGTGTAGGAGATCAGGGGGCTGTTACTCATTGTCTGCGCCCTCCTTCTTCCAGTTCATGATCTCCTTCAGCTTGTCGAAGCCGAACATGGACGCATACGCTACCATGAAGCCGATCACGACGAAGGCGACGACGATGTACCATGTGAGGCTGATCGCCTCGATCTGCGTGTAGGCAAGACCAGAGGCGATTGTGAGGGCCTGCGCCACAATAAGCGCGAGAATATTGGTGGGCAGCTTGTCCCATGTGGATTTCTTGACGACTTCGACGATGATGTTGGTGATGGCGACGAGTACGCCGATAATGGCGATAATAGCGGAAATTTCCATAATTTGTACCCCTTTCTATCCTTTTGTTTCTGATGACGGACACGGCACATCAGAGGGCTCTCCATCTGATGTGTCCGTGCTTGTCGTTTGGTACGGAGCCCCATCCGCGTCCAGCCCGTGCCGGTTGCGGCTGATCTTCTCGGTGGCCGACTTGGCTGCGTAGCTTACGAGGTAGCCGATGCAGGCCGTGAAGATGGTGGTCGTGACGTCGCTGGCAGTTTGCTGGTCTCTGAAGGCCAGCACATAGGACGCAACGGCCGAGAGTGTGGCGACGGCCACGGCCCACGCGGCCAGCTTCTTCGAGAACTCCCACGGGCGGCGCTTCTGCGCGAGGCGCTTCGGTTCGTATTTCTCCACGGTCTGCGCCTCCTTCAGTACAGTGCTTTGATGCCCTGCTCGGTGAGGAAGTCCTTCTGCTCGTGCTTGATGCGTTTGGCATACTCGAGGGCCGCCTCCGTCTCGCCGTTGGCGTGGCCGTTCTTCAGCGCGGTGGCCGTCGCCTCTCCGAGCGCGATGGCGGCCCCGACGCTGCGCACGAGTAGCACCTCGTTTCTTTCGCGGGCAGCGTCCCTGCGGTCAAGCTCCTCGTCCCTCTTGGTGAGCCGTCTCTGGATGCACCAGAAACACAGGCCAGTGATGGCCGACGGGATCCCCATGAGGGCCACGAGCTGTGCGATGTCTAACTCGATCATGCTGCACCTCCATCCTCGATTTCGACGACCTCCCAGCCCTGCGGGTATGCCTCGGGGCTGTATGCGTTGGCGTCCTCCTTGATAGAGCGGTAGACCTTGCCATCAGTCCAGAGGCAGACCTCGCCCTTCTGGTAGCTGTCCTCGGCCATGGTCGGCTGAATGAACGGCTTCGCCTTCTTCGGGTCGGTGGTGTGGTATGGCACCCACTGTGCGGGGCTCTTGCCCGGCTCGATGTCCGGGTTGTTTTTGGTGTTGTGAGCTTGGCAGCAGCGCCAGCTCTGCCCGCTGTGAGTGCAGGCTTCGTTGACCTCGTGGCTGCCGTCGCCCTTGGGGCCCTCATTCGTCCACGCCGGCAGCAGATCCTCGCAAGCGATGATCTCGGTGCCGGTTCGGTCTCCAGCTTCGGCCTCGCTCACAAATGTCATGCGGGCGCTGCGCAGAGCTGCCTCGAGGCCGCTGTACTTGGTGCTCATGTGGTCAGCCCCCTTTCAATGGCGCCGGTCAGATCCTCGAGCTCGTTCTCGAGGTCGGTGATGCGCTGCTTGTCCTCGGGGGAGGTGCCGCCGGCGCCGCCGGCCTCCTCCTTCTCGTGGATAGCTTTGATGCTGTGCTCCATGAAGTAGACCATGTCGCTCCTCCTTCCTTGTGGTTTTACGCAAAGTTACCGCCGACCGACTGGATGTAGCAAGCACCCTCGGCCGAGCCGCGCAGGAGCTTGACCTTGATCTTGACGCCCCAGTCTGCGGCGGTCTTTGTGTCGTTGGTGAAAAAGTGCTTCTGGCTGTTGAGTGCCTTCTGCGTGATGTCCTCCCATGTGGGCTCTGCGTCGTTGCCGTTGTTGCAGATCCAGACCTGAAGGGTGCTGCCGACCGGGAAACTGCCCTGAATATTGACGAGTGCCTTGGTCGGCATATCGTCGGCCGCCATCGCCACGGTCTGCACGAACTCGATGGAGTGCACGGCCTTGTCAAAGGACAGGGTGCGCACAGCCTTCTCGTTTTTGGCGTCGGTGGCGGTGATGGTCAGGGTGTGGTCTCCATTGAGCAGCTTGAGCCACTGGTCACTCGTGATCGTCAGCTCGTTGGTGTCTCCGAGGGTGGCCGTGTAGGTGCGCAGCGTGGTGTTGTCCAGTTTCTCCACGACCGTGACCTGATGGCCGTCGGCGTCGGTTACTGTGTACTCATAGGAGGGCGGCGCTGCGGTGAAGCTGCCGAGGTCGGTGTCGCTTCCACTGATGACGGGCGGCCGGTTGTTGGTAACAGTGCGCACGGCGCTGGTGGTGTACGCACTCTCGGCGCCGGCCGCGTCGTATGCCTTGACGCGGTACTGTACGTTCTCCCATCCGTAGGTGATGGAGTCGGTGTAGCTCCGGGAGCTGCCGGAGTAGACCTGAGACCACGAGCCGCCGTTGACCTTTCTCTCCAGCTTGTAGCCGGCGAGGTTTCCGTCGGGGTCGGTAGACTGCCCCCACGAGATGCTCAGGTTTTCGCCGCCGATGACCTCGCTCGGGACGGTGATGGTCGACGGCGCCGTGGGCGCCTGATTGTAGACGATTGTGTAGCAGCCGTCCGAGTCGGTGGTATCGGAGACAAGGAGATCAGAGGACAGATTACAAGCGGGGCGCAGGCCGAAGTTGCCGTAGTAGGCGCCGTTCCAGTTCAGCGTGCCGTCAGAATAGACGAGGCGGGCGCCGCCGGCCGACCCGGCATAGGCGTCCCGCAGCCAGTAGTACCACGCCTGATTTGCATTGACGTCGTAGTTGGAGTTGGCAGCGGCAGAGGCCGAGACGGTTGCGATGCGGCTGCTGTTGTCGCTGAAGATCGCCAGCTTGACGCCGCAGACATGGTCGCCGGAGAGGCCGACCTCTGTGCAGGACAGGGGGAAGATCTTGTCCACGCAGGTCTCAGTCCCGCCTCCGTCCGTTGAGCTCTTGCCGACCGTGATGGTGGTGGAGAGTAGGGCGGCCCGCTCGTTGGCCGTGAAGCCGTTAAGGAAGCCGGCGATGGTGTTGTAGGGGTTGTACCCACTGTAAACATGGGACGAGTCAGGGGCCTGATCGGCCGAGTGCTGCGCGGTGTACCACTTGCCGGCTCCGGCGTCGCTGTTAAGCCACTGGCGCAGGTTTGACCAGATGTAGCGGTTGTTACCCCAGCTTCTTCGGTCGCTGTTTCCATTGGAAGGCTCGGTAGCGTCGAAGCAGAGCAGCTTGATGATCTGATTGGTCACAAGCGTGACGCTGTTGGACGGGTAGCCACTATGGTTCTTGTCGCCGACGATCCAGATGATCGGCGCGCCGTACAGGCTGCCGAACTTGACCTTGCTCTTGTTGGCGAGGTTGCTCAGTTTTTGAGGCATGAGGCGTTTCTCCTTTCGGTGTTGGTTTTAACTCCGGGAAGTAGCCGTAGAAATAGGCGTCCATGTTCTGCCGCAGGTGGTAGGTGTTGCCGTGCGAGATGTGGCCCGTCCAGCTTGCGTAGGATTGGGCCACGCTCTCGAGCGTCATCTTGTTCCTGTCCACGAGGCCGTGGAACTTTCTGATCCTCCGCTTCATGTTGTCGATGCTCTTGGCTCTGACCTTTCTGACCACCTTGCCGGTGTTCGTGAGGTATGTGTGGAAGCCGAGGAAGTCGATGCCGTTCTTCAGGGGGAAGATCTGCGTCTTGCCGTTCAGGCGTAGCCCCAGCGGCTTGATGTACGCCTTGATCTGCTTGAGGATCTCCCGGAGCAGCAGCTTGTCGCTGCTGATGATGTAGAAGTCGTCCATATAACGGCCATAGACGAGGCCGAGGTCGTCCCGCAGCCAGTGGTCGAAGTCGTCCAGATATAACAGGGCGAGCAGTTGGCTCGACTGGTTGCCGATTGGGATGCCGGGGTCTGGCGTGCTGTCGATGACGATCCAGAGAAGCCACTCGACGAAGTCGACCAGCTCGGCGTCAGGAAGAACGGCCAGAGCCTTGCGGGCCTTTGCGAAGCAGACGGCGTGCAGCAGGGTATAAAAGAACTTTGAAAAGTTCCCTTTCAGCACCCAGCCCTCCGCGTAGTCCCACTCCTCCATCGGCCGGTATGGCAGGCCGGCGGCCCTCCGGGCCTCCTCGTCTGCTGCCTTCCGGCTGAAGAAATAGTGACGCATAGCGTCGGCCAGACGGTCGAGGCCGTCGTGGGTGCCTTTGCCGATCTGCCCCGCATAGTTGTCCCGGATGAAGCGCCGGGAGAATGTTGGCTCGAGGACGTTGTCGCATAGCGAGTGCTGGACGACCTTGCCCTCGAAGTCTATGGCGAGGACGAGCCGCTCCTTGGGCTCGTACACCTTGAAGGGATAGTAGGGCCCGAAGATGTACTCGCGCCGCTGGAGACGGTCAGAGAGGTCGGCCGTGCGCTCTATGGCCTCCATACGGTAGCGCATGGCCGTCGGGTTGTCTCGCTTCCCGCAGCGGGTCTTGCGGTATGCTTTGTATAGTGCGTTGAAACTGTTGACGATGTTCTCCATGTAAAAAATCCCTGCCGTCGGCAGCTCCGGCCACGCTTTGCGTGCGCCGCCGGGAGCATCGGCAGTCCTGTGTTTACCCATGGCCGGGCCGGTCATACGGCTCCGGGTGCGGGAGGGATACGCCTTCCTTGGATGATGGCGCACAGTGTTCGCCGGCCATTTCCGGCCGGTTAATAAGTCGGGCTATCCATCGAAGCGGGGCGCAGGCCGTTGTTGCCGTTGTAGGCGTTGTTCCTGTTCAGCGTGCCGTCGGAATTGACGTTGCGGGCGTTGTTGGCCGACCCGGCACGAAAAAACAAGGCGTACCCCACGGGCTGCCTATTGATGGCGCGCCTGCGCGTCCATCTTCGCGGCCCTTTCTTTATCTGATTTGTACCATTTTGCGGTCTGGTTTTTGACGCCGGCCGCCATTCTTGACCAGTGCGCGAAGGCGTCATCGCTGAGCCCACTGAGGATCTCGTGGGCGAGCTCAATGTGGTGGATCAGCTTCCGGCAGTTGCGCAGGGCCGAGCGTTGGGCTCTGTATCGCATTTGTCTCTCCTCCGGGTCGGTCAGGAGCAGATCGTTGGCCTCCATCAGGTCAGCGACGAGGTCGCTGGCCTCGTTCATCATCCGTTGCGCGAGCCCGAGCCGCTCCTTCTTCGGGAAGATGTTCGGGTTGCGCGTCTTGATGTAGGTGTGTTTTTCGAGCTCCTTGGCGTCGCTGATGACCTGCATCTCCGGGAGCTTTTCACGGCCGAAGGGCGGGCGGCCTACATTTGCCCGCTCGTATGGCCGCGAGTGTCCGTTGCTTGCCGTAGTACCTCACCTCCTCCCCTTTGATGGTGATCCTCGCGTCTGTGCCGTCGTAGGCTGTGCCCTGAATGACGATCACGCCGTCCTCACGATTGCAGCACGAACACGGCAGAGCCAGCTCGACAAACAGGTGCGCGATGATGCACGACGCCTCTGCTGGAGGGATCGGCGTGTAGCCATAGCCGTCCATGGCTTAGCACTCGAGGCGCTGAAGCGTAGCGTTCCAGACGCCAGAGGTGAGGGTGATGCCTTCCAGATCCGCGAAGGTGATCTGGAAGGGGTTGGTCGTAATGTCGCCGAACACAGCGTCCCACAGGGTCGTGATCTTGCCGGTGTTCTGTTGGACGATGTTGCTCAGGTCGACCACAGCGGCCTCGGCCTTTTGTGCGATCCCGACCGCCTGCTGCGCGAGAAGGATGGCCTGATTGGCCGTGGCCTGCGCTGCGAGTGCGATGGCCTTGTAGTTTTCGTAGTCCTCCTTGGTGGCGTAGGCATCCGCGGGGATGTAGGCGGTCACATTGGTGGCCGTGCCGATGGCGGTGACGATGTCGATGGTTTTCTCGACGATGGTGGCGCCGCCGGTCGGGGGGATCCACTCGGCGAGGTCGCCGCAGTTGCCGTAGCAGTACAGCACCTCGCCGACTTCTTCGTCAGGATCCTCAGCATAGAGGCCGAGCTCCCGATAATAGAAGCCGTCGTCGGTCTGGTCGTTGGTGAACACGCCGCCGACGGAGACGGTGCCGTCCCCGTTTACGACGCATTTCGTGATGTCGATGGTCGCCTTCGGGCTGACCACATCGGTGAGGGAGCGGGGCGTCTGTCCCTCCTCGAGGTAGCCGTCGCCGAGGACGATCCGGGTGTAGTTGATTTTTTTGCCCGCCACGCCCTTCGCCAGAACGAGAAGGCCCGCGGCGGTGATGTCGTTGTTGATAAATGCGGCCATGTCTTTCTCCTTTCCTTAGTCTGAAGCGAGGACGCTGGTGCCGATGGTGACGGTCTCCCGGTTGTTGTCGTGGATGGCCGCCCCGTGGTAGAGGTGGATCTCGTCTGTCCCCATGACGTGTCGCTCCTCTCCGTGCTCTCGCACAGCCATCCCGGCATAAAGGAACATCTCTCCGGTCAGGCAGATCAGGATCGCGTCGAGCCACGCGCTGCGCCGCTTTACAGTACGCAGCAGGGAGAGAAACAGGTTGAGGTTGTCGTTGACGAGCCCCGGGTTGTCGCTCAGCACCTTGAAATGGTAGGGGGCGCCGCCGTACTGATACCACTCCCTGACCTCTCCGCTGCCGAAGTAATCGGTGATGATCTGCTCCACAGCGTAGCGGGTGCCGAGCTTTGCGTAGACGCGGTCGCCGCTGCGGATGACGGCCCTCTTGGTCTCGATGGGCGCGGTGCTGTCATACCACTGGATGTTCAGCTCCCACGCCATTTCGTCCAGCTCGGCCTCGCTGAGCTGGTCGATCTTGTCCCATCTGCTCAACAGTTTCAGCCGGGCGAAGGCGTCGCGGGATAGGGTGTCGCAGCCAGCGGCCAGCCCGCGGTCGGCGCCGTCCTGTGCCATCCATGAGGGCAGGAGCTTGATCATCTCGACTTCGCTGAGTCGCATTTAGATCACCTCGCTCTCTGTCTTGTGGCTGACAGTCATGTGCCCGCTGAACTTGGCGACCTGTGTGTCGCTGACGGGTGTGTAGACCGGCTTGGTCACGTCCACGCGGAAGGCGCCGGTCAGGTTTTCGCCCCACGACGGGCAGAGGATCCGCTTGCGGAGCTGGTCGGGGTTGATGTCCCGGCCCAGCGCGCCCACCTGCCACTCGTTGTAGCGGTCGATTGCACCGCTCGTGCCCTCCACGTTGGCGACGACCTCGGCCTCTGTCTCGGGGGTGGCGTAGTAGACGATCTCGATGTCGTAGGTGATGACCTCCGGGGCCACGACGCTGACCACGTCGGTGAGCGGCCGGATGTCTGATGCGTTGCACGCTTCCAGCACCTTCTCGAGGATGCTCTCGTCGGGGATTGCTCCACCCTCCAGAAGGGGGACGATCTTGACGCAGCCCTCGAGGGTGCGGGTGATGGTGATGTCGAGGCTCGTGGCGTCCGTGAGGGCACCCTTGAGCTCGATGGTCAGTAGGTCGTCGGTGTAGTCCACGGTGTAGTCGGCGTCCTCCACGCCGGCCGTGCTCTCCCCGTGTTCCTTGACGATCAGGGTGCCCGGCAGCAGCCGGCCGCCTCCGATGAAGGCGTGGCCGTCGTAGACCGTCAGGGTGCGGCTGATGGTTTCCGTCTCGCTGACTGCCCGGGCGTCGATGATGGAGCTGTCGGCCGTCATGGCCCAGTAGATGTAAGCCTGTTCGGGCCCGGCCGTAGACTGGGACGCCGGCGCCAGCCGGATGCGCTCGCGCAGTCTGTTGTCGCCTTCCTCGGTGTAGGGCTCGCCATCGTCGCCGCCGGCCGTTGCTGTGATGTTGGTGACGCTCTCGATGTATGGGATCAGGTCGACGAGGGTGGTGATGGTGCCCGGGGCGTACCCGTTGTACTCGGTGCCGTTGCTGACGGCCGAGGTCGGGATCTCCACAGAGTAGGCGCCGGCCTGAAGGACGGCGATCTCGTCGGTGGCAAAGTAGTGGTCGCTGTCTGGCGTCACCTTTGTCCACTTCGGGATGATGATGTTGTTGGGCTGCGGGGTGCTCACCGAGAAGCGCATGGTCGTCTTTGCCGGGGATCCTTCCAGCCGGTGGACATCCAGCCGCTCGCCGATGGCGTCAAGCACCTCGCCCCGCGCATAACGGAGAAGGGTCTGCCGTCCGGTGTCGTCGAGGCTATTGTAGAGGGCGACGAACACGGCCACGAGCCCCTCGCCGAAAATCCGGCGCTCGTCTCCGGGGTACAGAGGTTCGCCGGCGCCCTTTTCGAGCGCAGCGATCAGGGTGTTGTAGATGGTCGTCGCGTCGGTGGTGGTGAGGTGGATGTCGTCGCCATAGGTGTTGGTCTCGTCGCTCATGCTGTTCACCTCCTTCAGAGTGTGTTGTTGTCAATGCTGGCCCGTAGCTCGAAGCCTCCGGCCTGTTCAGCCAGCGCGACCAGTTCGGACGAGCTCAGGCGCACGCGGGGCTCGTATGTTTCCACAACGAACTCCACATCAGCGGCCAGCTCGTCGGCCGCCGTTCCGCTCGGCTTGTCGATCAGGGTGCGGTCGATCCCCTTGATGCGCTCGTATGGCACCTCGCCGCGGATGGTCTTTAGGAGGTTCTGCACGCAGGTCTCTGGTGCTGCGTTGCCGCTTGCTTTCATGGGATCACCTCGCTTTAGGTCAGTTGGGTGTTGTTTGGTTTCTTTGCAGCTTTGTCGCTGCTGGATGCTCCGACGGTCAGTGCGCTCAGGCGCGGGCCGACTCCGCTGGAGACCCCAGCCGGGGACGAGCTTCCCCCGGTAGAGCTCCCGGCGGTTGCCTTCTTGCTGCTGGCCTCCTCAGCGTACTCCGTCAGGTTGATGGTGATCTTCCCCTTCAGGATCCGGCCGAGATTGTCGACCGTAGTGTCGCTGAGGCTCACGCCAGTGAGCTGAAGGTTGGCCGGGCCGAAGCGCGTGCCGCCGAGGTAGAAGGGGGCGTACTGGCCCACCAGCGCCGTCCACGACTCGTACTCGCCGCGGACATCGCAGCCCACGGCGACGGCGAGATCGAAGTCGAAGCTCATGCTCTGGAGCTTGAGCGCCTTGGTTTTGGTGGCCGGGGATCCCGCCTTGTCGTCGCTGTTCTCCGTGTCCAGCTCCACGCTGGCCGAGACGCCGTTCAGGGCGGCGATCCTCTCAGGGGAGACGCCCCACGTCTTGCCGTTCCACGATGCCATGACGGACATGATGCTCGGCCTCCTTCCTTAGTTCGGGCCGCTCGTCTCTCCGTGCACGCCCGTGTGGGTGTGGCTTTTCAGGCTGATGCCACTGGCCGTGACATCGGCCGACGGAACGCTGACGCCTTTGTCCTGCACGGTGACGGCGCCCTTCTTGATGGTGATGTCTCCGGGGACGATGCCGGGCCACTCTCCGTCCATGCGGGAGAGGATCAGGCCGGTGCCGTCCTCGAACATAGCGTAAGCGACCTCCACGCCGGGGCTCAGGTTTCCCATCTCCCCGCGCAGATACCACGGGATCGTCAGCGGCCTCGTGACGAGGCTGTCCGCTGTGCTTGGAAGCACCCGGGCCGTGGTCTTGTCGCCGTTTCTGTCGGGCTCTCCCTCGATGCTCGAGATCTTGCCCTTTTGGATCATTTGGGTGTTGCTGTTTGGCATGGTCAATATCCCTCCAGAGGCTTGCGCAGATATAGCTTGCTCCGGCTCTTGACATAATCGTGCCGGATCCGGCTGACGAAGGCCGTGCCGTCCCACGATGCGACGCTCTCGGTGGAGAGCGTCACCACGGATCCTGCTGCATACTCGCGCAGCAGCGTCCCCGTCCAGAGCGTTGCGACGGTTGCCTCTTTGTTGGCGTCCCGGAGCAGGCCCTTTGCGAAGCGGTCGGCCTCTGCTTGGTCGGTCATGCGGAAGGGGAGGATCTTGCGCAGCACCTTGTCACCTCCGGCCGGAGCCGAGAAGGTGCCGGTCAGGCCGCCGTTGACGGCTTCGGCCGAGCCGTAGGCGTAGGCGCCCTCGTCCCGGTACTCGAAGTCGTTGGCCGGCGTTATGGTGATGGTGTCGACGGGCTGCTGCCCCTCCATGTATGCCTCGTCGTAGACGACCAGCTTGCCGTCATAGACTAAAAAAGCCGCGCCCTCGAGGGTGCAGCGTGCCTGAAGAAAAGCAAAGTCGGGGAGGTTGTTCTGCTCGACATAGTCGTATGTCTGGTCTGTGATGCCGTAGGTCTCGACCGTGAGGCCGTGCCGGCCGGCGATCTCTTGGATCAGTTGCAGGAACTTGACCTTTTCCCACGACTTGCTCCTCTTGTCCTTGGTGGATTGCGGGGCAGAGTAGGCCCGCAGGGTTATGAGGCCGGACTCGGGGACGACGCTCTCGACGAACATTTTCCCGGTCTTTGCAGCTCCGTCCTCGACGGCGATGGTGTCGCCCTTTTTCGGGCTCCACCTGTCCCACAGCTCCCGGGTGTCGTTGAGCTTGAGCAGCAGCTCGTCGCTCTGCTTATCTGCGAACATATCGTGGAAGCAGCGGTGGACGCTGATCTCGGGGTAGATGTCCGTCCCCTCGTAGATGATTTTCACAGGGCCGTCACCTCCTCCACGGTGGCAGAGTGTCCGGCGTCTCCACAGTCTCGACGATTGGGATCCGCACGGCCTCGCCGCCCTCGAAAATCAGCACATCGCAGAGGTCGCGGTTGGCGTCGATGATAGTGCTCGCCATTCGCTCCTCGTTATATGCTGCCAGTGCGATGCTGTCGAAGGTGTCGCCGCCCTGCGCGGTGTAATCAATATAGCCGACTATCCGCTGTGACATAGGCGCCACCCTCCCTTCTTGCGAGTGCTTCGAGTACGAAGTCGATGAACTCAGGCTCCAGATCCCGCAGCTTTCGGATCAGGGCGTCCTCGTCGGTGTCTCCCTTGACCTCGATCTTGGGGCTGAAGGACAGGCCGCTCAGGTCGTAGACCACAGACGTGCCGGATCCTGTGCTGATGGGCTCATAGCTGCCCTCGTCCATAGCTCCGAGCATTTGGCCGGCTTTCGCCCAGTAGGCGAGGTTTGCCGACCTGTATGCAGGGTTGAAACTGATGACGGCCTCTGTCGGATAGCGCGGATCCTCGCCGGCGAGCGACGGGCCGCTCGTGAAGCCGCCGGTCGCATATCCAGCAGCGGATCCTCCTCCTCCGAAGCCAAAGAGGCCGCCGAGCTTGTCGAGCACTCCCGCTCCGAAACTGACGATGTCGGCGATGACTCCGGCGATGGTGCCCAGCACCGAGGCGATGGGCTGAAGCAGCCCCAGCAGGGGGCTCAGGATCGGCATGATCGCATTGAGGAGCGACATCAGGGGCGGCAGCAGCGCCTCGACGATCTGCATCAGGGGCGGCAGCAGCGGCATGATGACGCTGTTGACGATCTGAAGGGCGATCTCCAGCAGCGGGGTGATGACCGGCAGCAGCGTGGCGATCAGGTTGGTCAGCACGGGCAGCACGGTCGAGATGATCTGCGTCAGCATTGGCAGAATGGTCGCCAGTATGCTCGAGATCGGCGGGAGGATAGCCTGCACGATCTGCATGAGCGGGGGGAGAAGTTGCTGCGCCAGCTCGAGGAGCGGGGGAAGGAACGACGAGACGAGCTGGCTGAGAAGCGGGAGCAGTCCCGCAGCCAGCTCCGTGACCATCGGCATGACGGTCTTGAGCGTGTCGCCCATACCGACGAGGAACTCCTGCACAAATGGCATACAGGCGTTTAGGGTGTCGGTTATGACCGGCGCGATGGCCTCGAAGGTGTCGCTCAGGATAGGGGCCAGAGCCGTCAGGGTGTTGGCGATCATGGACGCCATCGGGAGCAGAGCGACCTCTGCCGACCTCTTGACCGCCTCGAAGGCGCTGCCGAGGTCGTTGTACTTCACGTCGTTGATCTGCTGGAGAGCGGCCGCGCCGTCATAGGCCGCGGTCTCGATGCTCGCCAGTACCGGCAGCACGCCGGCCTCCAGATCCTCGAACTGTGTGCCGAACAGGGCCACGCCGGCAGCGTTGCGGGCGAGGGGGTCATCCATGTTGTTGAGTGCCTCGACGGTGTCGAAAAACGCGGCCTCGGCTGTGTCTCCACCTGCGGCGAAGGCTGCGAACATCTTGTCGGCATTGAGGCCGAGGCTCTCGAAGGCTTCGCGGCTCGTGTCGCTGCCATCCTTTGCCCGGATGTTGAACTCCTTGACGGCGTCACCGACCTTGTCGATGGAGAAAAGGCCGGCGTCAGCGCCCTCCACGAGGGTGCCGATGAACTGGTCTGCGCTGAGGCCGAGGGCCGCAAACTGCGGGCTATACTCGTTCAGGGTGTCCAGCAGGTCGCCGTTTTTGTCAGCACCGTTCTGTGCGCCCACAGCGATCAGGCCGTAGGCTTCCTCGGCGTCGATGTTGAAGTTTTTCATCAGGGCCGACGCCGCCCGGGCGCTTTCGCTGACATCGTAGTCGAACACGTCGCGCAGGTTGAAGCCGGCGGCAGTTGCCTTCTCCAGAGCTTCGCCGGTCAGGTCGCTGGCCTTCTGCGTCGCAGCCAGACCGTCAGCCACATCAGCGAAGTCGTCGCCGAGGTTTTGCGCGTAGATGTTTTTGACGCTTTCGCCGAGCGAGTCCAGCTCGGCGCCGGTCGCCCCGGTTGCTGCTGAGAGCTGGTTGATGGCCGTGTTGTATTCGTTTCCGAGGCCTGCCAGATACTTCCCGGCGTCAACGACCGCCTTTCCCGTTGCGACCGCGATGCCGCCTATGGCGCCGCCGACGGCCACGGCCTTCCAGTTGACCTTGTCCAGTTTCCCGGTGACATCGTCCAGCGCCTTGCCGAGCGACGGGTCAATGGAGCCGGCGAAGCTCACGACGGCTTGCAGCACTTTGTTTTTAGCCATTGGCGTCACCTCCTCCTATGCGGCCGGATGTGGGGGATCTTTGGCTTCGGGATCCTTGCCCTCTGCTTTTTCGCCTCCTCGGCCGCTTCGTAGTATTCGATCAGGAAGTCGGTCAGGCGTTCTCGCCGGAGCTCTCCGACTGAGATGTGGAAGGCTCGGGAGTAGTCTCGCGTGAGCTCTCCGAGTCGCTTTGCTCGGAGGGTGCCGCCGACCTCGAAGTGGTAAAATTTCTGCCGATCCTCACGAGCTCCATGACGTCGGGGCCGCTGATGCGCTCGAGGTCAGTCACGTCGATGTCGGGATTGACGGCGATGATCGCCATCATGGCAAGGTAGGCGTGCATGGAGTAGTCGAGCTCGGTGGCGCCGGCGCTGCCGCCTGCCTTATGGGTGGTGGCGCGCAGTTTCAGAGCCTCGGCTTCTGCGAACATACCCACGGTGATCGCGCCGGTGTCGTAGGTCAGGGTCTTGACCTTCTTGCCGTTGATGGTGATGGGGTTGCTGAGTGTCAGCTTTTCCATGGTGTTGTCTCCTTTCGTTGATAAAAAGAGGGACGCCGCCCACCTCGGGCGGCGCCCATTTGTTACAGCACGCTGCGCAGGTCTTTGGCGTAGTCCACGCCGTCGATGCGCATGATGGTGTTGAGCTGGTCGATCAGCCAGAACTCAGACCCAGCGACGAAAAGCTGGTAGCGGCTCACGGCCAGCGTGATCTCGTTCTCGGACAGGTTTCCGGGATCCACGGAGAGGCCGGGGATCACCTTCGGGACGCTGCGGAGAAATGCCTTGCAGCCCTCGGTCTTGCTGGAGCCATCGGCATACTTGACATCCTGCGCCCATCTGACCTCCAGCGTCTTGCTCTGGAGTTTCACGATGTTGCGCAGGCCGTAGTCGATGCCGATCTTGGTGATGGCTGCCTCCATCGCCTCGATCTGCCCGGTCATGGGTGCGGTATAAGTGCCCATGGCCTTGAAGTCAGCAGTCACAGGCGTGACAGCCGGCAGGGTGATGGTCACATCCTTCGCGCAGAGGACGCCGTCGACGTAGACGGTGTTTGCGAGGATGGGGCCCTTCAGGTCAAGCCACAGAGATGCCATTACTCGTCACCTCCTTCGTAGTAGACAGAGAAGCCGGCGTCGGTGTATGCGACGTACACGCTCGCAGACTTGAGGGGCGGGGTCGGGGTGACAGCGATGTCCCAGCGGAAGTCGCCGTTCATGATGTCGGTGGTGCTGTTCTCGCTCTCGAGGAACACGATCTTCGGCTCACCGAGCAGGGCGCCCATGCTGACATAGCCGTCGAGCTTCTCCTGCTCGCGGTTGATGATCTCGTCCTTGAGCGCCCGGGTCATGGGCTCGTCGATCTTCGGGCTCCACTCCCTCTGGAAGTCGTTGGTGATGTGCATGAGCATACGCATGGACACATCGAAGATCGCCCGGGGATCCACATCTGCGCCGTATGTGTAGGCGGCAGTATGATCTCCCCACAGCACCCACTCGCCGCCCCATGCGACGGCCGTGCTGATGCCGTTCTGCGTCAGCTCCTTGCCCTCCTGCTGGCTGAAGCCGCGGTTGGTGGCATTGGCTCCAAAATACTGCTTGATGATGGGGATCGCCTTGTTGCCGCAGGTCTCCATCGGGACGCTGTTGTGGCTGAAGTCGGCCCGCATGAGCTCGACCACGGCCAGCGTGCTCAGGTGGTAGACGTTGCCGAGGTTGTCAATGCCCTGCGGCCAGTAGACCTTCGACCGCTCGCCGGTGAAGGCGTTGTTCTTCTTCCATGCGACCGCCTTGGTGATGGTGTCGACCGCCTGCGCGCTGCCGTCCACGAGGGGAAGGTCGGCCACGACGAAGGAGTCCCAGTGGCCGTTGATCTTCTGGCTTGTGGTGAGCATGGCGTTGTAGACCGCCGGGCTATGACTCCAGCCGGGGGCGGCGATCAGGTTGCAGACTGCGAACTGCTCGGGGTAGAGCAGGGCGATGGAGCTCAGCCCGCTATACTCGCCGCTGGCCGTCACGCCTCCGATGATGTCCTCGTCCTCGATGGCGGTGTCGTCCACCTCGTAGAAGCTGGCCGTCAGGGTGCCGGTGAGGGGGCTGTCGTCGATCAGGCTGGTGATGATGACGGTGCCCTTGGTGAAGTTATAGTCCACGGCGTAGTCGGTGCCCTCGGCATAGTCGCCGCCCTCGCTCTTGGCGATGGTCAGCGTGTCGAGGATGATAGTGCCGCTCGCAAACTCGGCCCGGCCGCCGGTGAAGGAGAGCTGCTTGGTCGTCTCCTCTGCCTTGCGATGTTTGCCCTCGGACGGGTCGAGGACGTTGATGACGTAGATGGGGCCGATGTTCCCGATGGTGTTGTTGAAGTGCGCGTTCATGACCTCGCAGAGCGTAAAGGTGCCCCAGTCGGCCGCATAGCCGAGCTTTCGCTGTGCGTCGACCATGTTGCTGAGCTTGATGGGCTCATTGATGACGCCGGCGTCTGCGAAGCCGCGCACGAGGTTGACGGGCGCCGTGCCGACATAGACCGGCGTGGTGCCCGCCTGCACGGCGCTCTGTGCCACAGTCTCACCGATGTGGCCGTATGCGCCGTAGAGGTATTCGTTTGCCATCTGCTTTTCCTCCTTTGCATAAAATTAGAGCAGCCGGCCGGCTGCTCTTAAAGCAGGTGTTGGTAGTCCTTCGGCGTGCGTGTCAGGATCTCCTCGACCGCGAACTCTACCCACGCGAACCAGAAGGGGTAGAAGTCCGGGACGGCGTCCTGCTCAGACACAGGGCCGAAGGTGATGCCGTCCTCCTTCATGACGCGCAGCGGGCCGATGTACTCGGCGTTCTCGATCATGCGGAGGGCCGTGTCCACGAAGTTCCATGCGTCGCGCCAGCCCTCGCCGTTTTTCTCGAAGAAGGCCGCGGCCTCCTCGTTTTGCCACTGGACGTATGCGCCGCTGCCGTCGTTTTTCGGTTTGAAGATGTCGCGCCCATGGTAGCCGGGATCCCATGCAGAGAAGCAGAGTCGGATCTTGATACTCCTCGAGCTCATGGTCATGCGGTCAGAACCTTCCACGATCTGAACACAGACCGACGGGATAGGCGCCGGAACCTTCGGGGGCAATCTGTCTTTCGACGGGACGAAAAGCGAGAACGCGGTCGGGTTGACCAGCTTGTATGGGTAGGAGGCGTCGGTCGCGCTGTCGTCCGGGAGCTTGAGCTGTACCATCGGGCAGACAGTAGAGCCCAGCCACTCCCGGACGGTCTCGATGCTGTTGACTATGGACACGGCTGCACCTCCTTTACATGGTCACGGTTTGGCCGAGCGCGATGGTGGCGACGCCCATATCCTCGCTCCAGTCGTTGACGATATACTCGCGGCCGTCAATGTTGAGCCCTTCGCCCGCCGGGCGCCGGGGTGGCAGATCCTCGACTGCTGCATACAGCATGAGAGACGACTCTGCCACGCCCAGCTCTTGCCCCCCTTGGCGTTCCTTCAGGGCGTTGTCATCCAGCACGACGGTGATGGTCTTGCCGTCGACTCTGTGCTCCTCGCCGAACTCGGCGAGGTTGAGGAACACGAGGCGGCGGTCGTCAGCGACCATCTTCTTGAAGTCGAAGGCCATCAGACGGGATCCGCGGCGCCGATCTGAGGGGGCTCCTCATTGTCGCCGGTCTGGTCGTCGTCGGCAGTTTCTCCGACAGCCGCCTTCGCCTTCTCGATTGCGGCGATGACGTCAGCCTTCTTGCGCATGGTGGAGGCGTCCACGCCGTATGCGGCCGCCACTTCCTTCAGGTCGTCGAGTTTCATGTCCTCGTCGTACTCAGGGGCAGCGGTGGTCTCGCCGGTCTCGTGTGCGCCGTCAGGATCCTGATCGGGCTTTTCGGCCGGGGCAGGTGCCACAGGCTGCTCGTCGACGTACTTGGCGGTGCCGTCTTTGACCAGACGAGCCTCGAGCTCGGGGTCGAACTTCTGAGGCCCGTCCTCTTTGGTGATGGGGATCACCTTGCGGCCGTTGTAGTAGCCGAAGGTGCCCGCGATGATCTCGATCATGTCGTTGCTCCTTTCTGCCGGCTTAGTCCGTCAGGACATCGGCGACGATCCACGGGTTTTTGTTGTTGGGGATCAGCAGCGGGCGGCTGGAGATGGTCAGGCTGCGGGTGTTGCCCTCGGCGCTGGACACATACTTAGGCACGCGGCGGCCGGCATAGGTGTGAAACTCGCCATCAGACTGCTCCACCTGAGACACGGCGCCATAGGCGGTACGGCCAGCCGCGGGGGCGGTGAGGACGCACTTGCCGCTCGGGATGTAGAGCTGATTCTTTCCGGCGTCGTCGGTGTAGGTCTCGTCGTAGGAGATCACGCTGATGATGCGCCCGTTGACATTCAGGCGGGCCACGATGGAAGCGCCGGGCGCCAGCTCCTCGGGGGCTACACTGCCCAGCTCGTAGCGGCGGTTGTTGAGCAGATCCTTGATTTCCTCGTTCTCGATGATGGTGTCAGCCACATCGGGAGAGCATACCAGATCGGCAGCACGCAGGCCGCGGCTGGTCAGCATACGAGCCATGGCGCCGAGGTCTGCGCGGATCTTAGCGCCAGACTGATCCCACTTGGTCGTCGGGGTGTACTGTGCGGGGTTGGTGCCTCCGTCGTAGAAACGGATCTCCATCTCGTCATCCTTGTCGACATCGTCGGCGATATGCTTCATGATGCAGCCGTTGGTCAGCATGGTCTCGGCAGCCATCGCCTCCTCACGGTTGGTGATGAGCTCGCCCATCTCGTCAGCGTCGCGCAGGATGAGCACCTGCTGGCGCTGCTCGGGGGTGAGCTGAGAGTACAGGGCCTCACCGAAACCGCGCTTGCGCAGCTCGTCGAGGGTCAGAGTGCGGCGGGGAGCCACGAAGGGCGGGGTGTATCTCTGCATGGTGTAGCCCCTGCGCAGGATGGTGACGCCGCCCTTGCGGGGAGCCACGAAGGGCGCGAGCTTGCGCACGCCGTCGCGGTACTCGACCAGCACATCCTCGGTGGCGAAGATGTCGCTCGCGTCATTGGTCGGGAAATAGCGGTCGCGCAGGAATGTCGCCGCGGGGGCGAGCTGCTGCACGGCCATGAGCAGCGTGTGGGTGTCGTAGAAGTTGAAAGGCATGATCTTTTCCTCCTTCTCTTAGTAGTCCAGCGCGTCGCTCAGCAGGATGCCGGCGTTGCGCATGATCTCCTCGTCGGCCGCGACGAGAGTGTAGGATCCGTCAGTGGTCAGCTTGTTCCGTGCAAAGTGCCCGGTGCGGTAGGCCGTAGCGACGACGGCAGAGCTGGTGCCGGTGTCGGTGTCATCCGCGAGGATATAGACCGCGTTGGTCGCCACAAGGGCAGCGGAAGCCGCGGACATATCGCCGCCGGCCGCTCCGGTGATGACGGTGCCGCGGGCGAGCACGCACTGAGAGGCCGCGAGGCTTACGGTCACGACATCGGCGACGGGCTCGTTGGCAACGATCAGGCCGTCATAGCCGACGGTGCCGATGTTTTCGTCGAGTCTCTTGCTCATTACTTCTTACCTCCGTTCTTGGTGGTGTTATAGAGGCCGACGATGCTGTCGACCTTGGCCTTGTCGTCGGTCTCGCTGCCTTCCTCGCCTCCGTTGGGGGCGGCTCCGACATTGGCGGCGCCGGACTCGGCGTTGTCGTTGGCGGCGTCCTTCAGGTACTTGGTGCCGAGGGCCGCCTGCTTCTGCATGGCCTTGAGTGCGAGCTGCTCAGCGGTGCAGGTGTTCTCGCCGTACTTGGCGTCCCTGACGAGCTGAGTGTCGCCCACACTGGCGGCGATGCTGTCGATGGCCTCGATGCGGGCCCGCTCCTGCGCAACGGCATTTGCGACGGCCTGCTGCTCGATCTGAGCGACGAGGTCGGGGTGCTTTGCTCTCATTTCCTCGAGAGTCATGGGCTCATCTTCCTTTCTGTTTTCGCCGCCGTTCCCGGTCGGCTTATTTCCAGCCGCCGAGGCGGCGTGGATGCTGTTGATGCGGATCGTGCTCGGGATATTGTGCAGCCCCTTGATGTTGTGCCGGATGCCGGCCACGAGGAGCACCTGCTTGTCTGCGCTCACGCTGACATCAGGGCCGTCGCCCTCGAGCAGGGTGTCGGCGAAGCCGTTGTCGACGGCTTCCTGCCCGACCATCCACGTCTCTCGGGTCATCATGGTGCGGAGCTGTTCGACCGCGATCCCGGTCTTGGCGTGGTAGATCTCCGCGATGGCCCGCTCGCTGGCGTCGAAGTCCTTCTGGAGCTTCTTCAGGTCTGCGAGGGTGTAGTAGTCCATCAGCAGGCCAGCGACGCCGTGGATCATGACCATGCTGCCGGGGTAGACCTGCACCTCGTCGCCGGCGCAGGCGATGACGCTGGCCGCGCTGGCCGCGATGCCCTCCACGACGACGACCTTGCGGCCGCTCAGGCCCTTGATCGCGTTGTGGATAGCGATGCCGGTGTAGAGGTCGCCGCCGGTGCTGTTGATCTTGATGGTGATGTTGCTCTTGCCCTTGACGGCCGCGAGATCCTCCATGAAACTCTCGGGGGCGATATAGAGGCCGGGCTCGGGCTCTCCAGTCCACCAGTCCACAGGCTGCCGGGCGACGACATCGCCATAGAGGACGATCTCGCCCTCGTCCTCGCTGACGCTGGCGACGTTCCAGAACTTCGTCGGCGTCTGCTGGACGACCTGCGGCCCGGCGCACAGGCGCGGGGTGTTATTCGTTTTCATGCTTGTCCTTGTCTCCTTCCTTGATGGTCTTTTCCACCTCGGCGACGATGGCAGCGCGACGCACAGCCGCCGAGAGGGATGCGCCGGCCGCCGAGGTGCTGCTGGTGTCTCCCTGTGCTGCCCGGAGCTTCTCGTTTTCTCTGGCAAGCTGGTCGACATTGGCGTCCCACTGGCCGCCGTTGAGCCGGATCGTGGCCTGCTCGCGGGTGGTGATGCCCTCACCGATGGCGAGGATCTCTGCCGTGATCTCCTTGGTCGGGTCGAGCTGGCCCTGCGAGGGGCCGATCCACTCGGCGCCGAGGTAGGCCGCCCGGATCGCCGGGTCAGAGAAAAAGCCCGGGGCGCTGATGCGTCCGCGGGCCACGGCCTCGGCGAGGAAGATCTCATAGACGGGAGTGCAGAAGTCATCGACAAACCACTTGCGCCTCATGCGGAAGGCTTTCCACGCCTCAAGCAGAGCGGCACGGCTGGCGCTGTACGAGCTGTTGAACGCCTTGAGGAGCAGGTCGGCCGGGATCTCGAGTGCTGCGCCCACCTGTTCGCAGATAGCGCGCAGGAAACTGTCGAAGCCGCTTGCCGGTCGCTTCGGGTCGGCAAAGGTGACATCCTCGCCGGGCTCCATGATGTTGATCTGGCCCGGGCCCATCTCGTACTCGTTGGGATCTCTGGTCACTTCCGGCAGGCTGCTCCCCACCTCGTTGAACGGGTTGTCGCCGGCGCCGGCTTCTGTCTTGATGAAGGCCGTGAAAAAGCTCTCCACGACGGCCGCGGTCAGCTCGCTCTCTGTATAGCGCCGGAGCTGGAGCAGGGGCTCGATGACCTGCGCGAGATAGCTGACGCCTCTGTACTGATCCGGGCGCTCGCTCTCCATGATGTGCAGGATGTTCGGGAGCCCGGTGCGTCGACCGTATGCCTCCACGCGGGCCCATTTGGTCGTCGTCGCACCCAGCTCGAAGGGGTATGTGCTGCGGATGTGGTAGGCGGCGATCTGCCCGTTGCTGTCCACCTCGACGCCGTCGTAGATGGTGTTGCCGTTGGCTGCCTTGCCGGTGGTCAGCAGCATGGGGGTGACGATGCCGGAGCTCGTCGGGGTTGCCACGCGGTCGGCCTCGATCAGATGGAGGCGCAGAGAGTAGGGCATGAGGGGCGTCGGGTCGTACTGCTTGACGACTGCGAACACGTCGCCGCTGACCAGCCACGAGGCGAGGGCGAGCTGCTGCATGGCTGCGAAGTTGTTGACGCCGGTGGCGTCGCACGCCCTTTTGTTGTTGGCCCACAGGTTGAACTCTCGCTCGGCCTGCGCCTGCCATGCGTCTGCGGCCTCCTGCGTCATGCCGAGCGCGTCCCGGTCGATCCGGCTCTTGAGCTGGAGCCCGATGCCGACCACGTTGGTGCGGTTGGTGCGGATGGCCGAGGTGGCGATTGGTGCGGCCATATAGAGCATCCGGGCTCTCTGCCTGAGCGTCCAGTTGTGGGCGTCGATGTCCTCCTTGGGGCTGCCGCTGAAGGCCCTGAAGCCCTTGGTCGACCGCTTGTGCCAGCTCGCTCCTGCGTCGCCGTAGCCCTTGTTCACAGGGCGGGGGCTCTGCCGGCCGTTCTGCGGTCGGCTTCTGTTCTTTCGTTTGCTGATGGTGCTCACCTCCTTCAGGTAAAAATGGCCGGCGCCGGGAGAAAAGGAGCGAAAACTCCCGGCGTCAGCCTATGAAAAAAGCCCCTTTCGGGGCTTCTTTCACCAGTCACGAGGGACGACGCCCACAGCTTTGCGGGGGCGCTGCCCGTTGAGCAGGGCCTCGAGGGCTGCGATGTCGTCCTCGAGTTCCTTTATGGCCGCCCGGATGGCGGCGAGGTCGGTGTTGTAGCGGGACAGGTTGCGGGATCCGATGCCATAGCTCTGCACGCCGCCGCTCAGCATTTCGGCCTCCCGCTTCAGGTAGAGCTCGAGCCGTTCCCGCTTGCCGGTGAGCTCGATCTCGATGGTCTTTCGCGTTTTCATGTGGTCGTGTCCTCCTTACCAGTCGTCGAAGGCGCTGGAGCTGCTGCGCTTGGTGCGCGCCCGTCGTTGCGGCGCCTGTTTTGGCTGCTCCTCGAGGCCGCGCAGGCGGCGCTCGACTGCGTCCATGTCGGGGTTGATGATCTTGAGGCCGGCGTTGGCGTAGTCCCGGCAGTCGAGGGCCTCGTTGCGGTTGTGTCCGGGCAGTTTCTCCCACGCCCAGCGGTCGCCCCGCCGGGTGCTGGTGAGCACCAGCTTCTCGGAGAGCAGGCCGTTGAAGTAGTTGAGGTCGTAGCCGGCGTCGGGGTGCCGGTTAAAATGTGAATATTTCGGGCCGGGCTCCTGCACCTTCAGGCCGGCCATGATGGCAGCCTTGCCAGCGTCGACGCCGATGGTGTAGAGCCAGCAGGTGATCTTCTTGTTGTCCCGGATCGGCACCTTGGTCGGCGGGGAGACGTATGGGATCCCGTCGCCGCCCTTGCCCTTGATGGCAAACACACGCTTGCCCTGTCGGGCCCGGCACGCCTCGTACACCTCTTGGGTGAAATGGCCGCCGGAGTCGACGCAGGTGATGGAGATCTTCAGGCCACGGCCGTTCTTGAACTTGTAGACATGGTCGACGACATCGTCAAGCCGCTGCCAGACCTCGGGGGTGTCCGGCCGGCCCATGATGTAGCCCTTGACGATGCCCCAGTTTTCGCCGTACTTGCCGTGTCCGACGACCTCATACTCGAGGCGGTTGTCCTGAGTGTCCACGCCGCAGGTGAGCACCAGCACGCCGTCGGGAAGCTCCACGGGGGTGCCGTCCGGGCGTGTGCCGTAGTCCTCGCGGCGGGCGAGCATGGTGTCCTCGTCCTCGAGGTCGCCGCGATCCTCCCATAGCTGGCCGAGCAGGGTGTTGTAGACCACCTTGAGCCGCTGCGGGTCATTCTTGGCGTCGAGGAACTTGAGGACGATCTTCTCCCATGGCGTCCACGGGGAGCTGAAGGCGTTGAGCCAGAACGAGCGGACGCCCTTCTTGTAGGCGTCGGGGTTTTCCGCGATCCACTTGGCCGGCTGCCGGCGCATGGTCTCCTCGGGGATCAGACAGCCGCAGGCGGGGCAGGCCCACGAGACGCCGCCCTTCAGGCTCCAGACCTTTTTCCCGCGCACGCGCTTGGCCTCTGGCTCGAAGTGGATGGCGTCGAACACGATCTCGCTGTACTCTCCGCACTCGGGGCAGCGGTGGCACCAGCGTTCCTGTGTGCCTTGGTAGAAGCTGGTCTCGATGTTGCTGGCGCCCTTGATGGTCGGGGTCGAGACCTCGACGGCCTTGGCGTTGTAGAAAGTCGCCTGCCGAGCTTCGGCCAGCGCCCACGGGTCGCCCTCAGTGCCGGCGCTTGTGGCCCAGCGGTCACGCTCGTCGCCGATGATGTAGCGGGCGGGGGTGGATGCCAGCGCCGAGGCGCTGTTGGAGCCGGTCATCGTGAGCATACCGCCCGGGAATGACTTCTGGAGGATGGTGTTGCCGCTGTCTTTGGCTTTGACATCGTGCACCTTTGCCTTCAGGGGCTTACTGTCGCGGATCATGGGGGCGACTCGAAGCCGGCTGAACTTCCGGGCGTCGTCGATGGTCGGGTGCACATAGAGGATGCTGCCGGGGTCTTGGTCGATGATGTAGCCGATGATGTTGAGCTCGAGCTCAGACTTGCCGACCTGAGAAGCGGCCACCATGACTATTTTGTGCACCTTCGGATCCGTAAAGGCCCGCATGGGCTCCTCGAGGTACGGGGTGCGCTTGGTACGCCACGGGCCGGCCTCGGCTGAGCTTTCCGGGGAGAGGCGGCGGTGCTTGTCGGCCCACTCGTCCACGGTCAGGCTCTCAGGCGGGGCGAAGCGTTTGACCGCTCCGGCGATGGCGGTATTGAGCTTCGCGGCGGCTTTTTTAGTCGTCCGCGTCATCGGCGAGCTGCTCGCCCCAGCCTTCCCGATCCCTTACTCGCCGAGCATACACCTCGGGATCGTATTTATAGCCGGCCAGCTCCGTCAGGATCTTGTAGACCTCTGTACGGATGATCTCGGACGCCTCGGCGGGTGTTGCTGCGCCGGTGACGTCGACGGCCAGACGGCCCGGCAGGGCCACGAGCATCGACCTGATGTTGTAGACGAGGTCGGTCATCACAGCCTCGACGTCCTCGCTGCGGTGCATGGTGCCCTCGAGCTCGCTGAGCTGGAGGGCGGCGATGTCTGCCTTGCTGCGCTTGAGGTCGGCCTCAGCCTCCAGACGCCGGCCCTCGATCTCGCTGTCCTTCTTCGACGGCTCCCGGCCGTTGGCCTTGGCCGTCAGGTATCGGATGTACCTCTGGATCGTCGGCAGCAGGTCGTAGCGGTTGGCGTTGCCTTCCTTGACCGCGGCGATGACGCCCTCCTTGGTGAGCTGCTGCACTCGGCGGGGCGTCATGTCGAACAGGGCTGCGATGGTCTTGCTGTCGACGAGCTTGTTGTTGGTTGGGTTCGGCATGGCGTTCCCTCCTTTCTGCCGCTCGGGCGAAACGAAACGGCCCGAAAAAAATTTTCCCCGGCTGCGCGTTTTTTGGGCTCGCCAGCACCGCAGGCCAGAGCGGGCCGTCACAGTACCTTCGGCGCGTCGCTGCGCGCGTGGAGGTGTCTGTGAGGCGCTGCGCTGCGCTCTGTGCGCGTCTGGCGGTGTTGGCCGGGCTCGGTGTCGGGCGCCGTGGTGTTGCGCCCTGTGGGCCGCTGTGGGCTATTTCCCGAGGGCTCGGTCGAGGTTGTGCTGGAGGCGCTTGGCTGTCTCCTCTTGGAGTCGGGTCATTATCTTCTCATTGGTGCGCTCGCTGGTTATCATGGAGGGCACCGAGATGGTGGTGAACTTCTTGATGTCGGTGCGCGTCCTGCTCATTCGCTGGAATGGAATGGCGCTTACGCCGCCGGCCTTGGTGTTGCCCGTCCCCATGAGGATATTGTGCGATCGCTCGGAGTACGGGCCGCCCGGGGTGCGGGTGTTCAGGTAGCGGCCGATGACCTTCTTCTGCCCCTTGACCACCTGCATCCGCAGCGTGTAGCTCTTGCCCGGCGGTGCGGTCTTGGGCGTCATGCCGAAGTGCACGGGAGTGAGCAGCCGGCCGGAATAGGTGATGGTCAGCTCCTCGATGGTCTCACCTGAGACGCTGACGCTGCCCGCCATCTTCTTCGGCTTGCTGCTGTTCTTGCCGGACGGGGTGATCTCGCCTTTCTTGATGTTGTAGACCGATGTGACTTCCTGAGCGATCCAGCTCGGCGCTCTGGCCTTGACGTCGCGGACGGTGGCCTTCACGGCCTTGCGGCCCTGCTCGTCGATCTGTGCGACGGTGTCCATGAGCTTTTGGAAGTTTTCGACCTGCATGGTGATGGTTGCCTTTGCCGTTGTTGTCACCTCCTGAATATGCAAAAAGAGACCGGCGGGCGTTGGTTCGCCCGTCGGTCTCTTGCCGTCGGTTGTTATTTGGTTTTCCTCTGGTCAGCCACTCGGAATTGTCACGGCGTTGCCCGTGTGTCCGGCGGTCTTTTGCAGGATATAGAATAGCATGGGTCGCTACTGCTTTTCAATTCCTTTTACTTCCCTTTTGTTCCTTTTACTGCGTTTTACTGCCGCAGCTCAGGCAGGGGCTCCAGCTCGTCCAGCACGGCGGCGAGGTTGAGCAGGGCGCGGCCATGGATCTTGTATGTCCTGTTCTGGTAGGCGTCCACTCTGTCGACGTAGTCCAGCCGATCACCGAACAGGACGCCGCAGGTGCTCTCCCAGTCAGCCCGGTCGAAGTAGCGCAGCCGGATGACGGCGCGCTCGTCGGGGTCGGAGAGCTGGAGGATCAGGCCCTCGATGGCGTTGCGCTCCTGCTTCTCCTCAGCCTTGAGCCGGTCGATCTGTTCCTCGAGCTCCATTTTCCGCTCCACCATCATGCCGGTGCGGTCGGATGGTGTGCCGGATCCGCGTGGCATACCTGTCAGATCAGGGCCGGGCGGTGAGGCCATCGTCATCTCCATGCGGTCGAGGCGTTCGAGCTGGTTGTCGATGTCTCTCAGCATGGCGGTGTAGGCCGCGAGCCTGTCCTTGATCCGTTGTGTGATCGGCTTCTCGCTCATTATGTCAGGGCGTCACTCCTGCTCACCTCCTTCCTCGTCAGGCTCGAAGATCGCGGCGATCTCCTCGCGCGGTAGCTCTCGGCCTTGACGGACGCAGCGCACGTTATTGTCTCCAGTTGTTTTGATGTAGCGCCGCACGATCACGTCGCACCATTTGGGTTCGAGCTCGATCATGGCGCAGGTTCGCCCGGTGTTCTCGCAGGCTATGAGCGTCGAGCCTGAGCCTCCGAAGAAGTCGACCACGAGCTCGCCCGGCCGGCTGCTGCTCAGAATGGCCCGCTCGCACAGTGCGATCGGCTTCGGCGTTGCGTGCCCGCCTGCGTCGTCTCTTTCTGCTGTGTTTGTGATCGGGAAACGCCACACATCGGTCATTATGTCATGCTCGTCGCTGTCGTTGTGTGTGTTGTCGAAGAAGGCGCGCAGCTCCATCGCTTCTGCTTTCATGCTCTGGTATGCCTCGGACGGCTTGTTGCGCAGTTTCATCACTTGATCGTGTGGAAGGCTGAAGGCTCGGCCCTTAAATGCCTGCTGGAGCTTTTTGTAGTGCCACTCCGGGATCGGCGTGAACTGCGATTTGCTAAACCAGTGCCCCCACATTTGAACGCCGGTGATCTCCGTGAGCTGCTTGGCCTTGAGTCCGACCTTCTGAGCCTCTCCGACCATATAATCGAGGATCGCCTCGTATGCGTCGTTGAAATGGTCTTTGTTATTGTTGAAGCCTTCGACGCCGCACATAACAAAGAGGCATTTCTCGGTTTCCCTCGGGTAGCTCCGCATGAGCTCGCTGTTGACGCCGAAGGCTGAGTGCTTCGCCCATGTGATGTAGTTTCTGAACGTGATCTGGTTCGCGGCGATCATCGGCCGAAGGATGAAGGCGTAAATATCCATGAGCGGCTCGTCGATGCCCCAGCAGTACCAGCTCCCGTTTTCCTTCAGGATCGAGAAACTGAGCGCAATCCACTTCTTGTTGAACTCGAGGAGATCGTTCTGGTTCTGGTTGTCATTCTGGACGCCGTCGCTTTCTTTTCCCATGCCGTATGGCGGGTCGGTGAAAACAAGGTCGGCGCGCTGCCCGTCGGTTGCCTTCTGAACGTCGCCCATCTTCAGGCTGTCACCGCAGTAAAGCCGGTGGTCTCCCAGCAGCCAGAGGTCGCCGGGTTCGGTGAATGGTTCCTCTGGCGGCGCCTCGGGCTCGGTGTCGCCGTCCTCCTTTTCCGACTCGTTATCATGCAGAGCTTCGGACAGAGCCGTGACAAGATTGCCGTATTCTTCCTCGGTGTAGCCGCTGAGCATGAACGGGATCTCGCCAGTGTCGATGTCGGCGAAAACCTCGGCGAGCATCTTGTTGTCAGTGGTGGCGAGCTCCGCGATGCGGTTGTCAGCCGTCAGATCGGCCAGCTCCTCGGCCTCGCTGGCGTAGTCCTGATAGTCGACCGGGGCGTCGGTCAGGTCGTCGAGCTGTGCGGCCATGAGACGGCCGTGGCCCTTGGTGACGAGCCCGCTGCGCTTGCTGACGGTGATCGGGGCGCGCCAGCCCGTCGCTCTGATGATAGAGGCGAGGAGCTTGATCTGCTCCGGCGGGTGCTGGTTGGGGTTTTTGGGATTAGGCCGCAGATCCTTCAGCGGGACGATGGCGTCGTGCGCACAGAACACGGGGACGCTGCCGGCGTATGCCTTCGGCGTGGCCGTGGTGCTGTACTCCTCGATCTCGGGGCCGGTCTGCGGCTGTGGTTTATTCATGGCCGTCACCTCCTGCTGAAAATTGATTTTCAATCCACTTGTGGAGGCTGGAGTCCCGCCAGTTGTTTCGGCCGTCAAGACGGTTTTTCAGCCGTTCCAGTTTCGCCTCCTCGACCTCCTCGGTAGATCGGTGGAAGATGATGCGGAGCTGGTCGAGCATGATCTGGACGTCGGCCATCTCCTCGATCACGTTGCCGATCGCTGCGGTCACTTCGCAGCCAGCCTGTGCCCGTTTGATTTTGCAGAGGGCTTTGGTCAGCTCGGCCATCTCCTCGACGGCCATGTCCATTTGTGCCGGCGCGCCGTAGGTCGTGATCGCACGATCCAGCAGGGCCCGGCGTTCCTCCGTGGTCATCACGGGCGGCCTCCCTTCGTCAGCTCTCTGACCAGTATGACCACGAGCACGATCACGATGATGGCGAGGGTGATGGCGGTCGGGATCCAGATCGGGGCCAGTACCCACAGCCAGCTCCAGTTGATGACGCCGGTGAGCTTCAGGACGATGAAGGCGACGGCAAGAAGGCCGCAGAAGCCGATCCCGCCGGCCGTCGTGTTGTTTCTTTCGTTGTTCATGTATTACCTCCAGTATTATTTGCCGAGCCCCTTCAGCGCGCAGGCTGTGCAGGCTGTTCGGACGTCGGGCTCCAGTGCGAGGATCCGGCGGGCCGTGTCTGTCTGCCAGCACTCAGCGCCACAGACAGGGCAGGTGGTGAGCTGCCAGTCGTCCGTCGGAGGCTCCGGGACGTTATCACGCAGCGGCATGGTGAGGATCCCGCCGTCTCCGGGCCGGTGGGGCGAGAGGACAGGCTCGGGCCCGTCGGGGATCATGGCGTCGAGGAGCTCGTTGTACTTCTTGAATATGGCCTCCGACGCTGCGCTCCAGCTCTCGCCGTGCTCCGTGTCCTCCGGGGTGGCGACATGGGCCAGCTCGTGCGCCAGCAGCTCAGGGGCGGCGCTGATGGGCGCCTCGGCCGAGATGCAGACGATCGGCGTGCCGCCGTCGTCGGGGAAGATGGTCAGGCCGTAGGCGGTGCCGTTGGTTTCGTCCCGCAGGTCGGGGACGTACTGCGCGACGTACTCGATGCCGGGGTAGAGCTCGGAGAAGGCCCGGGCCACGATGGCCGTCGGGTCATTGATGAAGGGCGAGGCCATCGGGCCGATCTTCTCGTACTGCTTCAGGGCTGCGTAGGTCTCACGCAGCATGGCCCGCACTTCGTCCTTCTTGATGCCGTTGATAGTGGGCCCGTTCAGGATCAGGTCGAGCATCCTGTCGCTCCAGTCCTGCATCAGGTGGGTCTCCGGCATACCGCAGCCGAAGGGCACGACGTCGACCTTCTCACGGGTGAGGGTTTCGTATTCTTTCACGGTGCTGCTCCTTTCAGAAAAGCCGAGCGGGCCGGAGCCCGCCCGGCGCTCCATTTACTGCATGACGACGACCTTGCCGGCGTCGATCAGATCGCCCATGTTCTTCAGGAAGTAGTCGGCGATGTTCTTCTTCGCCTCGAGTTTCCAGATGCCGCCGTCAGCCTCGAAGAAGCCGATCCCCTCGTCGGGATCCACGCGCAGCAGGAACTCGCTCTCGGGCTGCTCCACCTCGAGGAAAGTGCGGAACGGCCGCAGCATGACGCGGGGCTTGATCTCGACGACCGCGTTGAGGGCGACGCCCTGACGTGCCTCGACGGTCTGCGTGACGCCGTTGTCGTTGGTGCTGACGCTGTTCTCATTGGTCATGCGACTCAGCAGGTCGAGCAGGTAGGCCGTTCCCTCGTTGGGGATGCAGAGGCTCCGCAGCTCGATCAGAGCTACCTCGCGTCCTCTGAAGCCGGTGTACAGGCCCGGGGCGTCAGCCTTGGCGCGGTAGAGCGTGTTGCGGGAGAAGTCGCTCAGGTAGGTGGTCATCACCTCGACGGTGTCGTTGCTCTTGACCTGCACCATGATGGTCGTGCCGACCTTCTCGAGCTCGGTGCGGATCAGCTTGCAGATGCTATCGAGGCCGCTGACGCTGATGCAGTCGGGGCGGTCGACGTGTGGCGGGATGCGGGTGAGGGATGCGTCGGCGTAGGTCTGGCCGCCGATCTCGAAGATCTTGGTCTCCTTCAGGCTGACGATTTTGTCGATCATTTTTGCGAGCATTGTGTTGTCCTCCTTGTTCTGTGTTGTGGGTTGTTATGCGTGCTGGACGAGCTTCAGGAGCTTCGGGGCCTCCTGCTGCGTGCCGTCCATGTTCATTTGGCCGGGCACCTGCGGCACCATCTCGGCGACGACGAGCTCGCCGTTGCCGTCAGAGGTAACATAGAGGGCCGTGGCGACGGGGTTGGTGGCCACGAGCGTAGACTTGGCCGTCACGGAGACGCCGATGGTGCGGCGTTCGTCGTCCGGGGTCAGCTCGATGGTGAGGGTGATCTTGCGCTTGGCCGTGGCCTTCGTGTTGGGGTCGAGTATGTTCTGGATCACCTTGTCCATCTCATAGTCGACGCGCTCCTCGAAGGCGCCGCGGGCCATCGACATGATGCTGTCGCGCTGGTTCTGTTCGTTCATGGGGTTTCTCCTTTCTCTCAGGTGGCCGATCCGAACGTCATCTGCTCGGCCTCGGTCGGGTTGTCTGCGTAGGCTGCGGCCGTCTGGCCTGTGGGGCCTGAAGGCTCTGCTCTGGCCCATACGGCCTCGGTAGCGTCTGAGCGGGTGGCCTTGCGGCGGCCGACCGTTGTGAGGATCCCGATCTCCTTCAGCTCCGTTAGCCGCGGGGCGACGTAGTTGCGGTTGAAGTACGGGATCCGGCCGGCTGCGACGAGCTCCTCGGTGATCTCGCTGGCCGTGAGCTCACGGTTGCCGAGGGTCTCGAGGATCAGGCGGCAGCGGGCGGCCCGCTTGGGTAGTACGGCGTCATAGCTGCGGCGCCGGGTCTCTTTGGTTGTCTGGTTCATGCGTTTCCTCCTTTCCGGCCAGCTCGACGCTGTCGGCTGGCACGTCCTTGACTTCAGGCGTCGGCGCTTCGTTGCCCCACGCGTCCCATCCCGGGGCGGCTTCTCGGGCGAAAAGCTCGATGCGGGGCAGGTCTCCCATCAGCTCGACGATCTTGTCGCGCACTTCGGCGGGCTTCTGGCTGTGCCTGCGCAGCGGCGAGAATACGAGCTGACCGACGCCGGCGCTGATGCGCTTCGGCTTGCCTTTGATAGCGATCAGACAGGGCTCGGTATTACCTCGAGTCCAGCGGCCGAGGCCGAAAAAGTAGCCGTTTCCGCTGCGGTTCTGCTTGATCCACTGGAAGGCGATCGACTTGTATTTGAAGCCCCACGCCTCGATCAGGTCGAGGGCCTCCTGCATCTTCGGGTATGTGGCCCACATAAAGAGCACACAGTCGTCAGCAGCTATACCCCCCCCCGCAGGGTTGACGGGGAGCTGCTTCAGCTCGTTGATGCTCATGGTCGCGTACTGCGCGGCAGCCGCGCCCGAGCATCCGCTGTCGCTGTAACTCCACGGCGGGTCGGCGTAGATGATGCTGTATTTCTTATCCGGGAACGGGATCACGTTGTTGCCTCCTTTCCGGGCACTTCCGACTCGATGCCGTGCAGGAACTTGATGAAGCCGGCCGTCGCCGGCACCTCGTAGCGGGAGAGCTCTGCGTGCGTCATGTACTTGCGGCCGTAAATCTCGGCCATATCACGCCAGACGGGCCACGGCACGCGGTAGAAGTCCGTCAGGCTCACGGAGACGAGCACGAAGGCGATGGCGCCGAGCTTGTGATGGGCCTCGAGGTCGTCCTGCTGCTCTTGAGTGAGCCGGCGCTGCTCGATGCGCTCGTCGTCGGTGTGCTTGGCCTCGAAGTAGATGCTCCGGCCGCCCTTCAGGGTGCCGCCATAGTCCGGCTGGGCCTGTTTGGTATAGCAGGCGAGGAACTGGCCCTTGCGGTTCTTGGCGCCGAGGGGCTTCATGGGCTCCGGCGTCTTTTCGATCTTGGCGAGGCCGCGGCTGAGGTAGTAGTCGCACGAGGCCGAGATGATATTCTCGAAGTAGCCGCCGGCGACTCTGGCCTGCTTGCCGCGGATCTGCGCCATCATGTGTTTTTCGGCTGCGTAGGGCGTCGGGTCGTTGTAGCCCTCCGCGTTCTTTCTCGGGTCGTACTTCGTCACGGCGTTCAGCCTCCGATCTCGATGTGGACGCCCGGATCGGAGATCAGGCGGTCGGCGAGCTCGAGGATGACGCTGCCATCCAGCTCGATGCTGATGGGGCCGTGGTCGAGGTGCTGGTTGCAGACGGCCATCGCCCTGAAGGCGGGCAGGTGCAACGTGACGCTGCCGATGTCCGGCTTATCCTCCTCGCTGTTTTCCAGCTCCTCGTCCGGCTTCAGCTCGCTGATGGCCTCGAAGCCGTTGCGGACGGGGATGCCGTGCGCCTTGGCGAGCTCGATCTCCGCAGCCATGCCGGCCGAAGGGTGGTCGATGCCGAAGGCCCACAGCTCGGAGCAGCCGAGCACCAGCTCGCTGCCGATCTTCAGGGCCAGCTCACGCTCCTCGGGGACGTTGTCGTCCATGAACTGCGTGAGATAGATGTGCGGGGTGACGGGGATGACGCCCTTCTCCACAGCCGCGCGGCTGTACTCCTTGGCGCGCTGGATGTTGTTCTCGTAGTCCCCGCGGCACGGGGAGCAGATGTAAACCTTTTTCATGTTGTTCCTCCTATCGTGAGCGCCAGCTCTGGCCGGTGAGGGTGATGCCTCTGCACATTTCCATGAGCCGGTCGATGGTGGCCCGGGCCGTCATGCTGTCGTGGCTTTCCCGCGGCGTCATGCGGTCGATCAGGGCCTCGGTGTCGTAGTTGGTGGTCACTATGGTCGGCAGGTATGCCTCATAGCGGCCGTTGATGATGTTGTAGACCGTGGAGATCGCCCACTCGGTCGGCGGCTCCTTGCCGATGTCGTCGATCACGAGGAGCGGGACGGTCTTGTAGATCTTCAGGACGTCGCTCTCGCTGCCGCCGGTCGCGGAGTAGGTGCGCTTGATGCGCTCCAGCAGGTCGATCATCGTCATGCAGATGACCGGCTTGCCTTGCGCGATCAGGTGGTTGGCGATGGCAGCGGCGAGGTGGGTCTTGCCGCTGCCCGGCGGGCCCGCGATAAACAAGCCGTTGCGGCCGGGTTCCTGACGGCCGGGCTGCGGCAGCATGGCGTCGAAGCCTTCGGCGTAGCGCCGGGCGGCTGCCGCTGCGCGCTTGTTGTCGTCGGTGAGCTGGAAGGTGGAGAAGGTGCGCCGCAGGAAACGGTCGCCCATGCCGGACTCGCCGACGATGCGCTTGATGCGATCCCGCATTTTCTTCTCCTCCTCAGCCTTAGCGGCTGCGGCCTCAGCAGCTTCGCGCTCTGCCTTCGCCTTCTCATAGGCAGCCACGGCCTCGGGGCAGGTGCATCGCTCGGCTCCGTATGGAGGCCAGAGGATGCGGTTGCCGAGCAGGATGCCCTTGTGGTAGCGCAGGGCGCCGCAGAACTCGCAGGGGACGGGCTCAGGGACTCCGGGACGGCCGGCGAGGCGCTCGTCGTTGCTCCAGATCCAGTTACCGGCGTCACTCGTCGTCGGCCGGCTTGAAGCCCTTGCCCCAGTCTCGGCCGGAGCTGTCGGGCTGTTCAGGATCTCGCTGATTTTCTGCACCTTCGTTCACCTCCTCGTTGTCCCAGTAGCCGCCGTTGAGCCATGTGCTCGGGTTCGGTATGTAGCGCCCGTTCTCCCGGCGCCACTGGTCGCTCCGCTTCTGAGCGTCGACCGCCTGCATGATCCTCTCGTGGAGCTCAGCGGTGGGCTTGATCTTGTTCCACGCCTTCAGAGCGTACTGCTTGCCGGTCTTTTTCGGGTAGGATTTCCAGAACTCGAGAAATCTGGCTTCGACGAGCGACTTCGTGCCGCCGTCACTCCCCTCGTCAGAGGGGGAAGGGGGTGTATTACCTTCTCTTGTTTTATCTTCTCTACTCTGGTCTACTCTGCCTCCGGCTTTCTTGCGGCTGTTTGCTGGTCGTCCGGCGGCCGGTGTCGGGTCGTCCGGCGAGGCGTCGGCAGACGCCGCAGCAGCGGCCCGGCGGCTGCGGGAACGCTCTTTTTCGGCTTGCCGCTGGTCGATCAGCTTGCCGGCGTACTCATACCAGTCGTGGATCTCGAGCGTCCCGTCCTCTTTTTCGTCGATCCAGCCCGCCCGGATCAGCGTTTTCGCCAGCTTTTCGGGGTCTCCGTCCCACTGAGCGGCCCGCGAGATCATGCGCGGCGTGATGTCGACGAGGCTGCCGGTCGGGGCGTTGTCGAGGGCCCACAGCCAGAACGAGACGAGCAGCCCCATCATGTGCGGCGGCTCGACTTCGAGCTGGTCAGCAGCGTCGAACAGTTTGCGGTGATCCTTGAGTGTCTGATGCACTTGCAGCCATGCCACGGTCGTCACCTCCTTTCTGTGGTCGTTGGTTTGTGGCCTGTTTTTGGTCGTCTGCCGGTCGTCCGGCGGTCATGTTAAAAAGGAAGGTCGCCATCGCCCTCGATCTCCGCGAAGTCGCTGGAGCCCTCAGAGTAGCCCGGATCGGCGAAGTCGCTGCCGGAGCTCTGGCCGCCGTCCTTCTTGCTGTCGCAGAAGTGGACAGAGTCGACCGTGATCTCGACGGCCTTGCGGCGGTTGCCGTCCTTGTCCTCGTAGCTGCGGCTGGTGAGCTCGCCCTCGACGAGGACGAGGCGGCCCTTGCTCAGGTATTTGCAGACGAACTCGGCCTGTGCGCGCCATGCGACGCACTCGATGAAGTTGGTGATCTTCTTGCCGTCCTTGGTCTTGCGGCCGGTGTCGCTGGCGAGGGTGAAGCTGGTGATCGCCGTGCCCTGCTGCGTGTACCTGAGCTCAGGGTCGGCGGTTAGACGGCCTTGGAGGCCGGTGTGGTTATACATTAGGCGTTTCCTCCTTGCTGGTTATGCTGTGCGGCCGCGTTGTCGAGGGACGTGCAGATCTCGTCGTACTCTTGGCGGGTCAGGGTGGCCGGATCCTGCTTTTTGTACTTCTCCACGATCCGGGCGTTGGTGCGCTCCTTGGTCATTCCTGCGGCCTCTGCCTTCTTGTAGAGGCGCGCGAGCTGCGCGTCGCTCAGACGGCCGGAGCCCTGCCCCTGACGGCCCTGTGCGGCCTGCTGGCGGCCTCCAGCGCCGGATCCTTTGCCCTGCGCGCCGAAGTCACTGTTGTCGGGGTCGTCCTCACCTTGGTCGACGGTGAACTTCTCGAAAAGGTAGTATTTCAGGGCGTAGGTGTGGGCCGCGCCCTTGGCCTTGGCGGGGTCATCGTTCCAGCCGACGGCGTGGACGGTGGCCTCGATGGTCTCGTCGTCGTTGTCGAGGTTCAGCCAGCGGATCGTCAGGTCGGCCTCGTAGAGGAACATGAGCTTGTCGCCGTTGCGGGTCTTGGTCTGCATGGTGATCCAGTAGACCGGGTCGCCGTTCTCTGCGTGGCGGGTGGCCTGCTCGCTGATGACGTCGAAGTCGACGCCGAGCTCGTTCATTATGGGGGTGATCTTCTCCCACACGTCGTAGATTTTGGCGTACTTGTAGCTGACGCCGTCGCTGTGCTGCTTCTTGACGATCTCCGGGCAGGCTTTTCGCATTTCCACGAGTTTCTGCCGAAGTGTCAGACAGCGGGCCTCAATGGGAGGGGCCGCAGCAGCAGCCGCCTCCGTTTTTTTGGTCTCGTTTCCCATGTGGCGCCTCCTTTAGATGTCGACCGTGAAGGTGTCCGGGGTTTCGTAGGCCGTGACGCCCTCCACGATCTCTCCGGTGCCCTCGATGGTGGCGATCTCGCCGGTGTAAGCGAGCATTTTCTTCAGCTCGCCCCACTTGGCCGACTCCTCGACCTTGACGAGGTCGCCGTAGCCGTTGGCACGCAGCCACGGCACCAGCTTTGCGTCGTCGACCTTTGCCTTGACGCTTCCCTTCTTGAGGGTCAGGGTGCCGGAGAGCAGCCGGTATTTCTCGGTCGTTTTGGTGGCCTTGTGGGGCACGGTATTGAAGAAGTCAGCGAGGCAGGAGGTCAGGAAGGCGGTGCCGTTCTCCATGCGCCGGCGGGCGGCTTCGACCTTTTCCTCGATGGCCGCCTTCTGCTGATCGGCCAGCTCCTTCAGGCGGTTGTACTCGCTGCGCTCCTCGGCGATCTTGCGGATGGCCCAGTCGGCGCAGCGGTCGTCCGTGATGCGGAAGGGGGCGCGCTCGCCCTGTTCCACGGTGCCGAGGTCGACCTGCTCCAGCTCGTCGAGGGTGACGGCCGGCAGCACATCAGCCGGGGCCTCGTGGATCTCTGCCTGCTGTTCTGCGGCGATGGCCGCGGTGGTTTTATCGCTCATTGTCTTTCTCCTTTCTTTCTGGCGCGCTGGCCTTAAAGGTCAGCATGACGCCACAGGTGACGGGCTTGACGCTCTCGAGCTCGACGGTGTAACCGTTGCGCAAGTGCAGGATCTCGCCCGGCTTCATATCGGTTGCGGGTCTCATTTGTTTGGGCTCCTTTCTGCGAAAAAGCGGTGGCCGCCGACCTCTGCGACGAAGATCTGACTCTCGTGCCAGTCGCTCGTCACGAGGGCGGGGTTGTAGAAGTACATGACAGGGGCGTCGATGGCGACCTCTCCGCGGTCAAACACGGCCGCGACGGCGTCCTTGACGCTCTGCGTGGGGTCTGGACGGCTGCTGGTATAGCTGTAAATCACGACGGCCTCAGAGGGCTGCACACCCTCTTTCTCGGCCGCGTTGAGAATACACTGAGCGACCAGCATTTGCCCCTCGAAGCTCTCGCCGCCGGCCTCTGCCATGACGACGCGCTCGACGGTGTCGCGCTCACTGGTGCTGAGGTAGAAGCGGACGGTCGGCTCGGCCTGATCCGACGTCTGTGCACTTTCCGCGGGCGTAGTGACGATGGCCGTCGGCTGTTCTGCTGCTGCGTCCGAAACTGCCGGCTTTTCGGTTGCCACGCTCGAGATGACCATGACGATGCCGGCCGCGACGGCGGCGGCTGTCAGCAGGACGGCCGCCTGCCTGATCCGGGTCTTGGCACGACGCCGGCGGTGTGCTATACTTTTGGTGCGGGATCCGTGCGCTGGCGAGCTGCCGGATGTTCTCGCAGGGGTCGCCCGGTTGCAGCGGGCGGCCCTTTCTTTTGTTGCTTCCATGGTTTTCTCCTTTCAGTGGCCCCGGGCCGCCATGACGGCCTCGCAGGCCGCGAGGGTGTAGTCGCTGAACTCGGTCTCCTTTACGGTGTCGGCTGTCAGCAGGACGAGGTACTCGTTGTTGTAGTAGTCGATCTCCGGGTTGCGTTCCCGGCAGAGGTCGAGCTTCCTGCGGGCGTAGGGCTCAGAGCGTTCCCACAGGCTGTCGGGGATCCAGCGGCCGAGGTACTCCTCGACGCGATCACGCAGCTCCTCGCTCGTGATGGTGATGTCCGGGGCCATGTTCTTCACCTCCGCGCCATCCGGGCCGGGAGCGTCTGCTCAGGGCGGGTGATGGTCTTGTTGAAGCCCTGCGGCTCATAGCGCACGCCGGTGATCCGGCGGCCGCTGACGCCGTACTTGGGGTTGTAGCCGAACAGGTTGACGTAGTTGGCAAGGTCGTCCCGTTCCTCGTCCATGGCCTTCAGCACCTCGAACAGGGCGAGCACATCGTCGATGGCCCGGTGGCTGTTCTGCACCTTGTCCTCCAGCTCGTAGGCGATGATCGCGTTGGCGAGCTTGTGAGGATATGCGCGCCGGTCTTTGTAGACCGTGAGGCTGTCCAGCCAGTCGAGGTGTCCCGGTTTGAAGCCCCGCAGCAGCTCCCTCAGAAAACAGGCGTCAAACTGCGCATTGTGGGCAATCATCAGGACAGGGCCGGGCTTGACCAGCTTGAGGAAGCGACTGACGGCCGTGCCGCTCTGCACGCCTTCGGCCTCCAGCAGCCGGTCGGTGATGCCGGTGAGGGTGACGATGTTCTCGGGGAGCTGCTCGCCCTCCGGCAGCTTGATGAAGGTGTCCATCTTGCCGGCGATCCGCAGGGCGCCGGCCGTGGTGCGCTCCACGCGCAGGGCCGCGAGCTCGATGATCTGGTTGTCCTCCGGGTCGAGGCCGCTGGTCTCTGTGTCGAAGATGACGAGGGCCTTGTAGCGGTCGAGCAGGCTGGAGAGGTTACTCATGGGCCACCTCCGCTTCCCGGAGCGCCCGCAGTTTCCCGAGCAGGAAGGAGACCTCTGCCGTGAACTGCTCCCCGGTGGCATAGGTGCCGCCGAACTGCTCGACCAGCTCCGCGACGATGGTGCCGGCCTCCTGCGCGCCGATGCCGGTGTCCTCGTCGTCGACGGGGATCAGGAGATCGGAGTCCAGATAGCAAGCGGGGCGCAGGCCGTAGTGGCCGACGTAGGCGTCGTTCCAGCCCAGCGAGCCGCCGGAATAGACGTAGCGGGCGCTATGCTCGTACCCATTAGCCTCGGTGCTGTATGCAGTAGAGAGCCACCACCAGTCGTCTGCGTTGGGGATGACATCGCGGTTGCGCCGGTACTGGTCGACGGTCAGCGAGAAGATGGTGACGGTGCAGGTGCCGTAGTCCTTCAGGCCGTCGTCGGCAGTCAGGTCGAGCTCGGTGGTGAGGAAGGCGTGCGGGCCCTTTACGGCGTCGATCAGGTTGTCGAGGTAGGGGCCGTTCATCCACTCCTTGCTGCTGGAGATGGCGAAGTTGTTGCGGTTGTTCTCGTCGAAGGGCTTGTCCGGGATCAGGTCGAGGCGCAGGCAGAGCGTCCGGCCGCTGGCCTCATGCTCCAGCACGACCCACTTCTCTCCAGCGTAGGGGAAAACGGTGCCGCGGGCGGCAGTCTTGAGGGATTTCTTCATGGTTTTGCTCCTTTCGTTTTCTTCGGCCGGCCGTTCTGGTCGGCCCGTTTATTTGGCAAGGTTTCGCCGGCACGCAGCCGGCTCTCACAATGCGGGCAGATGTAGCCGCTGCGGGGGATTTTCTGGTATATGCTCACATTCCAGTGAAGGCCGCAGCCGACGCACTTGGCTGTCACGAGCTCCCACCTCCTTCCGAAGCCATCGAGGCGAAGAAGGCGCGCCGGATCCTGTCTCTGTACTTCTTGCGGACTCTGGCCCGCTTTGCGTGGAGTGCGTAGTGGCGCCACTTGGGCGGGGCCCGGCGCAGCAGGAAGTTGTCGAGCGACTCGGTGAAGAAGTCTGCGAGCGTCCTGATGGCCTGAGCAGCCCACTCGCCGAGCGCCTTGACCGCCTCCCATATCTCGTCGAAGGCGTCGAGGATCCTCTGCATGGTTTCCGGGCTGATCTTCACGCTGCTGGCGGCCTCTGCGATGCGCTCGACTGCCTCCCCGGTGGCGTCAGGGTAATGGCTTGCCACGACCTCGGCGAGAGCTGCGTGCGCTTCTCTGGCCGCCTGCATGGTGTCGTAGTCCTCGGCGGTCATGCTGCCGTCGTATATGTAGGGGGTGAGCTCGTCCTCCGGGCCATCCACCAGACGCTCGCTAAAGGGAAGCCCGGCCTCGGTGGCCTGCTGCCGGGCCGCCTCGATGTCGGCCCGGGCCTGCGTGAGGATGTCATCATCTGCGAGCGCGTTGGTGCCGCGCTCGTAGTGGTAGCGGATGCCGGCGGCGATGTCCTCGATGGTCATGTCGCCGAAGTGGCCGAGGTAGTAGCCGTTCAGAGCCACAGCCCTCGGGTCGAGGCGCAGGGCCTCGAGGGCGTCGTTGATGTCGTCCGTCTCCCACTCGTTGTTGCCGAGGTCGCTATACAGGGTGACGCTGTGCCACGAGCGGCCGGTGCGGTAGACGATCACCCAGCCGATCCCGTCGCGGATCTCACTGGCGACATCTCTGGCGATCTCTTTCAATGCTGCCATGCTGGCGCCTCCTCTCTGATAATGCGGACGACCGTGACGAGGTCGTCGATGTCGTGCTTGGTGATGTAGGTGTCGGCCTCGGGGATCCCGAGGTGCTGCCGCAGCGGCTCGGGCCCGTCCAGCAGGAAGGTGTTGACGGCCACGGCGTTCAGCCGGTAGACAGTCACCTCCACGACGCAGCGGCCGCCGTCGTCCTCCAGCTCGGCCGGGAACGAGGCCCGGCAGAGTAGCAAGGTGTCGAACTTGAGAGCGTTGGTCATGTTCGGCCTCCTTTACTTCCAGTACCCGCACAGCAGATCCTCGATAACATCGCGGTAGCTGCTGGCATGGGTAAGACAGTTGTTGGACGGTCTAAACTCCATGCCGTGCTTGACGCTGTTGTAGACCTCCCGGGCGTACTCGAGGCGCTCCTTTTCTTTGCGCTCGCTGTACTCATGCAGCAGCCGGGTGAGGGTAGCACTCTTGGCAATCTGGCCGGCGTTCCCGATGATGGCCGCCCTGATGCGCTCCACATAAGGGGCTGAGAAGGTGGCGAGGTCTGCCAGCAGCTCGTCGGTGATCTCGGTCGGCTTAGCCGGGCGCTGGATGGTCGCGATCTCTGCCTTCAGAGCTGCGATCTCGGCGTCTTTCTCCTTGGCAATCTCATGGGCGGCGGCGTGGGCCGCTTCGTAGTCCTTCTCGCTCTCGGCTAATTTCTCCCGGAGCTCGTCGGCCTCACGCTTTGCGCTCTCGGCTCGGTCTTTCATGCTGAGAGCGAAGTCGTTTTCGATGTTCTCCTCTGCCAGCTCGAAGCAGCCAGAGAAGGCGGTAGCGAGGTAGCTGTCCGGCCCGAGAGCGCCTACAATGGCCCGGATCTGATCGAGGGCCTCCCGTTCCTGCTGCTTGCTGGCCGGAACATTCTCAGCCACAAGCGTGACGCTGGTGATGGTGCCGTTGTCGTGACGATAGACCTCGCGGAAGTCTTTGCGGGCCTGTTTCTCATTGGCAGCCGTGAAGCGGTCGGTGCCCGTGGTGCCGTTCTCTCTGGTAAATGCGATCTCGTAGGTGTTCATGGTGTTACTCCTTTCGTCTTGGCCCGGCCTCGGCCGGGGTGCTTGGCTATCAGCAGCAGGCGAAGATCGCGGCGATCTGCGCCTTGGTGGCCCGCTGGAAGCTGGAATAAAAAACACGACCGCCGACTTCTTGATTGATGGCATAGTGGCCGTCGGCGTAGCGTTTAATGAGCCACACCTTGCGGGCGTTCCACTTGTCCACCTTTCGGGTCAGGGTCGTGTTGTTTCTTCTGCTTCTCATAGGGGGCGTCTCCTTTCTTCGGCCCGGCGCCGCCGGGTGTTCTTGGCTACTGTTTGATGGTTGCGACCGCCTTCTTGCCTCTGCGCTTGAAGTTCTCACGGAGCCGCCTCTCGGCCAGCTCCGCGCTGTACCCCTCGCGCTGGTTCTTGTCCAGCTCGCCGGTCGCGCCGCGCTGGAGCTCCTTGTAGATCGTTGTGTAGTGGACAGAGAGGCGGGCCGCGATGTCGGCCGGCCGGTCTCCGATCAGGTGCCACGCCTCGATCTTCTTCCTGTCCTCGAGGGTCAGGTAGCGGTATTTCCCCGTCGGTCTCACCTCCGTCTATCAGTTGGATAAAAAAGAAAAATGCACAGGCGACTCAGTTGAGTCTCTGTGCATTTAATAATAATGGGGACGAAAATAATTATTTTTGGGAAAATAGGTTGACATTTTCCGTAGTTCGTGGTAGAATAATCGAGCGGTCGAAAAGGGGCCGCGAGATAAATAGGGGCATAGCTCAGTTGGTAGAGCAGCGGTCTCCAAAACCGCGTGCCGAGGGTTCGAATCCTTCTACCCCTGCCAGGAAGAACCGCGTATCTGATACGGATACGCGGTTTTTTCGTATTCAAACGCGTGTTGGTTTCTCTATAGCAAACTTATTATAGCTTTGTATATGCTGTTAGGGAGGATGTACCAGCCCGCGCATCTTCTTTATACGCAACGCTCCCCGGCAAGTCCGCATTTAACCAGACTGCCGGGGAGCGTTATTTTATGTAGCCTTATCCCTGAATCAAACTTGTTTTTATCGGTTGCTTTCCTGCTTCATTCTCCCATTCTTCCGGGTCAAAGCCGCCTTTCTGCAATATTTCGCGCCAATAGTCCATCGGCTCCAATTCCAACCGGCGGCAGATCGCCATGAAGATACACGTTTTAGGAATATGCCCATATTCGATTTTCTTGTACTCGTTGATTGAAATACCCAGGTGTTCCGCCATCTTTTCCTGTGTGGAATAGCGGGGCGAATACAGGCGCTTTTCTAACACAGCATCGGCAAG
>ERZ894183.191-NODE-191-length-57565-cov-40.103930_pt1 | contig 57565 bp, 58 predicted proteins | sample MGYA00380279_ERZ894183 | MGnify/ENA primary metagenome ERZ894183 (study PRJEB32331, sample SAMN06328422) | human gut metagenome | biome: human gut microbiome; feature: stool | host: Homo sapiens | collected 2013-06-26 ... | reverse complement strand
CAAAAATACAGAATCAAAGAAGACATGTACAAATTTCTACGAAAAATGCAAAAGGCGGTCATGGAAGAAAGAAAAAATTAAAAGCTTTAACCAGATATAAGCAATACGAAAAACATTTCGTTGAAACATACAATCATATGGTTTCGAGCAGAGTTGTAAAATTTGCATTAAATAACAGAGCTAAGTACATAAATATAGAAAATCTTACAGGATATAATACAAGCAAATTTATCCTTAGAAATTGGAGTTTCTATCAATTGCAACAATATATCACATATAAAGCTGCAGAATATGGAATAGAAGTTAGAAAAGTGAATCCATGTTATACATCACAAGTATGTAGTGTTTGCGGACATTGGGAAGAAGGTCAACGAGTAACTCAGTCAAAATTCGAATGCGGAAATAAAGACTGTAAAAGTCACGATTTTAAACATGGGTTTAATGCAGATTTTAATGCAGCAAGAAATATTGCAAAATCAACATTGTTTATGAAAGATGGACAAGTTACTGAGAAATCTAAAGCAGAAGCAAGAAAGTATTATAGTACTCCAGAAAATATAGAAGAAAACAAGGAAGATTAACTTCTTCCTTGTAGGAATTAATTCATAAGAATTATGGTGTATTTGGACACCAAAAGGTGAGGTTAAATAAAGCACTCATCAAATACTATGTAAGAGTTATTGGAATTGTTTTGACATATATTTGAGGGTTTGGAACCCTATAAATTCACATAGTAACCAAAGAATTCATTTTAATATTGATGCAGCAGAACTGGTTTGTAACCCTATAAATTTGCATAGTAACCAAAGACAAAAATTACAATGGGCTATCGCCAAGCGGTAAGGCACAGCACTTTGACTGCTGCACTCGTTGGTTCGAATCCAACTAGCCCAGTCTTTTATATGGAGCATTAGCTCAGTCGGTAGAGCACTTGACTTTTAATCAAGTTGTCCGGGGTTCGAATCCCCGATGCTTCACTGTTTTAAAACAGTCTAAGTCCTTAAGATAAGGATTTAGGCTGTTTTTTGTTTTATAGAAAAATTTGCTCTATGAAATAAAAATACTCGATATCTCATTTTTATCTCACTCTTGTATATCCATAGGATGTTTAGTAAAATTAGTTTAAATGAAAGAGGAGGTAAGCAGTATGAGAAACAAAAGAGTAAAATTATTTGCGGCAGCATTGCTTTTTATGGGAAGTATAGTTGTAGGCAATAAAGAAGTACAAGCAGCTCAGTGGGAGTATAATAGCTCGGGCTGGTGGTATCAGGAGGATGATGGAAGTTATCCGGTTAATACATGGAAATCAATTAGTGGAAAGTGGTATTATTTTGATGGAAATGGATATATGCTGACAGGATGGCAGAAAATTAATGGAGTGTGGTATTATCTTTATAGTGACGGAGCAATGGCATCAAATAGATGGGTAGGTGATTACTATTTAACCGAAAATGGAGCAATGGCAACGAATACTTGGATTGATGGGTATTATGTAGGCTCTGATGGTCAGTGGAAAAGAAATCAATGGATAAATACAGAGTATGGCTGGTGGTATCGTCATGGAGACGGAAGCTATACAACAAATAATTGGGAGTTTATAGACGGATACTGGTACTATTTTGATGGAAACGGTTATATGAAAACAGGTTGGCAGGAGATATGGGGAAAATGGTATTATCTTTATAGTGATGGAGCAATGGCATCAAATAGATGGATAGGTGATTACTATTTAACCGAAAGCGGAGCAATGGCAACGAATACTTGGATTGATGGGTATTATGTAGGACCTGATGGAAAATGGGTGAAAGATATTTCCATAGTTTATGAAATGGAAGTTGCCAACATTGTAAATAAAGAGCGTGCTGCAAATGGATTAGAACCTTTAGAATATGATTATGAACTTGCTGAGGCAGCCGGTGTGCGTGCAAAGGAGCTAGAGCAAAATTTGTCACATACTCGTCCGGATGGAACATCATGTTTTACTGTTTTGCAGGAATTTGGTATTGAATATTGGATGTGCGGAGAAAATATTGCAGCGGGACAAAGGACACCTGAGCAGGTTATGAATGGGTGGATGAACAGTCCAGGGCACCGTCAGAACATTATGGGTCCATATACACATATAGGTGTAGGGTATTATGTAGATAAGAACGGAAGAATGAATTGGGTCCAGCTTTTTATCGGAAAGTAGTTAAGGCAGACAATAAAAAAGAACCAGAACCAATGAGGGGGGAAGGTTGGTTCTGGTTTCTTTTTTAATATTTTTAAATATTAAAAAGAAGGAGAGCCGGTTTTTATTCCGGCAATATGAAAAAGAAAAAGATTTTTGAAAAAGTCTTATCGGCTTTTACAAGTTATACTATAAAGGGTAAATGTGATGAATTTGTGATGAAATGATAAAAGAAATGTGAAGAAAAGAAAAAAACGGAGAATATCATATTTGTTTGTAACAGTGAGATTTTTACAGAAGGATTTTACAGTGCAGACTAATTTTTACATAAAAAAAGCAAGAGCAGAAATCTGAGGGGGATAGATTTCTGCTCTTGTTCATTTCATAAAAAAGAAGGAGTTACTGGCAATAGGCTTGCCAGTAATATGAAAAGAAAAAGATTTTGAAAAAAGTCTTATTGGCTTTTACAAGTTATACTATACTATGTAAATAAGGATAATTTATGACGAAATACTAAAAGAAAAATGAAAAAGAGAAAATTTCATTTATTCTTTTTTTATAAATGCTTTTGAATTTCTTATCTTTCGGATTGATAGAAAGGATCGGCAGGATAGCTGCCGGCGGATTTCTGCATTCCCCGCTGTATTGCGTCTTTAGAGGTTTTCCAGTCAGCATCCTTGTTTTTATAATCGAATTTGTCACAGAACCATGCTAAATCATCGGTAACTCGCTGTAAGTTTTCTGTCATTAAAGAGAATAATTGTGGGTAAAATTCAGCTTTTTCTTTGTCAGACAATAATTCTTCAGCTGTTTCTACTAAATCACCGAAGTGAGGAAGGCAGAAGCCATTGCTGTTTTTGAAAATCTCCTGAAATTCTTTATTTTTACGATAGAGTTCAAAAAAGGTATCTAAATATCTGGCATAAGTATTCTTGGAATAATCACAGATATAACAGGAGTTATTCTGTTCCTTTACCCAAGTGCCCAAAGAGGTTTGAGGGTTATCGGGATTTAATTTTGCCTTTTTAAAATGTCCCAGCATAGATGCCTTTTTTGGAGAAAACATTTTTATTTGTTGCTGCAATTCTTCATTTTTCTTTTTAAAATGTGTGGTGAGAATAAGTCCGGTACCAAGACGGTTGCCATAGTGAAACATCTTTTTATAGTGGTCTCGGCAAAATCCCATTTTATCGGTTTCTGCCCGTATGTCGTCTTCCATGTAGGAAGCGCCTTGTCCCAAGACAAAGTCCAAAACGTGTTGTTCCAGATTTCTTTCAATAAAACAGAATGGACATTCATCATTTGCATGAAATGCGTCCATTAGTGGAATGGTGTATATTTTCTCTTTCATAATGCGTCCTCTATTCTTTAATTTTATATATTAAAGGGTATCATAGTTGGGGGTAGTTGAAAAGAGACTTTTGCAGATAAAAATTAGTGTTTGCAGGTTCTTTCAGAGTTTGGTAAGATAGTAAAGTAATGACAGAATTTGAGGAAAAAGGACATGAGAAAAAAGATTGATTTATTAGAAGGATCAATTGCGGGAACCCTTGCCCGTCTGGCTTTTCCTATCATGGGAACTTCCTTTATTCAGATGGGATACAATCTGGTGGATATGATATGGATTGGAAGATTGGGAAGCAATGCGGTAGCAGCAGTTGGAGCAGCCGGTATGTTTATGTGGCTGGCAAATGGATTTACAATGATACCAAGAATAGGTGGGCAGGTAAGTGTAGGACAGCGTTTGGGTGCGGGAAATCCGGAAGAAGGAGCCGAGTTTGCCAGAGGAGCTCTTCGTATGGGAGCATTTCTGGGTGTTTTGTATGGAATTATCAGTTTGCTTTTGAATAAGCAGTTGATTGGATTTTTTAATTTGAACAGTCCGGATGTTATATGGGATGCGAGAGTTTATTTGATGATTACCTGCGGATTGATTGTATTTTCCTTTTTAGATCAGGTTATCGGAGGTATTTTGGCTGCGATGGGAAATACGGTCACTACCTTTCGGGTTACTACGGTAGGGCTGGTGATTAACCTGATTTTGGACCCACTTTTGATTTTCGGCATTGGTCCGTTAAAAGGAATGGGAGTTGCAGGAGCGGCTTTTGCAACAGTATTCGCACAGATAATTGTATTTGTTCTTTATTTAAGAGCAGTATGGAGAGAGCCAATTATTTTTGGGAGAATTCATTTGTGTGTAAGAACACCGAAGCAACATATCAGAGAAATTGTAAAAATAGGTCTTCCTTCTGCTATGCAGGATGCGCTGATGTCTATGATTTCTATGGTAATTGCTCGCTTTATTGCAGGCTGGGGAGATGCGGCAGTTGCGGTTCAGAAGGTAGGAAGCCAGATAGAGTCTATTTCATGGATGATGGCAGGAGGCTTTTCCACAGCAGTAAATGCTTTTATTGCACAGAACTATGGTGCAGGGAAAAAGAAGCGTATTAAGAAGGGATATCGAAAAGCCATTGAAATTATGGCGGTGTGGGGTGTAATTACTACATTGCTTTTGTGGGTATTTCCGGAATTTTTCTTTAAAATATTTATTAAAGAACCGGATGTTATTCCAATGGGAGTGGATTATTTAAGAATTATAGGAATTTCGGAAATTTTTATGTGTCTAGAAGGCGCTGCCACAGGGGCGTTTCAGGGAATTGGAAAGACTGTGCCTCCGTCTGTTACGGGAATTTTGTTTAATGCCTTTAGAATTCCGGCAGCTATGATTTTATCTGCTACGGGCTTGGGATTAAACGGCGTCTGGTGGGCATTGAGCTTATCCTGTGTGTTTAAAGGAACAATTTTACCGCTATGGTTTAAAGTTGTATTAAAAAAATATGAGAAACAGGGAATGGAGGAGGAAGTAAGATGACGCAGCAACAGATTGTATTGATTGTTCTGGCAGCAGTCATTATTTTGGCGGGAATTTTTCTTGCTGTGAAAGGTAAACCGTCTATGATAAGAGAACGCTTTGCCAGTGGGGTTTCACCTGAAAATGAGAGAAAGTTTATGATGACCATAGGCGGAGCAGTTTCTGTCATGGGTTTGGATTTATTGATTTTGCAGCTTTTGTCTTTACGCATGAAATTAAGTTCTGAGCAGACGCTTTTAGTGCTTGGAGCGGGATTGGTAGTGTTTGTGGCAATTATCCTTATTGGACAAAAGTATTACAGAAGATAGGGAGATAGAAGCTATGTTAAACTGTTTTTGTGTCGGCATGGGAGGATTTCTGGGAGCAGCAGCCAGATATTTACTGAGCCTCATTCCTGTACAGGATAAATCAGGATTTCCGTGGAACACTTTTTTTATCAACGCAGCGGGAGCTTTTCTCATCGGCTGTATTTCTGCATTCGCAGCAAAAAAGGGAATAGGAAGCAGCTCTTTGATTTTATTTTTAAAGACGGGAGTATGCGGAGGATTTACCACTTTTTCTACTTTTGCGCTGGAAAGCTATGTGTTAATGGAAAATGGGAAAGGCGTTCTTTCGGTAATTTATATGATTGCCAGTGTGTTGGTATGCTTGGGTGCAGTGATGCTGGCACAAAAAATAATTTAAAATTCTATATAAAAGGAGAGGATAGAGATGAGCAGAGAATATCATATTGAGACAAAATGTATTCAGTCCGGTTGGAAACCAAAGAAGGGTGAACCGAGAATGATGCCGATTTATCAGAGCACAACTTTTAAGTATGACACAACAGAAGAAATGGGCAGATTGTTCGATTTAAAGGACAATGGATATTTTTATACAAGATGTCAAAATCCTACCAATGATTTAGTTGCAGCGAAAATTGCAGATTTGGAAGGCGGAGTTGCAGCAGTGCTCACTTCCTCAGGTCAGTCAGCAATTTTTTATTCTATTTTTAATATTTGTGAAGCAGGAGACCATGTAATCTGTGCTTCTGCTATTTACGGCGGTACTTTAAACGTTTTGGGCGTAACAGCGAAAAAGATGGGAATTGAATGTACTTTTGTAGATGTGGATGCGCCGGCAGAGGAATTGGAAAAAGCGTTTAAACCAAATACAAAGGCTGTCATTGCAGAAACTATTGCAAATCCATCTTTAGTAGTATTAGACATTGAAAAAATGGCAAATCTGGCTCACAGCCATGGTGTTCCTCTTGTAGTGGATAATACTTTTGCTACACCGGTAAATTGCCAGCCGTTTAAATGGGGCGCTGATATTGTAGTGCATTCCACAACAAAGTATATGGATGGTCATGCAGCGCAGGTAGGCGGTGCGATTGTAGACAGCGGAAATTTTGACTGGGAAGCTCACGCTGATAAATTCCCGGGACTGACAACTCCTGACGAGTCTTATCATGGAGTAGTTTATACAAAACAGTTTGGAAAAGCTGCTTATATTACAAAAATTAATGCACAGCTTATGCGTGATTTAGGCTCTGTTCCTTCTCCTATGAACTCTTTTATCTTAAATTTAGGGCTGGAGTCATTAGTTTTAAGAGTGGAAAGACATTGCTATAATGCACAGAAGGTTGCGGAGTATTTAGACGCACATCCGTTGGTTGGAAAGGTGAATTATCCGGGACTTCCACAGGATAAATATCATGATTTAGCGCAGAAATATATGCCAAAGGGAACTTGCGGGGTTATTTCTTTTGAATTGAAGAAGGGAAGAGAAGCTGCTGTGAAATTTATGGACAGCCTGAAGCTGGCTTCTATTGTTACGCATGTGGCAGATGCTAAGACAAGTGTATTGCATCCGGCAAGCCATACTCACAGACAGTTGAATGATGAACAGCTGGTTGCAGCAGGAGTTTCACCGGGAATGATCCGTTTTTCAGTAGGAATTGAGCATATTGACGATATTATCGCAGACCTTTCACAGGCATTGGAGGCTAGCGAAAAATAAGTATGAAATCTTATCAGATTACAGAGTGGAGTCATGAGCTGTTTCAGTTACAGGTAAATCCGAATGGGTTGTATATTGATGCAACCATGGGAAATGGATATGACACGTTGTTTTTATGTGAATTGGCGGGAGAAAGTGGAAAAGTTCTGGCTTTCGATGTGCAGGAAAAGGCAATTATGTGTACAACAAAGCTTTTAAAAGAGCACAATGTGGAAAACAGGGCAAAGCTTTATCTGGACAGTCATGAAAACATGGATGAATATGCAGAAGCAGGAAGCGTAGACGGCATTTATTTTAATTTCGGCTATTTGCCGGGAGGCGACCACAATCTGGCAACAAAGGCAGATACTAGCGTAAAAGCTATTGAAAAAGGTCTTGAACTGCTGAAAAAAGGCGGTGTGATGGCACTTTGCATTTACAGCGGAGGAGATACGGGATTTGAAGAAAAAAATCGAATTTTAGAGTATTTAAAGAAGCTGAACAGCCGAAAGTATGTTGTGATTGTCAACAGCTATTATAACAGGGAAAATAATCCTCCAATTCCTGCGTTTATTGTGAAAAAGGGATAGAATAGCCAAAGACGACATATAATACAAGTAAGAAAATGCAGGTTTTGTATTTTTATGAAAAAAGAAAAAGACGCAGGTATGTTACTTGCAGTGTTGTTTTTGGTATTGCCGTATCTTTTGACTATGATTATTTCGGGCAGAAAGGCGTGTCCGTTAAGCCGGCAGACGGATTTGGAAGAATATATTCCGATTTTAACAGCGGCTCATATTGACTGGGGATATGAGAAAGAAGCAATTCAAGCGCAGACAGTGATTGAGAGAACGAATTTATCTTTAAAAATGAAATCAGAAGAAGCCATGAAGGATATTCGGGAAGCGGCTGATTATTTAAAGAAAAAAAGTATGAGCGGGGAAGAACTGAAACAATTTCGGAGGTTTCAGGAGGCAGCTGTTCATACCGAGGGAGAAGTTCTTGTATTTCAAAAGGAGAAAAGAGAGCTTCCTTATCATCCTCTCAGTCAGGGTAAAACCAGAAGCGGAGAAGAAATTCTGGGTGAAAAGTTTGCTTACATACCCTCAGTGGAAACACCGAAAGATATAGACAGTCCTCTGTATGTAGAGGGCTGTTATTTTTCTTTAAAGGAGTTGGAAGAGAAGATTAAAAAAAGTTATCCTGCTTTTTCCATAACAGCAGAGGCAGAAATCGAAATAACAAAAACAGACAGTGCAGGGTATGTTATGGAAATTCAGATTGGAAATCAGGCGTTTCAGGGAGAACGGATAAAAGAGGTGCTTGATTTGCCTTCCTCTTGCTTTAGCGTGCAAAGCAGTCAAGGGGAAGTGCGTTTTTTATGTAAAGGTATCGGACATGGAATGGGAATGAGCCAGTATACGGCTCACAATCTGGCATTAGAAGGAAAAAATTATGAGCAGATATTGGGATATTTTTTTCCTGATATGGAAATAGAGAAAGAAAAATGAAAAGATGTATAACTTCTGCTTTTCTGGTAATCCTATATTTGAAAACAAGAAAGGGGCGGATGAGCCCACTAAGGCAGAGGTGAAAAATATGAGTAAAAAAGGAAAAATTCGTGTAGCACTGGGAAGCTTACTGGCACTTACTCTGGTAGTTACCTGTGTGGCTGTTTACCAGTCCGGGAGTAAGAGCAGAGCAAATGAGAAAGAATTTGTTAAGGAGAACGAGGAAGATATTGTTGACCAGGCAATAAAAACAGAGGAACGAGAAGAGACAGAGGAAGAAACACAGGATGTAAATACCACAGATGTAGAGGGTACAAGAGAAGTGGAAGACAGTACACCGGAGAGCACAGAGGAGACTGCTCCTGAAACAGTGACACCGGAAACAACACCGGAGCAGACACCTACACCGGAGGCAGAAAATACATCTGCACAGGCAGCAGCAGCGCCGGAAATTAACTTTACAGAGAGTTCCTTAATGGAATGGCCGGTAAACGGACAGGTTGTTTTGGATTATAATATGGATAATACAATTTATTTTCCGACTTTAAATGTGTATAAGCTCAATCCTGCAATCGCTATTTCTTCAGAAGTAGGCGCTCCCGTGGCAGCAGTTGCCAACGGAAAAATTGTGTCTGTGGTAAATAATGAAGAAACAGGGCAGACGGTTACGGTGGATATGGGAAATGGCTATCAGGCAGTTTACGGACAGTTAAAAGACGTACCATTTCAGGCAGAGGAATATGTTTCCGCCGGAAGTATATTGGGATATATCAGTGAACCTACAAAATATTACACAAAGGAAGGGGCAAATCTGTACTTTGCTTTATCAAAGGATGGAGTTTCTTTAGATCCGATGCAGTATCTTCCGTAAAAGAATATCATTCACAAATTCTGACTGGGAGAGTATAATAAACTATGCGGAAAGAAAATCCGCAGCCGATTTTATATTACAGTCAGTATCTTGTTTGAGTAAAATACTTTTTAATCGGCGGCTTGATATATAGAACGTCATGTCTTTGGGCAAGGCGTTCCTTACATAGATTTACGGGAGAAGAAGATGAATTATACGTATATGGTAAAGTGCAGCGACGGCAGTTTTTATACCGGATGGACAAACAATCTGGAAAAAAGGATTGCCAGTCACAATGCGGGGAAGGGCGCAAAATATACAAAAAGCAGATGTCCAGTAGAGCTGGTTTATTTTGAAGAATTTGAGACCAAGACGGAAGCTATGCGCAGGGAGTATGAGATTAAACAGTTGAAAAGAGAAGGGAAAATAGAGCTGGTTAAGAAATTTTTGTGATATCATAACTTTAATATTGAAACATAACATAAGAAGAGTTATATTATAAAAATAAAGTTATGATGGAGAGTATTATGGAATATTTGAAAAAAGTATTGGGAATAAATGTGGAATATGAAAATAATATACAAATATACTTACCGAATTATCTTATATCCAGATATGAAGTAAAGAAGGCACTGCTTGATGGACAACCAGTGTTTTTTCTTTATTTAAAAACTGATTTGGAGCAAATTACAGCGGTGAAAAAACATATTTGGCAAATGAAAAAGATAGAGTCTATTCCGGTAGTATTGGTAATGAAGCAGATGACTTTTTACCAAAGAGAGAACCTTATCAAAGAAAAAATTCCGTTTATAGTAGAAAATAAACAAATATATCTTCCATTTATGGGGGTGTATTTGCAGGAACGTTGCGATGCGGAAATAATTGAGAGACGAGAGCTTCTTCCATCTGCACAGATGTTGTTATTATATTTTATTTATCAGAATACAAGTGAAATAATAGCCAGTCAGGCGGCAAAGGATTTAAAATTGACAGCTACTTCCATATCAAGGGCATCTAAACAATTAGAACAGATGGAGCTGATGAAAACGAGAAAACAAGGGATACAGAAAATTATTTTTTCTGAATTAGAACCAAGAGAACTATATGAAACGGCGCAGGAAGTTATGGTAAATCCTGTTAAAAAATGTGTTTATATACCAAAAGATATGAAACCTTGTAATTTATTGAAAAGCGGAGAGTCAGCATTGGCAGAGTATTCGATGCTGAATTCACCACTTGTGGGTGTGTACGCCACAGATAGTATTACGAAATGGAATGAAGTAATGACAAATCGTCTTCAGAATTCAAATTTACAAGTAGCGCTTGAATTATGGAGATATAATCCATTGCGGTTGGCAAAAGGCAATATAGTTGATCCTCTTTCTTTGGCATTATCATTAAAGAATGAAGAAGATGAGAGAATAGAAGAATGTGTTGAAGAAATGTTAGATACACTATGGAGGAAATTAAATGGTAGCAGGAATTGAACGTTTTAAGGAATGGTTTAAGGAAAATGAAGGACAATACACTATTATAGGAGGAACTGCTTGTGATATTTTGATGTCTGATGCAGGGTTGGATTTTAGAGCTACAAAAGATATTGATATTGTCATTATTGTAGAAGCAGTTGATACAGAATTTGGAAGAAGATTTTGGGAATTTATAAAAATGGCAGGATATCAACATTGTAATAAAAATACAGGAGTTCCGCAATTTTATAGATTTACCCATCCAATTTCTAGTGACTATCCGATTATGATTGAACTGTTTACAAGAAGATTGGAGAAAATTATATTACCGGAAGATGCAGTGTTGACTCCTTTACCTATTGATGATGATATATCAAGTTTATCTGCAATTCTTTTAAACGATGAATATTATGAATTTATGAAACAAGGAAAAGTCACAGTTGCAGGTATTACGGTTCTGGATGCCGCATATTTAATTCCTTTTAAAGCAAAAGCATGGCTTGATTTAATAGATAGAAAAGATGCAGGAGAACACGTTGACAGCAAGAATATAAGAAAGCACAAAAATGATGTATTCAGGTTAACAGAATTGTTAGATATATCAAAGAAGATTTTGACACCACCGGGAGTTTTAAAAGATATAAAGGTATTTATTGAGAAGATGAGACTTGAAGAGGTTAATGTTAAACAGCTGGGAATTATTGGGAAAGACAAAAAGAAAATTCTTGATGAACTGGAGGAAATATACATAAATAATTAAGGATATTTATATATGTAAAAGGAAACCGCCACATTGACAGGACTGATTGTCCGATATTCATGTGGCGGAATTTTTTCATTATATTAGTCTGTGATTTGTTTTTTTAGATAATGTCCTACAATGTTTGCAAAGTTAGAAATATCGTGAATGTAGGCAAAATCCTTTCCAAAGATTTTCTTTTCTGCCTGCAAATCTTCTTCCTCACCGGCAAATACACCTAAAACAGAGATTTTACGGTTTCGCAGCCTGCGGACTTCGGTGGCAGTATCTTTTACTGCAAAGTCCAGACAATAGGGTTGCTTTTCTGTTTTTTGGCGGGAATTTGCCGCAATAATATCGTTGGGATTTCCATCGCTTAATACAATCAGGATTTTGTTTTCCTGCGGCTGCTTATCAAGGCTGTCGGCAGCAGCTCGGATGGCGAGGCCATCTCGATTGTTGGCTGAACCGTAAAATTCAAAGATATTTTCATCAGCATCCGAGCTGTCAAGATAATCCCGATATTCATTTAAGATAGTATAAGAGCCAAAAGTGCAAAATCCCGTTACCCGATGGGGAATTTCTGCAAGACTGAGAGCACGGCTTATAATAAATCCCTGAAGCGCTACAAGACTTTGGCGTCTTTGCTGTGAACCGCTGGCATCAATGAGAACTTCTACGGCAAAATCGGAATTATCCTGTAAAAGTTCCCGCTTAAATAGCATGGTATTGTCTGTTCGACCTAAATTCCAGAGCTTTTCCGGACAGATTGTGCCATATTCACCGGTACATAGTTCTCGTTCCGTTCTGGTGAGTAAAGCTCTTTTTAACAGATTAGAAAGGGATAGAATATTTTGCCGTGTGAGAAGAAAATTCTTTTTATAAATGTGAAGGTTTTCTCCCTTTATTCTCTTTACATAATCTGTTTTGGCATTGCTTTCTGTCTGATTGTGAAGAACACCTTTTGTAATATGGAGTCGGCAGTCTTCGTGTATGCCTGTACACATTTGTTTTTGTAAGCGTGATTTTTCATTGGGTGGAAGAATACTTTTTCCATAATTCAGTTCAATATACTTTTCCAGATGTTCGGAGGACTGCCTATCAAGAGCCAAAAGTCGGGCATTTGATTTATCCTGTTTTCCATTATCCTGAGCAGCTACATGACCGCTGAATAGATTGACAGTAGCTTCCTCAGAGATAAGGTTATCCTGTTCCTTGGTTTCTTCAGAGTCTTCAGTGCCGGAGTGCAGACCATTGGTGTCTCTGCTAATCCCTTTGAAATATTTTGCAAATCCTTTTTCGTAAGCAGTGTGATAGACTTCATCAATACATTTGCACACATCTTTTACAGAGCTTGCATGAGAAAGTGCAGCGATTTTTAAAAGCAGAGGATGCAGCTTGGGATTTCTTATTTTTTGGTAAAGCTGAAATTCTAAATAGCAATATTCCAGATAATCCCAGTCCGTATGAGAAAAACGGAAGGCATCATTTTTTAAAGTCTCACGAAAAGCTTTCCTTCGTATATTTTCAATCCCTTTTCGCTCTGCACAGACTTTCTGGCAGACTGCGCTGTCTATACAGAGCTTGGAAATCAGGGAAAGAACAGAAGGTTCTGCTCCGTATTGTTTTTTCTTTTGTATATAGGCTTCAAAGATTTCTGTATCAAAATATTTTTGGAAAGCGCCCTGTAAAATCATATTGTAAAAAGCAATTTCAGGAGATTTCTGAAGGTCTGCCGGATTGATTTTTACGTCACAGTTATAATCTTCACTGACTGTCCAAAGGAGATTTTGCAGTCTGTTTTCCATCATGTTTTCTTTCATTAAAACACATCACCGCTTTTCCATGTATCAGGGATACGAGTCATAACAATATCACTGATAAGTTCCCGTTCAAAGCCATCAAAGCTTTTATTGATAATACCCATTTCTACGGCTTCCATGGGCGTTAAACCGCCGTGTATAAGGCGAAGTGCGCCGATAAGTCCACGCATGTCCACGGCTTTTGTAGAAATTTCTCCGTTTTTTGCTTTTAACTGTAAGTCTAGAAACAGCCCGCAGAATTGCTCCAAAGCATCTGCTTTTATGTGAGGAAAAATGTTTCTTAAAATTTGCTCCAGACGTTCCATAGAAAGCGGAGGCATGTTGATTACCATAAAACGGGAAACAAGCGCCTCATTTAATTCTTTTGTTCCTGCGTAGCCATAATTCATAGTACCGATAAAACGTGTGGCAGGATGAAGGGTAATCTTTTCATAACCCGGTACGTCCATAATTCTGCGGTAGTCTAAAACAGCATGAAGAACAGCTACCGCATCGTTTTTTGCCATATTGATTTCATCCAGAATACCAAAACCGCCGGAAACAGCACATTGATAAATAGGTCCCTGTCTTAAAGTAACCTCATTATTTTTAAAAGTATCTGTCCCGATGAGGCTGCTGCTGTCTGTATTTACATGAAAAGAAATGTTATATGTGGGGCGGCCGAAAATCCATGCCAGATTTTCAGCCAATATATTTTTTCCTGTTGCTTTATCTCCGCACAGGAGCAGATTTTCCCCTTCTAACAGGGCAGTAACTGCCTGTGTGAGAATTTTTGTTCCATAAAAAGGCATGGATGGTTCGGTAAGTCTTGCCTTTAGTGAGTCGGGCAGTGGATATTGGCTTTTGAAAGTGTCAATACGTGACTGCAAAGCTTCGTTAAAATCCATAAAACGCCCCTTTCTGCAAATATTAGATTACCTGCTGAATTTCGTAGTTATCGTTTACAATGACAATGTCTGCATATTTGCCCGGAGTAAGAGAACCTACTTTGTCATATACGCCGATACTCTTAGCCGGATTTCTGGTAGCTGCAAAAATAGCAGCAGCTTCCGAAATACCAAATTCCATAGCTTTTTTCATACAGTCGAAAAGGTTAGTAGCAGAACCTGCAATTGTACCGTCAGAAAGAGCTGCAAAGCAGTCTGTCATAGTAACTTCCTGTCCTCCCAGTTCGTATTTGCCATTTGGCATACCGGTTGCCATCATAGAGTCACTAATTAGAACAACACGTTCATCACCGAACATTTTAAATGTAGTACGGATTGTAGCAGGATGAATGTGGAAACCATCGCAAATCAGTTCTACCATACAGTCCGGTGTATCACAGGCTGCACCTACAACACCTGGATCTCTGTGAGCAAATGGAGGCATGGCATTGTATAAATGAGTTACATGTTTTGCACCCATGTCCATAGCTTTTTTTGCACATTCATAGTTTGCAGTAGTATGACCAATGGAAATAACAACTTCATCTTTCACTTCCTGAATAAAGTCAAAAGCTTTATCTACATTTGGTGCCAATGTAACCAGTCTGATTTGATTTCCGGAGGCTTCATTACATTTTCTGAAGAAAGATGCATCCGGAACAGAAATATATTCTCCGGCCTGTGCGCCTTTCTTTTTAATATCAATCAATGGCCCTTCCATATTTACACCGATAATATGAGCAAGCTCGTTGGATGGCTCTACTTTCGTGGCAGTAGCAAAAATATCCATAAGCTGGTCTTTAGCAAGTGTCATAGAAGTAGGACAGTAGGAAGTAATACCGTGTTCTTTTTCATACTGTAAAATAACCTTTAAGCCTTCTGGATCTGCATCACAGAAATCATGACCTTTTGCGCCGTGGCTGTGCACATCTACAAGTCCCGGAATAACCTTTAAACCGGAGGCGTCAATAACTGTTTTATCTGTTACCTCTGCTTCTGAAGCTACAATTCTGTCATTTTCTACATATAAATCTTTTTGCAGGAAGGTACCGTCTTCCTGAAATACAAAACCATTTTTTATAATCATAGTGAATTCTCCCTTTTCGTTTATTTATATTTTTATTATAAGGAGATGGAAGGACGAAATCAACTGTTTACAGAAGGAAAAAAAGAAAAAGGGCAGCCGTTGAATTTCAACGACTGCCTCTTGCTATGCGGAGGATTTACATTATAGATTAACCAAAGTATCTCTTTAAGAGACCTTCAAAAGCTTTACCGTGACGAGCTTCGTCTCTAGCCATTTCATGAACTGTGTCATGGATAGCGTCAAGGTTAGCAGCTTTAGCACGTTTTGCTAAGTCAAATTTACCGGCAGTAGCGCCGTTTTCAGCTTCAACACGCATTTCCAGGTTTTTCTTTGTGCTGTCAGTAACAACTTCACCTAATAATTCAGCGAATTTAGCAGCGTGCTCAGCTTCTTCCCAAGCAGCTTTTTCCCAGTATAAACCGATTTCAGGATATCCTTCTCTGTGAGCAACTCTAGCCATAGCTAAGTACATACCAACTTCGGAACATTCACCTTCGAAGTTTGCTCTTAAATCAGCGGCAATATCTTCGCTAACGCCTTTTGCAACGCCTACAACATGTTCAGCAGCCCAGCTTTTTTCTTCAGACTGTTCTACAAATTTTTCAGCGCCAACGCCGCAAACCGGACATTTTTCAGGAGCTGCATCGCCTTCATGAACATAACCACATACACTACATACAAATTTTTTCATAATAATAATCTCCTTTTCATTTAAATAATTTTTGCTATGAAATCTGGCATTGCCAGGTTTTTTTAAAGTAATAACAGTAATGATTACTATTTTAATTTAACATACTTGACTATATTTGTCAACTACTTTTTAATAATTCTTTTTCATTTAAACAGTCATTGCATAATCCATAAAAAGTAGTAGTCTGGTCCGTTATTCTTCCATCAATATTAGCAGCAACTTTCTTTACCATACAGTCGAACTCATTGTTTTCCACATCCTGTATACAATGGCAATGTGTGCAGATAAAATGACTGTGCGGTTTCGTATTGCAGTCAAAGCGGTCAGGGCTGTTTCCGGTAGAAATCTTTGCAATTTCACCGAGCTCCACTAAAAGTGACAGATTACGATATACAGTTCCCAGACTGATATTTGGAAATTCACGTTTAATTTCAGCATACACTTGGTCTGCAGTAGGGTGTTCCTTACATTTTTGAACATATTCCCGAATACATTCTCTTTGTCGGCTGTATTTCAAAGTAGCCATATATTCTCCTTTCTGCCAGAAAAACAACTGACGAATTAAATAATAGTAATTGTTATTGATATTATACTATCATATTGGATTAAAATAGTCAAGTATAAAAAAGAAATTTATGAAAAATAGAAAAAGGCTGCTGAATTAAGTCTTTTTCTAAAAAGAATATGCTTAATCCAACAACCTTTTGTCAGCGGAGGATTTATATTATAGATTAACCGAAGTATCTCTTTAAGAGACCTTCGAAAGCTTTACCGTGACGAGCTTCGTCTCTGGCCATTTCATGAACTGTGTCATGGATAGCGTCAAGGTTAGCAGCTTTAGCACGTTTTGCTAAGTCAAATTTACCGGCAGTAGCGCCGTTTTCAGCTTCAACACGCATTTCCAGGTTTTTCTTTGTGCTGTCAGTAACAACTTCACCTAATAATTCAGCGAATTTAGCAGCGTGCTCAGCTTCTTCCCAAGCAGCTTTTTCCCAGTATAAACCGATTTCAGGATATCCTTCTCTGTGAGCAACTCTAGCCATAGCTAAGTACATACCAACTTCGGAACATTCACCTTCGAAGTTTGCTCTTAAATCAGCGGCAATATCTTCGCTAACGCCTTTTGCAACGCCTACAACATGTTCAGCAGCCCAGCTTTTTTCTTCAGACTGTTCTACAAATTTTTCAGCGCCAACGCCGCAAACCGGACATTTTTCAGGAGCTGCATCGCCTTCATGAACATAACCACATACACTACATACAAATTTTTTCATAATAATAATCTCCTTTTCATTTAAATAATTTTACTATGAAATCTGGTAAAACCAGTGTTAAAACAATAATAATAATGATTACTGTTTTAATATAATATACTTAACCAAAAAAGTCAAGTATATTTTTGAAATTGTTTTTTATGATGATGCCAGAATTAAAAGTTCTTTTCATAGTATTAGCAAAAATAAAAAAGTTAATCTTTTCCTTGATTTTAAAAAAAATAAGGTGTAGTATAGTAAATATCAATAAGTAGTATTAAAAACTACTTATAAAGATAAATAAAACCATAAAAGAGCATTCGAAAGAAAAAAGTATCATATACTATCTTTATAAAAGCAAAGGAGTGACTGACATGAAACTGAAAATTAAAGACCCCGGAAGTGCAATTACCCATTTTATTGGATGTATTATGGCGATTTTAGCTGCTCTGCCGCTGCTTTGGAAAGCGGCAAGAGAGCCGGATTATATCCATATTATTGCGATGAGTATTTTTATATTGAGTATGATTTTACTATATGCGGCAAGTACGATTTATCATACGGTAAATTCAACAGAAAAGGTAAACCGCAGACTCCGCAAGCTGGACCACATGATGATTTTTATTTTAATCGCAGGGAGTTATACACCGGTTTGTCTGATTGTTTTGAAAGGAAAAACAGGATTGCTGCTGTGTGCCGCTGTGTGGATTACGGCAATTATCGGAATTATTGTAAAAGCATGCTGGATTACATGCCCCAAGTGGTTTTCTTCTGTAATTTATATTGGAATGGGCTGGCTGTGCGTATTTGCTTTTGTTCCGATTGTACATTCCCTCTCGCCGGCAGGGTTTGGATGGCTTTTGGCAGGAGGAATTATTTATACAGTAGGAGGAATTATTTATGCGCTGAAGCTTCCTATTTTTAATTCCCACCATAAAAATTTTGGTTCTCATGAGATTTTTCATCTCTTTGTAATGGGAGGAAGCGTTTGTCATTTTATTGTGATGTATTTCTTTGTAATGCCTATGCCGGCATAAGATGTGTAAAAAGAGAAAAGAATGTGGATAAAGCAGATAAAATAAAATCCTTTTGTGGATGAAATTTTATCTGCTTTTGGTTTGTAGGAGATTGCGTTATATGAAACAAAAAGTTAAATCAGTCCAAAATGTTCCATAGCTTTATAAATGCCGTCTTCTTCAACCGAAGCAGTAACATAAGAGCAAACGTCTTTAATAGGCTGTGATGCATTTCCCATAGCGATGCTGTTTGGAACAGCTTCTAACATTGCTCTGTCATTTTCACTGTCACCGAAGACATAACAATCTTCTTTAGATTTTCCAAGATGTTCGCAAAGAAAGTCAATTCCGCTTGCTTTTGAGTAGCCTTTTTGAATGATTTCATACATATTATTAGAGCGGTCAATGCACTGGAAGTATTGAGATAAGTAAGATTTTAATTCCTCATTTTCCGGTGTAGGAGGAAGCATTGCGAGGATTTTATCATAAGTGAGGGTATCACTGTGCAAAATGTCTTCAATATTTTCTCCTTTAATTTGGAAAAGTTTTTCCGCAGCATCAATCCATTTTTCGGCATTTGCAAGAGTATAATCAAAATAAACAGCATGAGATGCTTCGTAAAGTACAGAAACTTTATGTTCACGCAGTTTATATATAAGCTCCTTACAAAATGTATTGGTAAGTTTTTGAGAGAAAAGTTCCTTATCATGAAGAAAAATATTGATGCCGCAGCCGCAGATATAGCCATCAAAATTCAAATCGGTTATTTTTTCAGGGAGACTGGTTCTTGTTCTTCCGGTATTGATAAAGAGAAGATGTCCGTTGTCACGGGCCTTTTTTAAGGCAAGCTTTGTGCTTTCAGGCATAACTCCGGGACCTTCTGTAATCAGTGTACCGTCTATATCAAAAAATAAAAGTTTGGAAGTCATAGAAAAAACGTCCTTTCTGGTAATAGGGTTAAAATTTTGTATTCTATGGGGTATTTTAGGACAGAATGGGAATATTGTAAAGTGTTAATCGAGTCAAAATCGTATCAAAACGTGCCAAAAGATTGATACGATTGACATGATTTGATGAGTAAATGTATAAAAATTCCTTTCTGTACAGATACTATTTCCAGAAATGGAAATTTTAACAGATGGAGGAATTTTTTTATGAAAGCGACAGGAATTGTAAGAAGAATTGATGATTTAGGCCGAGTAGTAATTCCAAAGGAAATCAGAAGAACTTTAAGAATAAGAGAAAGCGACCCAATGGAAATCTTTACGGACAGAGAGGGACAGATTATTTTGAAGAAATATTCTCCTATCGGTGAGCTGAATATGTTTGCGAAAGAATATACAGAAGCGTTGGCACAGGCAGCAGGCTGTATTGCATGTATCGCAGATAAGGATCAGATTATTGCAGCGGCAGGAAACGGATGGAGAGAATATGAGCAGAAAACCATTAGCAGAGAACTGGAAGAACAGATTTCAGATAGAAAAAATATTTGTGCCGCAGAGCAAAAAGAATTTATCAGAATTATCGAGGGAGACAAAATGGAATATGCGTCTCAGGTAGTATGGACAATTACCTGTGCGGGAGATGCAGTTGGTGCAGTGATTATTTTGGAAAAAGAGGGTGGTCGTAAGTTTACGGATACAGAACCAAAATTGGCACAGACAGCAGCAGGATTTCTGGGAAGACAGATGGAACAATAGTAGAAATGAGATAGATACAATTCAGCCATAGAGCGGTGCGTTGACGTGAACGGTTGCTTATGGCTGAATTTTTAATAAATTCTTTTCTATTCAATAGAAGCCTGTCCAACTTTTTTTAAAAGGTCTGATTTTATTTTATAAAGCTCATCAGACAAATCTACATAAACCTCCTGTGGGTTGGCAAAACGTCTTGTTTCGTCCCATAAAGTATTCAACTCTTTGCGGCAGATTTCCTGAATTTCCATGACAGAAGGTGAGGTATAAACACATTCTCCTTTCAGGAACACCGGTACGAGAAGCTCTCGTAAAGTGTATGAGCCGCCCGGAATTTTTGTCTTTTTCCATGTGGCAATAGGGTCAAAAATAATCATATCTTCATCAGGATTAAATACTTCGTGCTCCATACAGATTAAATCAGCACGGATTTTTCCGGTTTGTTTATCATAAATTCTTTGAATAGTTTTATTTCCCGGATTTGTGATTTTTTCAATGTTTTCGGAAAGCTTGATTTTTGGTATAAAATCAGCATCATCTTTATTCTTAATAGCAGCCAATTTGTAAACGCCGCCAAAAGCTGGATTATCATTACAGGTAATCAGATTTGTTCCTACTCCCCATGAATTGATTTTTGCGCCCTGAGCTTTTAAGCTTTCAATTAAATATTCGTCAAGGTCGCTGGAAGCAGAAATAATAGCATCTTCAAAACCGGCGTCAGACAACATTTTATAAGCTTGTTTGGACAGGTATGCCAAGTCACCGCTGTCAATGCGAATACCATAGCCTTTTAAATCAATACCGGAGTCTCTCATTTCTTTAAATACACGAATGGCATTAGGGACACCGGAATTTAAAACATCATAAGTATCTACTAATAAAATACAGGCATTTGGATAAAGCTGGGCATAGGTTTTAAATGCTGTATACTCGTCAGGAAAACTCATAATCCAACTGTGAGCGTGAGTTCCTTTTACAGGAACTTGGAACATCTGTCCTGTAAGTACGTTGGAAGTACCGATGCAGCCACCGATAACAGCAGCTCTTGCGCCATAGAGTCCTGCATCAGGTCCCTGTGCACGGCGAAGTCCAAATTCCATAATGCCATCGCCTTTTGCTGCGTAAACAACACGGGAAGCCTTTGTGGCAATCAGACTTTGATGGTTCAGTAGATTTAAAATAGCTGTTTCAATTAACTGAGCTTCCATAACAGGTGCAATTACTTTTAAGAGGGGTTCTCTTGGGAAGACAACCGTTCCTTCGGGAACAGCATAAATATCACCTGTGAAATGAAAGCCTCTTAAATATTCCAGAAAGTCTGTATCGAAAATTTTCAGGCTTTTTAAATAATCGATGTCATCCGGGGAGAAATGGAGGTCACGCACATATTCAATAATTTGCTCCAATCCAGCAGCAATGGCATATCCGCCGCCACAGGGATTTTTCCTGTAAAAGGCATCGAAAACAACAATTTGGTCTGTGGGATTTTTGAAATATCCCTGCATCATAGTCAGTTCATATAAATCAGTCAATAATGTCAGATTTAAAGCTCTCATATCATAGCGCTCCTTTGCATTTTGTGCAATCAGCTTGTTTTGCACTTTGTGCAGATATTATACCACGTGCGCAGAAGAATTAAAAGGTTTGTGTTAACTTCATTCCGTGATATTCCTCTAAAGTAAGTCCTGTAAGAGAAAGATATAGGGAAAGTGTTTTGCCTACAAACCGAATATGCCATGGCTCAAATGGATATCCGGTAATATGCTCTTTTCGTTTGGGATAGCGTAGGATAAAGCCATGAATGGGTGCATGTGCTTTTAACCATTTTCCTTCTTTTGTATCAGAGAAGCTTTCTTCTAATTCAAAGTTTAAAGAAGGGCAGGAAACGTCAAGGGCAAGACCGCTTTGGTGTTCGCTGGTTCCCGGAGCTGCCACAGCCATGCTATTTCTTTTTAAGGCACTTTCATATAATTGCTTTTGACTTAGATAAGAACGATATCCGGAAACACCTACGAGAGAAATATGGTCTAAGGAAGCCTGTTCAAATAAAGCCTTTGCTGCTGTGGCAGCGTCAATATCCAGCATTTTGCGTTCCTCATTGGCGGAGGGGGCAAAGGGGATTTTTGCAGTTGTAAGGTGAGTCGGTATATAATCAAATGCTAAAGGGACAGAAGGGTTAATAAGCTGCGTATAGGAAAACATAGAATAAGCACCTGCCTTTTTATAGTAAGTACAAGATATGCGGGTAACGGGAAAAATAGAACTAAAATTTCTATATTTTTCTTAAAATAGAGAAATATAGAAAATAGAATTTCAAAATGCTCTTTAGTATGATAAGACAAAAGAGAAAAAATAAGAAAAATGCCTAAAAAATAAGGCTGAAAAGGGGCTGAAACAGAAAAAATAATTTTGAGCATATTACTACATTGAAGTGGGAAAAGTCAAAAGGGAGAAGTGTTATTGGACATATTGATGAATGAAACAGAAAGTGCTATCATACGCATTGTAAAAGATAAATATATTTTAATTGAAAAGGAAAAGAGGCAATCGCTATGGAAGCAAATGCAAACGTAGTAAATAAGAAAAAAAGTTTTAAGGAAAAATTTCATGATTATATGATGGGAATGTCAAAAATTGTACCATTTGGATTGAATGATAAGGAAGACAAGTATTATCACAGCATTTTTAATTATGATAAATAAGAGATAAAAACAAGGGAAGATAGGGCTGAAAAGTCGCTGTCTTCTTTTTTAGTTTATTGGATAAAAGAGACAGAAGATTAGTAAAGAATATTATTTATTCGGCAATGAATTCCTGAGCGAAAGGCGAGATTAAAACCAGTGTTAATGTCAGTTAAGAGAATATCCACATTATTTAGCTTAGTGGAGCTTAATGCAGGATTATAATTGATAGTTATTGGACCGCTATTTTTCCAAAAAATATCAGTACTTTTAGTAAAATTTAAAGCTTTTTTATACATTTTAGATGTGGGGGAAATGTTATGTGGTATAATTGCTGTGCTGATGGCATTACCATGAAGAATATCATTAAAGAGTTTTTGTGGTCGGCGATAACCGTTTGAATGATAAATTTGATTTTGAATTCCCATTAGGTGAGGAAAGTTTGATTTTTCACCAATAAGAATAAAACTTTTTCCATGATATGTAATAACAAAATAGAAAGTTTTTAAATAATTTTTTTGGAAGAAAACAGCACATTGTTGTATGTCTGTTATATTCATAATACCTCCTTTTTATTAAACAAAGACTCTTAGTAAATTCCAAGAGTCTTTGTTATCGGCAATCGTTCACGATTATTTTTTTAACAGGGGAGTGCCCGGATTAGCCGATATAATTCCCTCAGCAAGTGAGCCTGTGTTTTATTTCTTACTCTTAGTATACCTGTTTTTGACAATAAAATCTACTCGGAAAAATACACAAAAATCCATAGGTTGTAACCAATGCTTTTTTGGGAACAATGTCAATGGATTTTCATATCTCCCCGTGCTAAAATGTCTGCAATGGTAAGCTATTCAATATCGTATATCGCATCATTTAAAGCTTATTCCATTATCTATATGATTATAGTTATTAGGGAGGTACAGTATGAACGATACGAAGATTGACGCAATATTTGAAATATTGCAAACCATTACAAAAGATATCACTGATATGAAAAAAGATATGTCTGACATGAAGAAAGATATGGTCAATATGAAAGAGGATATTCAGGGATTAAAAGAAGAAACGAAGGATATAAGGCTTCACATTGAAAATGTAACAGATAAGAACATATCTTTATTGGCAGATAGTCATTGTAAGTTATTTGAACGATTGAATGAAAACAATCAAGCATTGAGCAATCAGCTAGCATATCAGATAAAAGTAAATTATTTGATTTCTGACATGGAAAAAATGAAGCAGGAAGTGGCAGAAATTAAAAAACATATCTCATAATTCAATAGAAGGTGTAAAGTCATTAGACATTCTAATGGTTTTACACCTTTTTTACGTTTATTTCTCCAAAACATGATAGTTCATATCTTTTCTTTCCGTTAAACTAAAGCACAGATTGCTAAGGCGGGAAGGAGAAACAGGATGTCAGAAATTACATTGAAAAATGTTTCAAAAATATATGAAAACGAGCAGTACGCAGTCAGAAATGTAAATCTGGAAATTCAGGATAAAGAGTTTGTGATTTTAGTAGGTCCATCGGGGTGCGGAAAATCCACAACGCTTCGTATGATAGCGGGACTTGAGGAGATTTCAGACGGAGAGCTTTACATAGATGGAGAATTTAGTAATTATTGTGAGCCCAAGGACAGAGATATGTCTATGGTTTTTCAGAATTACGCCCTTTATCCCAATATGACAGTTTATGGAAATCTGGCGTATGCGCTGAAAATCAGAAAAGTACCCAAAGATGAGATTAAAAAAAGAGTTCATGAAGTAGCGAAGATTTTGGAAATCGAGCATTTATTGGATAGGAAACCAAGCGCACTTTCAGGAGGACAGAAGCAGAGGGTAGCAATGGGAAGCGCCATTATCCGAAAACCGAAGGTATTTTTAATGGATGAGCCCCTGTCTAATCTGGATGCAAAGCTTCGTACGCAGATGCGTATTGAGCTGGCAAAGCTGCACAAAGAACTGGAAACTACCATTATTTACGTAACACATGACCAGACAGAGGCAATGACGCTGGGAACTAAGATTGTGGTAATGAAGGATGGATTTGTACAGCAGGTTGCTCCGCCGGCAGAAATTTATAATAATCCTGCAAATTTGTTTGTGGCAAGCTTTATCGGAGCTCCGTCTATGAACTTTTTTGAGGCATGGGTATCTGTTGAAGACGGACGTACACTTCTTTATTTAGGCGGAAATGAGCTTGGAAAGAAAATCTATCTGGATGGAGAAAAGGGCGAAATTCTGCAACGGGAGAAAAATGGCGAAAAGGTAATTTTAGGAATTCGTCCGGAGGATATTTACGAATATGAGGAAGCGAAAAGACGAGGTTTTGAGAAAAACAGTGTGGGTTTGGAAGAAACAGTAATTGCCAGAGAGCTTTTAGGAGCGGAAGTTGTTTTATATTTTCAGGCACAGGGAAGAAATCAGGCAGTGCGCTTAAAACCGGAAAATGAAACAAAACGAGGAGAAAGTATCAGCTTCTATTTTGACACAGAAAAGCTTTACGCTTTTGATATGGATACACAGGAAAACTTGTTCTATAAGGAGGATTTCACTCATGAATAAAAAGAAAAAAGGCAGTTTATCCCCTTATGGATATTTATTGCCCTGTATGCTGATTTTTGCAGTATTTTTATTTTATCCATTTTTTAAGACCATTTATTTGAGCTTTTATAAAACAGATAAGATGGGACAGGCAAAACTTTTTGTAGGCATTGAGAATTACAAAGAATTATTGACATCCCCATCTTTTCTAAACAGTTTAAAAGTAACCTTAATATTTGTAGGAATTGTTGTTGTGGGAAGTATGATTTTAGGGCTGATTACCGCAGTGCTGTGTAATAAGGCATTTCCGGGAATTCGCTTTTTCAGTACAGCTTATGCATTGCCAATGGCCATTGCGTCCAGCTCTGCAGCCTTAATTTTTAAGCTGATGCTTCATCCTTCCGTAGGAATTGTTAATAAGCTTTTGGGGCTTGATATTAACTGGCTGAGCAATCCGGAAACGGCATTGTACTGTGTGGCAATTCTTACAGCATGGTTAAACAGCGGAATTAACTTTTTGTACTTTTCAGCAGGACTTGGAAATATTGACAACACTATTTACGAAAGAGCTTCTGTAGACGGAGCCAGCGGTGTACAGCAATTCTTCCATCTGACTTTACCGGGATTATCTCCCATTATGTTTTATACATTAGTGGTAAACATCATTCAGGCATTTCAGTCCTTTGGTCAGATTAAAATCCTCACAGAAGGAGGACCAAACGAAACCACAAATGTTATCGTATATTCTATTTACAGAGATGCATTCTTTAACTATCGTTTTGGAAGCGCAGCAGCACAGTCTGTAATTTTATTCTTTATTGTAATGCTCATTACACTGGTAATGTTCCGCATAGAAAAGAAAGGAGGAAAACCATGATAAATACAAAGGCTTTACGAAAAAGAAGAATTCATACAGGAATAAGAGTATTGATTAATATAGTGACAGCAATTATCGTGTTAATTCCTCTTTTATATGCAGTAAGCATTGCATTTATGCCTTCAGGGGAACTCTTTACCATGGATATGAATTTATTTCCAAAAAATCCGACCATTGAAAATTTCAAACAGGCATTTACAAGTGTCCCCTTACTACGCTTTATTATCAATTCATTTGTTATGGCAGCCTGTATTACACTGGGGCAGATTGTTACCTGCTCCCTGGCTGCCTTTGCCTTCTCCTTCTTAGAATTTAAAGGAAAAGGCGTGCTATTTATGATTGTTATGGCTACGATGATGGTTCCGGGAGAAGCAACGATTATCTCCAACTATCTTACTGTAAGTCAGCTGGGTATGTTAGATACATATTCAGTATTAATTGTACCTTACCTGACATCGGCAATGGGAATTTTCCTGTTCCGGCAGTTTTATAGCACATTTCCAATTTCTCTGTACGAATCTGCGAAACTGGATGGGTGCAGTAACTTGAAGTTTATCGTAAGAATATTGATACCTCTTACAAAATCAGCTATTGGAGCAATGGGCGTTTATACCTTTATTAATGCATGGAATATGTATATGTGGCCATTGCTGGTAACGGGTTCTGATGAAATGAGAACTGTACAGATTGGTATCAGTATGCTGGACAGTGTAGACTCTCAGTCAATTACACTGATGATTGCAGGTGTGGTAATGGTAATTATTCCTTCAATATCTATCTTTATTGTAGGACAGAAACAGCTTATTCGAGGAATGTTCGCAGGAGCAGTAAAAGGCTGACAAAGAAAGGAAAAAAGAATGAAGAAAAAAATAATTTCAGTGATTTTAGCAGGAACAATGATGATGGGAACTCTGGCAGGATGCGGAGGAAACAAAACTACAGAAACAGAAAATAAAACAGAAGGTAAAACAGAGGAAACCCAACAGACAGCGGGTACGGAAGAATTTTCCATGGCAGACGCTTCTGAAGTAGACGGCACAGAAATCTCCTTCTGGCATTCCATGGGTGGTGTCAACGGACAGGCGATTGACACATTAGTTAAGAAATTTAACGATGAAAACGAATATGGAATTACTGTAAAAGCTCAGTATCAGGGAGAATACGATGACTCCTTAAACAAATTAAAAAGCGCACAGATTGGAAACATGGGAGCAGATTTAGTACAGGTATACGAAATCGGAAGCAGATTTATGATTGAGTCAGGCTGGATTACTCCTATGCAGCAGATGATTGATGCAGATAGTTATGATTTATCCCAGATTGAGCCAAATCTGGCTGCATATTATACCATTGATAATCAGCTGTACTCTATGCCTTTCAACTCTTCTACACCGATTATGTATTATAATAAGGAAATGTTTGAAAAAGCAGGCATTACAGAAATCCCAGATAGTCTGGAAGGGATTGAAGCAGTTGGTGAAAAGCTTTTAAATGAAGGCGGAGCAGGACAGGTAATTTCTTTAGGAATTTATGGATGGTTCTTTGAACAGTTTATTGGAAAACAGGGACTGGAATATGCAAACAACGGAAACGGAAGAACAGAAGCTGCTACAGCAGTTGCCTTTGATTCAAACGGTGCAGCAGCAAATATTTTAACCGCATGGAAATCTCTTTATGATAAAGGCTATGCACCAAATGTAGGAAAAGGCGGAGACGCAGGTCTTGCAGATTTTTCAGCGGGAAAATCAGCCATTACACTGGGTTCTACAGCTTCCTTAAAACAGATTTTACAGGATGTAAACGGAAAATTTGAAGTAGGTACTGCATACTTCCCTAAAGTAAAATCCACAGATGAGGGTGGAGTTTCCATTGGTGGTGCATCTTTATGGGCATTAAACAACAATGATGCTAAAAAAACAAGAGCAACCTGGGAATTTGTAAAATTCCTGATTTCCCCAGAGTCACAGGCATACTGGAATGCACAGACAGGATACTTCCCAGTAACAACAGCAGCACAGGAAGAACCGGTATTTAAAGAAAACGTAGAAAAATATCCACAGTTCCAGACAGCAATTGATCAGTTACATGATTCTTCACCAAAATATGTAGGTGCATTGTTAAGCGTATTCCCTGAAGCAAGAGCAACAGTAGAGTCTGAAATTGAAAACCTTCTCAATGGAAATGCAGATGTAAAAACGGCAGTAAAAAATATGGCAGATGCTATTAACAAATCGATTGAAGAATATAATCTTGTAAATCAGTAACAGAGGTGAATGAGCATGACAGAAATATTTGCTCACAGAGGTGCCAGCGGTTATGCCCCAGAAAATACACTGGAGGCTTTCCGTCTGGCAATGGAGCAGGGAGCAGACGGCATTGAACTGGATGTACATCTGACAAAAGACGGAGAAGTAGTGGTTATTCATGATGAAACTCTTGACAGAACCAGCGATGGACAGGGAAAAGTAAGAGATTATACATTAGAAGAATTGAAAAAATTTTCCTTTCACAATCATATAGAAAAATACAAAGGAGTTCAGATACCGACCTTAAAGGAAGTGCTGGATTTGGTAGAAAATTCTTCTATGAAGGTAAATATCGAATTAAAAACAGGTATTTACTGGTACGAAGGAATTGAAGAAAAAACCATGGAAATTGTGAAAAATAAAAAAATGGAAGGTCGTGTTATTTATTCTTCTTTCAACCACTATAGTATTCAGAAAATATTAGAGCAGGATATTCACGCAGAAACAGCATATTTATTCAGTGATGTAACGCTGAATATGGAGAGATATGCAAAGAATACAGGAGTGAAAGGATTGCATCCGGCGGTTTACCACCTGAAAATGGCAGATTTTTTGGAGACATATTTGAAAAGCGGATTAAAAGTGCGTGTGTGGACTGTGAATAATAAGGAAGACATGAAAATGTTTATGGACGCAGGGGTAGATGCGGTGATTACGAATTATCCTGATATAATTTAGTTGACGAATTCCCCCAAACTGTGCATAATAGATTTTGACTGACAAGACAGTTGAAATGACAGTTAAGAAGGGAAAAAGGATATGAAAGAATTTTTAAAGAGAAAAAATATTATTTTTTCTGCAAAAAGGTACGGAATTGACGCTTTAAGCGCTATGGCGCAGGGATTATTTGCCTCTTTGCTAATTGGTACAATTATCAGTACGCTGGGAGAACAATTCGGAATTGATATTTTAGTGACCGTGGGAACTTACGCAAAGGGAGCTACGGGTGCAGCTATGGCAATTTCTATTGGCTATGCGCTGCAGTGTCCGCCGTTAGTATTGTTTTCATTGGCAGCAGTGGGAATGGCAGCCAATGAGTTGGGTGGAGCCGGCGGTCCTCTGGCTGTATTGGTTGTCACAATTTTTGCAGCAGAATTTGGAAAATTAGTATCGAAGGAAACGAAAATAGATATTATTGTTACACCATTTACAGCAATTGGTGTAGGTGTACTCTTATCCCTGTGGTGGGCGCCGGCAATCGGTTACGCTGCAAGCAGTGTAGGAAATGCTATTATGTGGGCAACAGAGCTGCAGCCATTCTTTATGGGAATTGTAGTTTCTGTGATTGTGGGAATTGCACTGACGCTTCCAATCAGCAGCGCTGCAATCTGTGCAGCGCTGTCTCTTACAGGATTAGCAGGAGGAGCAGCGGTAGCCGGATGTTGTGCACAGATGGTGGGATTTGCAGTAATGAGCTTTCGTGAAAATAAGTGGGGTGGACTTTTTGCACAGGGAATTGGAACGTCTATGCTTCAAATGGGAAATATTGTGAGAAATCCGAAAATCTGGTTGCCGCCTACATTGGCATCCGCTATTACAGGACCATTGGCAACATGCTTATTTCAAATGAAAATGAACGGAGCCGCAGTAGCTTCCGGTATGGGAACCTGTGGTTTTGTAGGGCAGATTGGCGTGTATACAGGATGGGTGAACGATATTGCAAGTGGTGCAAAAGCGGCGATTACGCCTATGGACTGGATTGGAATGGTGCTGATTTGCTTTATCCTTCCAGCGGTGCTTACATGGTTGATTGCAGTTCCTTTCAGGAAACATGGATGGATTAAAGAGAATGATTTGAAATTGGATTTATAGGGAAGAATGGTGTTATGACAAAAAAATTACGTTATAGCATCATTTTTTTCATATTTGTTAAAAATAACTAAAATCAACCAAAAATTTTATAAATTTTGGAGACGAAAAAAAGTATAATTTGTTGAAAAAGAGAGGGGATAGTGTTACAATAACTACGATATAATATGCTTATTACATTTATATTGGTCACCAAAGACAAAAATACTAATGAATATGAGACTTCAAGATTGATTGGTGTCCGATTTGCAAAAATACTGAATTTTTGTGACAGGATGGATTTTGAAGTTAAAAATAATTATCCCCTCCCCCTTAAGGATGTTTAGATGTATAAGGCATTTTCGCAAATTTTTAGGGGGGGGGGTAGTTGCGCAATGAGGTAAAAATTTATGAAAAGAATTGATTTACATTGCCATGTTCTGCCAGGGGTGGATGATGGAGCAGCGGACTTTGAAGAAAGTCTGCGTATGCTGAAATCTGCTGTTAAGCAAGGCGTGTATGCAGTTGTTGCAACTTCTCATTATTCCAGACAGTTTCGTAATGAAGAACCGGAACGATTTCGGATGTTGAGAGAAGAACTGCAAAAAAGAGCCCGAACAGAAATTCAGGAGGATTTCACCATTTATTCAGGGCAGGAGGTTTTCTATACAGAGGATGTAGTAGAAAAACTGGATGAAAAGAAACTTCTTACATTAAATGAAAGCTCTTATGTGCTTACGGAATTTCATCCTTCTATGCCATATTCTATGATTATTAATGGAGTAAGAGAATTGACGATGGCGCAGTACACCCCCATTCTTGCCCACTTTGAGAGATATACAGCCTTGCGGGAACAAGGACGTGTAGAGGAACTTATACAGGCAGGAGCTCTGATGCAGATGAACTATAAGCCCATTGGGGGCAAATGGTATGAGGAAACAACCAGATGGTGCAGAAAGATGTTGAAGGAAGGAAACGTTCATTTTCTTGGAAGCGATATGCACAATATGCGGACAAGAAAACCGGAACTTATGGAAGCTTCACACTGGATGGAAAAACATCTGGATAATGAATATATAAAGAGCATTTCTTATGCGAATGCAGAGAAAATTCTGGCAAACAAAATTTTATAGAGAAAAGGATTGAAATGATGGAAAATACGCGTGAAGATGAATTGGAAATTGATTTAAAACAGATTTTTTATGTGCTAAAAGAAAAAATACTGGTTATTTTGGCAGTAGGACTTTTATTTGGTTGCATTGCCTGTGTTGCTACAAAATTTTTTATGACACCTACGTACACTTCTACATCGAGTATGTTACTTTTAATCAATGATAAAGGATTTGAGTCTACTGCGGATCTGCAGATGGGAAGTCAGTTGACAAAAGATTACAGCGTGCTGATTACCAGTCGTCCGGTGTTGGAAAAGACAATTGAAAACTTAAAGCTGGATATGAGCTATGAACAGCTGAAAGAAAGCATAGCAGTGGATAATCCAGAGGATACACGAATTTTAAACATTACCGTTACAGATACAGACCCGAAAAGGACACAGAAGATTGTAAATGAAGTAGCTGCAAATGCCTCTGCGTTTATAGGGGATAAAATGGAAGTGACTGCACCAAAGATTATTGATGAAGGTCAATTCCCTACTCATAAAGCCGGACCAAATATGAAAAAAAATGCACTTCTGGGATTGCTTTTGGGACTGATTTTAAGTGCGGGTATCTTTGTGGTAATTGCAATTATGGATGATACGATTAAAACAGAGGCAGATATCGAAAAACATTTGGGCTTATCTACACTTACCAGTGTACCCGATCGAAAAGATTATATTAATTCAAAGCACCATGGAAAAAAGAAAAAAAATAAGAAGGGAAGAAGATAATGGAACAGAAAGTCATAATGACAGATGTCAGAAAAAAAGATTATTTTTACGAAGAAGCAATAAAAACCCTTCGTACCAACATTCAGTTTACAGGAAAAAATATTAAAACAATTATGTTTACAAGTTGTCTTCCTAATGAGGGGAAAAGTGATGTAGCTTTTCAGTTGGCTCAGGAAATCGGAAATATGGGAAAGAAAGTATTATTAATTGATGCAGATATTCGTCGTTCTGTTTATGTTAATCGATACAAGGTAAAAGAGAAAGTAAAGGGATTATCTCAATATTTAAGTGGACAGTTAGCGAAAGAATTCTTAACTTATCAAACAAATTTTTTAAATGTGGACATAATTTTTTCAGGTCCTATAGCACCAAATCCATCGGAACTTTTGGAAGAAGCTTCTTTTTCTGACTTATTAAAAGAATTAAGGAATGTTTATGATTACATCATTTTAGATACACCGCCGCTGGGAAGTGTAACGGATGCGGCTATTGTGGCAAAAGAATGTGACGGGGCAATTTTAGTTATTGAGAGTGAGCGTGTAAGCTATAAACTGGCACAGAAGGTACAAGAGCAGTTAGAAAAGACAGGCTGTAAAATTTTAGGTGCAGTTTTGAATAAAGTTAATATTGAGAAAGATAAATATTATCAGAAATATGATTATTACTATGGAAATGGTAAAAAAAGATAAAAGGTAGAGAAAATGGAATGAAAAGAAATAGAAAAACAGCATGGGCGTGGAACATTTTATTGGTTCTTGTGTGCATTGCTTTGACAGTTTGCTTTGGAGGTTTATTGGCATGGGATGCTAAGGCAGAGGCGGTTAGAAGTGAGAAGCTAATGCAGGAAGCGAAAAAAGATAAGAAACAAGAAGTGAAACAGGAAGTAAAGAAAGATAAGGAAAAAGAAGAAGTTAAAAAAGAGGAAAAAGAGCCCGCAAAACCTATTTTACCTCAAGGGATTTCCTTCTGGGGCGATGAATTTTTTACTGCAGAAAACGAATTGCAGTATTCTTCAAGAGTAAAATTGGAAGAAAAGCTAAAAGCAGAAGGCTATACTTTGGAATATGCCAATAAAACACTGGTAGGAGCAGGAACCTTATCTGTGATGAAAATGGCTGGAGTACCACAGGCTGATTTAGACAAATACATTGAGGCGCATAAAGCCAGTGCAGGAAGTGCAACTCCTCCGGTAACTGAGACAGGAATTCGGGATTTAACAGAGGAAGAAATGAAACGTTCTGATAAAGATTATATTCCGATTATTACGATGGGATATTATGGCGGCTGGAATAAAGATCCGAAAGAACTGGCAGAACAGCAACAGAAGGTTTTGAACACTTTTGGAGCAAATAAGGATAAATTTATTATTGTAGGTGTGAGACCCATGGATGGCAGTGTGAATATTCCGGAATATGAAAAAGTTATGAAAGAAACATGGGGAGAGCATTACATCAGTACTATTGATATTTGTACTGTTACAACAACGACAGCAGACGGACAGACACAGGTTGCAGATGCACTTTATGAAAAATTATTGGAATTGGGATATATTGCAAAGTAAAATATGAGGTGGGAGTATGTATAGGAAAAATACCAACAGTTGGTTAAGGCACTGGGATTTTATATTATTGGATTTGATTTTTTTACAGATAGCATACATATTTTCTTGTATTGTGAGAAATGGTTGGAGCGCTCCGTTTCAATCAGATATCTATGTTACTATAGGAATTGTCATCTGCTTTGCCAATGTGTGTGCAATCTATTTTCAAGAGTCTTATCATGGGATTATGCGCAGAGGATATTTTGCTGAATTTTGCAATGTAGTAAAATATGTTACTTTGGTTGCGGTCATTGAAATATGCTACTTATTTTTAAGTAAAAATGGTAGTGAATTTTCGCGTATTTCTTTTTTAATCTTTTATGTCAGCGGAATTTTCCTTATTTATGTAGAAAGAATTTTATGGAAAATGTATTTACTTTCTTATAATAAGAATTTTGCAAAGAAGCGGAAGATGATCGCAGTATTTACAAGCAATAACGCAAGGGAATTGATTGAAAAGGCTATTGACACACCGTATAAAGAGTGGGAAATGGTAGGGCTTGTGCTGGCAGACAGAACTGATATGGTAGGAAAGAAAATTCTGGGAGTGCCTGTTGTTTGTACGGTGGAAGAACTACCGGATTATATTCAAACAAAATGGATTGACAGCATTTGGATTCATGTTGAAAAGAAATATCAGCTACCAATTGATTTGGTAAATACCTGTATTGAAATGGGAGCTACCGTACATAACACACTTATTAATGTAGACAGTTATTTTGGAGCAAAAGAAGTACGAAAAATTGGTGATTACCATGTGTTAACTGCTAGTTTAAGTATGGCAACACCAATACAGTTACTGCTAAAACGGTGTATGGATATTTGCGGAGGAATTGTAGGTTTATTATTTACAGGTATTGCAACATTATTTCTTGCTCCGGCAATTTATATTGCTTCTCCAGGACCTATTTTCTTTTCTCAAGTCAGAATTGGACAAAATGGAAGAAGGTTTAAAATTTACAAATTCCGAAGTATGTATATGGATGCGGAAGAACGAAAAAAAGAATTGATGAGTCGAAACGAAATGCAAGGGTTAATGTTTAAAATGGAAGCAGACCCACGTATTATTGGTAGCGGATCAGATGGAACGAAGAAAGGACTTGGTTGGTTTATTCGAAAAACTTCTCTGGACGAATTTCCTCAATTCTGGAATGTTTTAAAGGGTGATATGTCTTTAGTAGGGACAAGACCACCCACAGTAGATGAATGGAATCAGTATGACTATCACCATCGTGCACGTATGGCAATCAAACCGGGTATTACAGGTATGTGGCAGGTAAGTGGAAGAAGTGATATTACGGACTTTGAAGAAGTTGTACAATTGGATAGAGAATATATTGAAAAGTGGAATTTGGGATTGGATATTAAGATACTTTTGAAGACAGTGCTGGTTGTTTTTAAAGGATCTGGATCGAAATAAAGAAAGAGAGGTTATATTGTGAGAATTGCAATGCTGGGACATAAGCGAATTCCTTCCAGAGAAGGTGGAGTGGAAATCGTTGTAGAAGAGTTATGTACCAGAATGGTGAAATTGGGGTATCAGGTTACATGTTACAACCGAAAAGGACATCATGTCAGTGGAAAGGATTTTGATCAGGAGATTGGAAAGACCTATCAAGGTATTCGGATTAAAAATGCGTTTACGATTGATAAAAAAGGAATTGCAGCAATGTTAGCCTCTGTGACAGGGGCTTTTGCTGTTGCTTTTGGCTCATATGATGTGGTTCATTTCCATGCAGAAGGTCCTTGCGCTATGCTGTGGCTGCCTAAATTATTTGGAAAAAGATGTGTTGCCACCATTCATGGTTTAGATCATCAGAGAGCAAAATGGGGGAAATTAGCAAGTACCTATATCATGATGGGTGAAAAATGTGCAGCGAAATATGCAGATGAGATTATTGTACTTAGTAAAGGCGTGCAGGATTATTTTATGGAGACATATGGTCGTAAAACGAACTTTATACCTAATGGTGTCAACCGACCGATAAGTCGTGAAGCAAACATAATCAAAGAAGAATATGGATTAGAAAGAAATGACTACATTCTTTTTCTGGGAAGACTCGTTCCAGAAAAAGGAATTCGTTACTTAATAGAAGCCTTTCGTCAGGTAGATACGGATAAAAAATTAGTGATTGCAGGAGGTAGTTCTGATACCGATGCTTTCGCGGAGGAATTGCGAGAACTGGCAAAGGGAGATGAACGTATTCTTTTTACTGGGTTTGTACAGGGAGAAAAATTAGACGAATTGTATAGCAATGCATATGTCTATACTTTACCAAGTGATCTTGAGGGAATGCCGCTTAGCTTATTAGAAGCAATGAGTTACGGAAATTGTTGTCTGGTATCAGATATTGAGGAATGTGCGTCTGTGGTAGAAGACCACGCAGTCGTATTTCAGAAGTCCAATGTATTAGATTTAAGAGATCAACTGCAAAAAGCCTGTGATCATCCAGAAGTGGTTCGGCAGTATCAGATGCAGGCAGCAGACTTTATTTGTGAGAAATATAATTGGGATGAAGTTGTAGAGAAAACATTAGAATTGTATAGAGGAAAAAGAAAATGATTCGAGTATTACAGTGTGTAAACGATATGCATCGTGCAGGGTTGGAAACGATGCTGATGAACTACTATCGAAATATTGATCGGACAAAAATTCAGTTTGATTTTTTAACGCATAGACCGCATAAAAGTGATTATGATGATGAAATCATAAGCATGGGCGGAAAGGTATATTATGCACCAAGATTATATCCTCAAAATTATCCAAAGTATTTCAAATGGATGGAACAGTTTTTTAAAGATCATCCGGAATATCAGATCGTGCATTCTCACATTGATGCAATGAGTTACCTGCCGCTGAAGGCAGCGAAAAAAGCGGGGGTTCCGGTTCGGATTGCGCATAGTCATAATACTTCGATTGATAAAGATTTTAAATATATTTTAAAACAATATTTTCGGTCTAGAATTACTTCGGTTGCAACAGATTTTTGTACTTGTGGTGAGGAAGCAGGAAAATTTTTATTTGGAAATGTGGAGTGTACGTTGATTCCGAATGCGATTGATATTTCTAGATTTCTGTATGATCCAATATTAAGAAAAAAGAAACGGAAAGAATTAGGAATTCAGGATGAGTATGTAATCGGACATGTAGGGAGATTATCTTATCAAAAAAATCATAAGCTCTTAATTCAAATATTTTATGAGTATTTAAAGAAACATGAAGATACAATATTAATCCTAATTGGTGTAGGAGAAAAAGAGGAAGAAATAAAAAAACAAGTTGCGGCTCTTGGTTTAGAACATAAAGTTAGATTCCTTGGAAATCGAAATGATGTAAATGAATTGTATCAAGCAATGGATATTTTTGTTATGCCGTCGTTTTTTGAGGGTGTTCCAGTTGTTGGAGTAGAAGCGCAGTTTGCAGATTTACCGTGTATCTTTTCTGACAAAGTACCAAAGGAAGTGAAATTTCATTCTAAGACTGAATTTCTTCCGTTAGAGGCACCGTTGCAAAAATGGGTAGATGTGATTGGAAAATATCGCAATGTGGAACGAAAATCTATGACGGATGAATTGGAAAGAAGTCCGTATAATATTAAAACAGCGCATTCAATTTTAGAAAACTATTATTTGAAATTGTAAGCCAGAGAGGGATTATAATTATGGCAGGACATAAAAGTATAAAAAGAATTGCACATCGTTGTATGGAAGAATTAGATGCAACACGAAGAATTGCGAAAGTTACATCTTTTAAGGAGGGACTTGAAACCTTTCGTGCAAAAATTGATATTCAGATTATGAATCGTAATGGATATTATGAAAATGAAGCAAGAAAGAAACATCTACTTAGAAAACATGATATCATGCTTCGGTATTATGAAAAAACTTTTGGTGATTTTTTGAAAACATATGATTACAATCATGGAAATGAAACATTGCCAAAATCAGAGTATGCAGATTGTATTTGGATTTGTTGGTGGCAGGGTTTAGATCATGCTCCTGATTTGGTAAAGGTATGTATTGACTCTATTAAAAGAAACGCCAGAGATCATAGGGTGATTATTTTAACAGAGGATAATTACAAACAGTATGTAGATATACCAGAGTGGGTGGAAGAAAAGAAAAATAAAGGGATTATTAGTAGGACACATTTTTCAGATATTTTACGATTAACATTGTTATCACAATATGGTGGTTTGTGGTTAGATTCTACGTTCTTTTGTACACAATCTGTATTAGATGATTATTTTCAGCAGCCATTATGGTCTATTAAACGCCCAGATTACTTTCATGCTTCAGTAGCTGCAGGATATTTTGCGAATTATTCTCTCGGATGTGATGCTAATCATAGATGGATATTTAAGACGATATTAGATTTTGTATTAGAATATTGGAAAAATAATAATATTATGATAGATTATTTGTTTTTGGATTATTTAATTGCTTTGGTTCAAAAGCATGACCAGAGCATTGCAAAAGAGTTTAAAAAAATTGAACCAAATAATCCAGAGTGTGATGAGTTGTATAAAGTTATGGGTGAACCTTATGATGAAGTTATTTGGAATAAAATGAAAGCAGATACTGCATTATTTAAATTAAGTTGGAAATATCAGTATCCTTTAGAAAAAGATGGAAAACCAACATTTTATGGAATGCTATTAAACAGAAAATTGTTGTAAGAATAAGGAGCAAAGTTAATGAGTCCAAAGGTAAGTGTTGTAGTACCAATTTACAATGTTGAAAAATACTTGAAACAATGTGTAGAAAGTCTGTTGAATCAAACATTAAAGGGTATAGAAATTATATTAGTGGATGATGAATCTCCTGATTTATCGGGTAAAATAGCAGATGAATACGAAAAAAAATATTCTAATATCAAAACAATACATAAAAAAAATGGTGGATTAGGTCCGGCAAGAAATACAGGACTCGAGCATGCAACAGGAGAATATGTTGCATTTCTTGATTCAGATGATTGGGTACAATCTGATATGTACGAAAAATTATATATGGTTGCTAAGCAACAAGAAGCAGATATCGTGGTTAGTGGACATTGTGATGTTTCGAATGGTATCCCTGTATTACAAAAACAACATCCGCTAAGAGGAAATGTATATGCTTCAGTGGACGAAATACGGGAGGTCAGAAAAAACCTGTTTGGACATGACATTAATGATATAGAAGTTGAGTCTTTTCCGATGTCAGTGTGTATGTCTATTTACAATAGAAATATGATAGAGAAATATCAGTTACGTTTTGAAAATATTTTATCTGAGGATACTATATTTAATATAAGTGCATATAAATTTGCAAAGAAAATCATTTTTACTGAATATACAGATTATTGTTATCGTAAAGATGAACAGGAATCAATTACACAGACATTTTCTAAAAGTAAAAAAATCCAATTTAAAACATTTTTACAACGATTGAGAAATTTAGCAGAAAAAGAAAAAGATGAAAATTATTTAATGAGATCAAGAAGAATGGCAATAGACTACTGTCGCTTTTATATTAGAATAGTGGGATCCTGTCGAGAATCATTTAAAAATAAGAAAAGTTATATTAGGGATTTTGCACAAGATCAAGATATTGCTAATTTATGGAGTGGATATCCAATTAATAAATTACCAATGCAGCAAAAAATTTTTCAAAAACTAATAGAAAAGAAATGTTATGGGTTGGTTTTAATTTTAAATGAATTAAAAAGATACTTAGAAAAAATACATTACTTGTTTGAATGAAATGTTAAAAAGTAAAAGAGGAGAGAGGGAAAAGACTGGATGAAACGAACATTAACGATTAAACTTCCATCAAAAAATAAGTTGTTGGTATATTGTCAATTTATTTTAGTTATGATTATGTTCTGGATGAGAGATGTGTTACATTTTCCTTCCATTATTACATATTTAACGGATGTTATTTTGCTATATATTTTATTTTCAAAATTTTCAATTATTCGATCTCAGCTAAGACAGGCAAAGTGCAAATACCAATTAAGAATTGTTGGACTCATTGTATTGTGTATGATAATAGGTGCTATTTTTAATTTTGTTTCGCCACTGTTGACATTATGGGGAGCTAGAAATAATCTTCGATTTTTTATGTTTTTCTTTGTGTGTGTAGGATTGTTGACGGAGAAAGACGTTGATTCCATGGTGAAATTGTTCAAAGCTTTTTATTGGATGAATGTCGTGATGTGTTTGTTTCAGCATTTTGTTCTAGGTTATTCTAATGATTATTTAGGAGGGCTTTTTGGAATTACACAAGGGTGTAATGCGTACGTTAATATTCTTCTTTGTATTATTTTAGTTATCACATTTGGTGAATATTTTACTAAAAAATTGAATTTGATTAGATTAGTTCCATATGTTGTCACAACATTAATGCTTGCAACATTATGTGAGTTAAAAGTGTTCTATATAGAATTTGCTATTATAGCACTTGTAACGTTGCTGTGTACAAAGCCATCTTTAAAGACAGTAGGTATTTGTCTTTTTACAGGTATTGGTTTTTTGATAGCGATACAGTTAATGATTCGGTATAATCCAGAAATTTTGAAAATGTTCACAGATCCAGATTCTATGGAATATTATTTGAGTGGAAATGGCTATACAAATGCTGGGGATTTGAACCGTTTTAGTGCAGTTCAGGATATTCACGCAATGTTCTTTGATGGGAATTTGTTCCATTCTTTATTTGGTTTTGGTTTAGGAAATTGTGAGTATTCTAGCTTTAACTTTTTACAAAGTGATTTTTATAAACAATTTGGCTTTTTGAATTATCGTTGGATGACGCATGCATGGGTTTATTTGGAGCAGGGAGCAATTGGCGTGGTTCTGCTTGTGGGATTCTTTATCTCAATTTTGGGATATATTATTTGCAATAGAAAAAAAATAAGAAAAGATATTCAAATTGCAGTGATTGCATTTTTACCAACGTGTTTAATTGGAATTATTTATAATTGTGCGTTAGAGCTGGAAGCAAGTTACATAATCGCAATTATGTGTTCGCTACCGTTTATTTTAGTAAAGCAGAAGAGGAGAAAATGGAATGAGCAAATTGAAACAGTTGATGAAAAAAATTGTTTATAGAGAAAAAGCAGATTCTAATACATATGTGAATTTTTTGCGAAGCCAAGGAGCAAAAATAGGAGAGCGGGTGAATATTTATGCTCCAAATAAGACAATCATTGATATGACAAGACCGTGGTTACTTGATATAGGCGATGATGTGCAAATTACAGAAGAAGTTACAATTCTGACCCATGGATATGATTGGTCTGTTCTAAAAGGAGTATATGGGGAAGTCCTAGGTTCATCGGGGGGGGGTGAAGATAGGAAATAATGTATTTATCGGAATGAAGACAACGATTCTGAAAGGCGTTCATGTCGGTAATAATGTAATTATTGGAGCCAACAGTTTGGTTAATAAAGACATACCGGACAATTGTGTAGTGGCAGGAAATCCAGCAAAAGTGATTATGACCTTAGAGCAATATTATGAAAAGCGGAAAAAGGCGCAATTAGAAGAGGCGACAGAGTTAGTGAAATTATATCGAGATAGGTATGGAAAAGAACCAGATGATAAGGCATTACATGAATTTTTTTGGCTGTTCTGCGATGGGGAAGATGAATTACCGAATTGTTGGGAACATATGCAAAAATTAGTAGGAAATGAAGAACAAACAAAAAAAGTATTTGCAAGGCATAAGAAAATATTTATGAATAAAAAAGATTTTTTAAATTATATAAAATAGGAGAATGATCTAGTGAAAAAAGTAGGTATCTTATCTATGCAGAGAGTTCAAAATTTTGGATCTCTATTGCAAAGTTATTCGTTAAAAAAGATGTTGGAAGAATTAGGTGCAGAAGTACACTTTATTGATATTAAAAAAAATGATAACGACAATGCGGTAGTAAAAGAATTTTTGGCAGTATCTGATGGTGAAATGGAAGCCAATTATGGATTTTTGTCAAAATTGAAGAAGATTGATAGGTATGCATGGAACCGATTAAGAATACGATGGATTGCTGATAAACAGGATGTTTTGTTTGAAAAATTCAGAAACGAGTCATTGCAAATGAATGATAATAATAATGAAGAATCTTATGATTTGTGTGTAATAGGAAGTGATGAAGTATTTAATTGTATGTCACCATCTCCCTGGGGATTTACAAGTCAGTTATTTGGTAATGTGAGACAGGCAAATAATGTAATTACATATGCGGCTTCCTGCGGAGCAACGACATATGAACAGCTAAATCCGGAGATGATAAAAATTATTAAAAATGCATTTCAAAATGTTTCGGGATTTTCGGCAAGAGATGAGAATACGAAGAATTTTATCAGTCAATTAACAGATCAGCCAATTGAAGAAAGTTTGGATCCGGTTTGGGTTGGTGATTTTGATTCGGAAATTAAGGGTGCAAAGATAACAGTGGAATTACCGGAGCATTATTGTATTGTTTATTCTTATTATAATAGGATCCATAATAGAGAGGAAATTCAGGCAATTCAAAAATTTTGTATGGAAAAAAAACTTGTTCCGGTTGCAATTGGTGCACCACAGATGTGGCTGAAAAATTATGTAGCCGTATCACCATTTGAGATGTTTAAAATTTTTCAAGCTGCGGAATTTATTATTACTGATACATTTCATGGGACGATTTTTTCGGAAAAATTTAATGGACACTATGCAGTATTGTTACGTGAGAGCAATAAAAATAAATTGGGTGATTTAGTAAGAAAAATAAAAGCAGAAGATCATGTGATTCCGGATTTTAATCATCTGAACGATGCATACAATGCCTTTAATGATCGGGAAAGTAGTAAGCAACGACAACTTGAAGAAAGAAAAAAAAGTTTGGATTATTTGAAACAATATGTATAAATGCTTTAGAAGAAAGCTAAATAAATATGGAGAAATAGAGATGAACAGCGAAAGTAGAGGAAAATATTTATTTAAAAATACATTTATTTTTACAATAGGTAGTATAGGCACTAAACTAATTACTTTTTTTCTAGTGCCATTATATACATATATGCTGACATCAAAAGAATATGGTGTAGTAGATTTAATTTCAACAATCAGTATGGTTTTGGTACCTGTTCTTGTTTTGAATATTAATGAGAGTGTGATGCGCTTTTCTTTGGATAAAGATGCAAATTACAATCAAATTATGAGTGCAGGATTGTTGAGCTTATTCTTGGCTGTAGTTGTTGGAATTTTAATTTTTCCAATTTCTGGAATGATAAGTGGAATTCAACAGTATGCAGGTTATTTATATTTTTATACAATATCAAGTGCTGCATCACAATTGTTTTTATGCTACTTAAGAGGAAAAGAAAAATTAATGCATTACGCATGTGGCAATATTTTAAACACATTTTGTGTTGCGATTTTAAATATTATTTTTCTTGTAGTATTAAAGGCTGGAATTCAAGGGTATTTAAAAGCATATATTATTGCTAATTTTATTACGGCTTTATATGCATTTGCAGTAGGAAATGTTAAAGAAGTTCTAAAACATTTTCAATTAAATCGAAAATTAACATTTGAAATGCTAAAATATTCTGTTGTATTAATCCCGAATGTGTTTATGTGGTGGATTATGAATTCAGCAGACCGAATTGTTGTTACAATGTTTTTAGGGGCAGCAGCGAATGGAATTTTTGCAATTGCGTATAAGATTCCGTCTCTGATGTCAACGGTTGCAGGCATTTTTAATCAGGCATGGTCATATTCAGCTATACGAGAAGACAATAGTGATGATATAGAGAAATATACAAATTCAGTTTATAGAGGATTATTTTTTGTAGTATCCGGTTGTGCACTTGGCATGATGATGGTTCTTAAGCCATTTTTATCGATTTATGTTAGTGATGAATATTTTATAGCATGGAAATATGCACCATTTTTGATCATCGGATTTGTCTTTCAAACATTATCTACTTTTTTGTCAACACCTTATACAGTCAATAAGGACAGTAAGGGATTTTTGTTTTCTGCTATGACAGGGGCTATCGCAAATATTGTTTTGAATATTCTACTGGTGTTTAAGCTTGGAATTTATGGAGTTGCATTTGCAACGTGTGTTAGCTATATAGTGGTGTTTCTATATCGTATGGTAGATACAAAAAAATATGTACGTGTGTATGTATTTGACAAAAAATATTTACTAGTCTTTGGGATATTATTTCTACAGACTATGATTATTTATTTAAACAATCTCGTAAGTCAGATTGTTTTAGTAGTTCTATTCCTGATAGGTGTAATAGTGCAGTATAAAGTATGGTTACCTGTTTGGAGACAAATTACCAGTAGGCTAATAAAAAAAATAGAGGGGCTTAGAAAATGTTGAGAAAGGAATATAAAATGCAAAAATATGTATGTGATTTAAATCACTGTGCTGCCTGTGGAGCATGTGTAGATATTTGTAAAAAAGAAGCTATCACACTTGTAGATGAGTTAAAACATGTAAATGCAGTTATTGATGTTGAAAAATGCGTGGATTGTAATGCATGTCATATGGTATGCCCGAATAACCATCCTGTAACATTTCGTAAGCAACTCGCGTGGTATCAGGGATGGAGTTTGGATGCAAAAGAGAGAACTGAAAGTTCCTCGGGTGGATTTGCTATTGAATTAGGAAAACAATTCATACGAGATGGAGGGATTGTTTGCAGTTGTTTATTTGAAAATGGTGAATTTGTTTTTAGACTGGCGAAAAAGGAAGAAGATATTAATCTTTTTCGAGGATCAAAATATGTCAAAAGCAATCCAAAAGGAATTTATAAAGAGATAAAAACGCAATTGAAAAATGAAAATAAAGTGTTATTTATAGGATTGCCTTGTCAGGTTGCAGCAGTTACAAATTATGTAGGAGATAAGCTAAGAGAAAAGTTATTTACAGTTGATCTGATTTGTCATGGTACACCGTCCTCTAAACTTTTAAACTTGTATTTGAAACAGCATGGAATGGAGAAAACAGATATTAAACATATTGCATTCCGATCGGAGAATAATACGTTTAATTTACAAGTAAATCATCAGAATCTTGAAGATTCGCGGATCCAAGATCGTTATACGATGGCATTCCTTTCCTCACTTACATATACAGAAAATTGCTATTCCTGCAAGTATGCACAGGAAGAAAGAATATCTGATATTACGATTGGTGATTCATGGGGGAGCAAATTGGCAGAAGAGGAAGTAAAAAAAGGAATTTCCTTAATTCTTTGTCAAACAGAAAAAGGAATACAATTGGTCAAAAATTTACCGTTTCATATGGAGGAGGTAGATTTGGACAATGCAGTAGCAAATAATCATCAGCTTCATCATCCGTCAAAGGCTCCTGACATGAGAGATTTTTTCTTTGATAAGATAGAAAAAGGAAAAAAATTTGATCGGATTGTTGCAAAAATTTATTCAAAGGAATGTATAAAACAAGATATAAAAAAAATAATGAAAAAATTTAAATTATATTAACCGTGAAATAATGTAAAATGGCGTGTTTTTAGCAAAACATGATACAACATGGAGAATTAATGAAACACAAGAGAAGGGATAGATTAGAAGATAAAATATAATAGGATACACTAAAATTAAATATTTTGAGAAAATATGGAGAGTGGAATTAGAAATGGAAAGGAAAGTATTAAATAAAAAGATAAGCACATATCTAAAGGCTATTGCTATTGTGATGATGGTATTTCATCATTTTTTTGCATTTCCGGATTGATTGCTTCAAGAAGATTTGTATACGACCTGGAATCTGGGGGGGCAAACCTTTTGAACAATTGATTGGTGAAATGTGTAAGTTATGTGTGTGTATTTTTGCATTTATTTCGGGATACGGAACATATATTTCGTTTAAAAAATATGAAAGATTTAGAGAGAGAATAATCTATTGTTTGAAAAAAATATTTAAGTTGGTGGGAATGTATTGGATAGCTTTACTATGCTTTTTTCTTCCACTTCTTGCACTTTTTCAAAAGGTCACGTTTTCACAAGTTGTGTCTAATGTATTGCTGGGAAGTAATTCTATGATGCATGTGGCGTGGTATGTCAGATTTTATATAATAGCATTGCTGGTATTGTGTTTGTATTCGGCGTTAGAAAATAGAAAAAGCAGTTGGATTTTTGATGTTGTGATGTGTTTTATTGTTCCGATTGCTTTGGATGTGCTGATTCCAGGAAATGAAATTTCACATTATTATCCAATTTTTATGTTGGGCTATATTTTTTCAAAATATAATTTATACGAACGATATGAAAGTTTTATTAAATCAAACATAGCAAGATCGGCGGCAAGTATAGTTGTACTTTTAGGATTACTGGTACTTCGTTTGAAAATAGGAGACATGATCTGTCATGTTTCAATGATTACTTTTATTGGGCCTGTTTTTTGTTATGTATTAGCCTTCGTCCTGAAATGGATTGCTAAGTGTAGATGGATAGAAAAAATTTTGCTTTTTCTGGCGCAGTATAGTATATGGTATTGGTTCCTTCATGCAATTTTTCACGAAGGAATTTTACCAATACAAAAGATCGGATATTTGCCCCATAATATATTTTTAATTGTGATATGGGTGTTTATCATATTGACGCCAGTAGCAGTTTTGTTGCAATATATTTATAAAGCATGTTTGAAATGTATAGAAGTTGTATTCATAAAAAATATAAAAATCAACAAATAATAGCATTGGCTTAGTACGAAAATAATAAATCGTAATTAAGAAATAGGTAGCTATCATGGAAATTATAAAAAGTATTATAAGTAATATACTGACTGCCTTGTATGAACCGTTTGGGTTTGCCTTGATTCTTACAGTATTATTTTTGTTTGTCTGTCTGTATGCAAGGGAACATGGTTGGAAAGAAATTGTAAAGAAGTGGATAAGTTGTTTCCGAACGAACAGGGAGTTTCGGATTGCATTTTTCCTGATTTTTTATACGGCAATGATTTTGTTTCGTACATTATTGAATCGGAACTTATGGGAAAATCCACTCTCGGATGTAATCGGAATTTGGGGACTATATGATAAGGATGGAAAAATGACAACAGAAGCAATTGAAAATCTGGTGCTTTTTATACCTTTTTCGATTTTCTTGCTTTGGAGCAGATGGGAAAAAGGAAAAAGACAACAGATTTCATGTAAAACAGTTGTTGCAAAATCCGGTAGTATCGTGTTCCTGTTCTCTTTGACAATTGAGTTTGCACAGCTTTTCTTTCGGCTGGGAACGTTTCAGTTGTCGGATCTCTTTTATAACACCCTGGGCGGTGTGATTGGAGGAGTGCTGTTTTATGTAGGAATAAAGTGCTTTAACAGAATGATTTCAAAATAATACAGAATAGAAAAATAATATTAAAATAGTACATTTATTTCTATTAGTAACATGGTAAAATGATAGATATAAAAAGAACATTAAGGGAGAAACCACAAAATGGAAAGAAAAACATCATTATTAATCATGGCTGCAGGTATCGGTTCTCGATTTGGCGGAGGAATCAAGCAGTTAGAACCAGTTGGTCTGCACGATGAAATTATTATGGATTATTCGATTCATGATGCTTTAGAGGCAGGATTTAACAAAATTATTCTTGTGATTCGCAAAGACATCGAAGCTGATTTTCGTGAGCGTATTGGAAATCGGTTGGAGAAGATTTGTGGAAGGCTTGGTGTAGAGCTTGCTTATGCTTTCCAGGATATGAACGATGTACCGGGAGAAGTTCCGGCAGGACGCAGGAAACCTTGGGGAACAGGTCAGGCGGTTCTCGCAGCAAAAGGACTGATTCAGGAACCATTTGCAGTAATTAACGCAGATGATTATTATGGAAAAGAGGCACTGAGACAGCTTCATGATTGGCTTGTATTAGACCATGCAGATACGGCTATTGCTATGGCTGGTTTTATTTTGAAAAATACCTTGTCAGAAAATGGTGGTGTAACAAGAGGTGTTTGCAAGGTGGAAAGGGAACATACTCATATTGTGGATGTAGTAGAGACCAGTAATATAGTTATGACGGAGAATGGAGCAGAGGCAGATGGAGTTGCTTTGGATTCAGAGTCTTATGTTTCTATGAATATGTGGGGATTTCCGGCAAAAGAAGGATGTGCACCGGCATATTTGAAGGTATTGGAAGAAGATTTTAAGACGTTTTTTGAAAAAGAAGTTCCGGCAAATCCATTAAAAGCAGAATATCTCTTGCCTATACATATCGGTGGACGTTTAAGAGAGGGAAAATGTTCTGTGAGAGTTTTGGAGACAAAGGATAAATGGTTCGGCGTAACCTATAAAGAAGATAAAGAACTGGTTGTAAATAACTTTAAAAAGTTAATTGCAGATGGTATTTATCAAGAGGAACTGTACTCTGATTTGAAATAGACGATAGAGGCACTTTCGGAACCAAGAACTGGACAAACAGGAGGGCAAAGGCTTTATCATAGCCGAATAGTGTTTATAGGTCGAATGCGATGAAAGGGTGAATAGAAGTATGAAAAACAATAGAAAAAGAATACCTGTATGGGCAAAAATAGTACTTATTGTATTAGCAGTGTTATTAGTTGTAGGTGTAGCAGGTGCAGGATATGCTTGGTCTAAACTGGCTAAAATCAACAAAGCAGAAGAAGTAGAAAAGGTAGAGCCGGAGGAAGAATATTTCGAGTCGGACGAAGAAGAAAAAGGCTATGAAGAAGTGAACCCTGAAGATGTTACATGGTCCAGTAGTGAAAAAGTATTTGGAGATGACAATGTATTAAACCTTCTTCTGATTGGGCAAGACAGACGCCCCGGAGAAGGACGAGCGCGTTCAGACTCTATGATGATTATGACCATTAACAAGACGGATAAGACGATTAAATTGACGTCCCTAATGAGAGATTTGTATGTACAAATTCCGGGATATAGTGACAATCGAATCAATGCAGCCTATGCCTTTGGTGGAATGGAGCTTCTTGATGCAACCATTAAGCAAAACTTTGATATTGATATTGACGGCAATATTGAAGTGGATTTTTCGGGTTTCCAAAAGGTGATTGATGCCATTGGCGGTATTGAATTGGATATTCACGAGGATGAGATAAGGGTATTAAATGATTATGTGAGAGAACTGGACAAGATGTCTGGTGAAAGTGAAAATGCCAACATAGTTACGCAGGCAGGAGTTCAACACTTAAATGGGCTTCAAGCACTTGCATATTCCAGAATTCGTTACGTAGGAAATGGAGATTTTGGACGAACAGAACGTCAGAGAAAGGTTTTAATGGCGGCTTTTGATAAAGTGAAAAACTCTGGTTTGAGTGAGATGTTAAAGCTTGCAGATACTATTTTCCCATTGTTGACCACTGATATGAGTAATTCTGATTTAATCGGAGTGGGTGTAGAAGTTTTGGGAATGGGTGTCGGTGAAATTGAAACGCATAATATTCCTGAAGATGCTTCTTTTCGATATGCCAGTATTAGAGGGATGAGTGTTTTGGTGCCGGATATTGATAAGTGCAGGCAGGTATTAAGACAAGTAATTTATGGCGAGTAAGTGGTGACAGAAAGGTATTCCTATAGGGGTATCTTTTTGTAATTATAAAATTAAGCACTTACAGTAATTTTGATGTAGATAGTAAGCGCTTAATTTTCAGGTGTCGCTAGAAAAATATCCGACTACTTTTCTGCAGTCGGAGTACCTTGACAATTCACATATGATTGATTATTCGTCGGAGCTTTCTACCCGGCGTCTGAGTTCTGCTTTGACATCTTCGTTCCATGGCGCCAGCTGATCCAGTTCTTCGTCACTCATACTATCATTAGGCTGTTTCTCTAACAGGTAGGTCAGATAGTGATAGACGTTTACTCCATTTGCCTTTGCCATTTCTACCATGGTATATACAATGGCACTGGCCTGTGCACCGTTCGGAGTATCACAGAACAGCCAGTTTTTACGGCCTACCGTGAATGGGCGGATCGCATTCTCGCTGAGATTATTAGAAAAGCTGCATCGGCCATCTTCCAGATAGGTCATAAGATAGGTCCGGCGGTTCTGGATATAGGTGACTGCCTTATCCATCCGGGATCCCCGGATAGGTTTCTGCAAGTCAAGCCACGACAAAAAGCCCTCAATGACAGGCACTTCTTTTTCAAGGCGTGCTTTTTTGAGAGAATCGAAGGTTGTGCTTTTGGCTTTAATCGTTTCTTCCAGACGGAAGAGACGGTCTACATACAGGATACCCTGCACAGCAGGCTGGCTATAATCCAGGTTTTTGCCTTTCGGGACTGCATCCACCAGGTACCTGCGTATATGTGCCCAGCAGGCTGTACGCTTTGCATCCGGCACTTTGTTGTACCCGCTGTACCCATCGCACATCAGGTAGCCTTTGAATCCCTGAAGGAATTCAACCGCGTTGTCTCCGGCACGGGTTTCCGAGTATTTATAAAGGATGACCGGTACCCCTCCATCTTCCCCGCTGCGGAAAAGCCACATGTAGGATTTTGACTGGGCCCGGCGCCCCGGTTCATGCAGTACCTGCAGGGGCGTTTCGTCTGCCATTGCGAATTCCCTCTCCAGCAGTTTCCGGCGGAAGTATTCATACATCGGACGGAAAAATGCATCTGAATTGAGGATGACCCAGTTTGCCATGGTCGCCCTTGTGATGGACGCACCATACTGCTTCCAGTCTTTTTCCTGACGGCAGTATGGCAGGCTATTGCAGAACTTCTGGTACATCACCCATGCAACTGTTCCTGCCGAAGCCATCCCATAGAGCATATGCGGTTTTCCGTTTTTTCCTTTTTTGATAACAGGAAGATCACGTTTGCTGCATTCCGGGCATTTATAGCTGATGCTGTAGTATTCAATGACTTTCAGCTTTGCCGGTATAAAGACCAGTTCACGACGCACGAACTCTTCACCGATCTTTTCCAATGGAGCATTACAGACCGGGCAGAACCTGTCCTCTTCCGGGATATCAAGATATTCCTTTTTTACAGGCAGGCCTTTAAAACGTTCTGCATTTGCTGCGCGGGCTTTTCTCTTTTTCCCGGAAAGCTGTGCTACCATCTCTTCGGCTTCAGCGGCTGCAGGATCCTGTTCCATTTCCGCTTCATTGAAAAGGTTCAGCTGTCCCGGAAGATCAGTGGAGCGTTTTTCGCTGGAAGTGCCAAAAAGTTTTTTGCGGAGAAGTTCCACTTCTTCTTTCAGGTTGTCACGTTCCTGTATAAGGGCTTCTTCCCGTTTGTTTCCGGCATCGACAGTTGCCTGAAGAGTTTTTATTGAATTTTTCAGGTCCATGATCACGTCTTTCAGCTCTCGCAGCTGGATATCTTTGGAACTGTCTGCCACTGTTTTTTCCTCCTGTTTTTGGTATCTTTATTATATCAGAAAACAGACTGGACTGCCAGTACAACGGGAAAACAGTGTGCCCTGAAAATGCCGAAAATACAGAAAAAACGGGTTGTTTTATGTGCAGTTTTACTGCCTTGCACAGGATGTTCTGATCGCTTTTGGCTGCTCAATATCGATGCCTGACATCAGCCAGTCGAATTCCCTCCATGTGAGGTTCCGGACTTCTGACTTATCTCTCGGCCACCGGTAAGACCCCTGGGCTGTCAGCCGTTTATAGATCATAACGATCCCATCCGGTTCTTTTAAGATGGCTTTTATCCTGTCACATTTCCGTCCACAGAAAAGATAGAGTGCATGGTCGATCTCCATGGAAAACTGATCCTGGATGATCGCACATAAGCCATCAATAGATTTACGCATGTCTGTTCTTCCACAGACGATATAAATGGCATCGACATTTGAAATATCCGCTAACATAATGGCTCCTTCAGCGCGTCCATCAGGATCTTCAGGAGTGAAGGATGGACAGTATTATTCATCCGGATCATCAGCCCTCTGGCTTCGATCTCAATCGTATGTGGATTGTCAAGGTACATAGAACGGTTATCTTTATCTGAAACCAGTTCTGCCGGAGAAGTTTCCGGTTCTATAGCGATCTGGACCACATCCTGTTTATGGGATGTGAGATCAAGGGTACTGGCTTTGCCAGCCGGTTCTGGGATCTGACAGGCCTTTTTACGCAGACGTGTGACCGCATTATAAAAACAGCTGGGAGAGATCCCGTGTTCATTACACCATGCGGCATCAGTAAGCCCGCTCTGTCTGCACTGGATCACCAGTTCCATCCATTCATCCAGGGAACGCCCTGGGGCACGTTTACTGCTCATAATGAAACCTCCAAATATAGTAACTGTCCACTTCCTATCTACGAAGTGGAGTAAAAAACTATTTACTATCAATCATTATGAACCGCAAAATAGCAAATGTATAGTTACCCAAGAATTAAGCGCTTACTACGTATGAGGGACGATTACCGGAATAATAAAAAAGTCAGAAAAACGGGCGGATTTCCCGCCCGCTCTTGACATGCAATTTTGTAACTGCTATATATAAAGCAAGGTGAAAAACTGATTTTACACAAGCCTTTCGCCTATTATTATCATAGAAGATCTTATTTACAGACTTTTCTTCATAGTCTCCGATAAAAAAAGTATTATTGAAAAATTTTTTTCCTGCTTCTCATTCTTTTGGATTTTTAATGCTAGCAACCCACCTAAAATCATATCTAAAATTATAAGATATAAAATAGGTTCCTCTTTAACTTTTACCTCTTTTGGAATAATGTTCCAACCAAATATAATTAATACTATACTAATAATAGCGATAGCTATAGTCTTATGTGTCCATGTAATTTTATCTCTCACATTTTATTCCTTTCATTTGTATTTATAATGTTTTCCATACTTATTACGTATAGTTTCTATACATTCTTCAAGAATATCGTCTTTAGTAACTATAAGCTCAATAAAATAAACTCCCACACATTCCAATATTGTTATAATAATATATATAAACAATTGCATATTCATAATGTATTCCACATTAAAAAATTTAAAATTACACCAACCAATAGGTATAAAGCAAAGACTGCAAAGAAAATATTTTATATATTTTCTTTGCATCCCTGTTGGTTTAAGAACATGCCATTTTTTAATTGTTCTGATTTCAATTATGATTAATATCAATTCAGCAATTGCAGTTGTAAAAATAGCTGTTTCTGATGTAAGTGTTCCCATAGAGATCAATATTATCTTAAAAAATATATTTAGTCCACCACCAACAAAATATATTTTTGTTATTTTTGCTTCATATCCCTGTACAAAAAGAAGTTGATTTACCAGAACATAATCTAATAACCAAATTAACATTCTTAAAGAAAAAATAGCAAAAGTTTTACCTGCACTCACATACTGACTTCCCCCATAAATAAACATAATAACATCTGAAAAAATAAAAAATCCAAAACATAAAGGAATACTTAACATAAAAAATATACTTGTTGACTTTTTTACTAAGTTTTTATATCCATCATAATTTTTCATGCCTATATAAAGAGAAAGTCTTGGTATTGTTACTAAAATAATAGAATTTAAAACACTTGTTACCAAGTTAATAATTGTCTGGCTGAAAGTATAATATGTTATATAAATACCATTCGATGATGAGCTGCTCATAAATACCTTATCTAAATTAGTATAAAGCATATTACAATTCATTAAAACAAACATAATGGCTAAAGGTTTTACTATTTTTTTTATTTCAAAAAAAGAAATTTCCGAAAATTTTACTTTTACTTTTAGTTTTATATATAAAAAGCTCAAAAAAAAGTTTATAAACTGTAGACTAGAGTATATAATTGCATAATTCAAAATATCATCAGGTTTTCTTACACACATTAAAATAAGAAAAACATTTAAAACTCTAACTAACAATGTTTTATATACAATGAAACTATAATCTTCATACGCTTCATTCATATATTCTATATTAAACATGGATGCAAGAATCTGTATTGCCATTGCATAATATACGGTTCTATAATCAACAACATTTACAACATTTAGATATATAATATAAAATATAAGTACTACTAAGCTACTAATACAACCTACTGAAAATAAAATAGTAAACAATGATGACAATTTCTTTTTATCATTTTTCACTTTGCTTATTTCTCTAATCCCATAATTATAAATCCCAAAACCTGCAAACGGCAAAAGAAAACCAACCAAGGCCAAACTTTTGTTATACACACCATATAATTCCACATTTAACGTTCTTGCCAAATACGGTCCTGTTATAATCGGAATAATTACATTAAATATATTTAAAATCACTTTTAATATAGCATTTTTTGTTATATTACTTTGAGAATTCTTCTCCATCATACACCTTCGCTTTACATTTACTCGAGTCTTCAAGTTCTATATATAAGCCTGATGCTTTCCAATCAAAATTTGGAATAGGCGTCATAAAAGTTTCACCATAATAATTTTTCAAATATTCTTCAGTATTGACCGGAACAGAAACTTCGAGGCCCTTAAAATTTATTTTTTTCAACCCTTGTATTCTATTCTGTTCAATATATCCTTCAATTCCCATAGGTTTTTTTTCAAAATCCATGCCATAAACAATCAAATACGAATAAATATTCTTTACTTTCTCCTGTTCTTTATAATATACGATGTCAATATTCAGGCCTTGATAAGAATAGCTTTCTTCTACAATTTCTCCATCATATTCAAAAGTTCTGGAATATATAAATCCTTTTTCAATTAGCGATTTCTGCATTCTTTTGAACTTATCAATATCTTTATAAAAAGCTCCCAAATCAATATCCATATCGTACGAAATAAAATCCTTTTCCCTATACCAACCTAATAACGTACCAAAATCTAACCATAATTCTACACCATACTTCTTACTTTCATCATACAAAATCTGAAGTGCATCCACCCCATAATTTCTCACTACAATATTATGCTTTTTACTATTCTTCAAATTAATCTGATATAATACTTTTTTAACCAATTTACTTTTTTTTAAAACTTCTTTTTTATCCCCTAATAAAATTCCAATTTTCCTTTTTAATTCGTACATTTTTTCTCCTCTTTCTTTCCTAAAAACCAGACAAAATACCCTAATAAACTCCAAAACAAAACAGTTTCTGGTGAATTAACATAAAAAATCGCAGAAATAAACATGGAATCTATTGCTAATAATAATATAATTGGAAATAATATTTGACATTCTAAACTTTTATATTTTTCTTCAAATATCATTTTTTTTACTGCATAGATAAAAATAGCCATCCCTAAAACAAAAAATATTACTATCCCTATAATCCCCTGAGAAACCAGCACGTCTATTACCACATTATGAAAAGAATTAAATTTACCATAATCATTGCTAATAATATATGTATCTGGCATTTCAGTCTCTGCATAACTCACTATATTTCGAAAAGTAATTCCTACAATTTTATTTTCATTAAAAAGTTCCGCACCGCTTTTCCAAATATCAAAACGTCTATTACTATAATCTTCTTCAATATCTGCCTCTCTGCCCAATGTTTTTTCTTTTCCCACTTCCATTGTCTGAATATTTTCTAATTGCTCAGATTGTTCACAGCTAACCACATAAGAGTTATATATATTTTTCACTTCTCCAAAAGATATATAAACGCCTAATGTTACAAGCACTATAAGTACTCCGTTTAAAATTTTTTTGTAAACTTTTTGTTCTTTTTTTCTTCCACGCAAAAACCAATAAAACCACACCATGCATCCAATTGTAAAACTTATTTTTGCAGATCTAGAATCAGAAAATACCAAATACAAATAATTTATAATGATAGAAATACTTAATATGATTTTTAAAATTATTTTTTGTGTGCTCTGAAATAAATAAATTGCCAGAAAAACAGCTACTGCTGTAATTAATGCACCATGATTAGGATCTGTATAACATCCCCACAAGCGTCCCCATATAAATCCATAAAAAGTCCCCGTTCCATCTTCAAAATTAAATCTTCCACCATATGAAAAAATTGTCATTAAAACACCTAAAAAGCTACATACAAATGTATAAATAATCAAAACACTAGATAGTACTTTTAATTCATGGATATATTTGTTCTCTTGCTCTTCAGTTTCCATTAAATATAGAAGAAAAAACTGGAATGTCATCCACATTCCACCCTTTATATTACCAATATATCCATATTTCCAATTTACCAACATAGATATTACATGACTAAATAAAAATAATATCAGTATCCAAAGAAACTTATATGATACATTATTTTTAATGTTCCGTACTCTATTTATTAACAATATAATTCCCATAACAGTTATTAGTATAGATGTATAATCTAAAATCTTCATCCTGTATAAAAAACAGTTAAACGCCAATAACACATGTAGCAAGTAGAACACTTTAAATAATAGTGTATAATTTATTTTTTTCTGCACTTTCACTTACCTCTCAATTCCATATTTTTTCAATCTTTCTATATATATCTGATGTATCTTTTTCAAAAAATACATCAGAGCCTTTTCTATCATTTCTCATACTTAATAATTTTTTACACCAAAGTTCTTCCTTCAATGGTATTCGCTGACAACTAGCTGTTTTTATAACCTCTGGTGTAATGTTATCACTTAGAAGACACGGAAGTCCATTTGCTTGTGCTTCTAAAGCACTAATAGGATATCCTTCAAATAATGATGGTAATATAAAAATATCAGCAGCTTGTAAATAATCTATTACATTTTCTACTTTCCCCATAAAAAAAACATATCCTTCAAGTTTATATTGCTCAACCATCTTTTGAATTTTTTCTATTTTTCCATCTCCTCCTAATAACCATAAAATATAACTGGGGTCTTTTTTTATCACATTTTTGAAAACTTCTATTGTAAATTCATGATTTTTAGGATATGTAAAATTTGCAACTTGTATAATTACTTTTTTATTTTCTATTTTATATTGATTTCGTATTTTTTGTCTAATACTTTCTTTAAACGCAAAATCATTTAAATCAACAGAATTATATAGCACCTGAAATTTCGGCGATTGAACTATTCTTTTTGTGTATAACCATTCGCCAGCTTTTTGAGAGCAAGCAACACATTTTGTCGCATATGCCGACACTATATTTTTACATATTTTATGTATCCATATCATAAATAGTCTTATATATTTATTTTCCTCATCTAATCCTGAACTATGGCTATGAACAATTATATTATTAACTCCAACTTTTTTCGCTGCTATAATTCCACTACAAGGCACCGCTGTAGAAATGTTAAAATAAACGACATCATATCTTTTTTTTAACATAATTGTTTTTATATCAATATATTGTTTTATAGGGTTCTTAGCTGAGCAAACCTGATATAATCCTATTCCTTTTTCATTCATCCTCTTTAATAGTTCTTCATTCTTATGATTTGTAAACAAATCAATTTTATATTCTACCAAACTCAATTTTTCAATCAATTCTAATATAAATTTATCTACCCCTCCTCCACGACCATCGCCAATAAAGCCAATTAAAATTTTTTTCTTATCTTTCATTGTGTATTCTCCTTTTCCAACTACAGACATAATTTTTCTTATTAGTAGCTTTTATTAACTCCGCCTTATAGCTTTTCAATATTGTAATATAAATATTTACCATTTCACATTTTATAAATTAAATCATTCTGTTCAAATTCACTTTACACAAAATAACTTTAAGAAAAATAAAAAGATTCCATTATTCGCAATAATTCTCCTTTTACAGCTATCCTTTATCATTCTATCTGCTCTATTTCTCTTTGTCAACACAACATTTTCTTGAGTTTCCGCAGTTCTGTCCACAGAACACCCAACCAGTCTTGCTGTTTATA